>ERZ1740067.310-NODE-310-length-40463-cov-7.725178_pt1 | contig 40463 bp, 39 predicted proteins | sample MGYA00581736_ERZ1740067 | MGnify/ENA primary metagenome ERZ1740067 (study PRJEB43018, sample SAMN04849236) | marine metagenome | isolation source: floating plastic debris | place: Pacific Ocean | collected 2008-08-27 | study: EMG produced TPA metagenomics assembly... | reverse complement strand
TGTGGTTACTTACTCACGGAAACATCTGAAGCCCAAGGGGGCCTAAACCTAAGCTCAAGACTACTGGTTAACAGTTGTCGTCTGAGAACAATCTAGGAGGCGGACCATTGCAGCCGCAGCATAGTTGCGCTTAGCAGCTTGGTCAGGATAGAAAGAGCTGCCAACTTCGTTGAGTGGCGTTGCTACACCACAGAATCCAGATAGATCGGAGATGACATCCTTTGCCCAGTGCCCCTCAGTGTCGTTGAAGGTGCTGCCAGGCTGATTGGCGACCAGTGTCGTCGTGCTGTTTTTGTACTCAGCAGCTCGACGCATGATAGCAATGAGCTCAGCGCGAGTCACTTCCTGTGTGGGGCGGAAGGTCCCGTTGCCGTAACCGCTGACAATGCCCAAATCTTGAGCTGTCTTGATTTTGGCTGCGCTCCAGCGGTCGGCAGGAACATCAGAGAAAGGATTTGTACTAACACTGGCTGCAGATGCTACCTCCAAGCCTTCTACCACGATGGACACAAGCTGTTCACGGGTGAGTGATGCCTGTGGGCGGAAGGTGTTGTCTTCAGCGAAGCCAGAGATGAAGCCGAGCTGAACCGCGCGGTTGATTTCGTTAGCGTAGGTATCGCCCTGCACGTCAGGGAAGCTGGGGGGTGCAACAACAACGTCGTCACCATCGATAGGGTCGCCACCAGACTGGTCACCGCCACCGGGTTCAATGGCTACATCTTGACCTGTGATTTCAGCGATGGTGAGATCGTTTGTCAAATAAACGGCTCCTCGAGGTGCGCCGTCAACGGTTCTTTGTGTGAGGCGCCAGCCTGGCTTAAGGAACACTTGAGTGTAGCCATTGGCAGCGATGCCGTCTGTTTGGCCGATGACAAACTTTTCCGCACCTCGCAGGAAGGCACTGGGTTGAGCGTAGAGAACCAGTACACCGTCTTCTTCTTTCAAAACGGGGTCATAGCGGACTTGCTCACCGGCTACCCGGATAGCATAGCCATTGGTATCCGTTGCTCTACCGCAGATGCCGCTGAAGTCGAATTCTCTCAGTAAGGGCTCTACCTGAGTAGGGGCAGATCCTGTGGTGCTGTAGCAAAGACGATCGTCTGATTTTTGCTCGATGATCATAAGACCGTACTTTTGTACGCCGCCGATTCTACTAGTGGGATTGGTCGATAGAATAAACCGGCTTTGATCCACTTCTTGGGCACCAATGACGGGGGCATCTTGCTTATTCTGAACGCCTGTGGCCTGAGCCACTTTGGTACCTGTTTGAACGCTGGTTTGTGCCATAGCGACTGGAGTGCTGATGGCGATCGCAGCGGTTGCGATCGCAGCAATAGTTAGGCGGAGTGATTTCATCTTCTGCATGTCCTTATAGTAGATTTCACATGATTGGCGACAGCGTTGGTGCTTGGCACCTGACATTTGGAGGCGTTTCCACAGGCTGGCAGCTGGATAATGCATGCTAGCAACATATGGATTTTTTTTGATTTAACTAATTCACAGAGTACCCGTGAAACTAGGTAAATCACCTTAAAATAAAGTTGGTAAGTACATCCGTAAAACGACCGTGTGAGTAGCGTGTTGGGAAGGACTGCAACTGTCGTCAATCAACGGTTGATGGAAAGGGGCCAAAAACTGCATCAAGTTTTTTGGGCAGTTTATAAACAATGAGTGGATATGTGTGACGCGCTCTTGTCACTGTCCTACAGCATCTGACACCATAGAAAACAGCCATAAGAACACAACCTGCGAGGTTGCCTGACGTCATGTCCCGTCTCATGTCTATAGGAATAATGGATTTAATTCGTAAGTGCGGTCGCCACAGGGTCGCTTTCGTGGTCGGCACAGTTCTGGCAGTCACGGCAGCCATGCCACAAATTGCCCAAGCCGCTGAAGAAGAAGATATTCAAAGACTGATAGAAACCAATGAGTGCCAGGGTTGTGACCTTCATGAGGCCGACTTCCGGCGACTTGATCTCTCGGGTGCAAATCTGAAAGGGGCCGATCTAGAAGGGGCTAATTTTTACTATGCCAATTTGGACGGTGCCCAGCTGCAGAACGCTAACTTAGTCGATGTTAATTTGGGCTATGCCAGTGTTCGAGGAGCCTTTTTGGATGGCTCAGATTTGCGCTATGCCATTTTCGACCATACCGATTTAAGCGGTACTTCGATGATTGAAACAGATCTGCGTGAGTCTTATCTGGATGAGCCTGATTTGACCCAGACTATCTTGAATGGTTCTGACTTAAGAGACACGCTAGTTTTCAATGTGGATTTTTCTCAAGCGAGCCTGTGCGGCGTAATCACTTGGGCAGGGCTTGAATACCGGCGAGGGTGTAATGTGGCTGTTCCCGAAGAGATTGATGATCCTTTTGACTAGGCCTTTGATTGATTAGGGATTGATGGGGGCTTTGTGGTTACTAGAGCGCTGTGCTTGATTAGGGGTCTGGGCTTGATTAGACCTCTGTGGTTAAGTCACTGCCCTTTAATCGCTTTGTATGCCACCAGTCTTGCTGCTGAGAGGAGAGCTGAATCGTGTACATCGTCATCACGATGGGCTCACTACGATAGCTTTGGCCAATAATTTCAACGCAGTAAGAGGGATGTTTGCGGGTGGAAAGATCAACGACGAATCGTTTGCCGATCCGCCGCCAGCTAGGCTCTTTGCTGCGCCACTGAATGCGGCAACAAGGCCAGGGAAGTTGCTCACGGTCGTACAGGCGGCAGCAGGGGCCAACAACGCGGTATGTGAGGTGTGCGCCGGGACTTTCGAAGATGTATCCCGTGGCCCAAGGATGGGCAGGTGGGTGCGCAGCCGGGTAGTTTGGAACTCGCACGGTGGATTGTAAGGGTATGCGTTGTTTTACCTGAGGGCGAGCGTTCATAGAAATTGGCGTATCATTTAGAATGAAAAGCAAAAAGAAAGAGAAGCCCGGCCCACAAGCTGACGATTGGAGCCGAATACTGCTCACTATACGGTCATAGCCTTTATTAGCAACACTATGTCAGAAAAAAAAACTGAAATTATTGATAGCAAGGTGAGTGATCGCATTTGCCGACATATGAACAAAGACCACGCTGCTGCCGTATTGACCTATGCTCAGCGCTATGGCGACCAGTCAAATGCAACCGCCGCTACGATGAACGCTATCGATAATAAGGGAATGGACCTTTTTGCCGAAGTCGATGGTAAGACCCTACCTGTGCGTATTTCATTCGATCATGAGCTCAAGGATGCGGCAGATGCCCATACGACGCTGGTAGCAATGCTAAAGGCTTGAGGGTGTCTTTGATCATTGCTGTAATTTTCAAACTGTGCGTTCTGTGACTGTAAGTATTCGCTTTTTGCCTGACAATGTGACCATTAGTGCAAAAGCTGGTGAGCCCTTACTTGAAGTAGCTGCTCGCGCAGGCGTTCACATATCTACAGGTTGCCTGATGGGCAGCTGCCATGCCTGCGAAGTAGAAATGACAGGGCCCGAAGATGCCGTATTAGCTTGTCTAACAGCTGTACCAAAAGGAATAGACCATATAGATATTAATTTAATGGTCGATCCAACGTGGTAATTCTCTAACGTGGTAGTTCTTTTTGGATAGTATCCATGCAGTATGGCCTCAGCGAGCAGATGATATGAAATCAGTGCAGATCGGGCATGTTTAGCTATGTTCGGTTTTCCATTCGGTTTCTGCCAATGGCTGTATAGGGGAAGCCTTGTTACAGTGAATTTAACAAACCAAAGAGCGAAATCCTCCATAGAATCGCGTTCTAGTTTTTTGTAGAAGGTATCAGCATGGATGATGTAACCGGGCAAATCCCAGAATTTACAGATTCAAAACCTATGACAGATAACTCATTGCTCAACTACGTGAAGACCATGGATCAAGACACAATTACTCAGCTGTCTCGACCTGATTCTTCAGAGGTGATGCAGGTAATGGAGCACAATGTTGTCGGTCTGCTAGGTGGTCTACCCTCTGGACAGTTTGATGTATCTGTCACCACCAATCGTGAGAATTTAGGTCGTCTGCTGGCCTCTGCAATGATGAGCGGTTACTTTTTGCGTGGTGCTGAGCAACGCTTGGCATTCGAAGAGCGCTTTAGCACCAACTTTTTTGAAGACGAGTCCTCTGAGGAAGCATAGCCACTTTTCCCTAGTGTTGGCGGCTTGGTACTCGCTTATTAATATAGGCCAAGGTTAGTAACTTGGGTCAGTAGTGACAGGTCGTACAGCAGCTAAGAACTCATCAAAACAAAGCTCGGTGGAGGTTACTCTGTCGAGCTTTGTGATGTCTGAGTCAATGTTGATTGACTTGAGGCGATCGCTGCGCCGTTGGTATCAGACTCAAGGGCGAGATTTGCCTTGGCGACGCACTCGAGATCCCTATGCCATCTGGATTTCGGAGATTATGCTTCAGCAGACTCAGGTGAAGACGGTGATTCCGTACTATGAGCGCTGGCTGGCAAAGTTTCCAACTGTAGACGTGCTAGCTGCTGCCGAGCAGCAGACAGTGCTAAAGCTATGGGAGGGGCTAGGCTACTATGCGCGGGCGCGGAATCTGCATAAGGCAGCTCAGCAGGTAGTGAGTGAGTTGGGCGGAGTGTTTCCGCAGGATTTGGAAGGTGCGATCTCCCTCAAAGGTATAGGCCGTACTACCGCAGGTGGCATCCTCAGCGCCGCGTTCGATCTTCCTTTTGCCATTCTCGACGGTAATGTCAAGCGCGTCCTGGCTCGGCTAGTCGCCTTACCGGCAGTCCCGAATAAAGCTTTGGGCACACTGTGGGACATCTCTGAGCAAGTGCTAGATCCAAAATATCCTCGGGACTTCAACCAAGCCATTATGGATCTGGGCGCGACCCTTTGTACTCGGCACAACCCAGCTTGCCTTCTATGCCCTTGGCAGTCTCACTGCGCAGCGTACAATCAAAATGCAGTGACCGATTTTCCCATGACAGAATCCCGTAAGCCTCTTCCCCACAAGCAAATTGGCGTCGCCGTCATCGCCGACGCCGATGGCAAAATCCTAATTGATCGTCGTAAGCAAGAAGGCCTACTTGGTGGCCTTTGGGAATTTCCAGGTGGCAAGATTGAACCGGGTGAAAGCCAGGAAGCGTGTGTGAAGCGAGAAATAAAAGAAGAGCTAGACATCGAGATTGAAGTTGGCTCGAAGCTGATTACCATTGAGCACGCCTACACGCATTTCAAAGTGACGCTCAATGTTTTTAACTGCACGCACATCAGTGGTGAGCCACAACCGATTGAATGTGATGAGATTAAATGGGTGACCCTCGACGAAATTGATGAGTATCCCTTTCCAAAAGCGAATGGCCAGATTATTGATGCAATTAAGAAGCAGGCCCAGTAAGACGGTTTATTCCGTGGTCTCAGTAGAAAATATCGCAGTTAATACTGTCAGGACCATCCAACAGTTTTGCGTGCAGTCAACGCTATTTACAGCGCTATCCCTTTAGGCAACGAACCGCTTCTAGCATCCCTTTTGCCTTGTTGAGTGTTTCTTGAAACTCGTTTTCGGGGACAGAATCTGCGACAAGCCCAGCACCTGCCTGTACGCTGATGGTTTGAGTTCCTGAGTCGTTAGCTTGAACGACCATGGTACGAATGGTAATTGCGCTGTTGAGCTGTCCCTCGAAGTCATAGTAGCCGTAGACGCCCGAATAAGGCCCTCGGTAGTCGGGCTCAAGTTCGTTGATGATTTGCATGGCGCGAATTTTGGGGGCGCCGCTGACGGTGCCTGCCGGAAAGCTGGCTTTGAGCAGGTCCCAGGCAGTTTTGTCAGGGGCAAGATCGCCAATGACGTTGCTGACGATGTGCATCACGTGAGAGTAGTTTTCGATAATCATTAGCTCATCGACTTCTACGGTGCCACTGCTGCACACGCGGCCAAGGTCGTTGCGGCCAAGATCGACGAGCATGACGTGCTCGGCAATTTCCTTGGGATCCGCAAGTAAATCGGCAGCGTATTCGGCATCCTCTTCGGCGGTTTTTCCGCGCGGCCGGGTGCCTGCGATGGGACGGAGGGTGGCCTGCATGGGGGTATCCTGTCCGGTTTGTGTGGCTTTTACCATGACTTCCGGGCTAGAGCCGATGAGCTGCCAGCCGTTGAAGTTGAAGTAGCACATGTAGGGGGACGGATTAACCAATCGCAAGGAGCGATAAAGGTTGAAAGGGGGGCCGCTGTAGCTGGCCTGAAGTCGCTGGGAGATGACGACTTGGAAGATATCTCCGGCGCGGATGTAAGCTTTGGCTTTTTCAACGCTTTCGCAAAATTCTTCGCGGGTGCGGTTGCTGGTGTAAGACAGTGGTGGGGCTGTGCTGGTTGCAGGGGAGCGCCACTCCAGGAGGGTGTCTTTCTCGCTTAAGGGGAGGCGGAGCTTGGTAACGAGAGTGCGGACGCGATCGCATGCCAAGTCATAGGCCGCTCGCAGATCCACATCAGGATCACGCAAGTCTGCATATGCGATCGCCCATACCTTGCGCTTCACCTGATCAAAAATCAGTAGGCTATCGATTTGCATCCATAGCCCATCGGGCAAGTCATTATCACTACGCTCGTGAATTGTAACCGTTGGCTCGATCCATTTGATCAGTTCGTATCCCCAAAATCCAAAGAGTCCACCGATGCCCGGTGGTAGCTGTGGTAGACAAACTGGCTTGAGCGGTGCCAAGCAGTTCTGGAGAATGTCAAAGGGATTGCCTTCTAACGCTTTTTCGGTTCCATTTCGAAAGCGCTGTGTCGTGTTTTTCCCCTTCGACTCTAGTACCCAAAGCGGATCGCAGCCTAGAAAGCTATAGCGTCCCAGAGTACCGGCCTCTACCGACTCCAGCAGGAAATTGTAAGGCTGACCCGCACAGACTTTATACCAAGCGGAGACAGGCGTATCGAGATCGGCGACCCATTCCTGGTAGACCGGCACGAAATTGCCCTGCTCACTCAGGCTAGAGAAGGCCTCAAAGTCTGGAAAAATCATAGACAGTCGTATGTGAGTCGTGGATGCGAAAATGCCGACACAATGAACCTCATCATAAAGCAAACGGGCGACTCTTATAGTTGCCCGTTTGCTTTATTAATATGCTCTTCTAAAGGGTAGATGCCTATGTTTCACAAGGCGCTTTACCGCTAAATTTGATGGTCGCTGGATTAGGATTCTGTCCGATGCGACGATCTTTCTTGTTCGCAAATTGACGGCCTTCGTTTACCTTTTCAGGGAACACACCATCAGCTGGGTGTAGCAGCGTTGTTTCACCGGTTGGCAAAATTCGGTAGATTTTGTAGTCATTGATCTTAGGCTTGAACTTAGTCCTAAGCTGGGCCCCCAGTGCTAGGCACTGCTCTTTGCGTGCTAGCTCTAGTAAATTTTCGCCTTCATTCATGATTGCCGCGCCGCCGGTCGGCATTTCAAAGACCTGCTCTTTCTTTGAAGTCCAAGTGATTGCGTACTTTTCTTCAACAAAAGCCTTGGTGAGAAGACCGCCTGTGCTGCCTCCAAACTTGGGCATTGAACCAGTTAGTGCCATGGATGATATCTCTCAACCTTGATGAACAAGATCGTAACATTGGCCTGAGTGCTCATTAAAGTGTATTACGAGAAGCGTAATAGTTCTTTAGATGTGGGTAAAAGATATTGATTTTAGCTAGCGTGTACGCCGTTTTGTGTTTTTTGTAGATGCCCTAGCGGAGGCTTTTTTCGCTGCTGTGGTAGTGGGGCCAGATGAGGTGCCAGCAGCTGAAGATGGTGGTCGTCCCTGGGTCAATCGTTTCGTTGTGCCGTAGCGACTGATCTTGCTGACAACAGGTAATGTGAAGTGAATTTGCGTGCCTTTGTTTTTGCCCTCAGAAGTTGCCCAGATTTTGCCATCTAGCCCTTCGATGATTTGCTGACATATGGCCAGCCCTAGCCCGGTACCGCCTACAGATCGTCTAAGAGCACCTTCTTCTTGGTAAAAGCGCTCAAAGACTGTTTCAAGTCGGTCGGCTTCGATGCCTCTGCCAGTGTCAGTGACGGTGACTTCTATCGTTTTTTTGTTGACCAGCTCAGCTCTGATCATTACATCTCCATTGGCTTCTGTAAATTTACAGGCATTGTCGAGTAGTTTGGAGAGCACTTCGACGATCCATTCACCGTCTGCACGGACAAAGGGTAAATCGTCTGGCAACTGCGTTTTTATTCTCATTGCTGGCGCGGCGTCGGCGGTATTTTGCCAGCGCAGGCTGCTAAGCGCTAAGTCAATGCATTCTCTGAGTGAGAGCGATTCTAGGTTCCACTCTACACGCTGACTCTCAAGCCGTGAGAGGGTGAGAAAATCCTGTACAAGCTTGCGCATGCGCTCAGCGTCTGTGAGGGCAGTATCGAGCATGACCTCTCGCATATCTGTCGACATATCGGGCTCAGTGCGCAGGCTTTCAAGGCAGACACGAATGGTAGACAGAGGGGTGCGCAGCTCGTGGCCAGTGATGGCAATGAGGTTGCTGCGAGTGCGTTCTAGGTCGGCGAGCTGCTGGTTGAAGTGTTCGAGGTGGGCGTAGGCCTCGGCTTGAATAAGGGCGACACTGAGCTGGCTTGCGATCGCCTCGGTGAGGCGAATTTCGTCATCGCTCCAGCGATGAACCATCGGGCTAGCCAGATGCAGCTCAATCATGCCGAGCAGTCGGCTTTGATGAATGAGAGGCACCAGCAAGCAGCCGCGAATTTGCCAACGCCGGAGCCGGGGGTGGGCGGCGGACAGATCGATTTGCGCATGGGCGTTGGTCGTTTCAGCGTTGGTTTTTTTGCCTGTGGCGGCAGAATTAATGGACGCTGGTTCGTTAATGTCATCAACAGCAAGGGAGCTGCGCTGCTGCTTAACCCACTGGTAGAGCGGACTATTTTTAAGGGGCCACTTGGCACCTTCTAATGAGTTGATGTGGGGCTGGCGGTATTCATGGTGAATCGTGGCATCGGGGTCGCTGTCGGTACAGCGGTAGATGATGCAGCGGCTAACGTCGAGGACACTGCCGAGTTCTGAAGCGGCGATCTCAAAAATTTCTGATGGATCTAGCGACTGGCGAATGGCAGCAGTTACAGAGTTGACCAGACGGGCTCTCTGTTCTTGGAGTGCGATCGCACGATACGCCTTTAGCTGTTTGTATTGACCCGCCTGTAAGTAGGTAATCAGCCTCTGGGCAAACGGGTCTTTTTCGACGGCTAAATCACTGCCGAGGACGTCAGGAATAAAGCGATTGCGAGCCTGCTCGATTTTCTCAGCTAGCTCCGGTCTGTAGTCTTGGATTCTACCAAGTAGAAGGTCTGCTGCCCTAAGACTCACCTGCCGATCAAGCGTCCATATCCCTTCAAATCGTCGAGTTTGATCTAGCTGGTTTGCTGCGCTCTCACTGCTGTCGTTGACAATGTGCCGATGCTTCACTGGCATGGGCTGGTGCTCACGACAGATGAGGGCAGAGCTATAGCGTTCTCCTATTACCACCAAGTGCCATTCTTGGGTAAGCGCATCTTCCTCGTCAAAGTCGATTTTTTCGTAGCCTTCTACTGTTTCGTTAAACTGTGTTTCTCTGGCTGAAAGCACGTAAACCTGATTGCTCACGCCCCCTATCCGGACATATCGATGGGCTTCTTGCCGATAAAATCGCTCCTGCTGAAAGCTTGCAATAATCAGTGGCTGCTGCTCCAATCCGGCCAGCACCTGATCTTCTACCGCGTGGGAGAGAGCGGTAAGTGACGTTTTGAAATACATCTGAGAGCGCAGTGTGGGGAGCGCTTCAAAGAGTTCTTCCACAATGGAAGCTGGATTACCCATGCGTTCATTCGCGTAATCAGTGGGAAAAGCAGGGCCTACTCTAGAGACCAGTTGCTTAAGACGCGGCTATAAAGTTTGCTGTTTTGACCGTGTTTTGCAGGCAGCACTGAAAAGAGTACCAATAGAAAAATAGTCTCTTAGCGAGTATTTATAAAAAAATTCTAAATATCGACACAATAGCAGTTCGCTTGGGGTGCAAGACCGAGAAGTTCATTAAAAGCAATGAGATAAAAGTGGTGGCGTAGAACCGAGCACTCAAAATATAGCTTTTGTCGAGTTGCTTAGGACACTATCATCGGCTGAAACCGTTGTGTAACAGCAATCAACTCGATTAGCAGCGGTGAGACCCCGCGTCGCTTTGCGGCGCTAGGGAATGCTCACCAAGACAAAGTAAAAATGTATCCTTACCTTGCTACAGCGTTAAACCAAAAAATAATGCCAAACAAAAGGTCTCCAGATGTCATTAAATCATCTGGAGACCTTATTGTTTGGACAGAGTGTCGGTATCTAAGGAATGGGCATCAATTGCTAGGCAAAGCTGCCTGAAGCTAGCTTAGATGATACCGCCCATGTCGCTTGTGTCCTTGAGGAAACCGCTGTAAGCTTCCATGCCGTGCTCGCCAATGTCCAAACCCTTGAGTTCTTCTTCGGAAGAGACACGGATACCGATGATAGATTTCACAATGAGCCACAGAATGGAAGTGACGACCACGGTGAACAACCCAATCGCAACAATACCGATGATTTGAGCAATTAGCTGCTGAATGCCACCGCCAGCGAATAGGCCGTTTGTGCCATCGAATAGGCCGACGGCCAACGTGCCCCAGATCCCACAAACCAAGTGAACAGAGGTCGCACCGACAGGGTCATCAACCTTGATGCTGTCAAAGAAGCCAACAGAGAACACAACAATCACGCCGGCAATCAGGCCAACGATGACTGAGCCCCAGTAGCCAATGCCACCACAGCCAGCTGTGATACCTACCAAACCAGCCAAAATGCCGTTGATAACCATGGACAGGTCAGGCTTACCGCTGAGGGCCCAAGCTGTAAAGGTTGCGGCAATGCCGCCTGCTGCTGCTGCTAGGTTTGTGACCAGTGCAATCTGGGGAACGTTGAGGCTTGCTGCAAGCTCAGAACCAGGGTTAAATCCAAACCAGCCAATCCAAAGAATCAAGCAACCTAGTGTTGCGATACTCATGTTGTGACCAGGAATCGCGTTGACTGCGCCATTCTGGTACTTGCCGATTCGGGGGCCAAGGAAAATAGCACCCATCAAAGCGGCCCATCCACCTACAGAGTGAACCACTGTAGATCCTGCAAAGTCGCTGAAGGCATAGGCATCGCCTGCTGCGTTCTCCCCGAGCATGCCACCGAGGTCGGAAAGCCAGCCGCCACCCCATACCCAGTGGGCTGTGATGGGATAGCAAATAGCTGTGAGCAATACGCTGAAAATAATGAAGCTAGAGAACTTAACACGCTCAGCAACCGCACCAGACACAATCGTCGCGGCTGTACCTGCGAAAGCTGCCTGGAATAGGAAAAATACGGGCGTTGTTAGCGTGCCGTAGGCAGGTTCTACTGGGTCTGCACCTGCTAGGAAGAAGCCAGTGAGCCCCAAGAAAGCATTGCCCTCACCAAACGCCAAGGCAAAGCCAAGTGCCCAGAAGGACAGCGTGGCCAGTGCGAAGACGATTAAGTTCTTAGCTAAGATGTTGACGGCGTTTTTCTGACGGCAGAAGCCTGTCTCTAACATGCCAAAGCCAGCGTTCATGAAAATCACCAGAACGGCTGCGACAACAATCCAGATGTTGTCTAAGACGATCTGCACATCATCTGCTGTTGCGGCAGCATCTTGCGCATGAGCCGCAAGTCCCCACGTAGCTACGATAACGAAGGCCAGGGGAACGCAGGCTAACCAGCCCCAAGCGAACCGACGACCAAATGCGCGGCTTAATGTGCGGGTTGCCATTTCTGTAAATGGCGGGACATTTGCATCCCAGGGCGAGGGCGATCGCCTGGGCTGCTTTCTTTTTCTCATTGTAAAATTCGACATTTTTGTCTGGCGTTCCTAACGCAATTTCGACAGTAATCCATGGCTGTAGGGAGTTGCTTTATCCCTCGCTCGCACCTGTCAGACTGATGGCACCTATTCCACCAAGTCTGAGCAAGTCATTCTGTATCACCTGATACTTTTAATAGAAGACTGGGTACACTCACAATTCTTTTGTGCATGGCTTTTAGGGAAACTTTACAAAGCGTTTTATTGTGGCTGCATTATTTGACCGATTTGTATCATTTCTCAATATCAAAAATGCTTGATTACAAAGGTTCTTAAGCTCACTTTGGTAGGCCCAAGGATTGGGGATCTGAATTTTGTCCGGATGAGTAATTTTGCTTTTTCTGGCTCTTTTTAAGGATCCGATGATGAGCCACCGTGAATGATGTCTAGTCTGAACTTATGCCTTTGGTTGGGTGGGTGCTTAAAGCTTTCGTAGCTCTGTTGATTTGTTTACAGGTTGACTGCTTATGTGTTGATCATGTGTTTGAGATATTGGCGAGCGCCGAGGGCTGAGAGTTGATTTTGCTTGTCGCTAACCATCGTTTTCAGCTGCTGGCGGTAGCTCAGAACTTTTGCTTGGAGCTCGGTATCATGGGCTGCAAGCATCTGGATGGCGAGGAGTGCGGCGTTTTTGGCATTGCCGATAGCGACTGTTGCGACTGGGATGCCTCTGGGCATTTGAACAATGGAGTAGAGGGAGTCGACACCGGAGAGGGTGCTTGTTTTGACGGGGACACCGATAACTGGCAAAGGGCTAAGGGACGCGATCATGCCAGGCAGATGAGCAGCGCCACCAGCGCCTGCAATGATGACTTTCAGCCCCTTGGCGTGGGCGGTTTCGGCGTAGGTCATCATGCGCTTTGGGGTGCGGTGGGCCGATAGGATAGCGACTTCATGGGGAATTTCAAAGTCTTCGCAAATAGCGATCGCATCCATCATGGTAGGTAAATCTGAGTCGCTGCCCATAACGATGCCAACATCGACGGAGCCGCTTTGTGGAGTTGTCATAGCCTAATGAGGGTTGGGATTGGAGGTTTTCTTAGCCATGATCGATAGTACTGTCATTGTTAATGCTCGACTCCCTGGCCGTTCAGGACTGTATCAAATCTCGATAAAAGATGGCGTTGTTGATTCGATTGACCCTGGTAGTGAAGAATCGACGGACCTTTTCCAACAGGCATCGGCTAATGTGCAAGATTTGCAAGGTGACTGGGTTTCTCCGGGGGCGGTAGATTTACAAATCAATGGTGCGCTAGGATTGGCTTTCCCCGACCTGCGGATTGAACAGATTGACCAGTTACAGGCGATTTGTGAGCTGCTGTGGCAGCAAGGAGTCAGTGGCTTTTGTCCTACGCTGGTCACAACTTCGCTGGAAAATTTTCACGGTAGTTTGGCCGCGATTCAAACTTTCCGGCAGCAGCAGCTTAAGCAACCCACTGCTAGGAGCGCTCAAGTGGTAGGGGCTCACTTGGAAGGCCCTTTTTTGAACGAAGCGAAGCGGGGGGCTCATCCCAAAGCGTATTTGCAGCCGCTGTCGCTGGAGACGATCAAGCGTGTGGTCGGTGACTTTGCCGATGCCATTAGCATCATGACCCTCGCACCTGAGCAGGCTGATGACGACGATGTGATTGGTTGGCTAACAGAACAGGAGATTACAGTGAGCTTGGGACACTCACTGGCGACTGCAGCGCAGGCAAAGCGCGCTTTTGATCAAGGGGCTACGATGGTTACGCACGCATTTAATGCAATGCCTGGATTGCACCATCGAGAACCTGGTTTGTTAGGCGCTGCACTCATCGACCCTCGGGTGTTTTGTGGATTTATTGCAGATGGAGAACATATCTGCAAACCGATGTTGGATTTACTATTGCGCATGGGCAAAGGCGTGACTCATGGAGCCATACCTCATGAATATAGTGGTGGCTTAGGCGGTTTGTTTCTTGTGAGCGATGCTCTCTCACCTTTGGGATTGCCAGATGGTCACTACCCCTGGGACAGTCGCACGATTGAGGTGATTAACGGGACTGCTCGGCTCGCTGATGGTACGCTGTCGGGCACAACATTGCCGCTGGTGCAGGGGGCGATAAATTTGGTGGAGTGGGGGTTGTGTAGTGTGGACGATGCACTCTTGTTAGTTACCGACTCTCCTCGACGTGCTATTGGCCTTCCCTTGCTATCACCTGGTAGCTCTGCTAACTTACTGCGCTGGCATCAGCCTACTCAGGGGCAGCTAACGCATCAGTGGTTGTAAGAAATCAAGAATTGTTGTTGATATTCAAAGAGAAGTTTGAACGGGCGTTTGACAGATGTGTCTGGAGTGGGGCTTTTGCCGTATAAAATGATTCATACGAGAGGCAAGCATGATGAACCAAAGATTAGTCGAGTCGGTGGCACAGATTGTATTGGCGATGTCGGAGGATGAGCGTCGCTTGCTGGATCGAACGCTACAGCGTGCTGGTCTGCGACAGCTAGATGACCTCGAAGCTGCAGAAAAGTCGTTACGCATTACAGAAATTGCGCAAGATATTCAGGAGTTTGAGGAGCTACACCACTCTCCACTGAGTGAGTTGTCTGTTGAGCATTGGCTTGTGGCTGAGCCGAGTTCGCCAGGGCGCTCAACGGTGCAGTTCTCACATAGACGGTCTACGAAGCCGCTTGAGCAAAACAGCGCGTTGGATAGTGTCTTGCCAGTGAATGAATACACAGCAGAAACACCAAAGCGTTCAGAAGATCTGCCGCAGTCATTTTTCCAGCCAATGCGGCTATTTCATTCTGACGCGACTGCTGCAAGCTGGGATGCCGACTACGCTCCGTACGAAGCGCCCAGTCAAAATGACCGATTTTGACACCTAAAGTTTATAGAAAACGTAATAGAATCAGTCCGCAGGCGTATGAGTATTTATTCCCAGCGGTTATGACCTATTCCACTATCGGTACCAAAACAGTCGACGACAAAACGATTGTTCGCGACTACTTCAACGCGACTGGCTTTGATCGCTGGCAGCGCATCTATGGCGATGGTGAAGTCAACAAAGTGCAGGCGAATATTCGCACTGGCCACCAAAAGACAATTGACAACGTGCTTGAGTGGTTCGCAGAGGATAAAGACCTCTCGGTAATCACGGTCTGTGATGCGGGTTGTGGCGTAGGTAGCCTGAGTATTCCGCTGGCTAAGATGGGTGCCAAGGTGTACGCCAGCGATATTTCGGAGAAGATGGCTGAAGAAGGTGCTGTGCGGGCTAAGGCTGCCTTAGGTGATGAGCTGAAGCCGGAGCAAATGCCAGAATTTGAAGCGAAGGATCTAGAGGCGATCGACGGTCAGTATCACACGGTGGTGTGTCTGGATGTGCTGATTCACTATCCGCAGGACAAAGCGGACGATATGATCAAGCATCTGAGCTCGCTGGCAACCGATCGGGTGATTATCAGCTTTGCGCCGAAGACTTGCTTCTATGCAACACTCAAGAAAGTGGGCGATTTTTTCCCTGGTCCTAGTAAGGCAACGCGAGCTTATCTCCATCGGGAAGCTGATGTGGTCAAGGCGTTGGAAGCTAATGGCTGGACAATTGAGCGGCGAGCGCTCAATAAAGCACCTTTCTATTTCTCTAGGTTGCTTGAGGCAGCGCGCGCAGATGTAGCGGAGTCTTAATGCTCACCTTTGTGTTCATTGAGTTGGTTCAACTTATATGATGTGCAGCTTATGTTAGCTGCCACTGCAAGTGCGCTTATCTCGAACATATCAATAAATATAGAAATATGGGCACATTATGGTTGGTAGCAATTGGGTGATTTTTCATCCGCGTTGTGATGTCTGATAATGCCTGAGCTTTTGTGGAACTGTCGGGTTTACGCTTCTGTTGAACTGTAGTTTCTGCTGTTGACCCTGGGCTTTTCTAGTGTTTGGGATGAAGGTGACTCCGTCATGAATACGTTGAAGAAGGTACTGGGTTATCCGCTTCTGACTATTGGCGGGGTGTTCTTGCTGATTGTTCTATTTACACCATTTGTTGATGAGTCTCGTTCTGACAAAGTGTATGCTGCGCTGGGTGGATTGATGTTGGGTTTGCCACTCACGATATCTGGTGGATTATTGGTACGTTCTGCGAGTGGTTTGCCTTCGCGTGTTGAAAACCAGAGGCTTCGCGAAGCCGAGCAAGATAGGTTGCAGCGCGTTTTGTATCAGCTGCTTGAATCGAATGACGGCAAGGTTACCTTGGTTCAGTTTGCAATCGCAGCCGATGTTCCCGCCGATGAGGCGCGTACCTTCATGAACGCACAAGCCACTGCCTTTAGTGCTGATTTTGACGTTACTGATAATGGTTCGATTGTTTACCAGTTTCCTATTAGCTAGTGAGCTGAGCTAGCAAACATAAGAGGCCCACTATGAGTGTGATAAATCGGACTAGACAGATTTCTCCCAAGCGGATAGCAGGCTACGGTCTATCTGCATTTGGACTTTTATTGGGTTTCTTGTGTTTGGGTAGAGCAGTAGAAACAGCTTTGGATAAGGAGTCGGTTCGGCAAAATAAACGAGAAACCATCACGGTGGGAATTTTATTAGGCTTACCTACGTCAGTGGGTGCGCTGTGGATGATGAGTTCGTTGGAGGGTGAGCGTCGTTTGGCTTATTCTCAGCGCTTGCAGGCGCTGTTTTATAAGGCGCTCCAAGCGAATAATGGTCGGATTGATGCCATTCAGTTTGCAATGCTTGCTGAAGTCTCTCTGGGCGAAGCGCAACGGTGTCTAGATGCTTGGGCCGGCCCTATGAATGCTGATTTTGATATTGATGAAGCGGGCGTGGTGGTTTATTGCTTTGAGCTTTGAGCTGTAGGCGGTGGAGCTGTAGATCTAGACTGTAGTGGTTTGATTATAGGCTTGGTGATCTATGGCTCGTTTGTTTTTGGCGATCGCATCTATCTTGGGCGCACTCTCCGTTGCTGGTGGGGCATTTGGTGCCCATGCGCTTAAAGGAAAACTGACCGAATCAGCACTGGGTAGCTTTGAAACAGGGGTGCGATACCAGATGTATCATGCGATCGCGCTACTAGTCGTTGCTCTAATGGCTGCCCAATATCCCGCAGTCAAAAATCTAACGATTGCTGGTTGGTGCTTCGTCGCAGGTACTGTTTTATTTTCAGGTAGCCTCTACGGATTGAGCTTGATGGGTATCAAAGCCCTAGGCCCCGTAACACCGCTAGGCGGGGTCGCTTTTATCGCTGGGTGGATATGTCTGGCTTTAGCCAGCGGCAAGTTAGTCTAGGTGCCAGCTGCTGGATATCAACAGCTGGCGTTTCAATCCGCTGAGAGCGCTATTTAGGTAAACACCTGTGAGAACTGTGCGATCTAACTTTCCTTAGTCTTACTTAGTCAGCGATCAGCTCACTGTTGACTTCGTTGATGGGACGGCGGCGCAGCTCTACGGATTCTTCGCGGGGGAGCAGGTCGAATACTTCACGGAGCTTGTCGTCTACTTTCTCGTAGGAGACTTGACCGATTTCGTTGAAGACAGGAGTGCCTTCGGCGTCAAAAATAACGGTTTGTGGTACTTTCCCTTCGAAATAGTAGCCGGGTTCGTTGGGAGCATATCTGTCTTTTACTGGGATAGAGTCGGCTGCGAGTGCAATAAAGTTAGCTGCTCGTCCGTAGGGCGCCTGCAGTTGAGAAACCACAGAAGAAAAGGCCTTGCTGTCACGGCTATCGTCAACAAAGAAAAATAGCAGTGTTGGCTTATCCTGCTTGAAAGATTCTGCCAGCGTGTATCGGGGGGGCACAATTGAGCCATTGCCGGCATATAGCGCAAAAATGTTGCCATCGTAGTTGTCATCGTTGAGGCCCGCGATGGCAGGTGTGCTCCACAGACTCAGTGCAATCAGCCCGCTTACAATCACTAAACTAAGTGAGCGAATCCGTCTACGAATAAATTGAATCAGCATACATTTTTACTTTGTACTCTTTGTTGATAGGCACTTCAAAGTGCCTATCATTTAGTCTAAATCTGCATAGCGGCTCGTACAAGGGACTTTACGTGCCTTCAAAGCTTTGGATTACCGTTTGCAGCGTATCCTTATTCTCCGCATAGCGATCTGCTGTGGTCCATCCTACGACCTGATAGTAGCTATCTTCTCCCCTAACAGTCGTGTGCAGGTAAACCACATCTGTGCCGTCTACTTGGCCTCGAATCTCGTATTGAACAGCGGGCAACCCGTCTACTTGGTTGAGTGTCGTTTTGGTTGAGCCATTGTAGGCATCGAGCTCTTCTTCAATCAGCCAACGGTACTTATCCGCATTGTCTTCTAGAGAGAATTGTTCCAGGGTTGTGTCGCTCTCAGAAAGAACGCTGGCGTAAAGGTCCCTGGCCGGATAGCTGGCATAAATATCGGCGCTGCCTCGCAAATCGCTTCCGGCGGAAATCCACTCAGCGGGGACCGTAATTTCAACATTCGTTTGCTGATTTTCGAGTCGAGAGGGACTGTTGAGCGGTTGGGCAAGTGGTTCATTGGGCTCCGTTTCACCACCCGAAAAGCATCCACTGAGTCCAGCTGATAAGGCTCCCACTAGAATGAGCCCTTTCCATGATCTCTCGCCCCATCCCTTGAAAGAAGCAGAGAATCCTTGCCTGTATTTCTTTAAATGCATGACCTGTCTCGGCGTATTGACCGATACCTATGACAAAGTTAGCCAAAGCATACCAGACGCCCACAGATACTCAAGCGCAGAATACTGGCACTCAAGTCGTCAGTAAACCTTAAAAGACAGCCAAGAAATAATCCCTATTCCCATTATGCTGGAGACAGCTAAATACAATGCCCCACTAATAACTATGCTCAGAGCCGGAATAGTTGGCTTACCCAACGTCGGAAAATCCACTTTGTTTAATGCGGTTGTCGCAAATGCGAAGGCTCAAGCCGCTAATTTCCCGTTTTGCACAATTGAGCCCAATGTGGGTGTTGTAGCCGTTCCTGATGACCGGCTTCAGGTGCTGGCAGACATTTCTAGCTCGAAGGAGATTGTGCCAGCGCGAGTAGAGTTTGTGGATATTGCTGGACTGGTGAAAGGGGCCAGCCAGGGTGAAGGCTTGGGCAACCAGTTTTTGGCAAATATCCGCGAAGTCGATGCCATCATCCATGTTGTTCGCTGTTTTGAAAATGACGACATTATTCATGTCTCGGGTTCTATTGGTCCTCTGCGTGATATCGAAGTGATTAACCTCGAGTTAGCCCTTGCAGATCTTTCGCAGATAGAAAAGCGGATGGAGCGTATCCGCAAGCAGGCTCGTAATAATAAAGAAGCTGAGGCCGAGCTGGCCGTTCTGGAAAAAATTCACCCCGCGCTCGATGAAGGGAAGGCTGCTCGAACGGTAGATTTGGATGAAGACGAGGCGCTGATCATCAAACCTTTGGGGCTACTGACGCGCAAGCCAGTCATTTATGCCGCGAACGTATCAGAAGATGATCTGTCAGAGGGCAATAGTTGGGTAGAGGAAGTGCGAGTCCATGCTCAGTCTGAGTCTGCACAGGTGGTGGTGGTGTCTGCTCAGGTAGAATCTGAGCTGCTCGAAATCCCGGAAGATGAACGTGCTGACTTTTTGGAAGCGCTGGGTGTAGAAGAAGGTGGGTTACAGTCGCTAATTCGCGCAACCTACGACTTGTTAGGATTGCGGACTTATTTTACCACTGGCCCCGAGGAGACTAGGGCTTGGACGATTAGGGCCGGAATGTTGGCTCCGCAGGCCGCAGGCGTTATCCACACCGACTTTGAGCGTGGCTTTATCCGGGCCGAAACGGTTGGGTATGAAGATCTTGTCACAACAGGCTCGATGGGTGCGGCTAAGGATAAGGGGTTAGTGCGCAGTGAGGGTAAGGAATACACTGTGAAAGAAGGGGACGTGATGCTCTTCCGATTCAATGTTTAGGCGATTTAATGTCTAGGCGAGCGAGTGCTCTATGATTCTGTATCTCCCGGTATTCCTACGGAAACTTGCGTTTTAGCCTAGGCAGTGGGCTCAGATCCGATTAAGATCTGGCTTAGCCATCGGTGCGGCTGAGTAGTTTGAGTCCCTTCGCGTTGAATTTTTCCGTGGTTAACTGGTTTACAAGAATTCCAAATTGGGCGGCGCTCTCCTTAGTCATGAATGGACTATTGTTTGCAACGCTGCTGGCGGTGTCTCAAGAGCCTAACGATGCCTCTGAGCTAATGGTGGCTGAGATGACCAATGTCAGTACGTTGCAAAATGATCCTTCAGTGGCAGACGCGGCGATCGCAGATGCACTGATAGCTGATTCACTGATGGGTGAGCGCTTAGAACTGCCTCACCCTAGCGGTGGACAAAAGCGGAGTTACGCCCAGTGGCTAGAGGTGCTCTCGGCGGATGCTAAGGCGATGGCCGCAAAGAATCCTGAGCACTTGACTGTTTTACTGGGTGATTCTCTGAGTTTGTGGTTCCCTGGCGAGCTGATGCCTGGGCGGCGGGTGTGGATCAATCAGAGTATTTCTGGGGAAAAGACCCAGGGACTGCTAAATCGGCTCGATTTTTTAGACGGTAATGACGTCGAAGCGGTTTTTGTGATGATTGGGATTAACGATCTGATCTGGGGAAAGACTGACGAGGAAATTCTGAAGAACTACAAGGAAATTGTGCGGCGGCTGAAAGCAGAGCATCCAGACACGCAGATTGTAGTGCAGTCGATTTTGCCCCATGGCGGAGAGCAGTCTACTTGGGAGAGTCGCGATAAGCTGGCAGCACTTTCAAGCGATCGCATCGTCAGTATGAACAATGCGCTAAAGAAAATCGCTGCTGACAATAACGCCTACTACCTAGACTTGTACCCGATTTTTGTGACGGGGGATGGCAACTTGCGCGATGACCTGACGACCGATGGGCTGCACTTGAACCGGCAAGGGTACTTAGTATGGCGAAGTGCGATCGCGCTATATGCACAGTTAGAACTTCAATAAACACGGTGCAATAAACACGACTAATCGATTGCGCGCGTACAACGGCCTACAATAGAAGCTAAGCTATTCTCGTGATTCCATGGATACCAGAGCTTTTAAGCGTGCGCTCAACCACTCTGAAAACTACTATCGTAAGCAAGGCTTTGGCCGAAAAAAAGAAGATGCTGCTGGGCAAATTCGCGCAGAGTACCAAAGCAACCTCATTCAAAAAATTAGAGACCATGAAAATCAGCTAGTTGAAGGTGATGTCACCATTCACTTAGCCGAGTCCTTTGGATTTTGTTGGGGCGTAGAACGCGCTGTAGCAATGGCTTACGAAGCCAGAGCACATTTTCCTGGCCAAAAGCTTTGGATTACGAACGAAATTATTCACAACCCTGAAGTGAACGAACAGCTAAAGGCGATGGATGTTCATTTCATTGAAGTGGTCGAAGGCCAAAAAGATTTCTCTGGAGTCAATCGTGGCGATGTAGTGATTTTGCCCGCCTTCGGCGCAAGTGTGCAGGAAATGAAGCTGCTACACGACGAAGGCTGCTCAATTGTAGACACAACCTGCCCCTGGGTTTCCAAGGTGTGGAACACCGTAGAAAGGCATAAAAAAAGGGACTTCACTTCCATCATCCACGGTAAGTACAAGCATGAGGAAACGGTTGCCACTAGTTCCTTTGCAGGGACTTATTTGATTGTGCTGAATCTAGAGGAAGCAGAGTATGTGGCCAACTACATTCTCGATAGCGGTGATTCGCCAGAGGAGCAGCTGCGCCGACGGGATGAGTTCTTAGCCAAGTTTGCGAACGCATATTCAGATGGTTTCGATCCCGACAAAGATTTGCTCACTGTAGGGATTGCGAATCAGACCACGATGCTTAAGGGTGAAACTGAGCAGATTGGTAAGCTGTTTGAGCGTACGATGCTGAAAAAATACGGTCCGCTGGCCCTAAATGAGCATTTTCATAGTTTCAACACGATCTGTGATGCGACGCAAGAACGCCAAGATGCCATGTATAGCTTGGTAGATGCTGATATTGATCTAATGGTTGTGATTGGGGGTTTCAATTCTTCTAATACGACGCATTTGCAGGAAATTGCCGTTGAGTACAATATTCCTTCTTTTCATATTGATAGTGCTGTGCGAGTCGGGCCAGGAAATCGCATTGAGCACAAGCCGCTCCACAGTAAAGCGCTGGTCACTGAGTCTGACTGGCTACCGGCTGGGAAAATTTCTGTGGGTGTGACTTCTGGCGCTTCGACGCCGGATAAGTCTGTGCAGGAAGTGATTGAAAAGATATTTGCTATTAAGGCCGGAAAGCCAGTGGGTGTCGTCTAGTTTGAGTATCGTCTGTGCCGTCTAGTGACAGTGACAGACAGCTCATCTGTGCTGATAACACCATGGCGTAGCCCTCCTTGAATCGGGCTGCTTGAGTCTCTAGTTTTCTAGAGTATATTTACAGGTGCAGCGAAAAGTAATACCCAGCAGCAAGCCAATCCTAGGGCAACTGCAACAGAAAGTGCGCTCACCATAGCTTTTCCTCCTGTTTCTGGTTTCTTTTTGCTTCTAGTTCTCTGCTGGTCTTTCTGGTTCTTTGCTGGGTTTATCTGGGGCCATCGTAGGGTAGCCGTTCCCAACCAGGGTCTACTAACTTGAGCCAGTCTTCCCCCACCCGAATGGTGATATCTGAGTCGATGTCGCCTGTGGAGTCGGAGACAACCTGGCCAAGGTCTATTAAGTCTTTGAGGGCGATCGCGCTACCGATATCGCCACGTTGCGCAACAACAGACGTCTTCCGATTAACATCCGACCAGTTGCGGACCACGTATACGTTGTAGAAGCCTTGGTCGCGCAAATATTCTGCCATGGAGGCGCTAGCGTATGAATCTTCCGTGGCATTTTGAATGGCAATTTGAAGACCACTGAGTGCCGCGTCAGACGGAGGCTCATAATAGTTAACGCCAAAACTTTCGGTAGCCACCAGTTCAGCAGGCTGCGCGTCAAAGTAGGTGCGCATTAGGTCGCTGCTCGTTGTGTAATCAGCCAGCCAATAGCTCGCTCGGTATTCTTCTGGGTCGCTGAATCGACCTGGAAGCATCACCATATGCAGATCTTTGGCATCAATATCCATGCCAAATCCTGCCAGCGCTAGCAGTTCCTCAACACTGAGATTTGTATCAATACGCTGCTGTAAGACACGAATAATCTGCGGTAGCTTAGGCAGTACTGCGGGGTTGGTCATGCGCTGCCGCAGTGCTTTGAGCAGTATCTGCTGCCGCTGCACACGGCCAATGTCGCCGTAGGAATCTTGTCTGAACCTGGCAAACTGTTCAGCTTCGTCACCGTTCAAATTTTGTAGGCCGGGCTGGAGGTCAATCACCAAGCCCTGAGTTTTGTCTTCGTACTCCATTGCCTTGGGCACGAGCACTTCTATCCCGCCTACGAGGTCCACAATCTCCTTGAAGGCTGTGGTACTCACGCGAACGTAACGGTCGATTTCGACATTGTCAAAATTGTGAGTCACCGTTTGAGCGGCTAGCTCAGCACCGCCCTCAAAGTTAGCCTGATTGATTTTCTCAAAGCCGTAGCCAGGAATATCGACGCGGGTATCCCGCGGGATAGATAGAACGTTGACGGCTTTCTCTTCGGGATCAACGCGTACTAGTAGCATGGTGTCTGTACGACCTACGAGATCATCAGGTTTTGCTCCCTCGATATCGTGGGCTTCATCGAGTCCCATGACTAAAATGTTGACGGGGCGGGAGACCTGATAACGAAAGCCAGAGCGCCACAGATCGGCCAATGGCGGCGCGACGGTCTCTCCGCCGATTTGACGGGGGAGGGGGAATGTGAGGACGGCGATCGCACCTAGACCGGCGGCAGCGAAAGCCGTTGTCCCAAATGCCAGAGACAACAGCGCATTGCGCACAATGGTCTTGAACCGCCCACGCTTATTGCTTTTCTCGACCTTTACTATTGCCACTGTCGAATTACCGCTAGTCGAACTAACACCAATAGGCTGAGCACTTTCTGTTTGAGTTTCTGAAGAGGACTTGGAGGCGGTGGTGGTCGCTACAGCGATACCCACAGATGCTTCGTCACGGTCTTCACGATTGTGCGAGCGGGTGTTGTTGAGATGAGTCTGCAATGCTTCAGCGCGGGAAGTGACCTCGGATTTGTTGTGCTGAGTAGACATGCTGCGCCGCAAAGGTCTAATTGTAGGGTGGGCAAAAAATCTGAGAAAGAAGTGGCTGGTACAAGCAAATACATCCCATAGCTCATGAGAGTAGCAAATCTTGACAGAGCGTCTGGTCTCACCAGAGACAGTTCTTTGTATAGATAAGTAAATTGTCTAGCTTGAAGCTGGCTACATAAGCTAAGGAGGCTTATTTCAGCTTGCCAACCAGTTTTGGGTTATTTCTTACTACCTGTAGATTCTTACTACCTGTAGATTCTTACTATCTACAGCAAGCCGTAGATTCGTGTACCCGGAAAGTGGGTAAAAAATTCGCAGATCTATAATTTGTTAATCAATTGTTAAGTGGATTATAGCTTGCGGGTTTCCAGCGAAGGGTACGATAGACCGGAATCTTCGATGGCACAGTGAACGGTTATGGCTCGTTTTATCCCTATTATTTTGGCTGGCGGTAAGGGTGAACGCTTTTGGCCTGTGAGTCGGTTAGAGCGGCCCAAACAGTTCCTCTGTTTGGATGGGGGCGATCGCTCGTTGTTGCAGTCTACAGCCGATCGGTTACTTCCGCTTGCGGGTTGGGAAGATTTGTTTGTGATTACGGCATCGCACTTAGCTGAGGGGGTGCGTGCTCAGCTTCCGGATATCCCTCATGACAATATTTTGGTTGAGCCCCAGGGCCGTGACACCGCACCTGCAGTGGCCTGGGCGACGTTGGAGGTGGCCAAGCGTTATGGCGATGAGGCCGTGTGTGCCTTTTTCCCAGCGGATCACTACATTACGGATGTAGAGCGCTACTGCGATACGCTGCGAGCAGCGGCTGAAATGGCGGTGAATGTGGGTGCGATCGCCACCCTTGGCATTCAGCCCACTTTTCCTTCTACGGGCTACGGCTACATTGAGCAAGGTGCGGACGCTGGTACATTCAGCGCGGGTGTTGTCACAGATTTACCAGCTTACAAAGTCAATCGCTTCGCTGAAAAGCCTGACAAAGCCACTGCCGAAACCTTCGTGGAGAGTGGCCGGTACAGCTGGAACAGTGGAATCTTCATTTTCCCTGCGGCGGTGATGCTAGGTGAACTGAAAGAGCATGCACCTGAAATGACGCAGGCCCTAATGGAGAAGGGCGTAGACGCGTATGCCACGCTGGAGAAACTCAGCATAGACTACGCGGTGATGGAAAAAACAGAGCGTGCCTATGTGGTTCCTGCTAGCTTTGGCTGGGATGATCTGGGCGATTGGAACGCGGTGGAGCGTTTGCTGAAGGGCAATGATGAAAATGTTGAACTTTGTCAGCACGTGTGTCGCGATACCAAGTCCAGCATTCTCTACAGCGCTGATCCTGACGAAGTAATCGTGACGATTGGCCTAGAAGACGTGGTTGTAGTGCGCGATGGCAACGCCACCTTGATTGTGAAAAAGGATAGAACCCAAGAGATTAAGCAGGCGGTGAAGGCGCTGGGCGCAGAGGATAAGTTTCAGCACCTACTTTAAAGTTTCTAAATTATCTCAAGTCTCCAAATTATCCCAGAGAGAAATCAGCAAAGAAGCAATCTTGATGAACGCGATGGTGGAGTTTTCCTGTGGGAGATCGCGTAAGCTCGCGTAAGCTCGTTGTTCAAAACCACGGTAGATTGTAAGTAGAATCACGCACCGTGAGCGATTTGCTGCGTCTTTTTCAGGCTTCTTCTACCATGTCACGTCATCACTTTCTCCATTGCAGCTTTTCACGTTTTAGTTTGTTTGAGGGCCGGGCAATTTTGGGCCCGATGAGTTTTGGTCTGTTGGCTGCATCATCCTTAATATCTGCTCTTCCGGCGCAGGCTTCTGTTTTAGTGAAGCCTGCGATTTTACGTGAAGCACCGGCCCAACCTGCGGATGAACCAGCGAATCAGGCAGCACAACCGGCGCCCAGCCAAAACATTGTAGGCATTGCCTCTGAGACGCTAGGCTTTAGCACGCTAGTAACCGCGATTGAAGCGGCCAACATTGGCAGTGTGCTATCGGCCGAAGGCCCGCTGACTGTGTTTGCACCCATTGATGCTGCGTTCGCTGCCTTGCCAGCAGACACGCTAGACGCGCTGCTGGAGCCGAACAATAGAGATTTATTGGTGAAGCTGCTGTATAACCATGTCGCCTATGGCGATCTGACGTCGGACAAGCTGTCTATGGGAGAGGTAGATACCTTTGATAGCGAGGTTGAGGTTGTGTTTTTGCCGACGGGCGTCGAGGTTGATGGGGCCAGCGTGGTGCAGGCCGATATCGATGCGAGTAATGGTGTAATTCATGCCGTGGATCAGGTGCTGTTGCCAGCTGGTTTTTCTGAGGAGCTACAGGTTCGCATTGATGGCGTAGCGCCAGCCGCGCAGGGGGCTTCTGGGCAGTCTCCTAGCCTTTCTCAAACGCCAACCGCTACAGATGGAGATGCTGTATCTCCTGATTCAGCATCTCCTGTGGTCAGTGCTCCAACCGAAGACGTTTCCACCACAGAAGGAGAAGGCGGTCCTGTACGTGCGCTTTGGTAATTGGGATAGTGGCCACTGTGATGGTGGTAATCGGTATAGTATGGGTGAGCCGTTTTTGATGAATGATGCCGCTGAAGCATCTTGTTAGACGCCCTTGTTAACCGAAGTCTTGCCCGAAAGAAGTCTTATGAAAAAGCGCGTAGTCGATCTTTGTTCTGTATACGCGAATAGGCAAATGTGGACAGCATTGTTCGGTGTTTGCGGTGCGCTGACATGGAGCACTTTGCCAGTATTGGCTGAGCAAGATTTGAACGCTGTTCAAGATGTGCCGGTTGCGTCTCGGCAGGTGGCAGCGGGTGTGAACGCGATAGAAAATAATCGCGTGGTGTTGAGTTTGCGATCGCGCCGTGTCTACTTGTACCAAGGCGACATTTTGCTCAGCAGCTATCCAGTGGCCATTGGCACCTCTGAAACACCTACCCCTCAGGGTGAATTCACCGTTTCGAAGATGGTCGAAAATCCTGTATGGCAAAGCCCTTGGACGGGAGAGGTGCATGCGCCAGGTCCGAACAGCGCCCTTGGACTACGCTGGATAGAGTTTACTAGCAATGATGAAGGCGCGTTTGGTTTTCACGGAACGCCGACCGTAGAGTCAATTGGCTATGCGGCTTCTAATGGCTGCGTACGCATGTACAACGATGATGTAGTTGCACTGTTTTCCCAAGTTCAGGTGGGTACGCCAGTTTCTATCGTTCAATGAGAAATCAGCTTCTAAGAATGAGTCGCGAAGTAGCGCAACCGTGTGCTGACCAGCCAGTAGCTCTGGCTGTGAAAGTGACGTCTATCGGTACCTTTGCTCTGTTGGGCTTTGGTCTAGTCGCGCCATCTTTGGCAATGGAGACAGCCATTCTAGAGGCGGACTCGTTAGAGTCCGCTGCGCCACTGACTGAGTCGGACAGTTATGCCAGTAATTCTGATCCTGTTCAAAGCAAAGTATCAAAGCTAGAGCTGTATCTATCTGAGCGGCGACTGGCGGTATACAGCGGCGATATGCTGATTGCTAATTACTCAGTGGCAGTCGGTCGCGAGGGTTGGCAGACGCCGACTGGTGAGTTTAGCGTGTTTCAAAAGCAGCGCGATCCTGCTTGGGAGCATCCGTTCACAGGAGATATCATTCCGCCGGGACCTGGCAATCCGCTTGGCAGTCGATGGATTGGATTTTGGTCTGATGGGCAAAATTCGATTGGGTTTCACGGGACACCGGATGAGTCGGTGATTGGGAGTGCGGTGTCTCATGGCTGCGTGCGGATGCGCAATGAGGATGTGCTAGCGCTGTATGAGCAGGTGAGCATGGATACGCCTGTGATAGTGCTGCCTTAGTCAGTATTGTCTCAGCCAGTATTGCCTCAGCCAGGATCAGAGCGTAATGCCTCCATTGACGGTGTAGTACAGGCGCTGCATTAAAACGTTGATCGGCCGTAGGCGATATTCGATGGCGGTATCTCCCTTGATGGTGTCTCCGTTTAGCTGGAGAAAACGCCAAGACATGCCGTTGGTAACACATCCAAAAATAGGCAGTGGCGGTAGCCCAGAGGCTTGGTTGAATTGCTGGGCCGCAACCATTTCTGCGACGCAGCGGCCGACCCCTTCGGTCATGACAGATTGCTTAGCCTGTACAACTACGAGCACAGGCGCTTCGATGATTTCGAGTTCGTCGGAGAGGGTGACGAGGAAGTCGCACTGGCCAGTGAGCTTATCGATGATGGAGACGTCAAACTGTACGCCAGCGTGAACGCCGATGTGGTGAATTTGGCGCAGGGTGGCGAGTACAGGCGCAATGATGAAAGCGCACTTAGCTTTGTCGGTAGGGTTGCGTCGGGCGATATCGGCGTCACGGTCGAGCTGCTGCGTGAGAAGCGAGAGGGACGCTTCTGCATTGGATGGAAGCGCTGGCAGAACGGTGGGGAAAACGAGTTCGCTCCCCAAGTACTTGAGATCGAACTGATTGACAGCGGTTTGTAGGGTGAAGGTGTCGTAAGACATGGCTTGAAGGCGGTGATGGGGGCAGCTTCCGTAGACTCACAAATGTCACGATATGGCCACGGCCTGGATAGATGGACTTAGAGCCTGTGTAGTGTATTCATCACTCAGATGGTCGGTTATTCCGCAGATGAGGCGCTAAGGAATCTTGATGGACGCGCTAGGCTAGGCAGTGATGCTCTATACATTTCCCTTCAAAATTTTTATTGCTTTTGACTTTCTCTGCTCGTGTGACTCGCTTTGCTCAGAAGTTCGCAAACTCGATGGCGATCTTCAAGAATATGCCGCGGTTATTTCGTTTGGTGTGGCAGGCGACGCCGGGGGCGCTGATTGTCAGCATTGTGCTGACACTGACAAGTTCACTGTTGCCAGCGGCGCAGATTTACATCAGTAAGCTGATTGTGGATGAGGTGGTGGCGCTGGTAGCGTCAGCGACACCGATGGCGCTGATGGTGCAGGCGCTGCTGCCGCTGGTGGCAGGCGGTTTGGGGGTGCTGGTGTTGCAGGCGATTTTGCAGCAGCTGGATACGTATACGACTCAGGTCATGAGCGATCGCTTCTTGCTGTTTGCCAATACTCAAATGTTAGAGCAGGCAACATTGTTGGATCTAGCCCATTATGAATCTCCAGAGTTTCACGATATTCTCGACCGGGCGCAGCAGAGTGGTAGCAACTATCCAATGCGGGTGCTACGCATTACGCTGCGATTGCTAGGCCAGATGACGCGGTTGTTTGGGCTGTTGGCATTGCTATTGCGGTTTAATCCTTTTGTTTTTGTTCTATTGCTTCTCAGTGCGCTGCCTACGTTTTGGGCAGGAATTCGATTTTCAGAGCGGCGCTTTTGGATGACACGAAGGCAAACGCCGAGTCGCCGATTGGCCGACTATTTCGGCGCGGTGCTGACAGAGCCAAAGTACGTGAAAGAGGTGAGGCTGTTCAACTTGGGAGGGTATCTGGTTGAGCAGTATCACAAGATTCGGGCGGAGTTTAACGATGAGTCTAAGGTGCTGGCTCGAAAGCAGGGAATGGTGCAGGTTGCTATTGAGATGCTAGCTGCGATCGCATTCTACTCAGCCTATGCGCTCGTCCTGTGGGAAGCTCTCTTGGGCCTCGTCACCATTGGTGATCTCACACTATATGCTGGCACGTTTCAACAGGCCCAAGCGGCAACCCAAGGAATCTTGGTCAGTATTGCCTCACTTTATGAGTTCAACCTCTATGTTTCTCAGTACTTTGAGTTTTTGGATCTGACGCCTCAGGTGACGAGTCCTCGCAGACCAAAGGATTTTCCTCAGCCGCTGCGAGAAGGTTTGGTACTCAAAGATGTTTACTTCACCTATCCAGGTAGTGAGTCACCTACGCTGAAGAATATTAACCTGACCGTAGGGGCGAGTGAATGTGTTGCTTTAGTGGGGCTCAATGGTTCGGGTAAGACGACGTTGCTAAAGCTTTTGACGCGTCTGTACGACATCGACCGGGGGCTGATAACGATGGACGATATTCCGCTCAGTGCGTTTCGCCTGAGAGATTTACGACGCAATATTGGCGTGCTGTTCCAAGACTTTGCTCGGTACACGCTGTCGGCCCAAGACAATATTGGATTTGGTGATTTGCCCAATCGAGAAGATCCTGAACAGATTTTACAGGCGGCAGAAGATGCTGGGGCAGATCCGGTGATCGATGCGCTAGACGATGGTTACGAGACAGTGCTTGGCAAGATGTTTTCGGGTGGCGTAGATCTCTCTGGTGGTCAGTGGCAGAAGATTGGCCTAGCGAGGGCTTTTATGTCGCAGGCGCAGGTATTGATACTCGATGAGCCGACGGCAGCGGTGGATGCGATCGCAGAACACGACCTCTTCGAGCGCTTTCGTCAGCTCACCCAAGGCAAAATGACCTTTCTTGTGAGCCACCGCTTCTCTACCGTTCGCATGGCCGATCGCATCGTTGTCCTCGAAAATGGCGAAATCATTGAAAACGGCACTCACGATGAGCTGATGGAAAGGAAAGGTCGCTATGAGGAAATGTTTCGTCTGCAGGCAGAGAGCTATACAACTGCATGATTTTGCGCCATCACTGACTATCTCCAATGCGTCATCGGGTCCGGTTTCTCGCTAGGATGAAGATGGCAACTTTATACCTACAAATTTGGCAATGGACATTCGGTTTAAGCTTTGGATTGGCGTTTTTGGTTCACTGTTGGCTTTGTGGCTGGCTGTAAATTTCCTTGTATGAACCGATTTCTCCGCTAATCGGACCGAGAAAAATGCTGAAAAGGGCGCAGACTTTGCGCCCTTTCGCATGTATGCGCACAGCGTTATACCAATGTGCTAAGCGGCTGATGGGCTAAGCGGCTGAAAATAGCTTAGGCCAGTCGATGACAGCCGGCCGCTCTCCCTTATTTGCAATCTCGAAAGCCTTATTCTCAGACGCTTGAATACTTAAGCATTCTACGCAAGCTGCAGCAATATCAATTCGACTAGATTGACCGTTGATCGTCTCACCGGTTTCTACGACGACGCCTAACTTGCTATCCGTTTTGGCCTGAATGAGCGTGTTGAAATCTCGAGACGTGTAAGGGCCATCGGTGAGCTGGCCGGGACGGATGATGGTGTAGGGCAATCCGGAGCGGAGAATAGCGGTTTCGCCTTTGCCCTTGGCATCGAGGACGCCGTAGGCGTTGAGGATAGTGTATGGAAACTGATCTTTGCGCGAGACGCCGCAGGAGGAGACAAAGACGAAGCGCTGAAGGTCCGTGGGTGCGGCCTGAACCAGGTTGCTGACGCCTTTTGCATCTACGGCTTCTGGGGTATTGCGGCCATTGCGATCGCGAAAATCTTTGTCGAGATAGATTTTGCCCCAGGTGATGGCTTGCTCTATGGGATTACTGCCTAAGTCTACCTGGAAGTCCCAGCGGGCTGAGGGGAGAGCCGTGGTGCCCGTGGCGCAGATTAGGTGAGTGATGCCTGCGGTTGCGGCAGGGAGGGTATCTGGCTCACGGATGTCGCCGACTGAGATGTCTACTTTGCCCGCGAACATTTCGTTTGCTTTGGCTGCATTGCGGGTGAGAACGCGAACGCGATATCCCTTGGCGATGAGGTTGGCAACGGTGAGCTGACCTACGCCGCCCGTGGCTCCGGCAACAAGCACGAGCACGTTTTCTGTCGAGCCGTTGGCACCAGACGTGTTAGCAGTAGAAGTATTAGCAGTCATTAGGTTGCGGACTTAACAGCCGCTGAGAGCAGACGAATTAGATAAAATTGATGTCTTAGGCGGAAAGAAGAGGTTTGGTTGGGTAAGTAATGCTTTTATGAAGTATTTCGGCGTCTTATCTAAAATAATCTTTTGATATAGTTGATACTGACAATATTTTTACCCTACGACTGTTAAATTATCGTCACAAAGCTTAAGATCTTCCTACGGATTGGGAATACCTTGGAAATTATAACCGTCGGCTATTGCCTTCCGCTGGCCGATGCCGCTCACACCTTTAACTGTCAGGATCTGTCCTTTACCGCAGCGTAAAGGGTCTTTAGCAGGTGTGTTACGGACCTTTTGTTGAAATTTGGAACTATGCTCAAGCAGCCCCTACTTTCGCGAATGTTCAAGCTGAAAGCAGCTGATACGGAGACATCTGCGATCGCTCCTCCCTCAAGAGAAACGACAGTAGACGTGACTGCAGGAGAGACGGTAGCGGTTGCTGAGCCTGCTGATGTAGCAACATTGGCTCCAGAGAACAAGGAAACTCCAGAGACAAAGGCCCTAGAAAAAGCGGACGATAGGTCTGCTGGGGTTGTGCCTGCTGAGAGCGCATCGTCGCAGGCCAATGTGAAAAAGCCTGACGAGAATAGTAAAAAGCTAAAGCTGCCGCAGCTTACAACGACTCAAGCGGTGATGGCCCTCGGTGCCATGGCTGCTGTCACTGGTGCGGTGGTTCCCAGGGCTGTGTCCCCCAGCGTTCGGGCAAGTTTTGCAGAGCAGCTGGCTGGGCCTGTCGCTCCTGTGAGTTCTCCAGGGGATCCGACGACTGAGCCAGTGGTCACAACGGGCAATTTGTTGGTGACGAATCAGATTTTGTATCGAAAGCTGGAGGCGATCGCAGGAGTCACCATCGTCTCCCCCGAGGATAGAGTTGCCCCAACGCTGCCTATTCCATCAGCTGATGTCGCTACCACAGAGAACAGCTCTACAGGCAGCAAGCCAACCGACAGCAAGTCCGATGCTTCTGCGACGGACTCCACTAGTGATAAGGCAGAGGACTCTGAAGACGCTAAACCCGATCCAGACGTGAACGTAACAGCGGCAGCACCGCCAGCGCCAGTTGTTGATCCGGTCGTCTTTACGGGCACGACTATCGACAACGTCTTAGAAATGCGCGTCGCCGTTGCCAAAGATGTCAGTGGCATTGGTTTTGCGACGTCAGGGGACGGTGTGATTACTGATTTGGATGGTAACGAGCTGAAGACGCTTTCGCCTGAAGTGGGCGTTTTGGCTGAGGATAATGGCTCAATCGTCATCGATGGTGAGGTAATGCCCTCTGCATTTTGGGTATATCCAGAAGATGGTGGCTACGTCGCCGTGGGCGATAGCTGGTACCGAGGGCGAATGCTGATTGCGCTGAGAGAGCGGGGCTTGATTGCAGTGAACTACGTGCTGCTGGGTGACTATCTCTATAGCGTAGTAGGTACTGAGATGTCTTCTAACTGGCCGATAGAGAGTCTTAAAGCTCAGGCCGTCGCGGCTCGCTCTTACGCGCTAACGCACAATATCCATCCGGCTAGCGAAACCTACTTTGACTTAGACAATACGCAGCGTTTCCAGGCATACAAGGGCATCAATCGTGAGGCAAATACGACCCAAGCTGCGGTGCAATCAACGGCAGGTGAATTTATTAGCTATGAAGACGGCATTGTAGAGTCGCTATATGCGGCTTCGCAGGCGATTGTGGATGATGCTCACAGCGGGGCTGGCATGAGTCAGCTGGGTGCGAAGGACTTGGCAGAGCAAGGCTATTCGTATCAGGAAATTCTGGCTCACTATTATCCAGGTACTGCGCTAGGGCGGCTGGAGACTGAACAAGAATGATGATGGTTGCTTTAAGGAAGTGAACGCGCTCGTTGATTTCGTCTCGTTTAGCTTTTGGTCTTTGTAGAAATCCAAAACGCGAATTCGTTGAGTTTGAGTCGCCGCAACCAACCGTTTTTATTCATTCCATATATAGCGTTGGCCACTTAGCTCACTACATTAGCGATCTCTAAAACCGTTTATTTCTGCGGGCTAAGTGGCGCGCAAGCGTACGTTGACGCAGTCTCGCTTTGCGATATGCATCCGTACGTTTGCTATAGGTGGTACTTTCCCCACTTCCAGTTTCAAAATCCGTCGATAGGATGGAGATGTAGGGACTTTTCAAGAAACACCCTGCAACTATTGCTATTGGTTAGATGTAATGAAAGCATCTGGTGACACTGCTTATACTATGCAGTCGAATGGAATGCCGTTTAATACGGATGGTGTGAGCAATACGGCGATTAGCTATTTGTTTTGGTCGGCATGTCTATTTGGTTGTTGTGGGCTGCACCGGCTTTACAACGGCAAAATTGTATCTGGCTTGATTTGGATGTTTACTTTCGGGTTGTTTGGGGTGGGTCAACTGGTGGACTTGGTCTATGTACCGAAAATGGCAGAGGCTCGCGCTCAGAGTTTGCGCAATCGCCAATATCAGCTGGGTAAATTCGATAGTGCTGGCCTGACCCAGACAGCGAAAACGCAAGCGGCACCACTGACGATTCAGCTGCTGAAGTTGGCTAAGCGAAATCAGGGCAGACTCACGGTGACGGATGCTGTGCTAGAAACTGAAGCGACATTCGCAGATGTGGAACATGAGCTCAAAGAGCTGGTTAAGTCTGGTTATGCAACCGTTGGGAACGATGCGGTTTCCGGCGTTGTTTTTTACGAAATTCCTGAGCTGACGGTGTGAGTCTTGTAGCGGCTGGTGCTGCTGGTAGAGGGGGCACTGTCTATTGCGAGGACCGCTGATGTGAGGATTGGTGAAACCGCTGCCGGATGTCTGGCTGTTTGATAAGGGTGGCGACTAAAACGCCGATGGTGAGAATGGGGCCGATGAGTCCGTGGTATGCCCATATGACCTGACGGATATTGAGCCAGAGATTGGGTGAGTCTGCTAAGTGGGGGGCGTTGATGACCCTGAAGATGTGCCCATAGATGAGCAGTAGCCCTTGTGATGTGTAAGTGAGTCTTGGGCCAAACCATTTGAAGCTGAGGAGCGCCGTACTGGTTTTTAGTAGGAGTGCGCTAAGTAAGAGCAGTAGGGCGATCTGAAGCAGTGAAAAGAGAATGCTGAGCAGGTTGACGATATTGACAACTGCGCCTAAGAGGGCTCCCAGGAAGCTGACGAATCCTGAGATGTCGGTGCTGGATAAGATGTTTATGATGTCTCGAAAAGTGGCGGAGATTTGAACGGTTAGCCCACCGACAAACACACAGTTGATGACCACGCCGAGAAGGTTCAAGCATGCGACTACGCGAATAGTGACTGGGATGCTGACGTTGAGTAGCTGAGCGTAGAGCTTTCTCGCATGTTTTGGGCTGTGTACGAGTTTTTGGAAGAGTGATTTGCTCATAGCTCTGTTCTTTTCTTGGACAGACGCATCTTTTCTTTATCTGCTTTTTCTTTATCTGTTGCTTTTTAGTCGATTAGCTGCTGGCTGGCTAGATACTCTAGTACGCGCTGTGTGGCAGGTGCGCACTGAGCGATGTCTTTTATGCTGAGCCATGCGATCGCTTCAATCTCCGCAGAGGGTGTCAGTTCCCCTTGGTATGACGCTTTAAAGCACTTCATGGTTACCCAGGTTGGTTCCGTAAAACCGTGGGCTTTCTCTTCTACGGTGAGTACTTTTGTGAGTGTTCCTTCTTCTAGGGTCACGCTCATTTCTTCTCGCACTTCTCTAGAAAGACCCTCCCAGTCTGATTCGCTGGGTTCTCTTTTTCCCCCAGGTAAGTAGAAAACCTCGTTCCCTTTTGTGCGGGCGCAGAGTATTCGTCGGTTTTCGAGACAAATCCAGGCCAAGACATCAAGGGTTGTCATGTTGAGAAGGGTGTGTGGATGAGCTCTTCAAAGTTCCTAGCGAATGAGAATTTCTCAGGAGTCTCTCATTTTTTCATCATAGAGTTTTGCCCTTTTTTCCGTATAGTTGTCTGGATACTTTTAACACGCTACTTTTGGCAGTCTACTTTTTTTGGCAGTCTACTTTTGGCACCTTCTGTTGCTATGAGCATCTCCCAATCTTCTGAACGTTCTGATTTGTTGGTACTTGAAATTCCTGATGACTGTGAGGCGATCGCACTGTGTGGTGGTCCCTATAGCAACTTTGCAGCGGTAGAGGCATTCTTAGCCGAGACCGCTGGAATGGCTTATCGGATGTGCTTGGGAGATATGGGTGGCTTTGGCCCGTTGCCAAATCGCACGATCTCGATGATTCGAGAGGCTGGGCTGATCTGTTTGCAGGGTAACTATGATGATGCGGTCGGCAACGGACTGCGAGATTGTGGCTGTGGCTATTCTGAGGAGCGCGATCGCTATTTTGCACAGCTAAGCTACGACTACACCTATGCCCATACTGCGCTGGAGCATCGGGAGTGGATGCGATCGCTGCCTAAGCTGATTGAGTTGCATTGGCGCGATCGCAAGGTTCTGCTGTGCCACGGCTCTCCCGATCAGGTGAATGAGTTTGTATGGCAGAGTGAAACCGGTGATACGCAGATTCTTGACTATTTGAATCGCTATGGCGTGGATGGAATCTGTGGCACGCATTCAGGCATTCCCTGGATGAGACAGGTGACGCCGCTAGAGCAATCAGAGGATCAATCAGAGGGATTCTGGTTAAATGTTGGGGTGCTGGGGCGTCCAGCGAATACGGGTGAGCAAAGTGTGAACTATGCTTTGCTGCGCTGGCCGCAGGGTGAATCGATGATACAGCCGCAGATTGAATCGCTGGATTATGATGTGGCGGCTACGGCCAGTGTGATGCGCGAGGAAGGGCTGCCGGAAGAATTTGTACAGTCTCTGGAGACGGGCATTTGGACCACCTGTGCCGCCATTCTGCCGGAGGCAGAACGCGAGGTGATGCCCAGGCGCGCGGTGGTTGCATAGTTAGCTATGCGGTGTCCGTCGTTAAGTGTGAAGAGTGTTGTGGCAAATTGTTGTGTTGGTCGATTTGCCTTTTAATATTGGTTTTCTGTTGATTTTTCGTTAGGGACGAATTTACCTCCATGGAGATTTCGCAAACCCTTACATGGGCTCTGTTAGCCGGATACGGCTTTTTGATTTTTGGATTGGTGAAAACAACAACGCCAGCGAAGGTTTCGGCCTCAGAATTTTTTGAAGGAATGTCTGATCGGGGACGCGCGCCAGGATTATGGCTGCTGGTGTCGAGTGCGGCGATCTCTTGGATTTTTGCTAAGTCGATTGACAATGCAGCCAGCCTGGGAAATGCGTTTGGGATTACGGGCGGCATTGGCTATGCGATTTATTATTTGAGCTTTGTGACGGCTGCGATCGCGCTTTATTACATTCGCACAGTCGGTGGTCACAGCTCGATTCCAGCGTTTTTGGTGAGTAAGTATGGCAAGGTGTGCGCCAAGCTGTTTTTGGTTGCGATCGCCATTCGCCTGCTGAACGAGGTGTGGTCGAATACGAAGGTGTTTTCTCTATATTTCGGCCCTGAAGGCAGCAGTGGCTACTGGATCGCGGCGGCGTTGGTGACGGCGTTTACGGTGTACTACAGCTTGATTGGAGGGTTGCGCTCTAGCCTATTGACAGACAGTGCTCAGATGCTGCTGGCGGCTGTGCTGTTGGTTGTTATTTTGGCGACGATTGGGCCTGGCCTTGCGAGCGGTGGCTTGCCGAGTGTCGATGCTGATACCACGGCGGCAGGTCTCACGTTTTGCGGATTAGCAGCGGTGCAAATCTTTAGCTATCCCTTTCACGATCCGGTGATGACGGATCGGGCTTTTATCACGTCACCGAAGGTGATGATGAAGGGCTTTATTTTGGCTGGCATTATTAGCGGCGGATTTATCTTTCTCTTTAGTTCGGTGGGTCTCTATGCTCGGGCAAATGGACTAGAAGGGTCTCCTACGCTGGCGGTACCGGCGCTGTTTGGCTTGCCGATGCTGCTGGTGTTTAATGCGATTATGCTCACCAGTGCTGGGTCTACGCTGGACTCTACGTTTTCGAGTGTGGCGAAGCTGGGGGCACGTGATTGGGGCAATCGCAGAGGTGCACCGACGGAAGGACAGGCATTTTTAGGGCGATGGTGGATTGTTGCGATCGCGCTTCTCGGTAATATTCCCCTCTTTAGCATTTACATGGGTGACCGGGTTGGGCCTGCAATTATTCAGGCGACAACCATCAGCGGCACTATGGTGATGGGGTTAGCGCCTATTTTCCTGCTTGCGTTTATCCGTAAGGCCAGTACGCTGAGTTTTCACCTCGCATTTTGGCCAGGATTGTTGTTCGGCGTGATGCGTGTGGTCGAAAGTGCAACGGGCAGTGCCTTGTTCCCGGAGGCTATCAGTATTGGCAGCGGTAAGTATGCACTGGATTTGGGTGTGAATATTTACGGGTTGTTGATTTGTGTGGCGGGCTATTTGATTGGGGCGGTATTGAGCCCGAAGAAAGTGGTTGCTGAACAGCCTGAGAAAAGTGTTGTAATGACGCAATAGGCTGTTGTTGTTACTGAATTGTTTTTCTTACAAAGGCTGCTTGTGCAAATAGCATGAGCAGTCTTTTTACATAGCCATTTTGTATAGACATTCGTATGGCTAAATTTTGTTGTTTGTCTCTATTTTTACGTTTTCGTAGATGAGATCAACAGGGACGTCAATGCCCAGGCTTTCTACGGAGATGACGTCGCTAGCCCCGTATTGAAAATATAACCATATGCGTCCTTCTCCTCGGCGAAAGCATTCTATTTGAGTGCAATCGCTACTAATGAGGAGATATTCCTGAAGCGATGGCAGCTGAGTATATTCCTTATATTTCTCGAAGCGATCTGTTTCCTTTGTTCTAGAGGAGAGGACTTCTACAATCAGCTGTGGAAACTGATAGAACCCTGGTTCACGTTTATCTCTTTCGTCGCAGCTGACAATCACATCTGGGTAGCGGTAGGCATTTCCCTCTTTCACGAATACCTTCACATCTGATGTGTTGATTTCGCAGCCAGAGGCGTCTACTTTATCGACAAGGGAGCTGTATAGGTTGAGGGCTAGACGATTATGTCCTTTGGTACCGCCCGTCATCGCAAAGACTTGGCCGTCGCAATATTCGTAGCGCAGTGCTTGCTTGGGCTCCCATACTAAATATTCTTCGGCAGTCATTCGAGAAGACTGAGGACTTGCAATCATGGCCCTTCAAGGTGGGTGATTTCTGTGCTTAGTGTAGCGTTCGTAAGGACTTTGTTCGTAGAGGCCCACCATCGCGCATGTGCTGAAATTGTGAGCACGCGTGGTGATACTGAGGTGATAAGGGAAGAATTACTCCAGCTTCTGAATTTTTGTCTGAAGCCAGTAGATTTAGTCAGTACAGTTATCAACATACTGACCAAATTCTCAGTCCATCTCAGCCGGATTCCAACCCATCATGACCATCTCGTGGCAGGCCGCAATATTAGCATTACCGCTTTCTCTCTTAAGCTGTAGCGCGATGGGGGTAGCTGATACGAGCACCCACGTCCCGGCTGAACCTACGCCATCACCTGCACTACCTCAGGCCCTAGCCCTAACACCACTCCCTACCCCAACGAGCTTAAATTCAGTCCCACCCAATGGCTTAGATAGTCTCAGCGAGCCGGACTGGCGATACTTTCAAAGTATGGGACCGTTAGAATATGCGACTCGGCTAGGGGGCGTTCCAAATGTGCCGACTTGGCGTGTGCGACTCCGGTTCTACCCGGTTCAACAAGACAATGATTTGCTCTATCAAGTCAAGGTTGACCATTACAATTTATCCCCTGCGCTATACAACGATTTGGTAAGCAGTTACGGCGAAGAAAATGTTGATCCTGCTCTCGACAACAGCGCTTCCCATCAGCATATCGACTTAGAATTTTTCCCCGCTATGAACATAGCAGCAGACTGGCTTTCCGAATCGACTCGGACAAGTACATCGGCAGTGACAGAGGGTCCAATCTGCGGGCTGGGCACTAGTTGTAGCGCGCTCTATAATCCTGAAGGTCAGGAGTGGAATGGCGAATCGACAGTGTCGCTAGAGATGGCACCTTGGTCGAGCGAGAGCGACCCACTGCCTGCGATGGTGCGAACGTTGGCGAAGCAGGCTGGCTGGCTCCAGAACGATTTTTGGGCGATGCCGCAAGAAATTCCAGAAGGGATTAACGATGAGCGACCCTGGGTAGAAGTGTTAGTGACTAACTATCCAGGTAACGGCGGCGGCTATATGGCCCATTGGATTGAAGGGGGCGCCGATGACAGTGTACGCGCGACGGTTTATCGACTTTTCTATGATCAAGGGGGAACTTCTGGCTTTGTGAGTAGAGGATACCTCTGCCATCGTGGTGCCGATGCGGAACAGATTATGCCGATATGTCCATAGGCTCAGTCTACGCTGACTTTGTTGTTCATCTGGGCAAGCAACAGTTTCATGGAGAGGATGTGTTGATATCTCGGCTATTCGTAGAGTTGACGCCTACCGCGAATCAAATCTTTGATGCCGCTAGCTAAGAATATTGAAAATCTGCACAGACTGCCTGTGGTAGTAATGCAAAAAATTGTTCAGATGAGTTTCCTGAGTGTCGTTTACATATAGTCGGGAATTGATGCAGGGCGGTCGGCATCAAGTGCAGTGTGGTCGTGAGTGAGTGCTGGGTAGACGGGAGTTGATGCAGGGTGGGTGGCATCAAGTGCAGTGTGGTCGTG
>ERZ1740067.309-NODE-309-length-40706-cov-6.365009_pt1 | contig 40706 bp, 29 predicted proteins | sample MGYA00581736_ERZ1740067 | MGnify/ENA primary metagenome ERZ1740067 (study PRJEB43018, sample SAMN04849236) | marine metagenome | isolation source: floating plastic debris | place: Pacific Ocean | collected 2008-08-27 | study: EMG produced TPA metagenomics assembly... | reverse complement strand
ACGGTTTTCATCGGCGCGGTTGGGCAGGCACTGGCTATTTTTGAGCGTGAAACCATAAAGGAGCTCATGGATCGGACGAATTACTACCAGTTCTTTCACCCTTGGAGAGAATACGATGACAATTGGATTCGGGGTACCTATTACGCAGGTTTAATGGCATGTCATTTGGCTACTCAAGATGAAGCTTATCTAAAGCAAATTGATGCTTTAAATACCTCTCTAAAGTGGATGGTGCCAACACTACCTCCTGAACATCCGGCTAGTGGTGCGAACCTGTTGACAATTGGCCAGACCATGATTCAATCGTACATGGTCAAGCCCGAAAAAAGTAAAATTATTGGGATTATAGATCACTTGAACGACCCGCAGGCACGTAATCCAACAGGCAATCCTAGAAGCTGGTATTATGAGAATGGCACGCGTTACGTAGATGCGCTGTTTACGGGTCCACCCACGTTGACCATGTTGTATACTGTAACCGGAGACGAAAAATATCTCGATTGGATGGATTCCATGTTCTGGGATGTATATGGTAAATTATACAATACTGATACCAATCTATTTTATCGAGATAAACGATTTTTCCCATCGAACCAAGATGGTGCAAATGTGGTCTGGTCACGCGGTAATGGTTGGGCCATGGCAGGAATCGCCCGTATTTTAGAATATTTACCTGCTGACCACGGCAATTACAAAAGATATGAAGAAGTACTGAAAAGTATGGCCTATGCCTTGAAGAAATGTCAGTCAGAAGAAGGTTTTTGGTATCCAAATCTAGTGAATCCCGAATACGCTAAATTTAAGGAAACCAGCGGGACAAGCTTCTTTATTTATGGCATTGCATACGGCATCAACAACGGAATCTTAGCCAAAGATGAATTCGTTCCTGTAATCAAAAAGGCCTGGAAATCGGTTACAGATGAAGTTAGTAAAGAAGGCAAAGTACAATGGGGGCAGTTGGTGGGCGATCGACCGGTAAATTTATCCAAAGACGATTCGCATGAGTACGTTACAGGAACTTTCTTATTGGCGGCAAGCGAAATGTATAAAATGAATTTAAACAACAACTAACCAATCTATGACTAAAATAATCCATGAAGAAAGGCATGCATCACATCCTAATGACGTAAAACAATACGATACAAAAAAACTCAGACAGCACTTTTTAATTGAAAAAGTCTTTGGGGTGGATGAAATTTTATTGACCTACTCCATGTACGACAGATTCATTGTCGGTGGGGCCATCCCCTTAAAAAATGAATTGTCATTGATGACGATTGATTCCTTAAAATCAGAACACTTTTGTGACCGGCGTGAGGTGGGAATTATTAATATTGGTGGAGAAGGCGTAGTTACCGTAGATGGAAACGAATATAATCTTCAGAACAAAGAGGGGATGTATATCGCGATGGGAACCAAAGAAATTGTTTTTAAGAGTAACACTGCCGAAGATCCCGCAATGTTTTATATCAACTCCGCACCTGCGCACAAGGCTTTCGAAACTAAAAAAGTAACGCTTGAAGACACTATTATCTTGGATTTGGGCAATGCCAGTGATGCCAATGAGAGAAGAATCATTCAGTATATCGTAGCAGCCAACACCAAAACATGCCAGCTACAAATGGGCATTACGGAACTGAAATCGGGAAGTGTTTGGAATACCATGCCACCTCACACCCACAATCGTAGAATGGAGGTTTACCTTTATACGGATATACCTGAAGACCAAACCATTAGTCATTTTATGGGAGAGCCCACTGAAACCCGCCATATTTGGATGACCAATAATCAAGCGGTAATATCGCCACCTTGGTCCATTCATTGTGCTTCCGGTACTACCAATTACAGTTTTGTTTGGGGAATGGCAGGAGAAAACTTGGATTTTACCGATATGGATATGGTCAAGCCAGCTGAGCTCAGATAGTTTTATTGCGATACAGTTAAAATGAAAAAATGGAATCTACATAAAATTATTCTGCTTTTTGGGGTATCGATATTTGGATGTAATTCTTCAGATAAGGCCAAAGATTCGAGAAAAAGTGACCTTCCATCCGTCGCAAATGATATCGCCATGATTCCACAATATGCATTGACCTCAAGCGCATTAACGCAGAATGACCATCCTCTTTGGGAAAACATAAATACATTTCTCAAAGAGCAAGAGGTTAAATCAGAATTTGAGCAAAGTGGCCTCCAACGAGACGATTACCTGAAAGTTATCGAAAGCCAAGTGCGAGCCATGATTAAATACCAGGATGACCATGGCAGAATTATCGATCCAGTGGAGAAAGAGGAAAAATTTTATACCACACCTTGTTTTGCACATAGTGTATCGGCTTTGGTAGCCTCCTCCAGAATCAATATCGATGATGATTTAGCGATGCGCGGAATGAAAGCTCTGGATATTTCGTTGAACGATATGGTCAATGCTACAGTCAATGGCAATCACGGAGATTTTTATACATGGCCGGTGATGTTGGCCTATAATATGTTCAAACCTTTTACTGGCGAGGAACGACTAAAATCTTGGGATGATAAAATTGAATCCATTCGGATTTCCAAATTGTATCAAACCTACAATAAACCTAAGCAGAATAACTGGGTTTTAGTACATACTGCGGGAGAATTTCTACGAGCACAAGGTGGCTTTACTTCCTTTGACTATGTAGAAAAAATGTTGGGGTACCAACTGGCGAATTTCACCGAATTAGGCATGTACAACGAACATGGGAATCCTTTACCGTATGACTTGTTTCCTAGACATTATTTGTCAGGAATGCTACAACAGAACTACAAGGGGGAGCATGCACTGGCCTTAAAGGAAAATCTATGGAAAGGGGCTTGGACCTCTTTGTTTATGCAATCTCCTTTTGGCGAATTACCAACAGGATATAGGAGCAGTCATCATATTTGGAACGAAGCTCAGCAATGTGTGGTTTTTGAAATTTATGCCTCCGCATATGCGAAATTGGGTAGAGAGAAAGAGGCGGGAGCATTCAAAAGAGCGGCATTATTATCTCTGGGTTCCATAAATCGATGGGTTCGAGAAGATGGTTCCGGCTACATTGTAAAAAACCGTTTCCCTATCGAAAATAAGCACGGGTATGAAATATATTCCATGCATACATGTTACAACATGCTGGCTGCTTCAATGTTAGCCCAGGCGTGGCAGTTTTCAAATAATGACATTAAAGAGTTACCATCACCAGCAGATGTCGGCGGATTTGTATTACCAATTCTTGAACCCTTCCATAAGATTTTCACCAATGCCGATGGCACTTACTTGGAGTACGAAACCAAAGGGGATAAAATGTATAATCCTACAGGAATTATCAGGGCACATATTGATGGTGCCAACCCCCAATTGGGGCCTTCGAACGGTCTAGCGCCTTTATTTAGTGGCGAAGGAGTTTATTTGGCTACCGGCCCGTCATGGCAAAATGAAACTGGCAAATGGATTTCCTTGGCAGAACATAATCCCGAATCCCAGAAAGTGGAAGTTCTTCAAGAGCATACAGACTCAGTTCAATTTCAAATTATCCACGAACTGTGCAAAGAAGGGAAGCAATGCTCTATTCAAGAAACGATTTCCATCAAGGAGGGAAAAATCATCGTTCAAACAGAATTCAAAGGAATTAAAGGAAGAAAGCGAATTTCGTGGCCTATGCTGATTTCAGACGGAAAAGACGATGTGGCCGTTGAACTAACGGAAAACTCCGCAAGTTTGATACTTAATGAAAAAGGGGTTCGCTTTTCGATACTTGTACCTGAAGTTGCTGAACTAAAAAAGTCGGGAACTTCTATCAACCATATAAATGGAATCGCAGAGGCGATTCATGCCGAGTTTAGCGGTACAACGGTTACCTACGTTCTAGAAAAAGTTTAGTAGTTGAGTTAGTTATGGTTAAAGGGTCGATTCTCGTTAATCGACCCTTTTTCAACGTAAAGAGTAAAATCGATTAAAATAATAGTTAGAAATATTTGATACCTCTTGAAGATGTAAAAGCCGAAGAGAAAGCTGCAGCCTGTGTTGTATCAGATGCATCCAATTATGTAACTGGTAGGTGTGTACCCATCGATGGCGAAAATTCAATAGGTCTTTAATCATAAACTTTAAAAGCACAACTATGTCAAGGCTTAAAAAAGTAATCGCTTCAATATTACCTGGAATTTTTTTAATCGGCTATAATGTTGGTACTGGAAGTGTTACTTCAATGTCCAAAGCAGGTGCCAATTTTGGATTGGATCTACTTTGGACCGTGCTCATCAGTTGTGTAATTACGTATTATTTGATTGTTTTATTTAGTCGGTATACCATGGTAACCGGAGAAACTGTGGTACAGGGCATTAAAAAACATATTGGTTCTGGTTTGGCTATTGGTTTGCTCACGGCCCTTACTATTATTATCGTTAGTGCGTTGGCAGGTTTGTTGGGCATATTGGCTGATGTCATGAGTGAGTGGTCAAATACCGTTTTACCTTTCGAATTATCGTCCTTATTTTGGGCCATATTCATTGGGGTACTGGTATACGTTGTTATTTGGATAGGAAACTATTCATTTTTTGAAAATATATTGGCGGTTTTGGTTGCTGTGATGGGCTTGGCATTCGTAGCGACCATGGTTATAAATTTACCGTCTTTTTCTGATTTGATGAAGGGATTTGTACCCTCTATACCAGAAGTCGCAAAGGGTAGTGATAATAGTCCGTCGGTTATCCTGGCAGGGATAGTGGGTACAACAGTTTCTGTTTTCGCATTTATTATCCGTTCGCAAATTGTGCAGGATACGAAATGGTCAATGTCCGATAATTCCATCCAAAAAAGAGATGCATTCATTAGTGCTTCCTTGATGTTTATCATTAGCGCTGCCATCTTGATTACGGCATCGTCGACCCTGTATGTACAAGGTTTGAGTATGAACAATGTAGCTGAGATGATACCGCTAATGGAGCCCATAGCAGGAAAAGCAGCATTGAGTGTTTTCGTAATAGGGATATTGGCTGCTGGATTATCTTCTCATCTCCCTAATATGTTGGTAATTCCTTGGTTGATAATCGATTATAAAGAACAGGAAAGAAACACACAGACAACATATTATAGGATTATGCTCTTTGTCTTAACCTTTACAAGCATTTTAGGCACGGCATTCGAATTTCGACCTGTTTTCGTTTTGATGTTATCGCAGGCCTGCATAGCCATAGTTCTTCCCGTCACCATAGGCTCAGTATTTTATTTAACCTGTAAAAAGAAACTGATGGGTACCCATGTGAACAAAATACATGATGTACTGATCCTATCGATGGTCATGCTGTTTTCCCTCTATGTCAGCAGCCTTGGAATAGAAGGTTTGATTGCCGATTTGAAGAGCATCTTGTAAGTGTACATTGAAGTTGGGGTTTGCATTATATTTTCACATGCCCAATAAAGAGCATTATACATCCGCCAAATAATTTGGCTTAATTAATATTATCGCTCATTTGCTGTTTTGATTATTCTGGCGGTGATTTAAGCTTTATTCTGGTAATCAATATTTAGGTCAGTGCACTATCAAAAAAACGTAGGGTGCTTTCTACATGTTTTTGCCAATAGGACCATTCATGGCCGCCCTCAAATTCCTCAAAGGTATGAGGTATATTAAGGTCAAGTAGTTGTTCGTGTAGTGACCTATTGCCTTCAATCAACTCATCGCTTTTACCGCAATCAAATCGCAATAGAGGAAGTATTTTTTGATTCTTTTTGATAACGGTTATCACATCATGTATGGGCTTTTTAAGCTCGTATTCTTTTAATGGTTCCTCTACAAAAAGTGCCATTTCTTCAAATCTGGTAATAGAGCTGTGCCCAGATATGGCCTTAAATATATGGGGATGTGACGCTCCCAAATGCAATGCACCATACCCGCCCATCGACAAACCTCCAATACACAAGGGAGATTTTTGACCGGCTTCCGGAATATTTTCTTGAATCGCTTTTGGTACGTCTTTCACTATCCAAGCTGAAAAATCTTTTTCGTTATGGGAAAAATATCCAGAACCATCACCCCAAAGTCCATCAGAAGGCATGGCGATAATGGCGGGTTGAATGGTCTTATTGTTGATTAATTTTTCAGCAGCTTTATGGGCCCCTCCCTTCATCGCCCAAATCCATGCACTTCCATATACGCCGTGAAGTAATATATATATGGGCAAATTGGTTGTTTCTGCTGACACTTCCGGGACATATAGGCAAATATCCCCCCGGCCATTAAGATGGGGTGTTTTCACCGTTAGAAAACGTAGACCAGATTCATAATCAGGATCTGATAACTCAATTGTTCTAAAGCTTCCTTGCATTTTTTACTTTCAATCAAAAACAATAACCCCTTTGGCATTTCTCCCTGCCAGCATATCATCAAACCCTTGTTGAAGCTCTTCTAATTTGTACGTGCGGGTAACCAATTCTTCCAATAGCAATTCCCCTTTTTCGTACAAGGCTTCGAACTTTGGAAAATCAATATCGGGTTTTGCACCTCCGTAGAGTGGGTTAATGTATATTTTATCCCATTCAAATAAGCGCATATCGACGGTAATCTCTTGTTCGATACCGCTGACCTGTACTGCTGTACCCGCATTGCGTATCATGGCCAAAGGCGCAACGCCCAACTCAGGAACAGCAGTGCATTCAAAGGCATAATCTGCACCTCTGCCGTCTGTCATGTTTTTTACAATTTCAGCAGAATTTAGTAGTCCTTTATCTTCCCTGTCCGCCAAAATAACATCGGTTGCCCCAAATTTTTTGGCCATTTCAAGACGGGTTGGATTGACATCAATACCAATAATTTTTGCAGCGCCAGAAATCCTTGCAGCTTGAACCACGTTAAGACCTACTCCTCCGGTTCCTAAGACTACTATGGAGCTGCCCCATTCTGGTTTGGCGGTATTGAATACGGAACCACAGCCCGTCATTACCGCACAACTGATGGTGGAAGCACCTTCAAAAGATAGTTTTTTTGAGTTTTTCTTGACAACACCTGAAGACTTTACCAAGGCGTATTCAGAAAATGTACCGAGATTGAAAGACCTTTCAATAGGTTTGTCTTTAAGGGTTGTTGATTCAAAGGTAGGGTGCCCTTCTGAGATTCTGCCTGCATGACTCGCTAATACGGGAGAGTTGCGCTCGTCGATATTTTGATTCCCGAGTTGACATTGAAAATCGTTATAAGATGGTGTGGCCCAGTTTAGAATCACTTCGTCCCCCACGGATACTTTGGTCACGGCTTCGCCAATGGCTTCTACAACACCTGCCCCTTCGTGTCCCATAACAATGGGCATTCCCCAATTTAAGGAGTCATAATCGGTATGGCATATTGCCGCTGCTTTCACTTTAACCAACACCTCATCACCTTGCGGTGGATGTATTTCAGTTTCTTCAATTCTGAACGTTCCGTCTCCAGGTGCTATGATGCTTTTTGATTTCATTATTTTGTGGTAATTAAATTTTGAAATTTTTTGAATATCAGATGTACTCAGGAATCTGTTCATGACAAGATACCGTGCTGTACAAAGGATACCTAAAACAAATAATTGTTAATGTTGCTTAACTGCCTTTCTTGATTATTTGTCCTATAATTTCTTCATTAAATAATTCTTGTCAACTTCCCCGTTTTAACCACAGTTTGCTATAAAAAACTGTCTTGTATATTACATTTTTAAAATTATCATTTTTGTATCTAAATTTTAAAAAAATATACTTTACTAGATAATATACTATACTTCTTTGCTTAAAAAGTAAAAGAAATTCTATAAACGCCTAACCATCTTAGCGTAATAATTCTCATTTAAAATTCAATAAGCCTTTCGAATACGCAACGATATCCTAAACGTAAAAGGATTTGAAGAATCGAACCGCCATATGTTTTAAAATAATTGATAATGAAAAAAAGTGAATTTCCAGATGCATTCGAAGGTGTGCGAAAATCTAAAGGTTTAGGTCACATGAACGATCAAGATGACCCCGTTCAGATGGTGATGCGTTTTAGGGACCTTCGCAAATGTGCCCATGACTGGAAAACGTTCACTTCGGCGGGAGAAGTAGGTAGAACGGTCGTGCCCTCGGAAGCCTCGATAAGGGAAACGCGGCTAATACCTTTTGAAGTAGCCCCCCCGGAGCATCGTGGGTATCGCCGTCTTATTGAAGATTGGTTTCGTCGGCCTAACCAACCGGAATATAAAGCCAAGCTTAAAACAATTATTGATGACATGATTGACGTCGTACTGGACGGAAAAGAAATTGATGTGGTTAGTGAATTTGCCCTGCCCATTCAGTCCCGTGCCCTCACACTTCTTTTGAACTCAAACTACGAGGAGTCTGAAGTTTGGATTGGCTGGGGTACCCATGTATTTCGAAGTGAAGGCGAAGCCCTCGACGGTGATAAAGCTGCCTTATTATACGATTATATAGATGAGGAGATTGAACGAGCTACGGCAAATCCCTGTGGTGACCTCTATTCCGTTTTACTGGAAACAGAAATCGATGGTCGTCCACTCACAAAAGAGGAAATTATAGGCGTTATGAATTAAACATTTGCTGGCGGACGGGAGACCGTAATCAATACCATTACAAATACCATTGCCTTTTTCGCCGAGAATTTTGAAAAGGTTAAGGCACTTAAAGGTGATGAAATAGCAATTACCAGGGCAGTAGAGGAACTGATACGTTATTTTTCTCCATTGACGCAACTGGCACGAGTAGCTACTACAGACACGGAAGTATGTGGTTCAAAAGTACCAGAAGACACCCGTATATCACTTTGCTACGCGGCTGCGAATAGAGATGAGACGGTATTTGAATGTCCCAATGAGGTGAAGTTTGACCGAAAGGTTAATCCACACGTAGCTTTTGGATTCAGCATACATAATTGTTTGGGGTCCACACATGCCCGGGCACTCATGAATTTATTGATTCCATCACTTTTGGAAAAAGTAGGCCGTATACAATTATACGAAGCGGAAGAAAATATTGAAGAACTGGGTGAATTCAATCGTAAGGTAGGGTTCCATAAACTCAATGCCCAATTTTATCCAGCGTAACTAAAAGTTCTAGCGACCTGTTTAAAAATAACACACAACAATACACTGAGGTAAAATGTCAGAAAAGCTATTTGAATCGGAAACATCACGTTGCATAATTATAGGGGCTAGCCACGCAGGCATAAGCGTTGCTTTTGCTTTACGGCAGTTTGGTTGGAAGGGAAATATTGATGTTTTTGATGCATTATCCTGTTTCCCCCATCAAAAACCACCCCTTTCCAAAGATTTTTTAAACGGTAGACTTGATGAGTCAATGCTAAAACTGCGGGCTCCAAAAGCCTATGAGAAGGCTCGGGTAACCCTTCATTTAGGCGAACGTGTCCTTCGAATCAATAGAACCGAAAAAACAGTTGCTACCGAAAAGGTAAAATGGGAATATGATAAGCTCATTTTAGCTACTGGTGCTGAAGCATTGATACCTCCAATAAAAGGAATTAAAGAAGCGACAAATCTATTTACTATAAGACATTTGCCCGATTCAGAAAAGCTCAAATCTTGTATTGACGGTTTTACCAAGAAAAGTGAAAACCCTAATGTGGTTGTCGTTGGGGCGGGTTATATCGGTCTTGAGGCAGCAGCTTCATTACGTAAAATGTGGGCAGAAGTGACCATTATTGAACGCGAATCAAGGGTATTACAAAGAGTTACTGCTCCATTGCTATCAGATTATTTCACCTCGCTTCACGTAACCAACGGGGTTAAAATCTTTACTTCTAAAACGGTAGATTCCATTGAGACCAATGATGGCCAACAGTCCGTAATTTGCGAAGATGGAACCGAGTATGTCGCTGATATTGTAATTGTTGGAGTGGGTACTAAAATCAACCAAGCGTTGGCAGCGGATGCGGGGCTGCGTGTTGATGACGGTATTTATGTGAATGACCAATGTCAAACAAGTGATGAAAATATCTATGCCATTGGGGATTGCACAGAACATCACAGTTCGATATATCAGCGAACGGTGCGCCTAGAATCGGTTCAAAATGCTATGGACCAAGCAAACGTAGTGGCCATGCATTTAACGGGCAAAGAGGCAGTATACGATAAGTTGCCTTGGTTTTGGTCAGATCAATATGACCGCAAACTTCAAATTGTGGGTCTGCTCAATGGGTACAATGATATTGTGGTCCGTGAAGACAAGAATAATCCAAAATCAATCTCCGTTTGGTATTTTGATGGCGATGACTTGCTTGCTGTGGACGCCATCAACCAACCAAAATCGTATTCCATCGGTATGAGAATACTATCGCAAAATTTAAAAGTGGATAAATTGGCTTTGGCAAGTATCGAAGCACTGCTAAAACCCGAGAACATTGTGTTGACCCGTGAAGATGCATCATAAAAATCCTTAATGGCCTAACACAATGTATTCGGATTCACAATTAGAATTCCATAAAATTTTTATTAGCAAACCGAAGCAATAAAATGTATATTCAATTAAATGTTTAAAATAAACCCGACATATCATTTTAATATTTGGTAGGGTAAACGATACAATAAAAATCTTTTTACATATGTCTTTAAGTATCTTTTATGGCTCTGTATTTGGGAACGCTCAAAACGTAGCTGAAAAATTACACGAACACCTTTTAGGAAACGGAATAGAAAGCAATGTAGTTACAAAACCAACTGTTGAAGACTTCCATAATGCCACTGCTATTTTTGTGGTGACCTCATCATGTGGTCAAGGCGAAGTGCCTCCCAATCTTGAAGAGGTTATTTCAGAAATTGATGAACAGCGGCCAAATCTAAATGATAAACGATTTGCTGTTGCCACTTTGGGAGATTCCAGCTATGTGGATACCTATTGTGGGGCAGGAAAGAAGGTTTTTAAAATATTGGAAGATTGTAATGGGAAAGCGATTGCTCCACTATTAGAAGTGGATGCTATCGAGACATTTGAAGCCGATGTAGATGTCATTGAATGGGTAGATGGTATAATCAACGATTTGACGCAGTAACTCATATTTCTTCTATAATATTCGTATCGTAATGCTGTTTTTGTTGTGTATAAATGAGTTCTGTAAGTGAAACCCGTATTCGAACCGATACATCAAAACAGAAAGCGAACCATTACTGCTTTTGTATACAACAAAGAAAACTTTGAGACTCCCTGGCACGTACATCCCCAACATGAGTTGAACTATATAGAAAAGAGTTCTGGAACAAAATTTATAGGGGATATTGTGGGGCCATATCAATCGGGTGAACTTGTGCTTTTACGCTCCAATGTCCCACATTGTTGGAAAAATCATTTAAAGACGAACGAGGGGTGTAAATCGTTGGTTGTACATTGGGATAGAGGCATTTATAACAAGATTCCTGAACTTGAACCTATTTTTGAGTTGTTACGGACCTCCTCAAAAGGGGTTATCTTTAATAACATTGGATTGGAAAATGTGGTCTCAAAAATTAGAAAGCTCCCTGAGATAGAAGGCGCACATCTTTATATCGCCCTTCTAGAAATCTTGATAGCGCTATCACGGCATCCTTTCCGTACGTTATCTGAATCTAGTTTTTTTGATAATATGCCAACAGAGTTCGGAACTCGCATGGCAAAAATCCATGACTTTGTCGAAAATCATTACAACAGAAAAATCTATTTAAAGGAACTGGGAAATCTAGTCAATCTTTCGGAACTGTCTTTCGCTTGGTTTTTTGCCAAAATAATGGGCCGCGCTGGTTTTACTTTTTTAAATGATTACCGAGTAAACTTGGCAGCTAGAATGCTATTGGATACCGATGATTCCGTAGCGCGAATTGGGTTTGCCTGTGGTTTTGAGTCTCCGCCCCATTTTTTTAATAAGTTCAAGAAAGCCCACGGAATTTCTCCTTCAAAATATAGAACAAAATTTAGGAATTGAACTCACTGACTTGAACTGTAGTCACTTCGAAACGATTCTGAAATTAACACGTTTCGTTCGAAGACTACAACATATAATCAAATTCAAAGCTGTTTTTTGGGGTTGTCATAAATGCTATCTATTTTAAATTGTTGATGGTCAAAATTTGATTTTTTCCTAAAGCAATATCCAATCAAAATGAACAAAAATCACAATTTTAGCTACATACTATTAGGCCTTATTTCAGTGCTCTGCTTTTCATGTAATCCGCAAAAAAATAATATGGTAGATGTGGAAGACCAAGCTGAAGAAAATGTGGCTCCTTCAAAGGAGCAACTAGACCATTTGGGTATTACCAACGCTGATTATTTGAGTGCGGCATCCAAGCGCGCTCTGGAATGGCCTACTGAGGATAGGGAGCCGTGGTATATTGAATTTCAAGGGATAAAGCCATTAAAAGGTGATTTGGCCTATGAAGAAGGTGTGGTGCGTCGAGACCCAAGTGCTATCATCCAAGAGAATGGGAAATACTATGTTTGGTATTCAAAAAGCACAGGTGAAACCCAGGGTTTTGATGGCGATGTAGAAAACGAAAAGGTGTTTCCTTGGGACCGATGTGATATTTGGTATGCTACCTCCGAAGATGGCTGGACATGGGAAGAGCAAGGAATTGCGGTTCCCCGTGGTGAAAAGGGGAAATACGATGATCGTTCTGTCTTCACAGTAGAAATTATGAAGCATGAAAATCAATACTATCTCTGCTACCAAACCGTAAAATCACCTTATAACAAAAGGGTTAAGAACCAAGTTGGTTTGTCTTGGGCCGATTCACCGGACGGACCTTGGACCAAAAGCGTGGAACCTATTTTAAGTCCGGCTGAAAACGGTGTTTGGAAGGGCGATAACCCCCAAAACCGTTTTTCCGTGGAAAAAAAGGGAGATTTTGATAGTCATAAAGTGCATGACCCCTGCATTTTGCCTTTTAAAGGAAAGTTTTACCTCTATTACAAAGGAGAGCAGATGGGGGAACAAATCACCTTGGGCGGTCGCCAAATACGACACGGCGTGGCTATTGCCGATGACCCAAAGGGACCTTATGTGAAGTCTCCATACAATCCGATTAGTAACAGCGGACACGAGATTTGTGTCTGGCCCTACAATGATGGAATCGCTTCTCTGATTACAACGGACGGTTTCGAACGGAATACGATTCAATGGGCCGAAGACGGTATCAATTTTGAAATCATGTCTTCGATAAAAACACCCCCGCACGCCATCGGAATTAATAGAATGTTGGATACGGAGACAGAACCGGCCGCTGCCTTAAAGTGGGGCTTGACCCATATTTACAATAATTGGAATTATCAGAGCATTATGCGGTTTTCATCGCAAAGAAGGATTCGATATTGACAAAATACTATTTCAATAAAGTGATATTTTTCATACCAAAGCGATAAGGGGCCCAGGTGCCAGCAACTTTTGTTTCAGATATTATAAAAATTATGTGATCAGTATCATTAATGCTTTTTGCTCGATGTGAGATGAGATGAGATCAGACGTTCACTAAATCAAATAACAATCACCGATAAATAAGAAAGAATGAAAATATTGACCCGCCCATTTGGTTCCATCAACGAGGTTGCGGTAGATGCCTACATCCTTGAAAACAGTAATGGCTTAAAGGTCACCATTACTAACTATGGTGCAACCATCACCTCAATTCAGGTACCCGATAAAGATGGAAATGTTGAAGAAATTGTCTGTGGATTTGATACGCTTGATGGTTATTTTTCTGAAGCTTATTTGGCGAATGCCCCATACTTTGGAGGTACTGTCGGGCGCTACTGTTCACAAATCAAAGATGCCCAATTTATACTGGACGGACAGGAATACCAACTGGCTAAAATGGTCGGAGAAAATAACCTACATGGTGGTTTGGTGGGTTTTGATAAGCGGATATGGGAGGTAGAGCTCTATAATCCGGAAGAGGCCGCAATTGCTATGCGCTTGGTGAGCCAACATTTAGAAGAGGGCTTCCCTGGAAATGTAGAGGTCAAAGTGACATTTTCTTTGACCGAAGCCAATGCGATTCAAATAGCATATCATGCGACCACCGACCAAGATACCCCTTTCACGATAACCAATCACAGTTATTTCAACCTTTCTGGTTTTAAAGAAACTGTAGAAAACCATGCTGTTCGCGTTGCCTCCGAGAAACGACAAGTTTGGGATGAATCCGGTGCTGCAACTGGGGAGAACCAAAGTATAGCAGGACAACCCGATGATTTAAGGGAACCCAAAAGTATTGGTGATGTACACGCTGCCATGAATGATGGTTTTGAACATTTTTATCTATTTGAGGAAAAGGGCTTCGATTTGGCAGAGGTCGCAGAGATTCATGAAGAAACCAGTGGCCGTTCCTTAAAAATAAGTACAACGGAACCGGGCATGTTGTTCTATACCGGAAAATATACTTCAGATGAACTTCAAAGAGAATCAGGGTTACAATATGGGAAGTTTAGGGGCTTTTGCTGTGAAACGCATCGCTATCCCAACGGACCTAATTTTCCCGATTCTCCAAAATCCATTTTAAGAAAAGATGAAACCTACGAGAGTACGACCATTTTTCAATTTGAATGGTAACCAAAAAATTCAAAACAACCTTAAAAACCATACGATATGATTGAAGGAGTACTATTGGCGATTGGAGCAGGGCTAATGCTAGGCTTGTATGCCCTTCCTGAAAAATTCACAAAGGAGTTCAAATATGAAAACACATGGAGCTTATTTTTTCTACTGACCATGTTCATTGTTCCTATAGTCGCATCATTACTATTGATTAATGGATTTTCTACCATATTTGGAAACATGCCATCAGAACTATGGTTAAAAATGGCATTGACCAGCGTACTTTGGGGTATAGGGGTAATGATGTGGAGTAAGGCCATAAACTATATTGGTCTTTCTTTGGGCTTTTCCATCTTTATTGGAACGGTTATCTTGGTGGGTTCTTTGTTGCCTTTTATTGAGGACGGTCTGCCAGAAAGCAATGTAATCTTGTATATTTTAATTGGAATTGTGATTGTATTGCTTGGTATTGTTTTCAATGGTAGAGCAGGCATCTTGCGTGAGAAGGCAGAACTAAAAAAGGCGCAGGAAGGCGCTCCCAAAAGGGGCAATATGACCACGGGAATTTTGATCGCAGTGGTTGGAGGACTTTTGGCAACAGGCTTTAGTTATGCCAATGCTGCCGGTCGACCTTATTTGCATGAAGCGAGTATGGCACAAGGTAACCCAGAATGGGTGACCGCGGTCGCGGTGATGTTCCCGATTTTTATTAGTGGAGGTATTGTGATGACCCTATACTTTTTATGGCAATTGAGTGCCAAAAAGGCTTGGGAAGGTTTCAAGACCCCTGCCTTTACTTCCAACTTTGCATTGATACTAATAATGGCGGTCTTTCACTATGCAGCATCCGCGCTTTTTGCCTATGCTGCTTTTAAATTGGGGGCTTCAGGCAACACAGTGGGGTACGCCATTTTTAACACAGCATCTGTGGCCACTGCAATTGTTAGTGGTATTATCACCAAAGAATGGATTAGTGCGCCACCTAAAGCCCGTAGTTTTTTATATGGTGGTCTCGCATTGATGGTTGCGGGGATCCTTGTGGTCGCTTATGCTAATGGATTAGGTACGGCCTAAGATTTGAAATGACAAGCTTTAAATCTGAATGTTCATCTGATTTTTTCGATATTTTCCCGGAGTAATTCCTGTGATCTTTTTGAATATTCTTGAGAAATAGGAAAAGTTATTGAGCCCCACTTTTTCAGCGATTACCTCAAGGGTATCATTGGTGGTCAACAAAAGCAATTGTGCCCGTTCTATCCTTTTCATTTGAATGAACCTATTGGGCCTCACTCCGTAGAGATTCAAAAATAAACGTGAAAAATGGTCATTGCTTAGATGATATTTCTTGGCTAAATAACTTATTTCTAGTGAGGTATGTAGGTTTTCAGAAATATAAAAAAGAACATCTTTTAAAGGGCCAATATTTGGAGTAAAGCGATTTTCCGGTTCTGAGTTCTTGATAAATCTAGAGAGTAATAAAATCAATATTCCTTGGGTTTCTAAATAGCGTTGCGTCTTGTTCTGTGCATTTTTCTTGTTCATCAACAGCAATTCCTGAGGCTTGTGGGTATATGCTTTTGGGTCACTATTTCTAATGGTACGCTCTGGGTACAGGCTACCTAACCGTTTAAACAATAATTCGTCGCCCGCTTGCAACGGCACTTCATAGTCAAACCCTTTTAAATTGAATATTGAAAGACCTTTGTGTATTTCTTCAAAAAGGCTGATATAATACTGCTCATGATAGTCCTCGCATTTATATCGATTGTAAACAAAGCTTGGTATTAAATACATAAAACCTGGTTTTAAATGAAAAACCGTATCGCTATGGTATACTGTCGCAGTTCCTTTTTGAACATAAAATAATCTTGCAAAAGGGCTGATGACATTATCAAAATTCCATTCTGTGCCCAATCGGGCAAAACCAGTATGCAATAAACTGATTTTTAGCGATTGCAGTAATTCTAACATAATTGTGATTGGTATTCTTGGGTTCCAAATTTTACTGGGTATAGATTCCTTAAACCAGGAAATTGACCCTTAGTCTCAAAAACGATATGTGGTAAGGTTTTGGGGATTTGTATAACCAGATATGGATTTTTCATATGATATTAGAAAGTATCAAAATGTGTTTCAATGCTGTTTTTTATTGGAATAAAAAGATATTTTTATTTAATTAAATAACGGATTTGTACAATTTATTATCTTTTTTAGACATAGTTTTCTATATCTACAATTTTTAGATTTGATTAATCCTGAAAATAGCAATTTAAGATGAGGTTATTTAAGAAAATATCAATTTTATTGACATTTCTTATCATGGCTTGTAAAGGCCCAGAGCTTCCAGAAGAGGTTGCCTTGGTGTATGACGAACTACCCCAAAAGTTGGATTTTAACCAGGATATCAAACCCATATTATCGGATAAGTGCTATTTGTGTCATGGCCCAGACAAAGGAAAGATTGAAGCAGGTCTTCAACTTCACGGGGCCCAAGAGGCCTATGCTGAACTTCCTGAATCCCCAGGAAAGTATGCTATAGTGCCGGGTAATGCTGAGAAAAGTGAGCTTTTTCACCGTATCCTTACAGAGGACCCTAATTTGATAATGCCCGAACCAGATTCCCATTTAACCCTTACAGCTACCGAGAAGGCCATGTTGGTCAAATGGATTGAAGAAGGCGCTGAATATCAAGATCACTGGGCATTTACGCCACCTGAAAAGTCTGAATTTCCTAAAGTAGAAGCGGGAAAAATAGTCAACGGAATTGACAATAATGTAAATGCAAAATAGGAAAAAGCCGGCCTACAAATTTCACAAGAGGCAGACAAGGAAACCCTTTTGCGCAGGGTCTCCTTTGATCTAACGGGATTGCCACCATCCCCAGAAGACATCACACGGTTTGTGAACAATACTTCGGAATCAGCTTATGAGGAAGAGGTCGATAGGCTTCTGGCTTCTGTACATTATGGTGAACATATGGCGCTGGATTGGATGGATTTGGCCCGCTACGCCGATACTCATGGCTATACAGTGGACCGCTATCGCGATGTATCCGTCTGGCGTGATTGGGTGATAGCATCGTTTAATGAAAATAGACCTTACGATGAATTTGTAACCTGGCAAATGGCCGGTGATATGTTGCCCAACGCGACGAAAGAACAGATTTTGGCAACAACTTTTAATCGTTTGCATCCTCAAAATCTAGAAGGTGGTATTGTTGACGAGGAATTTCGTTCAGAGTATGTATCAGACCGCACCAATGTTATGGGTCAGGGCCTGCTAGGATTGACCTTGGCTTGTGCCAAATGCCACGACCATAAATACGACCCTATTTCACAAAAAAACTATTACGAGCTATACAGTTTTTTCAACAATGTGAACGAAACAGGGCAAATTCCCTGGGATTTTTCGATGCCTGTGCCTTCTCTGATGCTCCCAACTGAGAAGGAGGAGCAATTTTTGGCTTATGTGGATTCTTTGGTCAACACTAAGGAAACCGAATTGGAAAAAGTGGTCCAAACCGAAAAACAAACAGCTGAAAATTGGATTACCGATAAAAAATATCAAAAGATAAACCCACAAAACAAACCGAAGGGCTTGGTGGTCCATTATGATTTTGATAGGGGGCGATTGTACAACAAAATCAATCCTTCTCAAAAAGGAGAGATGCGCACCAAATTTACCCGAAATGAAATACCTGAATTTGTGAAAGGTTATGCTGGAAAGGGTTTGAAGATGGATGGGGATGTCTACTTGGATTTGGACAAATTGGGCATTTACCGTCGGCATCAAGCCTTTAGCATTGGTATTCGTGTTTTCATACCAAAAGACTTGGAAGAGGGGGTCATCTTCCATAAAATGTTGGGTACTCGTTTGCATAGTTATCGCGGTTACCATTTGAATATCAAAGACAACAAGTTTGAAATTTTGATGGCCCATGTTTGGCCTGAAAATGCTATTGTTGAAGAGACCTTAGATGAGGTGCCCCGAGAAAAATGGGTGCATTTGACGATGACCTATGATGGCTCGAGCAAGGCTTCCGGGTTCAAGCTATTCATGGATGGAGTCGAAATGAAGACCAAGATTGTTCATGATAACTTATACAAAGACATTGTCTTTAATAATTATCAAGATATCATTTATGATGGTCCACAAGAACCCGGTTTGAAAATTGGTGCCCGATGGAGGGGTAGGGGTATTGGGGGAGCAATAGTTGATGATTTGACGGTTTACGAAAAGGAACTGACGCCATTGGAAGTTCTTCAAAACAGCAATCCAGAAACATTGAAGGTTTTATCATCCAAAAGCCCGGAACAACTTTCCAAAGCTGAAAGAGACGCGCTTACAAAGTACTTCATGGCTCAAAATTCAACATCTTTTCAGGATAAGCTTAACGAACTCAAAGAAATACGTTCCATACAATCAGATAGCACAGAGAAAGTTAAGGAGGTCATGGTCATGAAGGAAATGGAAGAACCGCGACAGGCCTATATTTTGGAGCGTGGCCAATACGACGCACTGGGCGAAGAGGTCTTTCCAAATACCCCGGATGCTGTTTTCGCCTTTTCCGATACCTTACCCAAAAACCGACTGGGACTTTCCAAATGGATTTTTGATGAAAAAAATCCATTGACGGCTCGAGTTACGGTTAATCGCTACTGGTCTAAACTTTTTGGAACGGGCCTTGTAAAAACGGTCGAAGATTTTGGCAATCAGGGGGAACTGCCCTCACATCCAAAATTATTGGATTGGTTAGCGGTCAATTTTATCGAAAGTGGTTGGGACGTCAAAGCGCTACACAAACTCATGGTACTTTCGGCCACCTACCGACAGTCTTCATTGACCACAAATGAAATCAAGGCCATGGATCCTGAAAATAGGCTCTTGGCCCGTGGGCCAGCTTTACGTTTGACAGGTGAAATGTTACGCGACAATGCGCTATTAGCCTCCGGTTTATTGAATGATTCCATTGGTGGTCCAAGTGTTCGACCTTATCAACCCAAAGGACTTTGGAAAATAAACGGTTCGGAATACAAGCCCGATTCCGGTGAAAAATTGTACCGAAGAAGCATGTATACCATATGGAAGCGGTCGGTGCCACATCCCACCATCGCTACGTTTGATGCCCCTGATAGGTCAGTCTGCATCACTAGGCGACAGGAAACAAATACGCCACTACAGGCTCTGGTGCTGCTCAATGACCCGACTTATATTGAAGCTTCCCGAGTGATGGGTAAAAATATGTTGGTCTTTAAAGACCCAAATCAAGCTATCGAAAATGCCTTTCTGCGCTTGACGGGAAGGAATCCCAGAAAGGAAGAGCTCCATTTGTTGGCGGTACTTCGAGAAGAGGAATATCAAAAATTCAAATTGAAAACCACAAAGGCCGAAGGTTGGCTCAATACGGGCGAATTCCGAATTTCAAGCGAAGATGATAAGGCTTTGGTCGCGGCAAATGCCGTGGTGGCAAGTACCATAATGAATTTGGATGCAACCATAATGAAGCGGTAAAAAAGTAAGGATATGTGTGACGGTCACGATAAATTAAGGTCGAACAATAAAGACCTGCAAGAAGTAGAAAAGCAATGGGACAGGAGGCATTTTCTGACCAAAACGTCTTTGGGAATTGGGGCTATGGCCCTTAGTTCTCTATTAAAAACCCAAGATGTTTTAGGAAAAACAACCGTTAATCCGAATAATGTAACCGTCGAAGGTTTTTTGAAGAACGGTCTTGGCCTCCCTCACCATTTGCCGAAGGTAAAACGCATTGTCTATCTCTTTCAAAGTGGGGGTCCTTCGCAGTTGGACATGTTTGACTACAAGCCCAAGCTTCAGGAAATGTTTGGCGAGAACTTACCGGAATCCGTACGTCAAGGGCAACGTTTAACGGCCATGAGTGCGCAGCAGTCCGTATTCCCCATTGCGCCAACCATTATGGATTTCAAACAGTACGGCGAATCAAGGGCTTGGGTAAGTGAATTATTGCCCGAAACGGCCAAAGTGGTTGATGACATCTGTTTCATCAAATCGATGCAGACTGAACAAATTAACCACGACCCGGCTATTACCTTTATGCAAACAGGGCATCAATTGCCAGGTAGGCCTTCCATTGGCTCTTGGTTGAGCTATGGCCTAGGAAGCGACAATGAAAACCTGCCTACTTTTATCACTTTGATTACCAAAGGCCAAGGTGGCCAGCCTTTATATTCCAGGTTATGGGGTAATGGGTTTTTACCAACAGAACATCAAGGGGTCCAGTTCCGTTCAGGAAAAGACCCTGTTTTATACTTAAGTGATCCGGAGAATTACGACGGTAACGATCGAAGAAAAATGCTTGACTATTTGGGTAAGCTTAACGAAGTACAGCATGACGCTTACGGCGACCCTGAAATTGTAGCCCGAATGAAGCAGTACGAAATGGCCTTTCGTATGCAGACCTCCGTGCCGGAGGTAACCGACCTTTCCGACGAACCCGACTATATTTTCGATATGTACGGTAAAGAAAGCCGTGAGCCTGGCACCTATGCTGCCAACTGTTTGATGGCCAGAAAACTACTTGAAAAAGGGGTAAAATTTGTTCAGTTGTACCATCAAGGCTGGGACCAACATATTTTTTGTCCGGGTGGGGTACGCAACAAATGCAAGCAAACGGATAGAGGTGGTGCCGCTCTTTTAAAAGATTTAAAACAACGCGGAATGTTGGAAGATACCCTTGTGATTTGGGGTGGCGAGTTTGGCCGTACGGTCTATTCGCAAGGCCAGTTGACCAAAACCAATTATGGGCGTGACCACCATCCAAAAGCATTTACGATGTGGATGGCTGGGGCCGGTGTCAAAAAAGGATTTACCTACGGTGAGACTGATGACTTTAGCTATAATGTGATCAAAGACCCAGTACATATTCATGATTTTCATGCCACCTTGATGCACTTGTTTGGTATTGACCACGAACGGTTCACTTTCAAGCACCAAGGGCGTCGCTTTCGATTGACCGATGTTCACGGTCATGTCGTCAAAGACCTTTTAGCCTAAATAAAAATCCATCCAATGAAAGGAAGAAGAGACTTTTTAAAGAAAACAACAACCGCTGCTACTGCCCTAGCCGCTTCACCAAGTTTTGGTTTTCATTTGGTCAAAAAGCCAAAGCGCTATGGACCAATTTTGGGGCATGGCGAATATCAATATCGATTGCATGACGACTGGGCACAATTGGATACTAGCAAAAATCCGCTATTGAATTGCCACGAGATGGTCATGGACCGCAAGGGTCGATTGATCATGTTGGGTGACCATGAAAAGAACAATATCTTGATTTTTGATAAGTCCGGTGCTTTGTTGGATTATTGGGGTACGGCCTACCCCGGTGGTCATGGACTGACCTTATCTGCGGAAGGCGAGAACGATTTTCTGTTCTTAACCGAAAGCGGTTGGTATACCAACAGTGGCCGAGAATGGAAAAAACAGAGTGGCCGCGTGACCAAAACGACCACTACAGGTAGGGTCCTTTTCGAAATAGGGCATCCGCAGACGATAGGAATTTACGAACCCGGTGATGAATTCAATCCAACTGAAACGGCTATTGGCCCTAACGGAGATATTTATGTCGCCGATGGGTATGGTAGCGATTTTATCATTCAGTATGATAGTGCAGGCAGGTACATTCGCCATTGGGGTGGTCACGATAATGAAGACTCCAATTACAATTTAAACAGTGCCCATGGCGTAGCCATTGATTATCGCGATAAGGATAATCCGATGGTTGTCTGTACATCTAGAAACGCCTGTTGCTTTAAGTTTTTCACGTTGGATGGTAAATATGTGCGCACCTTAGAACTGCCCAATATGCAGGTATGTCGACCGGTTTTTGATGATAACAATTTGTATGCTGGGGTTTGTTGGTCGCAACCTAAAGTGGGCAAGACCACTTGGAAGGACCATACCGGTTTTGTAACGATTTTAGAGGGCGATACGGTAGTTTCAAATCCTGGTGGTACGGCACCACAATATAGCAAAGGCAGCTTGGATAAATCCTACCAATTGCCTGACAAACCCATTTTACATGGCCATGACGTTTGCGTTGATGAAGACAAAAATCTTTACATCTGCCAATGGAATGCCAATCAGACACCGCCCTTAAAATTGGAACGGGTGTAATTAAATTGATTTATGCAGGAAACGTCTGATTTTGTACTTTTTCTAGGGAGGTTTCACCCATTAGTGGTGCATCTGCCAATTGGTTTTTTACTGTTTGCGGTTTTGTTGGAGGTAGTTGGACGTTTTTCAAAAAATACATCGTTGACCGCAGCTACACCCTTGGCTTTACTGGCAGGAGCTATAAGTGCAGCTTTCGCGTGTATTCTGGGCTATTTGTTGTCGCTGGGCGGAGGTTACGACCAAGACCAATTGAATGGACATATGTGGTTTGGCATCTTCACAACAGTACTTGCCTTTTTTGCTTGGTTGGTAAAAATTGATAAAATTCAATTTTCCTTTTTTAAAAAGGCAAGACCGAATATGGCTTTGCTAACACTTTTGGTCATGGTTTTGAGCGTAACAGGCCATTATGGCGGAAATCTGACCCATGGGTCAGATTATTTGGTAAAATATGCTCCTTTTCAGGAAAAGGAGGAACCGTTGCCTGTACTGGTCAGTCTTGATGAAGCTTCATTATATCCGTATTTGGTGAAACCCGTGTTGGAAGCCAAATGTGTAAACTGTCACAACGCTTCCAAACAAAAAGGAGAATTGGCTATGCACACCTTTGAAGACTTGCAAAGAGGAGGTAAACATGGACCTGTTCTGAAATCGGGAAACCCGGGAGACTCAGAACTGTACAAGCGAATCACCCTACCTGAAAACCATGAGCAATTTATGCCTCCGGAAGGCAAAACCCCCATGACTGAAGAAGAAACCCAGTTGCTGGCTTTTTGGATTGAACAGGGTGCCGCTAGTGATACGCTCACCTTGGCACAACTCGATGTACCAGAACCTATACGGCAATTTGCAGCCTCTCAATTGGGGTTTGCAGTGGGCACTTCAGATACCAACACCAATGAACTGCTTGATTCTTATCCTTTAGATGAAAACCTACTTCAAGAACTCATGGCTAAAGGCTTCCAAATTCGAGAATTGGTCAACGGTGCTGGCCTACTAGATATTTCGATTCCCGAAGGATTGGTCACCTCAGAAAACAGTAAAGAGTGGGAAGGGAATCTTAAGCTGTTGGCACCACTTAAGAATCAAATCTTATGGTTGGACTTAGGTGGAAATGCCATAACCGATAACCATCTGCAAGTGATGTCAGAACTCCGAAGCGTAAAAAAGTTAATTTTAGATAATACGTCCGTAACCGATGCTGGAGCCAATAACTTAAAAGAATTATCCCAGTTGGAATCCATCAACTTGTATAACACGGAAGTGACCGAAGCCATCCTGCCCATATTACAAAAAATGCCCAAACTAAAAACGGTATATGTGTGGGGCACAGGTATCTCGGACAATGCTGATATAGAATTAGAACTTATCGGTGGGGAGAGATAATAAATTTTATGGTAACGCTTAAGTTAAAAATCAGCAAACATTTCATGCCTGTGTTATTTGAATTCGAACTCTATTCCAGAGTACTTTTCAAACAATTCAGGCAATGTTATAATTTCTAAACTCAAAAACTTACATATTGAAGGAAGTTTTTTAAAAGCTTTATTATCATTGTTAGTTTCCGTTTCTTCCGAAACTATAATTATTCTTCTATCCGCATTTTTAATACTGTAAAGAAGTAGTTTAGCGTCAGCTGATTCCAAAAATTCATTTTTTCTGTTTTCAAATTCCACCGTTGAGAGTTTATTTTTAGCGGAACCATTGATGAAATTATGTTCTACCTGATTGAAAAATTTTTGAGAGGGTAGAAGTTCTGTAGTTTTTACCTGATTCTTCCTTAATTTTAAATAGTTCAAGGTTTCGATTACGATCCCCTTAGCAGTGTATGAACTTTCCTCGAATACCTTGTCCAATATTACTATTTCTTTATTTTCAACTTTTAGTTTTATGAAGTCAAATAGAATATTGTTTTTGTCGAAAGGAAGATAATAGCGAACTAACGACAAAAGAGAGCTTGTGTCAATAGCAACTATCATTGGATATATTTATCTAATTTATCAGGTTTAATATTTAGTCTTTTGCATACTTCAAATTCATTAAGAATGCCTTCGTAAAAAGCAGTCTGAATCGTTGATACTAATAATGGAGACTTTATAGGTTTTGGTGCTGAACCTCTTCTTTCCTTTCCTTGAGCTTTTTCTAATTCTTTAATCTTTTCTTGCTCTTCTTGTCTTTGTTTAAAAGCTGCTTCAAAATCAAGTTTTACGTTATTGTAATTGGTAGGTGAAATTTTGTTTGTTAATAATAGCCTTGTAAACAAAGCAATTTGACTTAAGTGAGTTTTTTTAGAAATTTTTTCTATTAAGTCGAAATGATAATCATTCTTTGGTAATGCCAAATCGAGATTTTCCAAAGTATCTGCAAATTCACCGGCTAAAAAGTAGAACGAAAAGTCGTTACACCATCTCTCAATGACCGGTAAATCTTTATTGGCTAAATGTTCTATGTCAAGCTTCTCTATTTCCTCCTCGTTAAGCAGAAAATGTCCTAGCTCATGTATAAGCGTAAATATTTCCCTTCGAAATGATTGTTGTTGTCTTTTAAGAACAATTACATTTGGATTCAGAAAAAAACCATCAATGTTTGCTTTTTCTTTTTGATTCCAATATTCTACAAATTCGAAAACTAGAATATTGAATTCTGCAAACCTCGAAATTAGCGCCTTTAAAAAGTCTTTCAGGTTATTGGTAAAAGTTGGATACAGTTCTTGTCTTACCTTTTTAGCCACCTCCTTGGGATTGTCAGATATGGTGTAAATAGGAAACGTTCTTTCGAATTCCAAATCTGACAGTTTTGCAATTGCCGAAAGGGAAATCTTAAACTCTTCGAAGTGATTGACAACTTTTTTTGCGCCAATATTTAATTCAGAACCAAATTTCTGTTTTCTAAAGAAAATACTTGCTTCTTTAGATGTTTCTGGCGCCTTCGGGTCTAGATAGTAATGTAATCCCTTATCAAAGATTTTGTCTATTCTTTTTAAATGACTTAGTTTGATTTTATCACCGAGAATATCTTCAGCTTTAATAGGTTTTTTTAAACCTTGACTAATTAGCATCAAGAATTCATCTAGTGAAAATTCATATAAATTCAATAGATGCTTTAACCTTAATATGTTGTGTTCAATATTCAAGATTAGCCCTTTATTAATATTCAAAAGTACGTGTTCTGAAACACTTATGTACAGGACAGAAATTTACATGATATCTATTAACACTTAAATCTCTCATTCCCCCAAAATCAACCTTGGCAAAAACAGAGTAATATCTGGAAATAAGGTGACCAGGGTCAATACAAAAAGGCTAATCCCTAAAAAAGGTAGATTGGCTTTGCTGACCTTTTCCAAAGGCACTTTGCCAATTCCCGAAGCCACAAAAAGACAAACGCCCAGAGGGGGCGTGGTCAGCCCTATAATAAGATTGAGCAGCGCTATAATGGCAAAATGTATGGGGTCTACATCCACACCAATGGCCACTTTCAACAGAATTGGAAAAAGAATGAGCAGTGCAGCGATGGTCTCCATAAAAGTGCCCACCAAAATCAACAATATGTTGATGAGCAAAAGCACTACATATTTATTATCTGAAAACCCCAAAATCGATGAGGCTATCTGATTCGGGATTTGCTCCGAGACCAAAATATAACCGAACAAATTGGCGAAACCGATAAGTACCATAAGGCTGGCCGAGGTTTTCATGGCATCCAATAAAATGGCCAAGGTTTTTTTAAAGTTCAAGCGTTTGTAGACCAAAGTCCCGACCAAATAAGCATAAAGTACAGCGATGATGGAGGCTTCCGTTGGAGTAAAGACGCCGCCAATAATTCCAAAGAGAATGATAAAGGTCATCAACAATGACCAAAAAGTTTCCACAAATCCTTTTGCGACTTGGGTAAAGGAGCTACGTTCCGTCTTGGGATAGTTACGCTTTTTAGCGAGATAATAGGTGAGGAGCAACATGGAAATTCCCAGTAGAAATCCGGGTAGCGCCCCGGCCAAAAAGAGTTTTCCAACGGAGAGTCCGCTTAGTGTAGCAGCGATAATCATGGGAACACTGGGTGGAATAATCGGCCCCACGGTTGAAGAGGAAGCCGTGACCGCACAGGCAAATTCTGGGTCATAACCTTCTTTTTTCATGGCCGGAATCATCACGGAGCCAATACTAGCCGTATCGGAAATGGCTGTACCCGAAATGCCCGCGAACAACATCGACGAACCAATATTGGCCAAAGCCAATCCGCCGGGAATATGACCTATCAAATGATTGCAAAAACTGATGATTTTGGCTGTCAGTCCCCCATGGTTCATCAGGTTGCCCGCGATAATAAACCCTGGTATGCTCAAGAGCACAAACACATCAATGCCCGAATACATTTTCATGGGCATGATGATGAGATCAGTACCATTGCAAACTAAAAAGACCATGCAGGAAAGCCCCAACGAAAAAGCGATGGGAAACCGCAACAACAGACAGACCAAAAAAACCACGAGAAGTATCCAAATCATGGTTTCTGGGCTTTAGGTCGTTGTTGTACCAATTGTAATAGCAGTGAAATGCCCATGATGGCTACACCAGAGAACGAGATGGCCATTCTGTATTTAATACTGGGCGACTTTTCAATCCAACCCATCATTACAAATTCCAATGCGTAAAAAGTGAAAATACAGCAGAAAACGACCAATATTCCGTAAATAAAAAGCTTTAGGTTTCGCTGGAACCGTTCTGGCAAACGCTCCACTAAAAATCCAAAATTGACATAATAGGTGCCGCGAATGGCCAATCCTGCAGCAAAAGCGATAGCATAGATAAAGGCAACACGGGCTGCTTCTTCCGTCCAAGAAGGGGCCTTTTCCATAAAAAAGCGCCCGTAGATTTGAATCAAGGTCAAAGTGATGAATAAAAAGGTGCTCAATAAGGTGCCCCATTTCATCGCTTTTGACAACGAGCGAACGAACCTCTTCATTGCAGTTGGGCTCTTACGGATTCATAAACACCCTGCATTTCGGGGGACAGCGTATCATAGATGGCAGTTCCACATTTATCAATAAATGCAGCATTATCCACTTCAATAAATTGCATACCTGCAGCTTCCAATTCTTGCCTGATTTTCTGTTGGTTTTGTTCAAAGAGTTCTTGGTGGTAGGCCATCATTTCCTTTGAGGTCTCTAGAAAAATGGTTTTTAAATCCTCAGGAAGTTTTTCCAAAGACTTTTTCCCGATGACCGGATACGTCCAACTGACCACATGATTGGTCAAGTTTACGTATTCTTGCACCTCGTAAAAACCAGAAGTTTTGATTAGGGCAAGCGGATTTTCCTGTGCGTCAATAGTACCTTGTTGAAGGGAAGTAAATACTTCTGAGAAGGCCATAGGAGTGGTTTTGGCGCCCAGAGCATCCCAAGCCGTCACGAACGAAGGCACGTTCGGTACCCTTAAAATCAAACCGCTTAATTCGTCGGGGTGTGTGATGGGCCGATTGGAGGTTAATTGCCGAACCCCGGCCTGAAAATATCCCAAGGGAACTAGTCCTGTTTTTGTTTCCATTTCTTCGGCAATGCGTTTGCCTAACGGGCCTTGCATGAGCACTTCAACTTCCTCGGGTTTTTTCAACAGAAAGGGCATTTCGCAAAAGGTCATGATTTCCGTCCAATTGCTGAGCAATGAACTGGTTGTGGTCATGTCGAGAACCCCCGCTTGAATCATGCGAATGGCTTCCACTTCCTTGGCCAATTGTTCGGCTGGAAAGGTTTGTAAAACCAATCTCCCGTCAGACTTTTCAAGCAAACGTTCTTCAAAAAATTGGAATGCTTGGTACCAGGAGTGTTGTTCATTGACCAGTAAACTGGCTTTTAAAACTACGGTGCCTTTCTCAGATTTTCCGCAAGAAAGGAAAAAAAGGAAAAGCAGGGAGCAAAAGGTAAACCTTGATACGGCTACATTATTTTTCACCATTTCAAATTAGTAATTTTTTAGGCGGTGAATTGTTCAAATAACCCAAATACAACTTTAAATGCTTAAAAACCCCTTAGGTTGTCGTGGTTTTATTTGAAACAGTATGTCGAGGAACTCAATTAAAAATAGACAACAATGAAAAATCGCTCGATTTCAACATATTTCAATTATATTCTGCCACAAATGGTCAATCAGCCTAACCGCTTGAACACGGTATTGTAAATTTGATATAACTGCTATTTCTGACTATGCTAGCAACCGAATACCAAGGAAATAAAACCTTTTCCGTCGTAGAAAAGGAACTATCATCACCCGCCAAGGATGAAGTGCGAATTAAAGTGGCCTATGTAGGTATTTGCGGCACCGATGTGCACATTTATCACGGTATGATGGACCAGCGTGTGAACATGCCGGTGACCATTGGTCATGAAATGTCGGGGACCATCGATGCTATCGGAGAGGATGTAGAAGGATTTTCTGTCGGGGATAAAATCGTCGTACGTCCTTTGGATGATAGAAAAGTAAAACCCTCTGACAAGGGGTTCAAACATATTTGTGAGGAACTAAAGTTTATTGGAATTGATAGTCCTGGCGCTATGCAACAATATTGGAATGTTCCAGCCTTTACGCTACATAAATTACATGAGAAGACCAATTTAAAACTGGCTGCACTTATCGAACCACTTTCCGTGGCCGTACATGATGTGCGCATGTCAGGACTGAAACCTGATGAAACGGCCGTGGTCCTAGGCGGTGGGCCTATCGGCCTTTTAGTGGCGATGGTAGCCCAAGAAACCGGAGCTCAGGTCATCGTTTCGGAAGTGAACGAGAACCGTGTGGCAAAGGGGAAGGAATTGGGGCTTACCGCCATCAATCCTACAAAAGTCGATTTGGTTGAATATGTTAAGGAGAAAACCCAAGACCGTCGTGCAGATGTGGTCTTTGAGGTGGCGGGGGTGCAACCTACACTGGATATTATGACCGAAGTTGCCGGTATTAGAGGCCGCATTGTTATGGTGGCCATTCACGGTCAGAAAAAGCCAGTGGATTTGTTCAAATTCTTTTGGAAGGAACTGAAACTCATCGGAGCCCGAGTCTATGAAAAGGAAGACTACGAAAAGGCCATTCAATTGGTCACTGAGAACAAATTGCCCTTTTCGGAAATGATAACCGATATACAGCCTCTAAAAAATATTCAAAAGGTATTTGAATCCATAGACCAAAATCCTGATGGAATGAAGGTCTTGATGGATTGTCAATAATTAAGAAAATATACAGGTGAGCATATTAAATAAATTTGATTTGACCGGAAAAACAGCCTTAGTTACAGGTTGTAAGCGCGGTATAGGAAAAGCTATGGCCGTTGGACTGGCAGAGGCTGGGGCCGACATCATTGGAGTAAGTGCATCATTGGAAATCAATGGTAGCGCGGTGGAAGAAGAGGTCCAAAACAGAGGTAAATCCTTCACGGCCTACCAATGTGATTTTAGCGACAGAAAGGCGCTATACGCTTTTATCGCCCAAGTGAAGTCTGATTTTCCGGTCATTGATATTTTGGTCAATAACGCAGGTACCATTCTAAGGGCCCCAGCAGTGGAACATTCCGATGAATATTGGGATAAGGTCATTGAGGTGAACCAAAGTGCCCAGTTTATTTTGACACGTGAGTTTGGTAAAGAAATGGTCGCTCGAGGTTCTGGTAAAGTGATTTTTACAGCTTCTCTTTTGACCTATCAAGGAGGAATAACGGTCCCAGGCTATGCGGCCAGCAAGGGTGCCATTGGGCAAATGACCATGGCCTTTGCGAATGAATGGGCCGGAAAGGGCGTTAATGTGAACGCTATTGCTCCGGGCTACATCAGTACGGATAATACGGAAGCACTTCGAAACAATCCAGAACGGGCCAATAGTATTTTAGCACGGATACCCGCAGGCCGATGGGGAGAACCAGAAGATTTTGCAGGCCCTGCCGTTTTTTTGGCCTCCGAGGCCTCTGCTTATATGCACGGTAGCATCACCCTTGTTGATGGGGGATGGATGGGCAGATAACCAACAAACATAAATCATGGCAACAATAAAGGAATACGAATTATTTATAGATGGCAAATGGCGAAAAAGCACTTCGGGAGAGACTATTGATATCATTAATCCGTCAACGGAAGAAGTTTTTGCCAGCGTACAGAATGGCACTGTGGCCGAAGCACATGAAGCACTCAAAGCCGCTGAACGTGCCCAAAAAGAGTGGCGCAAAGTACCGGCTCGTTCAAGGGCTGAATTGCTATATAAATTCGCTAATGAAATCAAGGCCAATGCAGAATCCTTGGCCGAGCTATTGGTCCGTGAGCAGGGTAAACTATTGAAAGTAGCCCGTATGGAAGTGGCTGTCACCGCCTCTTTCATTGAATATGCTTGTGAAGGCGCTCGACGGATTGAGGGTGATATTATCCCTTCTGATAACCCTAATGAGCAGATTTGGATTCAAAAAGTACCACGTGGGGTCGTCGTCGCCATTACCGCATGGAATTTCCCCTTGGCATTGGCTGGACGAAAATTAGGGCCTGCCTTGGTGGCGGGTAACACAGTGGTTTTGAAACCGACCTCTGAGACGCCTTTGGCAACTTTGGAACTGGGACATTTGGCCCAAAAAGTTGGTTTACCAGATGGGCTTATAAATATTATTACCGGGCCGGGCCGGGCCATGGGTACTGCTTTAGTGGAAAGTCCTATTACCAAAATGGTGACTATGACAGGATCTACTCCCGTCGGGCAACAAATTGCAAAAGCTGCGGCGCAAAACCTTACCCATGTACAATTAGAGTTAGGGGGAAAAGCACCTTTTATCGTTTTTGAGGATGCAGATATTGATGCTGCCGTTGATGCTGCATTACATTCCCGTTTTGACAACTGCGGCCAAGTATGTACCTGCAACGAGCGCACCTATGTTCATGAGGAAGTTTACGATGACTTCATGGAAAAGTTTATTGCCAAGACGAAGTCCTTGAAAGTGGGTGACCCAATGCTTGAAGAAACTGATATGGGTCCCAAGGTCAATAAAAGCGAACTCGAACATATGGAACATTTGGTCAAGGTGAGTATTGAAGAAGGGGCAACGGTCGCCACCGGAGGACAACGCATGCAGGGCACGGCGTTTGAAAAAGGCTACTGGTTTGAGCCTACCGTACTGACCAATGTATCACAAGAAATGACCATTGTAAAAGAAGAATCCTTTGGTCCCATTCTACCAATCTTAAAATTCAAAACTTTTGAAGAGGCCATGATGTATGCCAATGACTGCGAATATGGTTTGGCAGCCATGGTTTTTACCAACGATATGAATACCATTATGCGCTGTAATGACGAGCTGGAATATGGTGAAATCTATGTCAACCGTGGTCATGGTGAGCAGCACCAAGGCTTTCACAATGGTTACAAACTCAGCGGTTCTGGAGGCGAAGATGGGAAATATGGTTTTGAACAGTATATGGAGAAAAAAACTTTTTATGTGAATTACAAAGCATAAATGAATACCTCCATTAAAAATCTGGATTGCCGGTTATTTAAAATTCCACTACCTGAAGTTTTGAGTGATGCCAAGCATGGCGACCATACACATTTTGAACTCATTACGACTACCATTACCCTTGAAGATGGTTCTGAAGGTACGGGTTATACCTACACGGGTGGTAAGGGCGGTCATGCCATTAAAGCTATGGTCGAGCATGATTTCAACCCGTTTTTAATCGGCAAAGATGGCACAAGAGTGGAAGAGCTATTCGAAGAAATGGAATGGCATATCCACTATGTTGGTAGGGGCGGAATTGACGCTTTTGCCATTTCAAGTATTGATATCGCCCTATGGGACATTCGTTGCAAACACAAGGGGAAACCACTGCATCAAGTAGCAGGGGGAGCCAAAAATACTTGTAGGGCCTATTGCGGTGGAATTGATTTGCAATTTCCAATCCCTAAACTCTTGAAAAATATTGAGGGTTATCTAGCATCTGGTTTCAATGCGGTAAAGATTAAAATTGGAAGGGAGAAGTTAGAAGAAGACCTCGAACGTATTAAAGCTGTACGTGAGTTTGTCGGCCCAGACGTTACTTTTATGGTCGATGCCAACTATGCCATGACCATTGAAAAAGCGATACGAGCCATTAAAGGTTTTCAGCAATATGATATTACTTGGTTCGAAGAACCTATCATTCCGGATGATTATCAAGGTTATGCGAAAATCTTTGATTCCACGGGTTTTCCTTTGGCAATGGGAGAAAACCTGCATACCATCCACCAATTTGAGTATGCGTTTGCACAGTCAAAATTAAGTTATATACAACCGGATGCTTCCAACTGTGGCGGTATTACCAATTGGCTACGTATAGCGAAATTGGCTGATAAACAGGGCATTCCGGTGTGTAGTCATGGTATGCAAGAACTACATGTCAGCTTGGTTTCTTCCCAACCCAATGCAGGTTGGCTAGAGGTGCACAGCTTTCCCATTGATCAGTATACACATCGACCGTTGGTGGTTGAAAATTCGAGGGCCGTTGCGCCTGAAGAATCTGGTATTGGAGTTCGATTTAATTGGGAAAAATTGGCTCCTTTCGAGGTTTAGTACTTTCTTAATTAATAACGCCTGTGTGCTGAAAGTCTATATCGTAAATTCTATTATTCAAAGAGTGATAATATCTTTATCGACTAAAAATTTTAAAATCAAATACTCATAACTCATCAGAGGTTTTTCTGTCTTTTTGCAAAGAGGTTAAAAATGCAAAGTTACTTTTGTAAGTTATTATTTCAGCTGTTTTTTTGTCTAAGGGAGTAGTCTCTTCTATTGTTAAAACCCTATATTTCAAATAGTTATTTTATTTTCAAATAAATTCAGTTTCAATAAAGTCGAAAATCATATTTTGATTCTAAAATCATATCTTACATGAATTAAACCATTTGCTGTAAGTGGTCCATATGGTTTTTAAGAATTTAGATTATGGTCGTATTGAAAAGTTCTTTGTGCCGTATTTTATGGATTGAAATCGGCAGAAGCTACCAAGCTAAGCTACTGTCTCTCCTTGCTTTATTTTTCCTTAATGCTACGGTTAATTCCGATTTATCCTATGCCCAAGGCCATTTTGTTTTCGAGAATATTGGTACTAAGGATGGTCTTTCCCAAAGTGATGTAAATTGTATTTATCAAGATAATTATGGTTACATGTGGTTTGGGACACATGATGGTTTAAATAGATATGACGCCTATTCCTTTACGGTTTTCAAACCTGAAAAAGAGAGTAAGAATGTTGGAAGTAACTTGATATTTTCCCTAACAGGGGATTTAGAAGGAAACCTATGGATAGGTACTACCGGTGATGGGTTATTGTATTACGATAATCAAAAGGCGTCTTTTCGGCAATTCAGGTACGAAGAAGGAAATTTAAGCGGTCTATCAAACGATCATATTACTGATTTGCATCTTGATAGTAAAAATCGACTATGGATTGCTACGATTGCGGGTATGAACATGTTAGATTTGAGTCAACCATTGGAGCAACCGAAATTTCAAAGCTTTATTTATTCAATTGATGGTGAGAAACATAATGCACCAAGTGGACGAATAAATACAATTTATGAAACTAATGAAGGCGATATACTGATTGGTGGTCATGGTGTATTTAAGCTTACCGTAGCATCAAATGGAGATTTACATTTCAAAAAAAATCCAACACCAGAACTGGTTCGCAATTTGAACATTCAATCCATTGCGGAAAATCATTACAATCATTTGTTGTTAGGCACAAGTGGAGGATTGTTCATTCAAAAGAAAGCGGACCATAAAGATTTCGTTCAAATCGCGACGGAGACCATTAACGACATTTTGTTAGATGATTCAAATCATATTTGGGTTGGTACAGATAGTGGACTTCTTTATTTTGACAGCTCACCTGGGCTTAGCTTGCCTGAGTTGTTAGATAAATTTCAGTATAGCCCAGAAAACCCAAACAGTCTTAGTAAAAATGTTATTACCTCAATGTTTGTTGACAACACTGGCATCATTTGGGTAGGAACCAACGGGGGAGGGGTCAATAAATTTGACCCGAAAAGAAAGCAATTTACCCATGTCAAAACAAATCAAAAACCCAACAGCCTGAGCTATGATAAAATAAGGTCTTTGTTTGAAGATAGTAATGGTACTTTCTTGATAGGTACCGAAGGAGGAGGATTAAACATGGAGTTATCCGATGGAGATTACTCAGACTTCAGAACGTTTGACCTGCTTCAAAAGACTTTTGCCCTTGAAGAAATTAAAATTAAAGACAGAAAATATCTTTTAGCTGGTGGTGACAACCCTCCTTACTTATATACTATAGATATAACAAATGCTAATAGCATTTCCAAAAGTTCCAATCCATTTTATGGTATTAAACATAGCGTATTCAGTCTTTTGAATGATTCACAAGAAAATTTATGGATCGGAACATACTCAGGAGGTCTTTATCGATGGATAAAAGATGGGCAAAACGATTTTGTTAGGAAACATTTTCTGGCCCAGCCAAGTTCCCCTAATTCTCTGTCAGACAATATTATTAGAAGTCTATTGGAGGATAGCAAGGGTAATATTTGGGTGGGTACCGGTGAGGGATTATGCAAGATTCCAGTTACTGAACGCCTTCAAAACGAGCCAAAGTTCACGGTCTTTAAACACAATGAAAAAGATTCAACTAGCCTTAGCCACAATTATATTCTAGCACTTTATGAAAGCAAAAGAGGTGATTTTTGGGTCGGTACCTTTGGCGGAGGGCTTAATAAGATGGTTCACGATAAGGAAACGGGCATCGTCGAATTTGTCCAATACGGAAGTAAACATGGCTTGCCCAACAATGTTATAAAATCAATTCTTGAAGATGACCAGGGACTTCTCTGGGTTTCTACAAATAAGGGCCTCTCTAGGTTTGACCCTTTAAACGAGGAGTTTACCAATTTTGATGTGGCCGATGGTCTTCAGGATAGTGAATTTCAAGAATTAGCTGGTGTTAAACGTAAAGATGGGGAGCTTGTTTTTGGTGGGGTCAATGGTTTTAATTCCTTTTATCCTCGTCAGATTATTCCAAATACCACTCCTGCGGAGACCGTGGTCACCAAATTGGAACTTTTCAACCATGAAGTTATGGTTGGTGAGGAAATTGACGGAAGGGTCTTATTGGAGAAGAATATTTCAGAGACCGACCACATTACGCTAAACTATGGGGAAAATAGTTTCTCATTTGAATTCGCCTCCCTTCACTATGCCGCACCAGAAAAAAATCAGTTTGCCTACATATTGGATGGTTTTGACGAAGACTGGACCTTTACTGATTCCAGTAAACGTTTTGCGACCTATACCAATATTGAACCTGGTGATTATACACTTAAGGTTAAAGCCACAAACAATGACGGGGTTTGGGATGAAACGCCCTTCACCATAAATGTTAAAGTGCGTCCACCTATTTACAGAACTTCCGGTGCTTACATTATTTATGGTCTTTTATCCTTGGCATTTTTATGGGCACTGCTTCGTTTTACCTTAATCAGTACGTCTAAAAAACACCAGCTTGAACTAGAACACCTTGAGAAAGCTAAGAATGATGAATTGCAACAGCTTAAGTTGGACTTTTTCACCAACATTTCCCACGAGTTTAAGACACCGCTGACTTTAATAAAGGCCCCGTTGGAATATCTTCAGAGTAATTTGGGGAAAATAGGTAATGAGACGCTGGGGGAGCAGTATTCCCTTATGCAAAAGAACACAAACTATTTGCAAAAACTGGTTAATCAATTATTGGATTTTAGAAAAATCAATCAGGGTAAAATGGCCTTGGTCGTAAGGCAAACTGATATAATTTCTTTTATAAGTGAGGTAGCGGAGCCTTTTCAGTTCTTGGCCTTAAAGAAACAGATTAAGTTTGGTATTAAATCTGAAATGGGGTTTTTAAAAACTTGGTTTGATCACAGTGCCCTCGAAAAAATTATTAATAATTTACTTTCCAACGCCTTTAAATTCACTCCCGATGGCGGTGAGATACATGTTGAAATCAGTAATGAAAAGAGAGATAGTGATGAATCCGGTCCATTAGGAAACGATTACGTAGTAATCAAGGTAATCGATAGTGGATCAGGAATACCTGATTCCAAAAAATCAGTCATTTTTGAAAAATACTATACCGAGAAGGAAAACGTAAAGGTGAATTCCAAAGGTATCGGAATAGGACTTTCGTTTACCAAAAGTCTGATTGAACTACATCTTGGTAAGATTGAGGTGTTTGATAATGAAAACGGAGGTACATGTTTTTCAGTTTCGCTTCCTTCTGAAAAAATAATTTACGAAAAGGCACCTAATATTAGCTGCAAGGAAATGGTTGACAATGACTACCTAATTCGTTCTTCAGAATCGGAATCGATGGCCATTGATTTGAATGATGAGTTGGAAGATTACAATATGTCAAAAGGTCGGGAGAAAAATCCTGTGCTACTCATAGTGGATGATAATCCAGATATTTTAAAATTCATTAAACAAGTTTTGGGTAAGACATATACCATTTTTGAGGCGAACAATGGAGAAAGGGCCTATGAAATAGCGAAGAAGGTTGTACCAAATATCATCATTACAGATTTGGTGATGCCTGTGATGGGCGGTATTGAACTCTGTGAAAAAATAAAGACAACAAATATTACCAGTCATATTCCTTTGATAATGTTAACGGCGAAGACCTCCCAAGAAAGCGAAATAGAGGGTTTGACGATTGGAGCGGATGCTTATCTGCGTAAGCCATTTAACTTTCAAGTGTTAGAACTTAAAATCTCGAATATCCTAAAAAATAGAGCTGAGGTCCACAAGCGATTTCAGCAAGATTTGACATTACAACCCTCGCAAGTGAGTGTAACATCCTTAGACCAACAGTTTTTGGAACAAGCTGTTGAAGTGGTTGAAAAACATATGATGAATACCGATTTCAATGTCGAAATGATGGTGAAGGAAATGGGTCATAGCCGTAGCAACCTTTATCTAAAGTTTAAGGAACTAACGGGGTTGTCATCGAGTGAGTTCATAAGAAATATTCGATTAAAGCGGGCCATTCAATTATTGGACAACAGTGATTACTCGGTTAAAGAGATCATGTTCAGAACGGGCTTCAATACAGCATCATATTTTTCAAAATGTTTTAAAAAGGAATTCGGGGTAGTACCCTCCGAATATGTGAAGAAACGAAAGGTCGCTCAGGACTAAGATTACCGAAAGCGTGAAAAATAAACCATCAATAACTTTCCATCTATATTGTTGTATTGCGATTCTTTTTTTGGGATGTATTTCCAATCAAAATGAGGGCGAAAAAAGACCGAAACCCAATGTGATTTTTATTGTTACCGACGACCAAGGTTATGGTGATGTGGGTTTTCATGGCAATACCCTTATAAAAACAGCGAACCTGGACGATTTAGCAAAGTCTGCCACTGAATTAACCAATTTTCATGTAGGAACCACTTGCACTCCAAGCAGGGCGGGCCTACTCACGGGTAGAAATGCCAATCGCAGTAATACATGGCATACTGTCGGGGGATGCTCAATTTTGAATCTTGAGGAAACGACATTGGCAGAAGTTTTTCAACAAAATGGATATGTAACAGGGCATTTTGGGAAGTGGCATTTAGGGGATAATTATCCGTACCGTCCGCAAGACCGGGGTTTTGATGAAAGTTTGTACCACGGAGGAGGAGGTATAGGGCAGACCCCTGATTATTGGAACAACGATTACTTTGACGACACCTACCTTAGAAATGGAGTCCCAGAGAAATTTGAAGGCTATTGTACAGATGTATGGTTCGCACAGGCTCAGAATTTTATGGAAGAATCAGGCCAAGCCCCCTATATTGTGTATTTGGACGCTAACGCCCCTCACGGCCCGATTAACGTTCCCAAAGAATATCATGAAATCTATGAAGATGCTGATTTGACCTCCACCCAAAAAAGATTCTATGGGATGATCACCAACCTTGATGACAACATCGGCAAGCTTATTGGCTATCTTAAGAGCAGTGGTCAATGGGAGAACACCATCTTCATATTCACAACGGATAACGGAACCGCTGCGGGTATCGCCAATGAAAATGGAATTCAAACAGGACACAATGCCGGCCTTCGCGGTACAAAAGGCAGTCACTATGATGGAGGTCATCGTGTACCTTTTTTAATTCACTGGCCCGAGGGTGGAATTTCTTCACAAAACTTGAAGAAGAACAATACCCTAGTATCGCATGTCGACGTATTACCAACTTTATCTTCACTGTGTAAACTCGATACCACCCCTGAAAAACCTTTGGACGGTACTGATATGTCTAAGGTATTTGTAAATAATTCGGTTGAAGACAATCGTATGCTGGTAGTTGATACCCAACGTATCCAGTGGCCATTAAAAAATAGAAATAGCTGCGTCATGCAGGGAGAATGGCGATTGGTCAACGGAACGGAGCTGTACAATATGGAAACAGATTTCGGACAAGAAGTGGACTTGGCCGAAGAACATCCCGAAAAGGTGAAAACCATGAAAGACTTCTACGAAGCATGGTGGCAAGACACTGCGTCGGACATGCATTACGCGCATATTCCCATATCAACTAAAAAAGGCGGGTCAGTAGTGTTGACTATACATGACTTGCATACATCGGATGGAATCCCATGGAACCAAAACATGGTTCGCGCTGGTGAAAAAAACCCTCAGGGTCATTACACCATTTCAGTTGAAGAAGCAGGTGATTATGAATTGGAACTACGGCGTTATCCTCTAGAATCTGAACTAGACAATGATGATGAAGTTGCTTCGGAGCGGGGTACAGACCATAAGGATGGATGGGTTTTCGGAAAGGGCATTCCTGTAAACGGAGGTAGGGTGACCATTGGCGAAACGGAAGAAACCGTTACAAATGCACAAGTAGTAAACAGGGTTCGTATCCCAGCTTTTTTGGAGAAGGGGGAATATCCACTAGAAGCGAATTTTATACTTGAAGATGGAACTGATTTTCCAGCGTATTACGTCAACATCACCAAATTATGAGTAGAGCTAGTTTATCACTGTTATTAGGATGCCTAGTGTTTTTGGGTTGTAAGGAAAACACCAAAACCCCGCTAACACAGAAGCCCAACTTTATCTTTTTGTTCGCTGATGATTTTACGTATTCTGCTATTCACGCTTTAGGCAATGAAGAAATAAAGACCCCCAATCTGGACCGAATGGTTCAAGCGGGAACCACCTTTACCCATGCCTATAATATGGGGGCTTGGAACGGTGCCGTATGCGTGGCTTCAAGAGCAATGCTGATATCAGGACTTTCGGTTTGGGAAGCACAAGAACAGTATCACGGTTGGTCAAATGGTGAAGATGTAAAAGAAACGTGGCCTATGCGTATGCAGAGCAAGGGGTATGAAACCTACATGGGGGGTAAATGGCACCTGACCGCAAATACCGAAGAAATTTTTGATCATGTTATCCATCAGCGACCAGGTGGAATGCCCTCTGATTATTGGGATTTTCAAAAAATGAGGTCTGGTTTTGAAGCGTTAAAAGAAGGCGATGATCCATCACATTTGATGCCATTGGGGTACAACCGGCCTAAAAATGAAAATGACACCCTTTGGCATGCAGCGGATAAAAAACATGGAGGCTATTGGCAAGGCGGCATCCACTGGAGCGAATTGTTAAAGAATGATGTTGTTTCCTTTTTAGATACCCGAACGGAGACAAAACCTTTGTTCATGTACTTGGCTTTTAATGCGCCACATGATCCAAGGCAAGCACCGCAGGAATATTTGGATATGTATCCCTTGGAAGAAATTTCAGTACCGCAAAGTTGGTTGGAAGAATACCCGAATAAAGCTGGCATCGGCAATAGTTTTACACTCCGCGATGAGGCTCTGGGGCCTTACCCCCGAACAGAATTTGCGATAAAAACCCATACCAAAGAATACTATGCCCTCATCTCACACCTAGATGCCCAAATTGGTGCTATTTGGAAAAAGGTGGAAGAAACCTTGGGTACTGAC
>ERZ1740067.308-NODE-308-length-40787-cov-7.624546_pt1 | contig 40787 bp, 33 predicted proteins | sample MGYA00581736_ERZ1740067 | MGnify/ENA primary metagenome ERZ1740067 (study PRJEB43018, sample SAMN04849236) | marine metagenome | isolation source: floating plastic debris | place: Pacific Ocean | collected 2008-08-27 | study: EMG produced TPA metagenomics assembly... | reverse complement strand
TATCCGTAAACGAATTCGGCACTCCCCGCCAAAAATGCGCCCCATAAAAATCCGCCCGCTCACTCGGCGCAGTGGAGTAATCCACCCACCCCTCCGGCAAAATCCGCTCCCAACCTGAACCAGCCACCTTATCTGCCACACAGACACTCTGCAAGCGATTCCTCTCAGAGTTCAGTTGTCGATCACTCCCGGTGGCTGAGCGGAGTCGTTGGCGCAGCCTTTGCGCAGCAAATAGCCAGCACCCATCCCACAAATACAAAAGCCCAAACCTTGCCCAATCCCGCGCCGTCGCATACATAAAAGACGACCCCACAAACGTCCCCGCCGCATCCGGCTCCATCACCGCACTCGCCATCCCAATCCGGTCAAACAACGCCCGCCGAGGAAACGCAAAATAATCCGCTAGGCTACCCCCCACCGCCTCACGAATAATCCGACACAGCAGCACCGTCGACCCGCCAGAATAACAAAACTCACTGCCTGGCCGCGCCGCCAAAGGCCGTCTCGCGGCATACCCCGCCCCATCCCCCTGCTGAAACAGCACCGTCAACACATCCGAGCGCGGATCGGTATACACCTCCGAAAACGCCAACCCGCTACTCATCCGCAACAGCTGATCCAACGTAATCTCACCTCGCGGATCGCCCTTCCCTCGCCACGCTGCCAACAGCTGAGTATCCGACAAAGAAAGCTTTCCATCCTTCACCAAAATGCCCACCAGCGCATTCACCACGCTCTTTGCCATCGACCAGCCCAGCATAGGTGTCTGTGCCGAAAACCCTGGCGCATAGCGCTCCGCTATAATCTCTCCCTTGTGAACAACAACAACCGCGCGAGTCCTTTTCAGTCGCCTTGGACCACTCTCCACAAAAGCAGACTCCACCACTGCTGCCAATCGTGCCGCATCGACCTCTGGCGACATCTCTCCAACAGCGATTGGGCTATCCTCAGTGAAAGATTGTTGTTTTCTCTCCTCCAGATACTCACCCACAAAAGGAGCACCCTGCGCTTCTAGCGCCGCTATCGTAGACTCCACCACTAGCGTGCTCCCGAGCCCTGGCCGGTACAGCGCCACCTGCTTGCACATCCCAAAAAAAGACACAGTCACCGTCTTTTTCTCGTAATCTACAACAGACCTTAGCAACCGCAGCACTACCAGAGTGCCGACCGCTAAATCTTCCTTAAGTATCGTCGCTTCATCTCTCCCACAGACAAATATTCCCGAGCACAGCAGCTTTGCCTTGTAAGCCGCTGCCGTCTGCAATAAGCGAGAGAAATATTTACCAGGAAAGCCCACACCCAAAAGCCATGCTTTATAAACCACTGAGGAACTTGCCGCTAAATAAGTTACCCCCTTTCCCTTCCCCCTTTTTCCCTTTCCCCTTTTTCCCACAAGATCAGCACTACACTGTCCACCGGCAGCAAACTGTGTTTCCCTTTCTCCCACCTAACCCGGGGACTTTTTTTTGTGCAGCTCCCTAAGCATTACTCGCAGAGGCTTTCTCCACATCCGATAAAAAAGACTGTACGACTTGCACAAACTCAGACGTAGACTCATAGGGCAACACATTGCGGCCAGCAATGCTAACGCCTTGCGCGCGGGGAAAATGGTCGAGATAGTCTTGCAGGCGGTTCTCGCTGGATTTTTTGGGTTGTTTATCTGCTTGCTTGGCCACCTTGCGATCGATCGTGGAGGCTTCTTCTCCCATAATGATCATCACAGGTTGCTGAATGCGTGCGATCGCCCCCGAGTAATCCTGTCGCCAAAACCCAGCCAAAAACGAAAACACCGCATATCGGCTATCCATATTCCGCGAGCCCTTATGCAACATCGTCAGCCAATCGTCGCTCACATCTTCAGCCTGCTCAAACAGCTGACGCTCAGAAAAAGACCTCAAAAAAGACTCTCGCCGGGCATAGCGATAAAAGCCACTGCCCAAGGGTGACGAAAACAGCTGCCAGATCAAATTCACCTTCCAACCAGCCGTATCTGTACTCATCAGCGGCCAAGCCGGGGGCCCAGATAGGGCTAACCCTGCAACCCGATTGCTCACCGGCATCTCCATCAGCTTCACGGCCACAGGCAGGAGCGCCCCTTGCACCACCAGTACCACAGGCCCTTCAACTACTTTTTCAATGAAATATGCCAGCTGATCGGCCCAAGCTTGCGGAGGGTAGGCCGCCTTGACCATATCGCTATCGCCACAGCCCAACAGATCCGGATTGTAAATCGGTGCGGGATTTCCTTTGTTTGCCCAAGCCTCAATAAACGGTTGCCAAAAAGCACGGGAGAGCCCGACTCCAATCGGATGAATAAGCAGTAGGGCAGGTGACTCGCCGCCTTGGATAGCGTCGTACACGCACCGGCGGTCTTTCCAAATGTAAAAATCCATAGTCACAGAATACAGTCTCCGGCGGTCACAGACTAGACAGCCGTCAGTGACTGACTCGAAAGCGAAGACTCATCTGATTGATCCCCTTCCAGCTGCCCGGATTCTAGCAAGGTCGCTCGCCAGCACACAGACTCCAAACAAGCGCCTCTGAGCTTTGCGCCAGTCAGGTCAGCCCCGGTCAAATCAGCTCCGGTAAAGTTAACGCCGCGTAAATCGCTGTAGCAGAGCTTGGCCCCTCGCAAATCGGCCCCCGATAGGTTGGCCCCCTGCAGATTTGCCAGCCGCAGATCGCTGCGGTGAAAGCAGGCCCCGCTAAAATTCGCGTCCCGCGCGGTGCAGCGCACCATAACGGCCCTGTGCAAATTCGCCCACAGCAGGTTCGCGTTGCTGAGATTTGCCCGCCACATCATGGCACCGGTCAGGTCAGCATGATTCAGCAGCGTATTGGAAAGATTGGCATTGGTGAGGTCGGCCCAGCAAAGCTTAATATCTGCTAGCTCACGTTCGCTGAGATCACAGTCGCGCAGGTCAATTCGCTCAAAGCTGCGATCTCCCGATGCATAATTCCCCAGAAGCCTATACGAACCGAGTTGATAAGCGTCCATGGCACCGTCGCGCTACAAAATACAAAAGCTGAGCATATACCGGAACAAAAAGCGCTGCCTAACCAGTCATTAGTCAGGCTAAGCATTCTGTAACGTTATATTAACTCCTCTAATGTAACAAAATGTTACGTAAGCTGCAAGATATCAATGGACGTCAATAGATATCAGTAGACGGGCCGTTGCGCTGCGCATACAGTCGACCAAGCATTGTAGTTTAACCGGGCATCGAGCATCCCGCTAATTTCGCCGCGCTGGCCAATCAGGCGCTCGCGGTTGAGCGAGTTTGGCTCTGTGTACATGGTCAGCTCGTCGAGCGTGGTGGCTGCGCATACCCAGTCGCTCGCCGCCATGGCCCGCAGCAGGCGAGCCTCCAGCTGATCGATCGTCTGCTGACGGGCCGTAATTCGCGCATGCTCAATGTAAAAGGCCATGTTTTCAGCGGCTGCCGCTGCGTAGGGTTGATTGGGCCGTAGTACTAGCGCACGCCGAAAGTTAATCAGTGCCGTGTGAAAGTCGCCCTGCCGCGAGGCTGCATAGCCGATATCCATCAGCTGATCGAAAGAGAGCTGGGCGTGGGTAGGTTGCGATGGGGGCTCAGCGTGACTGGCCGCATGGGTGACCACCATGGGTAGCACCGCCAACAGACTTACGCAGGAGAGCTTGTAGAGAGTGCGTCTTATCTTCGCTGTAAAAACCGGCAGGGCAGCAGGCAACATGGTGGTACGTTGAATAAAAAGGAATTGCTGAATGCCCCCGAAGCGTAAGCCATTTCACGGAGAAGGCGCATGGGTACAATCGACCAACCCTCATAGGTAAATCACCAAGCCACCGTCAAGACCTACGCACAAATACAGAGCGATTGTAGATAGCTAAATTTCATATAGCTCAATTGCAGCTCGATCCGCGCGCCACAGGAGACTCACACAAATGCATATATGGGTCGATGCCGATGCATGCCCCAACGCGATTAAGGAAATTATTTTCCGAGCGGCTAAGCGTACGGATTGCCCGCTGACGCTAGTGGCCAATCATTCGGTGCAGGTCCCTGCCTATGCCGATATGTTGATCGTTCCATCCGGATTCGACGGGGCCGACAACAAAATTGTCGAGCTGCTAACAGCGGGTGACTTGGTGATTACTGCGGATATTCCCCTAGCGGCAAAAGTGCTGGATAAAGGGGGCTACGTGTTCAGTCCTCGGGGTGAGGAATACACCACGCGCAATATCGGCGATCGCCTATCGATGCGAAATTTCCTCGAATCTTTCCGAGGCGGTGCAGAGCCCGTAGGCGGTGGTCCCCCTCCACTGAACAATCGAGATAAAGCCAACTTTGCGAATCGGCTAGACCGATTTTTGGCCAAACATAAGACATAGCGTATGGCGCATAACGGACGGTGTTTGTGTGCGATTCAATGCAGTCGCTTCACAGCCCTGATTCTTTGACTTTGTAAGTAATCTCTTCGATAGGCAGGTTCGCGTTATCTCAGTCGCTGTAACGCAGCTGTAAACGTTTTTCGGCAGCGTGCTCCACCAGTTTGCCCCCGTAGCATTCAGCCTGTGTCCCTAAGCCTTGAATGCGCACCTTGCCAAAGCGCGAAGCCACCACGTCCCGATAGCGTTTGGTGGCTTCGCCTTGGTGGATGCGATCGCCACAGTTGGTATAGGCCAAGGTAGTGACAACGCTCGGCAGCGTTAAATCTGCACCGGAGGTATCCATTTCAGTTTTGCTATGGGCCGCAAATTGCAGCTCATCTCGCAGAATCTGTAGCCCCTTGGTCAGCGTGTAGCGATCGCTCACAAGCTCATTGAGATAGTTATGATACGCATTGCGCTCTGTTCCAAAGCTCGCAGTTCGCTGCCAAAACGCATCCACCCGTGCCTGGGTTGCCGCAGTATTAAAAGGTAGCGTCATCTCAGTACTCCTCAAAGCTTTTACTCAAAACTTTTAACAGTCAATCTCGAACACGCAAGCGCAACAGACTTTTATTCACTCATATTGCCAATACTGGCAATAGCACTGGCCAACTTGTGCAAGTGCGCAGGGGTAAAAAGAGACATGCCGGTACAGAATATCGGCAATAAACATTGCAGAGTACGTGAATGCGCGCGCAACATGACTCTCCTACTGTGAGTGTTGATCAAAGGAAAACAATAGCCTTTATTTTCACTTATACATCTACCGAAAAACCATGAACAACAATCTTTCTACCCTGTTTGACGAGTCGAACGATACATTCTCTACTGCGCTTGATACGGGACTGAACTCAGACAATCCTGGGAGATTCACCGGCAGCGGATTTATTGGAGATAATGAGAATGTTTCTTTTGATGGGGACGATATTGATTTACTGCAGTTTCAGCTAGATGCAGGAGAGCGAGCCACTGTTGATATTGATGCCAGCGCTTTTGGCTCTTCTCTAGATCCTGTTCTTCGTCTCTTTGATGTCACGGGTCGTGAGCTTGCTGTTAATGACGACAGTGATGGCCTAGATTCTTTTATCGACTTTACGGCATCTAGAACGGGGACCTACTATGCAGGTATCAGCAGCTTCGCCAACTTTGATTATGACCCCACTGTAGAAGGCAGTGGTAATGGTGGCAGCACTGGCGAATACGACGTCATCCTTCGCGTTCGGCCAACGCCCACCACCAATGAAATATTCGGTACAAACGCTAGTGAATCATTGCGGGGGAGTAACCAACGCGATCAAATCTTTGGCCTCGGCGGTAGAGACAACCTTCAAGGCTTCGGCGGCACTGACATTATCTCTGGGGGGAATGGTAACGACACAATTAGCGGCGGAAATGGGATTGACATCCTCAGCGGTGATAACGGTCGAGATAATCTTAGCGGCGGCGGCAATAGCGATACCCTCGATGGTGGGTTCGGTAATGACACGCTCGATGGTGGCGCTGGAAATGACAACATTAGCGGTGGTAACGGTCGAGATTTTGCCCTCGGTGGCAATGGCAATGACGATGTCAAAGGCGGAAATGGCAACGATACGTTGCTAGGTGGAAATGGCCGAGATACCCTATCTGGTGGCAATGGTAGCGACACCATTATTGGCGGTAATGGTAACGACACGCTCGTGGGTGGTAACGACAACGATGCTATTACAGGCGGTAGCGGTCGAGATATTATCACTGGCGTTGAAATTGATGCTAGCTCTAGCTTTGGTACCGGAGAAATCGATACGCTCACCGGGCAGAGCGGTGGCGATACTTTTGTTCTAGGTGACGAAACGCGCGTGTATTACGACGATGGTGATGCTACGACTGCGGGGAATCGCGATCGCGCTATCATCACCGACTTCAACGCCCGTCAGGATGTGATTCAGCTCTTCGGTGATGCCGATCTCTATCGGCTAGACTTCTTCTCTGCCGGTGCAGGTGCGACCAGCGCCAACATTCTCTTTGAACCAGGCGCATCTGCCGTTGGTGAAGTCATTGCTACCCTGCAAGATGTGTCTCCTAGCCTGAGCCTCACAGATTCTAGCTTCGTATTTGTGTAGCCTGTTATCAGGCTGTCAAAACAGAACCTGTCAAAACAGAGCTTATTAAAACAGGACTTATCAAAACAGAGTGGGGTATAAACAATTGTCACCCCCGCTCTGTTATTCGCTTTTGAGGAGATTGCTTCGCAGTATGATACTCACGGAACCGATAATAAAAGTGAGAGTCACAAAAATGGCTAAAAACATCAGTCCCAACGAACAGGCTTTTTTAGAAAAAGTTATGCAAAAATCGAGCATCCCCGATATTTATGATGCTCGTGACATCACTATCGTCGTTTTTAGAGCCCTCAGAGACTTGCTGAGCACCGATGTTTCTGAGCGCACCGCTGCTGATCTCAATGACGAGCAAATCGCCAAGCTTTGGCAAGACGATAATCCAATTGTTGCCGCCCTTTCAAAACTCCGTCCCCCCCTCAATGTAGACACCGAAACGTTCCTGCGTCGTATTCGCCAAGAAGGTGGTGTTCCCAAAAATGTTACGCCCGAATCCGCTGTCATTGCTGTCTTCTCGACCGTTCGTGAAGAGCTACCCCCCGAGCGCACACAGGAAATCGCTGACTTCTTGCCAGAGGGCCTGAAGGTTATGTGGGAGCAAATTTAGCCCGTAAAAAGACCATCCCTAAACCCATGTCTGACGCCATCCCTGGCTCGTTACAGCTGACTGATTACTGGAACAACAGCGCCACATCCAAAGTCTTCGGTCATCCTATTCCTGATGCGGTGATCGAAGCGTACTTTCCCGCTAATGCGAAGGTACTGGATATTGGCTGTGGCCAGGGACGGCTTTCTCGCATCCTGGCAGACATGGGTTTTCAGGTTTCGGGTGCAGATACCTCTACGGCGATGCTTGCCGAAGCTCGCAACAATGCGCCGAACTGCGAGTTTCGCCAAAGCTGTGAGGGGCGGCTGGCCTATGGTGACAATGCTTTTGAGGTTGCGATCGCAGTCACTCTCTTCACCTCCGTGCCTGCCGCGTCCGAGCAGCGCCAGCTTATTAGCGAAATTAAGCGCATCCTCAAGCCGGGCGGTATTCTCTTCGTTAGCGACCTTCCTTTACAGTGGACCGATAGATATTTAGCTCGCTACCAAGCAGGCCAAGAACGCTACGGTCAGTACGGTGTTTTTGACCTAGAAAATGGCGGTGTTGTGAGACACCATGAGCAAGCCTATTTCATGCAGCTCGTGTCTGACTTGACACCCCTAAAAATGGAGACACACGAAGTCGTCACGATGAATGGGAATCAAGCCCAGGCTTTTCGTTTTGTTGGCCAGTTATCCGTAGGCCAGCACTCAAGAGTATTACAATATTAAGAACACTACAGTGTGTTGTTTGCGATCGCACTTCTTGGATCGCTCGTGCGACTCTCTCGAATCTTCTCGTAAAGCGCCTTTTCTTCTGCGCTGAGATCTTTTGGCGGTGTAATGATCACCTTTACCAGCAAATCGCTGCGATCAGCGCCTTTTTTGCTGGGCCAACCTTTGCCGCGTAGTCTGAGTGACTGGCCAGACTTGACACCTGCGGGCACACTCACCGTCACGTTGCCATCGGGCGTAGGTACCGAAACCTTCGCGCCTAGCGCAGCCTCATCTGGCGCAATGGGTACTTCACAGGTCAAATTGTTGCCATCGAAGCTGAAGAACCCATGGGGCAGTAGATTCACCTTGAGGTATACATCACCGCGTTGTTGTGTTTGCGGATTGCGAGCACCTTTGCCCTTAAGTCTAATTTTGCTGCCGTCTTTTACACCTGCCGGAATGCTCACCGTCACCGATTCGCCACCGATGCTGAAGCGCTTTTGCGCGCCGCGAAAAGCCTCAGACATCGACAGCTTCAGCTCAGCCTCCTGATCGAGCGGTCCTCTGCCTGACGCAGATCGCCCACCAGACCCGCCGGCTGTACGCGGATCGAACCCGAAGCCGCCGCCTGTATTAAAGCCAGCGCCGCCGCCTGGACGCTGCTGATAGCTGTAGGACTGTGACCTTCTTGCGCCACCAGCGCCGCCCGGTCCGCCAAAACCCCCTCCCATACGGCCTAACAGCTCATTGATAAAGTCATCAAAGCTGCCATACGCGCCGAAGTCGAATCCGGCTGCACCCCCTGGGGCGCCATTCGGCATACCGCCACCGGCGCGACTAGCCTGCTGCCAGTACTGCCCAAACTGGTCGTACTTGGTACGCTTCTCCTTATCAGAGAGAACCTCGTAGGCTTCGCTCACCTCTTTGAACTTGGCCTCAGCCGCTTTGTCATCCGGATTCACGTCCGGGTGGTACTTTCGCGCCAGCTTACGAAAAGCCTTCTTGATTTCATCGGCATCTGCCTTCTTACTCACACCCAAAATGGCGTAGTAATCCTTAAAGTCAGTTGCGGCCATGCCTACTCTTCGCTCCCAATAAAACCAATGCGAAACGCTATTTAGCTATACCCTAACAAAGCGACTGCCTCTGGGAGGTTCGGTTTATGGGGTTCGGTTACACTCAATCTTCCGCTATCAATCTTCCGATGGTGCTCTGCCGTATAGCTCTGTCAAGTTGCGCAGCTGCCCAGCAATGGTGGGTGTCAGCATCGCATCAACGTAGCGCCACTCCCAGTTGCCTTCAGCCGTTCCTGGTGTGTTCATTCGCGACTGTGTGCCAAGCCCCAAGATATCTTGCAGCTGTATCACCGCCTGATTGGCCACAGAACTCATGGCCAAGCGGATCATCGCCCAGTGTACAGAGCTGGCTTCAAACGCACCGACATAGTTGACTAGTCTCAGCTTCTCGTACTCAGTGGCCGAGGTAAACCAGCCCACTGTCGTATCATTGTCGTGGGTGCCGGTGTACACCACAAAATTGCGATCAATATTGTGAGGCAGATAGAGATTTTTGTCGTCTGATCCGAATGCAAACTGCAAGATTTTCATCCCTGGGAAGCCAAAGTGATCGCGCAGCGCGTGCACCTTGTCATCAATCATGCCTAAGTCTTCAGCTAGGAACGGTAGCTTACCCAGCTTTTCTTCCACCGCTTCAAAAAAGGTGTAGCCCGGTGCCTCAATCCATTCACCAGTGAGCGCCGACGAAGACCCTTCGGGAATGGCCCAGTACGACTCAAATCCTCTAAAGTGATCGATTCGCATGAGATCTACAAAGTCCAGCAGAGAGCGAATACGCAGCATCCACCAGCCGAATCCTTCTTCCTGGACAACTGTCCAGTTGTAAGTGGGGTTGCCCCACAGCTGGCCTTCTGCGCTAAAGAAATCTGGGGGAACACCTGCCATCTGTGACGGGTACATCGTCTCTGTGTTGAGCATAAACTTGTCGGGAAAGGCCCACACATCCGAGCTATTGTGTGACACATAAATGGGCATATCGCCCACGATCTGAATACCTTTTTTATTGGCGTAGCTCTTTAGATCATGCCATTGCCGATAGAACTCGAACTGCATGTACTCGTGATAAAAGATCTCTGATGCCAAATCGACCCGGGCAAAGTTCAGTGCATCTGGGTCACGGTGAACCAGTCCATATTCCCACTCGGGCCAAGGCTTTCCATCGTTGGTATCTCTTAGCGCCATAAACAGACCATAGTCTTCTAGCCAGCTGGCACGCTCCTTGCGAAACTTATTGAACTCAGCTTTAGTTTCGTCACTGGCAATCTCTTTAAATCGTTCAGCAGCTTTTCTGAGCAGTGGTAGTTTGAAGGCGCTCACCGCGTCGTAGTCCACTCGGTCAATCGGAAAACTTTCGATTAGGGCGAGCTCTTCTTCCTCAAGGAGACCCTGCGACTGCACATTCTCCAAGCTAATCAGCATGGGATTCCCCGCCATGGCTGAATAAGACATATAAGGAGAATTTCCGTGTCCAGTGGGGCCTAGCGGTAAAATTTGCCACAGCTGCTGTTTGGTCTCAGCCAAAAAATCAACAAACCGATAGGACTGATAGCCAATATCTCCAATCCCAAATCGGCCCGGAAGCGATGTGGGGTGGAGCAAAATACCACTAGTTCTGGAAAAAGACATACACGCTCAAATAATCAAATTCTTCAAACTCTATCACGGGTCATTAAAGTCAAAATCCGTATTTTGGAATAATCATTAATAAGCCAAAAAAGTAAAGTCAACAAAAGATCACAAACCGAAAGCGCGAAAGAACGAAAGTGAGAGAATGGCAAAATTTAAGCCATGACCTATCGCAATCCTGCCCCGACTGTCGATCTTATTATTGAGATGATCGACCGGCCCCACCGTCCCATCGTGTTGATAGAACGCTTAAATGTTCCTCATGGCTGGGCGCTGCCAGGTGGCTTTGTCGATTACGGTGAATCGGTTGAAGCGGCAGCAGCTCGCGAGGCCAAAGAAGAAACAAACCTTATCGTTACTCTTATCGAGCAGTTTCAGGTCTATTCCGATCCTAAACGTGACGAAAGGCAACACACCTTAAGCATTGTTTTTATTGCGACTGCAACTGGTGAACCCATCGCTCAAGACGATGCCAAAAGCTTATCAATTGTGAACCCGTGGGAAGTTCCCCAAACGCTGTGTTTTGATCACAGTCAAATTCTTCAGGACTACTGGCACTATCGTCATTACGGTCACCGGCCACGGCTTTCATCGCGTCCCTAACTGAAATCCTAATTAAAATATAAGGCCTGCACATAAACCTCGCTAACCCTTAATATATTTGCGTGAACAGCTCTGTAGCGTTTCTCACTTGGCTTTAGCGTGTTGACTGAAAGTCTTGTGTGCCGACAGGGCAAGTGAGGCGCGGTTCCCGTTCGCTTTGCGTCGCCTCCGGCGTTATTATCCGGGAACCGCTATCGTTCTCAGCGTAAAAAATAAAGAGTAAATTACGTGCGCAAAATTATTCAAACCGACAAAGCTCCTGCTCCTGTAGGTCCCTACAATCAAGGAATTGTTGCCAGTGGCTCCCTTCTATTTGTCGCTGGACAGATCCCACTAGATGCCGCCACTGGACAGCTTGTCGGCACCAATGTCGCGGAGCAAACAGAAAAATCGATTCAGAATTTGATCGCAGTCATCGATGCGGCGGGTTCAGATTTATCTCAGGTCGTCAAAACGTCTGTTTTCCTCAAAGACATGAACGACTTCGTTGCCATGAATGAAGTTTATGCCAAGCACTTTGGCGACGAGCAAGCGCCTGCAAGGGCCTGCGTAGAAGTGGCCCGGTTGCCCAAAGATGTCCTAGTAGAGATCGAATGCATCGCCATAGTTCCGTAGAGACCATGGCAGATGGCGATGGCGGATGAACGATGGCGAGAATATACCCTGCCTTGTCGTCTCCCAGAATCGATCTCTCCGTAGGACAGGCATCTTGCCTGTCTCAACCCCGGCCGAAGCACACTATCAGCAATCCAGATTCAGCAATCCAGATAAATAAGGAAATTATGGCGAGTTCACTGGCGATCTCAATCCTAGCCGCAGGCAAAGGCACCCGCATGCGCTCTTCACTGCCCAAAGTCCTCCATCGCCTCAGTGGTCGCACCCTCGTGGAGAACGTCATCGCCAGCACCGCCCTAGTGAATCCAGAACGCAAAATTGCCATCGTCGGCTACGCCGCTGACCAAGTGAAAACGGCCCTCTCTGATATTCCCAATCTGGAATTCGCCGTGCAAGCCGAGCAGCTAGGCACTGGGCACGCCGTGCAGCAGGTCATCCCGCTTCTAGACGGCTTCAAGGGCAATCTCCTCGTCCTCAATGGCGACGTTCCTTTGCTTAAGGCCGAAACCATCGAGAAAATGGTGGCTACCCATACCGAAAACGGCAACGCAGCTACCATTCTCACCGCTCAAATGGATGACCCTACTGGCTATGGCAGAGTCTTTTGTGATGACAACCTCATCGTTACCGAAATCATTGAGCACCGAGACTGCACCGAAACCCAGCGCAACAACAACCGCATCAACGCGGGTATTTACTGCTTCAACTGGGAAGCGCTGATGACCATCTTGCCCCATCTCAAAGCAGACAACGATCAGCAGGAGTATTACCTCACTGATGTCATCAAAGATCTCTCCCCAGTGATGGCCATGGATGTAACCACCTCTGAAATTGCCGGGAACAACAATCGTAAACAGCTTGCCGAAGCCGAAGCTGTTATGCAAAAGCGCATTAAGGACGAGCTACTGCTTTCGGGCGTCACGCTTATTAATCGAGAGAGCATTACTATCGACTCGACAGTCACTGTGGAGCCTGACGTTATCCTTGAGCCGCAGACCAATCTCCGCGGCAGTTCTGTTATCAGCGCAGGTTGCCACATCGGACCTGGCAGCTTAATCGAGAATAGTAGAATTGGCCCGAATACAAAAGCTGTTCATTCTGTTATTACCGATAGTGACGTTGCCGCGAATGGCCGAATTGGACCCTTTGCCCACCTTCGAGGGAACGCAACCGTTGGTGATGACTGCCGGATTGGTAACTTCGTTGAAGTGAAGAAGTCAACCGTTGGTAACAACACGAACGTGGCACATCTCTCCTACATCGGTGATGCTGAGCTAGGTGAGCAAGTCAACGTGGGTGCGGGGACGATTACGGTGAATTATGACGGCAAAAATAAGCATAAGACGGTAATTGGCGATCGCACCAAAACCGGAGCTAATAGCTGTTTGGTTGCCCCTATCACCATTGCTGAAGATGTCACTATTGGGGCGGGTTCTGTGCTGACGAAGGATGTTGAGGCGGATTGTTTGGTGTTTACGCGATCACCGCAAAAGTCCATTCCAGGGTGGAAACCCAAGTACCTACGAGATGGGCAAAAAGAATCCAAAACATAGGCTCAGATCCAAAACACATGCTCAGAAATGTTGTCTTCAGTACAATCTCTTTTTAGCTTTTGCCTGCCGTGCCTTAGCATGCAGTGATGAAAGATCTCGTTGGGTCAGTAATTTCACGTTTCTCTCAGCCAATTCTCACAGGGAACTCACCTCGAGAATGTACGTAATTTATGAGAGTGCTGGTTAAAGAAACTATATAAATAGCTGGCTTTCTTTAGTTCGTCTAAAGGTTGATTTCAGAGTCCATTAGTTTTTCTTAGTATGTAACCTATGTAGACGTGTGCCGGTGCGGTAAGAGCAGGAGGCAACAGAGGGAACATATGGCAGAAAAATATCAGCCCATGGTGGGCGGCGCACTCAGTCGCGACAGCATGACGCTGTCCCAACATATTCTCAAGCAGCTGCAAAGCCTTGGGCCGGACGCGCAAGACCTTAGCGCCCTGATGAACCGCATCGCCTTTGCCGGCAAATTGGTCGCCAAGCGCCTCACTCGTGCGGGGCTTGTTGAAGATGCGCTTGGCTTCACGGGTAATCAAAACGTGCAGGGTGAGTCCGTCAAAAAAATGGACGTGTACGCCAACGATGTTTTTCTTTCTGTGCTGCAGCAAAGCGGCCTGGTATGCAGACTGGTCTCCGAGGAGATGGAAGACATCTACTACATGCCAGAAAATTGCCCGCTCACGCGCTACACACTGCTGTACGATCCCATTGATGGCTCTTCAAACGTTGATATCAATCTCAACGTCGGGTCTGTTTTTGCAATTCGTAAGCAGCAAGGAGACGATGAGGATCAAACTGGCTCAGACTTATTGACTAGTGGGAGAGAGCAGGTCGCCGCAGGCTACATTTTGTACGGCCCCAGCACTGTCCTAGTTTTTTCTATCGGCAGGGGTGTTCATTCCTACACCCTAGATCCCAGTCTAGGTGAATTCATTCTCTCCAGCGAAAACATCCAAATCCCTGCTCACGGCTCAAACTACAGTGTCAATGAAGGAAACTTCTGGCAGTGGGAAGATCACTACCGCGACTACATTCGCTACATGCATCGCCACGAAGGCTACTCCGGACGCTATAGTGGCGCACTCGTGGGTGATTTTCACCGCATTTTGATGCAGGGCGGTGTCTTTCTCTACCCCGGTACGCTCAAGAAGCCTGAAGGTAAGTTACGGCTCCTATACGAGTCTGCGCCCTTGGCTTTCTTGGCAGAGCAGGCAGGTGGTAAAGCGACCACAGGTGAGCAAGCTGTGCTAGATGTTGTGCCTGCTGCGCTACACACGCGTACGCCGCTGATTATTGGCAGCAGTGAAGATGTGGCACTCGTCGAGTCCTTCATTCAAGACCGTAAGGTCGAAAGACCGCCCGCCGTGTCAGGCGTAGTATAAAACGCTATCTATAAAGCGCTATCATTCCGCATCAGTCTGAAAAGTAAGCCCTCCTTATACAGAAAATCACAACAGAAATCATGGTCTCACTCCTTGAAAATCCGCTCCGCGTCGGTCTTCAACACGACAAAATTCCGGCACCGCAGATTTTGATCATCTTTGGTGCCTCTGGAGACTTGACCCAGCGCAAGCTGGTGCCTGCCTTGTTCCAAATGCGCCAAGAGCGCCGCTTGCCCCCAGAACTCACGATTGTCGGTGTTGCTCGCCGCGAGTGGAGTCACGAGTATTTCCGTGAGCACATGGAAGAGGGCGTACAAGAGTTTGGTGGTGGCATTGATGGCAGCAATCGAGAGCTATGGAACAAGTTTGCTCAGGGGCTGTTTTACTGCCCCGGCAATATCGACAAGCCAGAAGATTACCAGCGACTTAAGCAGTTTCTAGCTGAGCTAGATGAAAAAAGACACACGCAGGGCAATCGCACTTTTTATCTGTCGGTGGCGCCTCGATTCTTTGGTGAAGCAGCAGAGCAGCTAGGCGCAGCTGGAATGCTCGCCGACGCGAGTAAGCACAGACTGGTAATTGAGAAGCCCTTTGGTCGGGATTTGGCCTCTGCCCAAGCCCTGAACTATCGGGTGAGAAATGTCTGTGGCGAAGATCAGATCTATCGCATCGATCACTATCTGGGGAAAGAGACGGTTCAAAACCTGCTGGTTTTCCGGTTTGCTAACGCCATTTTTGAGCCGCTGTGGAATCGTCAGTTTGTCGATCATATTCAGATTACGGTGGCTGAGACCGTTGGCCTCGAAGGTCGGGCAGGGTATTACGAGACCTCTGGTGCGATTCGTGATATGGTGCAAAACCATCTGATGCAGCTCTTTTGTCTCACAGCGATGGAGACGCCAAATTCGCTGGATGCAGCCAGTATTCGCAATGAAAAGGTCAAAGTGTTGCAGGCGACTCGTCTGGCCGACAGTAACGATTTGTCGAAGTGCGCCGTGCGTGGTCAGTACTCCTCGGGCTGGATGAAAGGTAAAGAGGTCCGAGACTATCGCAGCGAAGAGGATGTCCCGGAAGGATCGACCAATCATACGTTTGCTGCGCTCTCGTTACGTGTCGATAACTGGCGTTGGCAGGGAGTTCCCTTTTATTTGCGAACAGGCAAACGCCTACCGAAAAAAGTCTCGGAAATTTCTATCCATTTCAAGTCAGTACCCCACCTGATGTTCCAATCTGCGGCCAAACAGATGAACAACAACATATTGGCTCTACGTATTCAGCCAAACGAAGGGGTCGCCATGCGATTTGAAGTGAAGACGCCGGGCTCTTCCCTGCGCACCCGCTCGGTGGATATGGATTTCCGCTATGATGCGGCCTTTGGCAAGCCCAGTACAGACGCCTACAGCCGTCTGCTTGTAGATGCAATGCTCGGTGACCAAACGCTGTTCACACTGGGTGACGAGGTCGAGCAGTCTTGGCGAGTTCTTACACCGCTGTTGGAAGCTTGGGATGCGCCTGCGCCAGCCGATAGCATTCCGATGTATGAAGCGGGTACCTGGGGCCCCATAGAGGCTGAGTTGCTGTTAAAAAGAACGCGCCGCCGTTGGCGACGTCTGTAGCTTCTGTTTTAGCTGTTCGTTACAGCTTTTGCTTTTGAATTCATTCTATCCGCTAACCCTTATATCGAATTAAAAGTCGAATTAAAGATGGCTACTTCTATTCTCGCGCTTCAAAAACCTAAAGACATCTCGCTAGATGAAATCGAAGCTGAGCTGCGTAATATTTGGCGCACTCAAGATGATGGCTCTACAGCGCCAGTGGCAACTCGGGCAACCACGTTCACGATTGTAATCTATGAGCCAGAAGAAATTCAGCAGCTGTTGGCAGGGCTAGATTTTTATCGAGGCACCATTGATGGCTCACATGGGCCAGTGACGCGTGAGGCGATTCTGGAAGCGCAGAAAGGCTATGAACTGAGGATGACGGGCCGAGTCGATCCAGAAACGCTTGCGAAGCTAAGAGAAGAGGGGCGATCTCGCTCAACCAGTCAGCTGCAGTTCAGCAACGAAGACATTCGCGGATTTAACTTTGACGGTGCCCTCGCTGCGCAAAATCCCTGCCGGGTGATCACCTTGTGCCCTACCTTTGGCGAAGATGAAGGCGTCAGTGCTCAAGTATCCGCTTACTGCCCTGTCCAAAAAAGTCAGAGCAGCAACCTGGTCTGCTGCGAATACATCACTCTTCGGGGTACCAAAGAGGCCTTAGAGCGCGTTGGCGATTTGGTCAATTCTTTGGTGGTCTCCGACTTACCCAAGTTTGTCTGGTGGAAGGCCACCCCCAATCCAGAGCAGATATTGTTTCAAAAAGTCGCCCGCAACAGCAGCTGCCTAATTCTTGACTCGAGCTACTATGGCGACGCTGAATCAGAAATCGTTAAAATTCAGAGCCTACTAGACCAGCACACCAACACAGCCGATCTAAACTGGTATCGGCTTGCTCCCTGGCAGGAGCTGACCGCAGAAGCTTTTGATCCCCCTGAGCGCCGTATGGCCCTCACCGAGGTTGACCGAATAGGCATCGACTACGAGAAAGGAAACCCGGCTCAGGCACTCATGTTTTTAGGCTGGCTGGCTAGTCGTCTTGATTGGCAGCCAACAGCATACAAAAACGAAGGCGGCGATTACGATCTCAAGCGAGTTTGCTTCACCAACGACAGCGGTCGACAGATTGAGGCTGAACTTGCGGCTATTCCAGTGGCTAACCAAGGCGAAGTTCTTGGTGATCTCACAGGTGTTCGACTAGAGTCGACCAATCATGAGGCTAACTGCAACACTATTTTGTGTTCTGAGACTGCGGGCTGTATGAGAATGGAATCAGGCGGCAATGCTCAGAGCAGTTTGGTGGAAGAAGTAACCTCTCTATCAGACCAACGTTCTGATTTGTTGCTGGAGCAACAGTTACAAAGCTGGGGCGAAGATGTTTTGTTTGAAGAGAGTCTGGCGGTTACTTCGCAGATTTTGGGCCTAATGAATCGTTAGTAGAACGCCAAAGCTCTCAAAAAAAATACCTACACTGCTGCAAACAACGCGAGCAATGTAGGACGAACAAATCTTCTGTATGACAAGATGACCTGTGTTCCTGCTCTAGCCTGTAAAGGCTGTGGCCTTATCGGGTAGGGCCACAGGTCATCTTGCTCTAACCCAAAAACATATTACAAATGGCAACAACAGCCAGATAGGACGAGAAAAGCCGCCTTAGTCACCGTAGCCGCTGAGATAACCTTCTAGGGCATGAAAACGATCTGCATTGAGGCTGTAGTACATCCAGCGACCTTGCTGACGTGCCGTTACAAGACCCGCTTCTTTGAGCGTTTTGAGGTGAAAGGAGAGTTTGGATTGGGCGATGCTAAGCCGCTCGCACATATCGCCTACACAGAATTCTCCTTCCTGTAATAGCTCGATAACCTGAATGCGAATAGGCTCAGAAAGTGCGTGAAAACCAGAAAAAACAGGATCCGATGATTTAGCCATTTTAATTATTAGATTTGACCTGAGATAGCTCCAAAATATCCGAGCAAAAAAGAGAATCATTAGCGAAGGAAAGATGCATCCTTATTTCGCTAGTCGAGTAGCCTGTTGTTCCATAGCGGATTAGGCAAATAAGACTGTTTTAAGCAACTCGACAGACGCTTATATGTGCTGCTGGATACTCACAGCTTAAACAAGCTAAATCGGTTTGGAGATCCGGGCATCCACCATGAAATCAAGCTATATCAATAGTTCTCTGGCTGATGTGACTAGAGATAGTGCGGTAATAGAAGCGGTTACTGACCGTAAAATTACGGAGCCCAATGCAACAACTTCATATCCTTCACGGATGGCAACCGTAATTTCGTCGTCTGTCCAGCCACCTTCTGGCCCTACCATCAAAGTGACCCCGAGTAAACCGTCTAGTGTTAAATCAAGCTGAAGCTTTTGAAGCAGGTGAGGTGAATTTCTGCGAGCAGCGCAGATATAGCGTAGGTCCTCCCAATCAGCTTGTTTGAGGCAGGTGACTAATGGGGTGGGGGGATAAATGTTGGGAACGGTTAGCCGCTCGCTCTGTTCTGATGCTTCCTGGGCGATTCTGCGCCACCGCTCTAGCCGGTTGCCTTTGGGTTTGAGTAGGGTGTGATCGCTAATTACTGGATAGATATGGCTGACCCCCAGCTCTGTTGCCTGACGCACCACCTGATCGAAGGTATTGCCCTTCGGCAGCGCTGCGATCAAGCGCAAAGGCGCTGTCGGTATCGCCTGCTCAGCGGTTGCTAATGTCTTAATGACTTTCGCCTGGTCGCTCTGTTCACTCAACGCTGCCAGCCACTGGGTGCCTGAGCCATCTTGGGCAATGAAGCGATCGCCCGCACTCAGCCGAAGCACCCGGCGGAGATAGTGAATTTGGTCTGGCTCAAGGTAAAAGAGATCTCTCTTTTTTTGCTCTGCACTAATGGTAATGCGTTGGACCATAGTGACTTACAAAAGACAAAACCCTAAAGGAGATTGGAAGAAATCGCGCCTAGCCGTATAAACCGAAAGAAGATAGAGAGGCTCGTCAGCCTTCTTCTCCTAGGAGGAGGCTGACTCGTAATAGCTCCTTACTACTCTCCCCATTGCAAAATCTCTACGTCGACAGCGGCAATGCCAACGCTGTACGTGCCCAAGTCGCGGGCAGCCTGCTCTGAGATATCTAACGCGCCACCGGAGCGGTCATTGATGCGTACCGTTACGCGATCGCCTGTACTTGGATTGGTCAGTTGCACTACTGTGCCAAAGGGCCAGGTGGGATGGGCAGCAGTATGTTCATATCGACTAAAGATTTCGCCGTTCGCGGTGTAGTTTCCATCAAATCCAGGCCCATACCAGCTTACTCGCATCTGGTCAGCGACGGCGGCTGCAGGCGCTAGAATCACTGCGCTCAGACCGCTAAAAGCCAGAAGATGCATCCGAAGATGCTTAGAGAGAAAACCCAAAGCAGTCATCTAAACATTCCTTCATCAATTTGCGTCGTTATTATCCCAAGCGATGAAATCAAATGCAACATTTCGCAACCTCCATCATTATCTCGTGCAACGCACTAGGATCATAACCAGCTCTAATCGCCCCTCTAGACCCAACTTCTAGACTATGTATTTCCATCATCTACACTTTTATGTAAGAGACACCGCTTATTGGAACGCATGGTTTACACATAAGCTGGGCTTCTTGCCGGTTTCCTCACCCACTACGCTGACGCAGGGCGATATTGACATTCGATTGTCTTCTCCTGAGGATTCACCGCATGTCGCTAAATATCTCAAACAGCATCCGCCTGGGCTTGTCGATATCGCGTTCGCGACCGATCAGTTTGACACGGTATTGACCCGGTACCAAAAGCAGGCTAACAGCCAGACTCAAAACCAGGGAGCTGCCCTTTTAGAGCCCGTTAGCGTTTTGCCCTCTGGCCAGCGACAGTGCCAGCTCAAGGGCTGGGCGCACTTGCGTCACACACTAATAGAAGTCTCTTCTGTAAATGCCTCAGACGTTGAAACACGGGGCTCTCAACAGGTGAATTTGCTTTCGCTGATTGATCACGTTGTTATTAATGTTCCAAAAGGTGAGCTATCAGCGGCCGTAAAGTGGTACCAAACCGTATTTGGCCTAGCACTGGGCCAATCTTTTGAAATCAATACAGCTAATTCTGGTCTGCGCAGTCAGGTGCTGGTACATCCTGACGGAACGCTGCAACTGCCGATCAATGAGCCGAGCTCAGCGAACTCTCAAAGCCAAGAGTTCCTAAACCACAACCGTGGAGCCGGGGTGCAGCATGTCGCCCTAAGAACTCAGGACGCTGTGGGTGCGATCGCTCATTTTCGCAAACAGGGACTCCAGCTTCTCGACGTCCCAAATGCCTACTATGAAGGGCTCAAGGACCGTCCTGACTGCCCACAAATCGATTTCTCTGCCATCAGCCATCAGCAGCTTCTGCTCGACTGGCACCACAGTGGCGAACAAGGTATGCTTTTGCAAACCTTTACTCGACCTATTTTTGACGAACCGACCTTCTTTTTTGAAATCATTGAGCGCAGCCCTTACCAAGATAATGGCCAGCTCAAGGTTGCACAGGGCTTTGGTGAAGGTAATTTTCAGGCTCTCTTTGAAGCCATAGAGCGATCGCAAATAGAAAGAGGCAGCCTGATACACAAAGACTAGTCTATAAAAACTGGCAAAAGCTAAGGGCCGAGTTTGCATTTTCGTGGGAAAAGCAAACTCGACCCTAGATGTTGTTACAGATGTGTCGACAGTCGATAAATAGGCCAAATATGCCAGTAACTATCGGAGAAAGCCTGTCACAAACCACAACATAGCCAGCGTCACTGAGGTAGACAGTGATGCTACCTGCTCATCCGGTAGGCTTGTGCCCTGGGAGCCCAGCATCTCGACAATCACAATGCCCAAGCATAGACCCACGACCAGTCCAATGGCCGACAGCCCTGACGACCGCCAGAACTTTCGCGTCTTCTGATTGAGGAAATATACGGCAGCCATCATGCCTAGTGCCAGCGCAAAAGACGCGCCCACCGCACTAGATGACTTAAGTAGCCAACTCAAGGCAATGAGCCCAGAAAATATGACTGACGGCCAAAGGAGTTCACTGCTAGTCTCGGGCTGATCAAGCAGATCGGAGAGCCACTGTGACCCTACATTTTCGGTGATGCTAGTTTTAGGCGCAGCTGCCTTAGACTTTGACTGTTTTTCTGCAAACCGAATTCGATCGGGCACCTTGATTTTGCCTTCCTGCCGGAGGCGCAGCCGCTCCATCAAAATGGCATCATAGGCAGCTTCTATACCTTCCTTCTTTTTGGGGTCGTCTTCGTAGTCTGCAGCTAGCCGTGTGCGCGCAGACTGTACTTCCTCAAATGAAGAGGCCTCCGTTAGGCCCAACGTTTTGTAGTGAACGCTTTGTTCGCTCATGCCTCAACCTCCGAATCGACCAATTCCATTAACCTAACAGCATATATAACAGCGCATTTGGCCCGAGTAGTTATCAGGGTATCCAGATATTTAATGGTATCCAAAACAGTAAAAGTCCAAGATCAAGATTTTGCTATGTTAGACCGGCTTGCACGTCATATATGTGACTGTGGAAATCCAAAACAAAAATCTCTGACCACGATAAATACACTTATTTCTAGTCTAACTGGGGAAGGACACAAACGAAAACGGCTATTGTATAAGTCTTTGAAAAATTTGATACTTTGGCCCAATGCGTCCATACAAACCTACCGGCAAAACAGAAGTTGCAGAAAGTCGCATGAATTCTACGTATAAATTACGTAAATGTAGCGATAGCCACCAATCAACAAATATGTCTACACTATGACCGTTCTTCTTCCGTGCGTAGCGCTGTTTAGGATAAATTACACCAGTAAAAGATATTTTTTTTGCTAAGGTGTGAATGCATTATAAAAAAACTTTCTGAAGCCACAGAAATATAGAGAAATAATTGGGGTGGTTGCCACCTGCCACCTTCGCACCACTATCTGACACGCTCTTTCATTTGATTTAGTACTAGGATTCTTAATTATGGCCGCTGCCAAAATCCTTGTGGTTGACGACGAACCCGCTATCCGCAACCTCATCCACCGTTTTTTAGCCAAGCAAGACTATCAAATGGAATCAGCTGAGGATGGCAAAAGCGCCCTCGCTGTTTTTGAACAGTTCAATCCCGATTTGGTGATCTTGGATGTCAACCTGCCCGATGCCAACGGCTACGACCTCTGTAAAGAGATGCAGTCGCGCACGGGTGTATTTGTGTTGATGCTCACCAGCCGCACCGACGAAGCTGATAAAATTCGTGGTTTCAATACCGGGGCTGATGACTACATTACTAAGCCATTTAGCCTGGGTGAGCTAGAAGTCCGTTTGGGCGCTATCTTGAAACGTCAGCGTCCTGTGACGGTGGCAGAGCAGCAGTGTCTTACCTTTAATAAACTCTCCATTGATCCGATTCGCCGTGAGGTGACGTTGTCTGGGAATCTCGTTCCGCTGACGGCGCTGGAGTTTGATTTACTGCACTTCTTGGCGGGACACCCAGGTCGTGTATGGCGACGCTCAGAGCTGATTCAAAAAGTTTGGGACTACGAATATGTGGGCGACCAGCGAGTGGTCGATGTCCATATCGGTCAAATTAGAAAAAAGATTGAGATTGACACCACACAGCCAACGCTGATTCAAACTGTGCGTGGCGTGGGTTATAAGTTTGAGCCGCCCCCCGAAATGCTGGAAGATCAGCAAGCCTAGTAGAACGATCCTGTAGAGCTTCCTTAAAGCTCAACCGCCAAGCTCCAGTCTCTAAGGACCAGCCTCTAAGAGCCTTTCCCATCAACAGGGACGGGCTCTTTTGGGTTAGTGCGCATAGCTTTTCGCTTTCAGGAAGTGACTTTCAGGAAGGCTGGTTTTGGACTGTTGCTTTATCAGTGGTCTTCGCAGTGGTTTCGTTGGCGGCTGCGGCCTTTGATTTTGTCACGGGCTTGGCAGCGCTTTTTGCCTGATTTCGCACTTTCCAGGCGAGGCCAATGAGCTTACTCCAGCGGCGGCTCACTCGCTTGGGAGTCCAGTTAAGCTGCTGTGCGATCGCGTGATCAGAGGGTCCATTTTCTGGATCCTGTAGCTGCTGCTGCTTGAGCGCCAACAGCCTGGCTTGCTCATGGGTTAGCTGTTCGGTGAAAATCGTCCACTCGCGGGGTGAGAGGCCGAAGTTTTTCTCTAAATCGGCACCGAGCCACTGATGAACTAGCTCCCAGCGATGAGACTGAGCAAACTTTTCGACGTGATACTTAAATCGCTGTTGGAGATAGTCTCTCTGACGGGAGCTGAGACCTAGGACCTCGTCAATTTCACAGGCTGCCATGTCTTGCAGCCGCAGCGCCAAGTAGTCAATGCACTCGGGCTGGTCTTGCGCTTCGAGGTAATCCACCAGCTCTTGAACAATGCGATCGCGTAGCACGCTCTCGGACGGATCGGTCGCATTGGCCACCATCTTTTCGCGAATTTGGGCAATGGCTGGAGATCGAAAGAAGTTCTCGTTATCGCCTTTTGGCGAATCAACGGCCATTTCGATATCAACAGACGTCTCTGCTGGAAGTCTTCGGGCAAACGCTTGCGCACGCAGTACAAGCAGCTGTTGGTTGTAGCAGCCCGGTAAAGAGATCCGACGCTTAGCGTAGTGCTCGCTAAAGGCCATATACTCCGACAGCTCTAGGCGAGAGCGCGGCGTATAGTCTTCGCTCATATGGTTTTCGCGTCGAAAGGCCTTGAGCACTTCGATGTAGAACCCTTGTAAAAAGTCTTCGAGCAGTGTGCAGCGTCCCTGGAAGCCTAGCTGCGTTCTGGCGGGGGCAATATAGCGGTAGGCGATCGCACTCAGTCGGCTGTGCAGCTCAACGCGGCCTTGACGAGAGCCCAGATTGAAATAGTCAACGTACTTCTTGACGCGGTTTTGGGAGAGCGATCGCTGCCAGGCGTTCACCTCACCCAAAGATTGAATGCGCTTACTCTTACGGCAAATACGCGTCACCTCAATCGCCAGACGGGTCGCGACCGCATTCACTACCTTAGAGCTGGTCGTAATTTGGTTATTGATTTCCTCAGTCAAAAAGTCGATAAGCTTTTGGTCTACCGGGCAAAGCGTCTGCTCATCACCATCAGCCAGGGCAGGTGTGCTGCTACTAATAATTTCTTTTACAGGCTCGTCGGTATCAGGATTTGCAGAAGCAACAGAAGGAGACGTTGGGTGAGAGGGGTTAGCAGTGCGAGAAGGTTTAGCATTGACATCGCAGCTAAGCTCGCAGCTGATTGAATCGGCCCTAGCGGTTGCAGAGCCAGAAGAAGATGAATGCTGGGTTCGGCGGCTTTCCGGATTTGAAACGGTGGTGTCAGTAGTATAAAAAGCAACGCGAGGTTGCGAATTATCGGATTCTATGTTGCGCATGGTAGATGAACTCATATTTCTAAAGTGGTGCGAGACAATGGTCTCTAGACAGAGGTCTATAAGGGCGATGCATAGCAATTTGCTTTCATCTGCCAGATATAAATAAGAAAATCAGGCCGCTGAGGAGAGAAAAGATGAGGGAAAAGCTCAATTAATCAATCGAAAAGCTAATCAACCAAACCTAATAGAATCAACACATTGGCCGGAATCGACTGTTTCACTTTAGGAAATATGAATCCAACTCCTAAGAATCGGTGTGGCAGTATCCCAATCAACTGTCACATGGCAACTGTCACATAAAAGACTAGTTTGAGCGAAGGTTTTCATAGATGGACCTGTGTGCATTATCAGATAAGGCGTTCAGCGTTCTGAGGCACAGACGGGTGGCTGGGATGAGGGGCTAGAGCCCGCTATGCCAGTTGCAGTGTCGGCCCACGAGCAACCGCTCCCGAGCACAAGATATAGAGTGGTGCACTGCGTCTTGCAATGATGGTGAGAGGTCTAATAATCTGCTCCCCAATCTACGGCTTCTTGCCATCCCTGGCCCTGACGAGTCACCGTCGGTGTGTCGCTCGTCATGTCTAGAATCGTAGACACCTGATACCTCAGATCAGCATCACTGTCTACGATTACGTCTACAAGCTTCTCCATCCGGTCAAACAGCAGGGCTTTTGGTAAAGCTTCTGTATCGTCCTCCGTGGATTTACGAGCAACCGGTAAAGCCGAGGTTGAGATAACGGGATTGCCCAAAGCCTTGATTAGCGATAGGCACAGGGTATTATCTGGCACACGGATACCGCTGGTTTTGCGTTTGGGATTCATCACTAGCTTTGGCACCGCTTTAGTTGCTGGGAGCAAAAAGGTGTAAGGGCCTGGCACCAAATGTTTCATCAGGCGAAACGCTGGATCACTCACGTGGGCGTAGTCGGCAATATTAGAAAGTGACGCGCATAGAAACGTCAGTGGCTTATCATTCGAGAGCTGTTTGAGCTGACGTACCCGCTTCAGAGCCGCCTTAGCGTTAAGATCGCAACCGATGGCATACACCGTATCAGTTGGGTAGAGCATAATGGCTCCCTGTCTGAGTGCATCACGTACGGCTTCGATTTTCCGAGGTTGAGGTGTTATGGGGTGAATATTATGGATTGTCGCCATGACAAAGGTTCAGGAATATTATTTTTTAATTCTCGCCTATTTAGACTGCTGAATTGAGAGACTGCTGGATTGAGATCAGTAAAGATTTGAGATTGGGAAGGATACCTGCTGCTAACTGCTTATGAAAACATTGGCTTACTTAGACTGTCCAACTGGCATTTCAGGGGACATGTGCCTGGGGGCACTTGTGCATGCAGGTGTTCCGCTTGCTTACCTCATAGAGCAGCTTACCAAGCTAGGTATCAGCGAAGAATTTCAGCTCCGTGCAGAATCCGTCCAGCGCAACCAGCAAGCCGCCACTAGGGTCCATGTCGATCTGCGGCAAGTTTCTGACCACAGTCATGGACATCATCACAGTCATGCTCACAGTTTTGCTTACGGGCATGCGCACACTCATGGGCATGAGAACAATCACGGGCACGAGAATAATCGCGGGCACGAGAACGATCACAATCATGAACATCAGCACGGTCATGGTCATAGCCACGAGAGCGAAGGCCTCGATCATGCACAAGCGCATGACTCAGCACACGCACACGGTCACACCCAAGAGCAGGGGCAACCTCATTCCCATCACCACACTGCTTCTTCTCATCACGCTGCTTCCGATAACCACGCTACGGCCAGTCGTCGCCTTCCCGAAATTGAGGCTATGATTTTGCAGGCCAGCTTCCCCGAACGAGTTACCCAGTGGAGCCTGGCGACTTTTCGTACACTGGCTAAAGCCGAAGCTACCGTCCATGGTATTCCTCCCGAGCAGGTGCACTTTCACGAAGTTGGTGCTACCGATGCCATTGTTGACATTGTCGGTACCTGCCTAGGGTTCGACTGGCTAAATATAGATGCGCTGATCTGTTCAGCTTTACCGACAGGCGGTGGCACCGTTCGCTGTGATCATGGCTTGCTGCCTGTGCCAGCCCCCGCCGTCCTGGCCATGCTCGCTTCCGCAAAAGTTCCGGTTTTCAGCAACGGCATCAATAAAGAACTCGTGACCCCTACTGGCTGTGCGATCGCCACCACCCTCGCCACCACCTTTGGCTCCCCACCTGCCTTTACCCTCACAAAAGTCGGCCTCGGTGCAGGCGGACGCGACCTCAAAATTCCCAACATTCTTCGCCTCTGGCTTGGAAGCAACACCAGTCAATCTTCTTCAGGTCAATCATCTTCCTTAGAACAATCTTCTTTAGCCCAATCCTTCTCAGTCCAATCTTCTTTAGTGAGCCAAGCTGGCGCCCACAAGTCTATGGCTCAATCTCCAGCCGACTCACCGCCGCAGACTGAAACTGTCACCCAGCTACAGACTCAAATCGACGACGCCTCTCCACAGGCGATTGGCTACCTCTTCGATCAGCTCTTTGCTATGGGTGCGCTTGATGTGTATACCCAGCCTATTGCCATGAAAAAAAATCGCCTCGGTACGCTGCTCACAGTGCTTTGCAATGATGCAACTGCCAGTCAGTGTGAAGCACTTATCTTTCGCGAAAGTACGACCCTTGGCATTCGCCGTACCCAGCAGACTAGAACTGTGCTTGATCGCGAGATAGTCAGCGTCTCCACACCCTACGGTAATATTCCGGTCAAGGTGGCCCGGCGCAATGGTCAAATTCTCAATGTTCAGCCTGAGTATGACAACTGTGCTGAAGTCGCGCGATCGCACGACATCCCTTGGAAGCAAATCCACCAGGCTGCTCTCAAAGCTGCCTCTGAGCAAATAATTACTGCGCCTGCCGCTTCTCCCACTCTAGTTTCGCCCGCTTCTGCGCCGCTCTAAAACTGCGCGAAAAAATCCGAAAATCATCTAAGTTTTCTGAGCTACTGGTCGACTGATCTTGGATCACCGTTGATGCACCGCCGATTCCGGTTTTAGGGCTCACCTTCACTAGGTTGTACTCAACGTTATCGCTGTAGATAGCAAAGGTAACTCCGCAGATCTCTAAAAACTGCACAATTCCTTGGCACTCAGCTTCCATAAACTGCTTGTAGTAGCCAATGAGATTTGCCAGCCTAGCCTCCAGATAAAGCTGTGAGTTAGGAGAAATTAGCACGATCTTCAGCAGTACTATCACCACATTTAATGGGTTCCCTTGTGCCATCAAACGGACAAAGAGCTTGGATGGGTGCTGCTCATCTTCAGTTGTCAAAATATCGATGAGGCGATTGCACGTGCGCAAACTTAAGGAAGGATCGACAGCGTCTTCGTTGTGTTCTGCGTATAGTTGCGGCAGCTTATCTCCCATATGAGTTTCTATGGCCGTGACGAAAGGCGTATGGGAAATCGAAAAACAAAGATATTCCAGCAAGCTTTCCTTGTAGCTGGCGTAGGGCGTTTCAAATGTCTGCTGTTGAAACAGACGAGCCACATTTCGGTAGCTGTACTGCCCGCGTCGTACCAAGATGGCCTTTATCAACCGCAGTACCTCATCGCCAAGTACCGTTGGATTCATGTACTTGTGATCTAGCCGGGAGGAATTCTGCGAAAAGGCTGTATACATTGCCAAGTCGTGCTTAAACTTGTTTTTCAGCCGACGAGACAAGCTTCGAGCGGCCTCACGCTGATCCAATGAATTGGATTCATCCACATACTGCGCGATGAGCTGGTAAGTGACGTAGCGATTACTCCAGCTGCTAGCCTGGTTCATATTGACACGCTGGTTAGCAAACAGCTGAAGCTCTTCAAAATCTTGGCTTCCGGCAAAGCTGAGTAGCCACTGTCGTAGACGTTTAAGGCTGGGCGAAAAAGTTGTTTTCTGAAGCCCGGGCTGTGTAAATAGTGCTAACAAAGCGTGCACCATATTGCCTTCTCGGCCCAGATCCCAGTTGTTGACCAGAATGTAGCAGGCTCGTTTCAGAGTGTTGCGAAATTCCTGCTCGTCGTCTGCAAACAGGATGCGATAGATGAAGGGGGATACGTCCGCATCTTGGGAACCTGTGCTGCCAAAGAAAATCGATTCAAAATGAGCTAAGGCTTCTACCGGTGGGGCGTGCCTCACCGAATCGAGTAATTCGTCGTAGATTTGCTGCTGAGCTAGGTGAAAGTCTAGGGGTTTTTCACAATCGCGCTGGTCAAAGCTCGAGTTTTGATCTGAGTTCTTTGACGTCCTGTCTACAACCATCGCTATACAAAGGCAACTGATATTACCTCTAGACTGCCCGTCGTCGACAGTGAAAATTCTATTTTGCTTTTATTAATCTGCTAGGTATTTGACAGTTATCTGCGGACTCGCCTAGAAAATGTCCGATCAGCACTCTTCTGGCATTTCTATGGGGGCGGAGGGACTTGAACCCTCACGACTTTTACAGTCAACGGATTTTAAATCCGCAGCGTCTACCATTCCGCCACGCCCCCGGTTAGGGATTATTGTCGGTCAACGCGTTGGCCAACAGATGTCTATTCCACCACCAAGCGTGCTTGGATGCAACTACTTTTAGCTGATCTGTATGTATTTGAGGTGATTTGTGTGGAAAAAATCGGCTGAAAGCAGTGAATGGCTGAAATGGGATATCTGAATCGCAGCTAGCGGTCTACACTGTATATTGGCATCTGAATATTAGTACTCAGGGGCTGACGGCTAACTATATATAGTAGATATAGTATTTGCTGTTAAAAAATATGGTTGCTATTAAAAATATAAGTAGCAGCCCCTAATAAGGATAAGACCTTAAAGATGACACTTCCCGCTCTCGAAACATCTACACTTCTTGCGCTTGGCCTGTATGGCGCACTGGCAGTAGCCTACCTAGTGGTCGTTCCGGCAGTGCTTATGTTTTATCTCAAGGCCAGACAGGCATCAGCGGGCTCTGTAGAGCGGCTGCTTATTTATGGATTAATTCTGGTATTTTTCCCTGGGTGTCTGGCACTGAGCCCTTTCCTAAACTTCCGCCCTCAACGTCGTGAAGTTTAGGCTGGCGACCAGCAGGCGTCATGAGAAGACTTCATGAGAAGAATTGATGTTATTGGCATCGGCGTTGGTACCTTTGTTGCGGGCGGACTGATTTATATTGCTTTTAGCTTTGCTGGCTTGGATGGCCTATCGGCGGGCATCTGGAGCCAAGTCATTTTTGTGGCTGGTTTGCTGGGCTGGACAGCGACCTACCTAGCAAGGGCACTGGGTAAAAACATGACCTACAATCAGCAGCTTGAAGACTACGAGGATGCGGTCTTACAAAAGCGTCTAGAAGAAATGAGCCCGGAAGAAATTGCTCAGCTTCAGGCTGAAGTAGAACAGGAGCGGCTAGCCCAAGAAAATCTGGCTGAAAACCTCGCTCAAAAGAAAGCCGCAGATAAGAAGACTGCTTAGTGATTTCCCAGTGGAAGGCCTTTGCCATCCGCACTACTGGGTTTTCGTCACTACTGAGTTTTCCTCTGAGTTGCCATCGCATTACTGAAAAGTAGATGCAAACAAGTAGATTCAAAAATTACACACTGTTACGAAAAGGCCCATGGTATCTGTTAAAGCGCGATTCGATGAACTTCGCGATCGCAATGAATGCGCCCTCATCCCTTTTATCACAGCTGGAGACCCCGATCTGGCGACCACGGCTAAGGCGCTAGAGGCGCTAGATCAAAGCGGTGCAGATATCATCGAGCTTGGTGTTCCCTATTCAGATCCCTTAGCTGATGGCCCGACGATTCAGGCGGCTGCAACCAGAGCCTTAAAGCGAGGCGTCACTCTAGAAAAGGTGATTCAGCTCGTTGCCGACGTTTCACCCAATCTATCGGCCCCGCTCATTTTGTTTACTTATTACAATCCCATCTTGAATCGGGGCATAGAGACTTTTTTGAAAGATATCTATGCGGCAGGGGCAAGGGGATTACTAGTGCCTGATTTGCCGCTTGAAGAAATGGATACATTGCTAAATGCAGCGGCTGAGGTAGGTATTGAAGTGACGCTGCTGGTAGCGCCCACGTCCCCGGATGAGCGTATTCAGGCGATCGCACAGCGCTCTCAAGGCTTTGTTTACCTCGTTAGCGTCACAGGTGTCACCGGCGTTCGGCAAGAGGTGGCCACTCGCGTAGAAGGGCTCCTTACTGACATTCACAAGGCGACTGATAAGCCCATTGGCGTAGGCTTTGGCGTGTCGGAGCCCGCTCAGGCCAAGCAGCTCAAAGACTGGGGTGCGGATGGCGTGATTGTCGGTAGTGCTGTTGTAAAGCGGTTATCGACAGGAACACCCGAAGCAGGTCTCAATGCCATTACGGACTTTTGCAAGAGCCTCAAGGATGCAATTCGGTAGTGGGTCCGCTATCGCGTTGACTACTTGAAATTGATCTAGACAGTCTCCAAGCTTAAACCGCTTGGCCTAAATGGGTTTCAAATAAAACGGGCTTCAAATAACAAGAGCGTAGACCTACTACATTTGGTAAATCTACGCTCTCATCTTTGCGCGGTTTATTCAATTTGTTTTGAGAGACGCTAAACCAATACAACTGAGCGTTTAACTGAGTGCCAAGCTTTAAGTTGTCGAGCTTTGAGTGCTTCTCATCGGAAGTGACTCATCGAAAAACTGACTCATCGGAACTTAGTAGTAATCGCGAGAAGACCCACGACTGTCCCGGCTTTTGCTGCTAGAGCTACTCTTACCCCGAGCATAGTCCTTGCGAGATGATCCGCCGTAGTAGCTGTCGCCAGAGCTGTCCCCAGAGGAGCGGCGGAAATCTGACTTGCGTCTGCGCTTTGGCTTTTGGTTAGCGGAAGCGTGCAGGCTAATGAAAATGAAGACAACTAAAATCGCGAACAGTGGAAATATAGCTGGCATAGTAAACAAATCTCCTGGTGCTTCAGCAAAGTGAAAGCAAGTCTAAAAATCTTTAACGAAACCTTACATAAATATCTCTGTAATACTACTGCCAATATCTAGAAATGGCTACATCTACCTTATTTCTAAAGATATGCTTATCAATTTTAGACATATGTAAGCTTCTGTAACCTTTGCTGTTATTGAGATTCAGCGATTTGTCACAAACCAATGCCACCTTCTCAGACAAAAACTGGGCGAAAATACGGAAATGTTTTCAATTTTACATAAAACTTATACTTTATTTTCTTTTGTCTGAATATATATCAAGCGTACGGATGCATATTGCCAAGGGTGAGGCGAGGCCAACGCTGTATATCGAGATCCTTATTCCATGCTGAGTGGTGGCTCCCCTCATTCCTATTTTTGGAAAAGAAAAAAGTGCGGCCCTATCGTGAAAGACCACACTTTTTTCTTTGGAAATCGTTTGTTGACTCAAATATTGACTCAAAACATTCTGGATAGATGCTGTTTTGAGAGCTAGATTTGTCTATTTCTAGATATCTGAATCACCTAGCGTTTCGCCGTTTTGCACGGCACCCACTTCAATGGTGAAGCGCGTCGCTGAGATTTCACCAGGACCGATGTCAAATGAGTCAGTGACAACGCCGCCACCCGTGCCGTTGGGGCCAGTTGGTCCAGGTGGGCCTGCTAAGAACTGCGTACCACCATCTAGCGCTGCTACGCAAGCATCATCAGCAACAGCCAAAGGTGCTCGCTCAAAGCCGTCTGTGTCGTTGAAGTCTAGCGTCAGATTGTCGCTTGGAGTAGAAAACTGGATGCTGTCCTGCTGGAGCACGCTGGGACGGCGAATAGGATCGCACAAAATCACATTGTTGAAGGTGATTTCCTCAGACGGGTTAAACAGGTAGATGGTGTACTCTACCTGATCACCTGTTTGAAGTGAGTTGGGTGCTTCAACAATGCCAAGTGGAAATGCACCATCAGTCTCGCTTAGCATTTGATCATCAACGTCGGTGCCTGGCTGATTGACAAAGTTTTCGAACCGGGTCTCCTGACCGTTGCTAGTGACAGCTGTAATGCGCTTCACTAGCAGCAAGTCGCCAGTTGGATCGGCTGGCGCACGCAGGCAAGCAGATGCCTCAAAGTCGATTGCACCTGAGGAGGCTAGGTCAATTTCGGTCGTGGCGTTAGAGAGTGCTCCGGTGCCTGGGTCGGTGTAGACGAATGCCGTTTCGGTGGTGGCCTGGTTGAAACTACTACCTGTGGTTGCCAGGAGGCGACCCTGTAGGTCAAATGTTAAATCTTCAACGTCTGGGATTTCGTCACCTGTTGCCGTTGGGAAAGGTCCCCGGTCATCTAGGACGCCCGAATTGATATCAAGACCTACAAGTCTTTGGGCTGTGTTGGGACCACCGTTGGCAATCGCCAGAACGTTACCTGCTGGGGAAATGGCAACACCGTCAATACTATTGGTCCCGGCTGGGAAGTTAGAGACTGTGGAAAGCGTTGTTTGTGAAGCGATACCAGTCGCTATTTGGTTTTCATCGAGAGATAGAATGACCTCAACGACCTCGTTTTGTGGATTGCCTGAGCGCTTGGAAACGGCGAGTAGCCTGTCTTGATTGCCGTTGCGGTCGATGACGATAGCATCAAAATCGACAAAGCCTTCGATAAAGCCTAGAGAGGTAAATACGCCAGTGGTTGGATCAACCCGACCAAGCTCGTTTGCATTGGCTGCAATCAGAAAATCGAAGTCGGGGCGGGAGCTCAATGCCTCGATATCTCTGACTGGGGTGCCATCTGGGCGGGCAATATCGGCAATGCTGGCGACTGCACCGGTGTCCAGATCAATAGAAGCCAGTGTGTCTTGCAAGTTGTTGCCGCCGCCTGCCTGGCCAGGCGGATTGTTGTCTGCGATCGCATAACAAAGTTGGTTTTGCGTTTCCTGTGCCTGAGCAGGGGTTGCCCGATACGTGGCTAACGAGAGCAGCGCAAACGCGCCGGTAGCTGCTAAGCGTCGCAGCCGCAAAGACCTTCGCGCAGAGGCTACGGAGGTATTAGTAGAAGAAATAAGGCGTCGAGTGGGCTGGTACATGGGAGACAACAGAAGCTCGTTTGTTAAAAGAGAGAGTGGGAAAGAAGGCTGGAAACTCGCTTTGGACTGTTCATGTGGCAAACAGTCCAAAGCGAGTAGCCCTATTCAACTTGTAAGTCAGACTCTTGACGTTCGAAGACGATGTCTAGCCCACGCGTGTCGGAGAAGATAAACTCAACGCGTCGATCACGGGCGTAGTCAACGATATCGGGTGAATTTGAGATCGTTTGCGTTTCACCAAAGGAGCGAATCCGCATGCGTTCTGGCTCGATGCCTCGCTGTAGCAAATAGTCTCTAGCTGAAAGGGCTCGCCGTTCACCCAGCGCTCGGTTGTATTCATCGCTTGCCCGAGGGTCTGTGTGTCCCTGCATCTCCACCGTTAGCGACGGATATTCAGCCATTGCGGCTGCGATTTCATCGAGAATGGTGGCACTCTCGGCACTGATAAAGGAGCGGTCCAGCGCAAAGTGAATATTCAACGGTATGCGCAGGGTAATCGCTTCAGACGGTGGTAGTGCGACGACTTCTGCAGGGAGCGGTGGATCTTGGCAAACCGGCATGTAAGGATCCGCGGCAGGATCTGGCGTAGCAGCAACAAACGGTGGCTCGGTGCCAATAGCCGCAACCGGTGAAGGTTCAGATGTGCCGTAACGTGAATCAGTTGCGATCGCACTGATTTCTGAGCCTATGGTCACCGTCCGACCAGAAGCCTGCGCCATTAGCTGCTTGCTGCCTACGATGCCGTTGGGCTGGGCCGCAGTTAACTCAGCAACATCCAACGTTGCACTGAAATTACCGTCGTCGTCTACTGGAACAGTGGTCAGCAGATTACCCAGGTTGCCATAGTGCCGGTTTGGCTTCGTGGATACTGTATAGATGTCCACTTCAGATCCAGGGTCGGCCCGGCCAGTGACGGTTACCGTATTACCGTCGGTTGCAAATACGTATTCGTCGAACTCAGGTGCATTAATGGCATCGTTCGCAGAATCACGGCGACGCTGGCGAGAGTTCCGCGGCGGGTTGGGGCCATCGTTGAACTGATAGTCAGAAACGCGTGTTTCGTGGTTGTAACCAAGATCCACACTGAGGCCATCAACCCGACGGAAAAAGTTACCGCGCACCATGTTGCGATCGCTCTCGGGATAGGCCACCACAGAAACGCCCGGTCCTGGCTGAAACGCTACATAGTTGTCAGTGACTTCATGGCCATTGCCCATCAGTGCGATCGCCGGAGAGCGGAAACGCCTACCGTTGAAGCGCACATCGTTGTCGAAGATACTAGAAGATCCCTCAGGCTTAAACATGGCAACGCCGCTACCGTCATTTGCACACACTAAGTTGCCATACACCTGCGAGCCATCAATATCGCCGCTCATGTATAGCGCCGCCGGTAAGCCGCGCAAGCCGTTACCAATCAGTGTATTTTCAGTAACTATTAGGCCCTTAGCCAAATTGCCGGTGATAATACCGCTGCTCTCGTGGTATTCAATCCGGTTGCGCTGTACGACAGTGTCAACACCGTTGAAGACAGAGACCCCAAACGCAGACATCTCCTCAGGCGCAGGAATCTCTCCAGAAGGGGAAACCCCTAGCCAGTTATCCTCAATCACCACACCTGTTGGCGCTTGATCATATTCGTCCGGCGTCAGTCTGAGCGTATCTGCAGAAGGTGAGTCAGGCCCATAGGCAGCACGGACCTCATCAGAGCCGAGCGGTGGTGCCACATGGGTAATAAAGATGTCGGCCGGGGGCGTAGATGCCGTCCGTCGATGCTCTGAGGAAAAACCATAAAGACTCAGGCCACGAACCGTTACATTATTAGCGCTAATTGTCAGGCCCCGGAAGACTTCCATGCCTGCAGCTGGGGTTAGAGAAATCGCAGGTTTTGGCACCGGCACAATTGCAGGGCCATCAAAACTGTCACCGTAGCCTGACTGACTTGTGCCATCAATAATGAGCCCATCCGCGGTAATCGCTGGCAATATTTCAGCCAGCTCAATGCGTGTATCGCCCGGCAGACTGAACCCGATTTGAGGGGCACCCCCTGGCGAGACTAAAGCCGCTTCAGCTTGACTTAACGCACTCAGCGGTAGAGTCCCGTTGATAATTTCAATCGCTTCACGCAGCGTCAAAGACTGGTCAGGGGTAATCGGACCATCTAGATCGCTGTTGACCGTGACATAAACCACAGGCGGCACGCCAGCTTCAGGGGTTGAGTCAGGGACCGGAATGTTCACACCGTCCTGGGCCAGAACGGGTACAGTAGCTGCCCCTAGAACGCCCGCTGCCAAAGAAAGCGATCTTGCCAACTTAGCTGAGAACTTTCTATGACCTCGTGCTTGAGGTTTGTCCTCAGCAATTTCAGGATTTGACCGCTCGTTTCGGATTGACATGGCAGATTTATCAGTAACTCCTCTATTCACGCTTCTAATCTTTAGCTGGGCCTTTGGCTGTGTCATTGGCTGACTTCTCACATCCTCAAACGTATCCATGCTCATTTACCAAAGCCCTCGGATAGGTTCTGCCGGGGGAGCGGATTCTGGAGTTATCACAGGAGCCAAAGGACTCGAGGGAACCACAGGCTCAGCTTCAGCTGCAGCAGGCGCTGACTCAAAGACACGGTTTTCACAAGGGTCAACCCCACCCGCTTCTGGATTGACATCATCGGGACAGAGTAGATCCTCTGTCGTGAGCGCATTCTGTGACGTGGCAATTGCCTCTGTTTGCTGAGCCGGGGCAATATCTTGCAAACCGAAGCCGTTAAACAGTTCATTGACCTTGAAGGTCGCTGCGACATAAATGCCCCCATCGTCGCGATAGTTGCCTTGGAAGCTACGGTCATCGGCAGAGCCAAAGCTGTAGCCAACGCCTAGCCGCAAGTCGGGTGTGACGTAGTAGCCCGTTTCTAGTGCGAGTCCCGTTTCAGAGTAATTGGCACTGGGCGAAGTAATGTAGCGTGCCTCCCCAACAACATCCCAACGATAGGCGAAGCGATAGGCTGCCCTCAGCTGAGCAAGGTGGATCGTGTTTGAGATATCGCCCAAGCCAGTGCCTAGAGAAGATAGATCGGCGTTCGTGCTCCGCAGTGCATACTTCCCGTAGAACTCCCAGCGGTAGTTTGGTGCATAAATGCCTTCTGCAGAAAGCGTATGCTCGTTAATGCCGTCGGAGTCGAGAGAGTTTGCACCGATATTTGGGTTTGTTGCATATTCATAGCTCAGCAATCCGTTGAAGGTATCGCTGTAGGGGTTGCGGTAGGCAAGACCCAGCTTGAAAGAGCTTGTGTCGTCGAAACGACCGGTTAACCCCTGATTTGCGTAGTTGGCATACTCGTATCGGCCCAGTGCTGTAAGCGAAGGCGAGAGTTTGCCAGCCATTGAAGCAGTCAAGACGGTATTGTCGTCACCGTTGTCGTTATCTCTGTACTCAGCACGTGCACTTGCCTGGAAGGAAGGATTGTCTAAGTACTCTACCCCAACCGAGTAGCTGCTCCCTGGTAAGATGCCGAGCGCTGCTGCTGATTGGCCAATCGCAAATGACTGGGCTACCCGGTCACCAGTGAGGACACTGCCTAGACCTTCACCAACAATCCGCTCGTAGCCTAAGTCAACATTCAAACCAGGTGAAATATTCCAGCGGTGGTTCAATCCAACCGCGCCCTGCCCTGTGATGCCGTTGTAGCCGCCCAGTACAGAGTAGCGACCAGTTAGTTGCGTGCTATCTGACAGGTCGTAGTCAAGCAGGGTATCCAAGGAGGTGATGGAATCAGGAGTGATGTCACTTTCTTCGAAAAACTGCTGCGCTAGGCGAACCGTAATTTCAGGGAGTACTTGCCAGTCGAGCCCGAGAACTGTTCGTCCGGGATAGAGCGGATCGTCATCGTTGCCAATGTTGAATTCGTTTTGGGCCCGGAAAGACAGGTTGTTGGCCAATGGCATTGTTAGGCCAGAGACGATTTGACTACTGCTGAAGTTAAGACCACCTGGGAGATTGTTGCTGCGATCGCGATACACATATCCAAAATCAAAGGTGGCATCTCCAATCTGTTGCTGCAGGCCTGCCCGCAGTGTTGTCAGCGAGTTATCGACATCAGCCGTCGGCTGAGAGAAGAAGCCAGACGTCGCAGGTTCAACAAACTCAGGGTTGAACGAACCAAACAAGCGAGAGCGATCGAACACTGTTACCGGGACATTCCCCCGGTTCTCCTCTTGGTCGTACTGAAACTCAAGCAGAGTGGTATCAGAAACAAGCGCTGAGATTTCAGCACCGTAGCGAGTTTGCCCTGGGCTAAAGCTAGTTGTTGCAGTGTTGGAGAAGCCTTCATCCGCACTGCGCCAGTAGACCCGACCAAACAACCTGTCTGTAAAGTCATTGCTGGCCTCAATCCGGTAGGCAGAACCATCGCCGTCGAAGTCGCCATCACGGTCTAGGCCGTTACTCAGTGAAGAGTTGGCGTACTCAGCCACAATTTGGCCGGTGTCTCCTAAGGAGAGCAATGCATCTACGCCATACAGCGTAAAGTCGCGCAGATTGTCGGTCTCGGTAACAATAGAAGCGCCAATCCAGCTAGGCGAATCGATATCGTAGGAGAAGTTGTACTGCAAGCGACCACCGTAAAGGTTGCCCCCACTGTCTTCTCCGTCTCGCTGATAGGCCACAACAATGCGGCGAACGAGCGTTGCTCCAAAGGGATTGACATCGGTAACCGTAATCGGCTGATTGAACAGAATCGCACCACGACTGTAGTCAATGCGATAGTCTGCTCTGCGGGTCAGCGGAATTCGCTCAACCACCGTACCCGGACGATTGAGTTCCTCTATTTCAATAAAGACTTCTTCACTGCCAGGGTACACATCGCTTTCCGACAGGAAGTAGTAACCACTCGTGCCATCTGGAACAATGGTGTCTCGCTTAAACGGACGAATATTGTTGGCATACATGGCCGTAAGCTGAAGACCGCTGTCTTCGCCCCCAGCTATCGTGTAGTTCCCCAAAAATCCGTGCAGCTGTCGGCTCGTGGCACTAAACAACTGAGAAGAACGAGAGAATTCATTGGTGCTGTAGTCGCCCCACATGAAGAAGTTGGGCTCTGCATCTACAACAGAAGCATCTTGCTGAAATCTTAGATAAAGGCTGTCTTGTGAGGGGGTGAGATTATCGTTAATTGAGCTATCGCCATAGATCTCATAGGTACAGAATTGATTCTGCGTATTTTGATAAAGGCGAGTACCATCGCACTCCTCGTTCAAATTACGACGGCTGTTGTAGGCGCCGGTAAAGAGCCAATCACCAATGGCTCCAGTCGCAAAAATAGAGCCGCCACCGCTGAATTCGGTATCTCCAATATCTTCAGGTCTAAGGAAGTCGCGGAAGCTACCCCACAGGTTTGTTGAGGCATTACCAAATCGCAAATCGACCACACCAGTTACTAGAGAAGGTCGCAGCGGCGTCACAAAATTCACATCTGTGTAAGCTTCGATTTCTCTAGCCCCTGTTACCAAGTCGGTATCTAGCGGCATTGGCGTTTCAGCCAACAGATCGTTGCGGGCAGCACTCGCACGAATTAGTACTCGCTGCGCATCTAGGTTAGAGCGCAGCTCAGCCTCGAACTCGCCCCAGCGAGCAAGCACCTGGAATCCGGGTCGATCGATGTCGTAGTCAGCACCTATAAACTCACCGGCGCTAGTTGTGAGTGTCACCACCACGTCGTGGTTGATGAGCTCACCATTTTCATCGTTAACTTGGCCGGCAATTTTTAGCGTAGAGCGCCTGTCCGCATTGATGCGAGACTCCAATACGGGGGCAACTTCGATGGTGTATATCTCTTCTAACAGTCGTGCATCAGGCACCTGTCGGAGAATCACTTCATCAATTTCAGATTCGACTTCGCCTTGGATTCGTTGATTGTGACGAATGTGAACTCCCGCTGGAGTGCCGGGTTCAACAACGGACTGCTCCGTCTGCTCAGCCTCAAGAATTTCATCTATGGTTTGAGATACTTGAGGCGCAGCTTGAGCTGGCGCTTCAGGTGCTGCTGTACCGATCTCAGCTTCATCAGCTTCAACCGAAGATACAGCAGCGGCATCTGCCGCATTCGATAGTAACTGCAATGACAAAGAAGAATCGATGACAGGCTCTTCGGCTAGCGTGTTCGCAACAACCGCATCTGACAGCTGCTGGGCAATCAGTTCATCTAGCCAATCATCTGGCAAATTCTTAGAAGCTGCTGGCTCAGGAGATGCTTCATCACCTGATTTGGATACTTGTTCTGCCAGCAAATCGCTTGCTTGAACCGGTATTTCGACAAAGAACAGACTTACCGCAGAGGCCAAGAGACCTAAACTAAACTTTTTCAGACCAAAATCTTTTAGCAACTGCATAATTACTCCTCTCCTTCACCGAATGTGGGGGTCACTGCAAAGTTCATTCGAGCAAGACCGCCGGGCTCGAGGCGAACCAAACGAGACTGACTATTCTCCTCCACTCGGAAGAGATTAGGCGCCAAGGTGTAGCCGTGTAGGCTACTGATATCTAACGCACCTACTCGGTTACCAGAAATGACGTTGGCCATAGAAAAGAGGCCGTTTGGATCGGTGATGATGCGGTTACCGGTTTCCATGAAGATAACAGCGTTAGGAATACCTGGCTCACCTGGTTGCTGATGTCCATCGAAGTTGTGATCTACGAAGACCCGCCCGATGATGGTGCCACAGTCGGACAAAATCCCAGGGCGAATCGTTAGCCTAAATTGGTCTGAAGCGCTTCCTGGCGGGCCACCGTCGACAGAAGCTCGGTTGATGCCGTCACCGCGAACTGAATCGGGGCTCAATGTTGCGGCATATCGAACAGTCATCTGCTGGCCAGAAAGAAGCTCTTGGCTGAAGTTACTTAACACCAAGCGACGGTCAGAAGGTGTTTCAATAAACGTCACTGGGCCAACCCCGTCAATGGAAGCGGTGGCTGAGCCTTCGACATACTGCACACCCAGAGGAAAAGTATCTGAGATCTCCATCCCTACTGTGTCTACGCCACTGCCGTTATTAACAAGCAGGGTGTATATCACCACATCTCCGGGCTCTGCAGCTGACTTATTTGCCGACTTCAC
>ERZ1740067.307-NODE-307-length-40795-cov-17.720152_pt1 | contig 40795 bp, 30 predicted proteins | sample MGYA00581736_ERZ1740067 | MGnify/ENA primary metagenome ERZ1740067 (study PRJEB43018, sample SAMN04849236) | marine metagenome | isolation source: floating plastic debris | place: Pacific Ocean | collected 2008-08-27 | study: EMG produced TPA metagenomics... | reverse complement strand
ATGCTGTAAGTCATGGCTAAAAAGGCTTTCACCTACTCTGTCACCCCGTCAGGTCGCCACCACCAGAAATCGCCGTGCAAATCGTTTCCCAATGGTCGTGGGGAGACTGGAGAAATGAATACAGGCTCCACAAAACGCTGGGAATCACCCAGGGCGAGATTCCTTCCCAAGACTTATATCGCGGCGGTGGATTTCCCATACGGGCAATCTTCTCGCGAGCGGCACCTAGGGGCAAATCAATGACGTTTGATAACTGCTCTAAAGCCTCTCCAAAGGAGCTATCAACCTTTTGCACTAACGGTTTCAGATTCTGAAGAAACTGACCTGGGACGATCTCCTGACTCTGAATTGCAATCGCCACTGCACCGGCGATCACCACCGCGCCAGCAGAGGCACGAGGATCCTGATGGGTAATATATCCCTGTTCGCAGGCTGCTTGGATCAATTTTTCAGGGGCCTTGCCGAAAAATAAGTCGATGGGAGCTGCCCGCATGGAGCTGCCATTACTGGCGTAGGGCGCTGGTGTTCCTGACTCTTTCCACGGCATTCCCCCATTAATTCTCTCAGCAACTTTTCTGCCAGCTCGACTAGAGCCAACTATCGTGTTGTTGGCATACAGCCTCCCGATACGACGTCCATAATCATCAGGACTAAGACCTTCGCAAGCCACAAAGCTAATCAGCATTTCTCGCATTAGCTGCGAGTCATCTGTGTACTGCCCAAAAGCAAAGTTCGGATGACACCACACATCTAAGTTACCCCGTTGTAGTTGGGCAGCATATTCCGTACAAATGGCTAATGGTTGCTTCTCAACGGACATCCCCAGCGTGTCCCCAACACACTGCCCAATAACGCACCCTCTAAACTTTTCAATTGTTAGCATGACGTGCAGATCGATTTATTCTGTTCGCATTTGGGAAGAATTTTTTGGGCAATCTTCGTGTAACGCTCTCAAGCAGTCTGCCCAGAAAAAGCAGTCTCTGGCAATCCCCAAAAATAAGTAAAAATAATCTCGCCTTTGAACTAAATCCAAGGCGAGATGTAGAAAGTAAAGTATGGACTAATTCTCTAGCGATCAACGGATCCCATAATCACGTCAATGCTGCCCAAAATCGCCATAATATCGGCGACCTTGACGCCCTTTAAAAGCTGGGGCAAAATCTGCAAGTTGCAGAAGTCCGGAGCGCGAATCTTCCAACGCCAAGGGAACACGTTGTTGTTGCCCACCAGGTAAATGCCTAGCTCGCCCTTGCCGCTTTCCAGACGCACATAGTGTTCACCCTCAGGAATTTTGAAGGTGGGGGCCAGCTTCTTACCAATAAATTGATAGTCAAACTCGTTCCACTCGGACTTAGGACCAGAGGCAATGCGCTTCGCTTCCAAGTTCTCGTAAGGACCACCAGGAAGCTGCTTCAAACATTGACGAATCATTTTGTTCGACTCGCGCATTTCTCGCACTCGCACCAGATACCGCGCTAGGCAATCGCCCCCGGTTTCCCAGTGCACATCCCAATCCAGTTCGTCGTAGCACTCGTATTTGTCAACCTTACGCAGGTCCCAGTTAACGCCAGATCCCCGCAGCATAGGACCGGACAAACCCCAGTTAATGGCTTCTTCACGGCTAATGGTACCCACCCCTTCCACACGGCGGCGAAAAATGGGGTTATTGGTAATTAGCTTTTCGTACTCATCCACCTTGGGGTCAAAGTGGTCGCAGAAATCTTCGCACTTATCCACCCAACCGTAAGGCAGGTCTGCAGCAACGCCTCCCATACGGAAATAGTTGTTATTGATTAGGCGAGACCCCGTAGCTGCCTCCCACAGGTCATAAATCATTTCCCGCTCACGGAAAATGTAGAAGAAGGGAGTTTGGGCGCCCACGTCTGCCAGGAAGGGTCCCAGCCACAGTAGGTGGTTGGCAATACGGTTTAGCTCCAGCATGATCATGCGGATGTAGCTGGCGCGGCGGGGGACTTCAATGCCGGCCAGCTTCTCGGGGGCGTTTACCGTAATTGCCTCGTTGAACATTCCGGCGGCGTAATCCCATCGGCTGACGTAGGGCACAAACATAACGTTGGTGCGGCTTTCAGCGATTTTTTCCATCCCCCGGTGCAAATAGCCAATAACCGGCTCACAGTCGACAACGTTCTCGCCGTCAAGTGTGACAATTAGCCGCAATACGCCGTGCATTGACGGGTGTTGCGGGCCCATGTTGATGGTCATGGGCTGAGTTTTGGTTTCAATCCTGGCCATAGATCCGGCTTGAGTCCCCTCTCGTATCCCAACGTTTAAAATTATTCACTGAATTGACCCAAACGCAAACTACCGTGCTGTTCAAATGGCTCAGTGAACTTTTATTATTATTACCTAATTAATGTCTCTCAGTCTTTATGTCGTCGTCTGTATCCTCTGATTCTTCTGATTCGCTGCCTTTATCTCTCGAGGGGGAAGGAATTGCTCAAGACAGTAAAGCCAAGGTAGATCGACATACTGGAGAAGCTTGGGGACATTATTCGGTGATGCGTGACGAGTGCGTGGCGGCGTTGGATTTGCAGCCGGGGGGGATGTATCTCGATGCGACGTTGGGAGCGGGGGGGCATTCCCGAGCAATTTTGGCGGCGGATGCCACGGTGCGCGTGGTGGGGCTTGATTGTGACGGGCGGGCGTTGGCGATCGCCCAGGAGCGGCTGGCGGAATATGGCGATCGCTTCCAGCCCATTCGGTCCAATTTTTCCACCTTCGACCCCGAGTCCCACGGATTCCCAGCGGCGAATTTTAATGGCGTGTTAGCAGATTTAGGCGTTAGCTCCATGCAGTTTGATACGCCGGAGCGGGGTTTTAGCTTTCGTCACGAAGCGCCGTTGGATATGCGTATGGATGATCGTCAGGAGTTGACCGCCGCCGATATCGTCAACACTTGGGATGAAACCACCTTGGCGAATACGATTTACCAATATGGCGAAGAGCGACTGTCCCGCCGCATTGCTCGCACAATTTTGCAGCGTCGCCCTTGGCACAGCACGACGGAATTAGCCCATGCCATTAGCGGGTGCGTGCCGGGAAAATATCGCCACGGTCGCATCCACCCAGCCACGCGCACCTTTCAAGCGTTGCGCATTGCGGTGAACGGTGAACTGGATGTGCTGGAAAATTTTCTGGAGCGATCGCCCCAGTGGCTAGTCCCCGGCGGCAGAATTGCGGGAATTAGCTTTCACAGCTTGGAAGATCGCATTCTTAAGCATCGATTAAAGGGGAATCCTCTACTGAAAGTGATTACGAAAAAGCCTTTATATCCCACCGAGGAAGAGATTCGAGAAAACGGGCGATCCCGTTCAGCAAAATTACGCATTGCCTACCGTTTAGAAGGCGATTAAAACCCATGAAGCGGCGGCAGTTACTCACAAGATTAGGCGTAAGTTTAGGGGCATTAATCGGGCAAAGTTTGTCCGTGGAGCGGGCGATCGCCGCTACCAATTCCAGCGCTCAAAAATCCAGAAAGCTGCAGTGGGGTTATATCGGCGAAAACGATCCTAACCACTGGCATGAGGTGTCTGACAATTATCAAATTTGTCAGTGGGGAAAACGACAATCTCCCATTAACGTGGAGCTACTGGAAAATGAAACGTTAAAGGTATCAGATCGGCGAAAAGTTGGATTTTTTGAAGGATATCCCGAGGAAATTTATTTTCGATATGGTCCTGTTAATTTAGAAGCTTTTGATGCGGGCTATACGCTACAGGCAAACGTTGGCGCGGGACTTTACTTGGAGCTAGGTCGTGAAGCTTACGAACTTAAACAGTTCCATTTCCATACCCCCAGCGAGCATCAACTGAATAGCAACGCCTCAGCGATGGAAATGCATTTAGTACACCAAAACGAGGCTGGGGAATTTGCCGTGGTGGCCCTGATGATTGAGGAAAATAAAAATCGCCAGGGACAGGGCATGAGCGATTTTGAAAAAGATTTGGAGCCCCTGTGGGGATTTTTCAAAGACGGCGTTGATACCAAACTCATTCCGTCGGTGCATTTGGCGAAAATATTGCCTCGCGATCGCCATTTTTTCCGTTATTCAGGCTCTTTAACAACGCCCCCCTGTTCAGAGAGCGTTGAATGGATTATTTTCCGTACCCCATTAACCCTTAGTACGGAGAACTTAAGTCGATATAGGTCCCATTTTCCCAGTAATGCCCGTCCGATTCAACTGTTATAAATTGACAGGCAACTGTGAAAAAATCATGCCTTTTTAGTTTTGGCTTTTCGGCGCAGTTGAGCCGTTTGCTCAAGAAGTTCCAAAGAGTCCACTGTTTCGGGCGATCGCCTCACATAGCTTAACTTCAGCTCCTCCAGCAAATCCCAAATTAGCCCCTGCAATTCTTCCTGGGTTTCTGGCTTCGTTAGCTGTGTCCGAAATGCATCTCCACCGTTTTCAATCAGCTCATCAAGCAGCTCCTGGGACTTGGGATCCAAAGGACTTGTTACCGTTTCATAGGCAACCTTAGGAACTCCCGTTGCCACCATTGCTAAACTGCTGGCTAACTGCTGGGCAAGATGAACCGGTAACTGCCCCATTCCCGGCAATGCGGATAATCCTTGATATGCCGGCAACTGGGACATTGCATACTGAATTTGTTGACTTAAAAATGCCTCTAATTCTGGTCGAATTTCTGGCAAAACATCATTGACACAAAGGGTAAGGATGCGATCAGTAATTGCCTGTACCTCGTTAACGTCGTTGATTTCCACATAGCTGCCGCTGGTGGTGTTCAGCAACTGCTCGGAAATCACTCCGGACTTCACCGTGCGCTGGACGCTACTCACCACTTCTACAACTACTACTTCCGTTAACTCCGCCGCAAAACTAGCCACAAAGCTACGTCCCACTAGCTTTCGAACCGGCTCCAAGTTTGGGAAATTTGCTTCGTTACTGCGGGTAATTACGGGGATGATTCGCGACCAGCGTAGGAACGGCAGCAAAAATAGTAAATCTTGCCAGTGACTAAATGCCGCAGAGGACCAGGATAGATCCTTGTAACGTCGCTTGGTTCTGAGGGTTCTAAACAGAAAGTCGATCGCGAAAATAATGACAAACGGCGTATCAATAATGCCGAAAAAGTCCGCAGGGTTTCCATCTTCTCCCGTTTTCCGAAAGTAGTTGGTTTGCATCGGAAACCGGATTTCACTGTTGAAAAATTCCAGTTCGTCCTGCCATCCCTTTTGCTTTAGGTTGGAGGTGCTCCAAAACCGATTAAAAGCGCGGCTGGAGGACTCAATCTCCATATGCTCGCTCATGCGGTTTTTAATTTGCTCTAGGGTGCCGGTTTTATCGGCGATCGCAAAGGGATTCTGAGAAATAATTTCCGCGCTCATCGTCTGTAAATCCCGCAGAAGAGGCGGAATTTCCTCCGACTCCAACCCTTTCAGCTCTAGAGTTTCCGTCAGTGTGTTCACCGCTCGCAGGTAGCGCTGAGTGTCCCGCTCCGGCTCGATACCTTTAATGGGATCGTAAAACAAAGACACTTCCCCCGGCGGTCCCACAATCTCCCCCAACCAAGGTTGCTCCTCACCGCGATCGCGCAAATACAAAGCGGCGCGTAGATAGAGGGAGCGCAAGGGCACATAGGAAACGTTAAACGCCACCAGACCTAAATTTAGCCACGCCAGTAGAATCAATCCCCGCTCAATTAAAAGGCGAGGCGAAAGAGCAAATCGACGATTAGAGCTGGCTGTGCCCATGGCACCCTCCCAAAAAGTGACACAACATTTCCAACCCCAGGAAACCCCAGGAAAATTTATCGCGATCGCAGGTTAGCATCCCGCGAGCCGCCCCCTCAGACGCCCTGAAAGTTCGCACACAAAGAACATGGGAAACCCAACTCAGGCGTCGTATAATTTTGCACAATTAAACCAACTCAAATCGCCCCATGTAGGACTTTGAAATGGAGCCTTAATACATATAGCGGCAACCATCCCATTGAAAAGCGAAGAGCGGACTAATAATGTTTCCGAACAATCTCATCCAAAAGATTGAAATCTGAGGTTAGCAACCCTAACAGAGTTACCCAATTCTTTGTTGCATAGATTTGCCGTACTCGAAATATTTCTGCCATTGCTGTTACAAATGAAAAAGGACCGAATACAGCATTAGGGCGGTCGCCAGGTAATTCTGATAGGGCGATCAATGGCACAGGATTTGATTGAGTAAAAGTAAGTGTTCGCTTCCGTTTTGTCGATTGCATTCCATCGAAAAATTAACTGTCGTGATTTTCGATGATGATTTTTGGGCGTGCTCCTTGGGGAACACTCTATAAACTTCCTTTGAGGTGTCGCTGGGTTAGTAAAGGTCATCAACATTTACATCGTCAGCTGATTCCACCGGCTCTCACATCGTGTCATTGTCTATGTCATCTGATAATTCCTTTCCCAGCTGGGCGATCACCAGAAACCCTGTGTCAATCTCTGCCCAAGTGTTTCTGTCCGACGTGGCCAGCATGCTGGAAAAGCAGCGTATAGCGTTGATCCCCCAAGATTCTGCCAGCTACCTGGACGAAAATCTGGGATTTCCCGGCGCTCTGTCCGCAACAGCCATTCAAGAGCTACACGGTAAAGCCTGCACGGACTGCGTGGTGGTGATGAACTATGACCGCCAGGTGCTAGGAATTTTAACCACCCAGGACCTGATGCAGTTGGGGGCGGACTCGGTGCCCTTTTGGCATACGCAGGTGAAAGACGTGGTTAAAACTCCGGCGCTGGTGCTGCGGGAAGAGTATTTGACGGATTTAGCCACCACCTATGATTTTCTTCGATATCACCGGGCAAGTTATGTGCCGGTGGTGGGGCAGGATGGGGCTTTGACGGGGCTTTTGAGTGATGAGTGTTTGCGGCAGGCACTAATTTTTCAGCGTTTTAGCTCGGCCCAACCAGGCGATGGCACTTTGGGAATGGAGCAGTTGACTGAGGTGCTGGAAATTTTGGCGGCGCGGGAAAACGCCCTGTCGAAAATTATTGGGCAAATTTATTCGTCTTCAGATTTACCGGCGATTCTGGATACGACGGTGACGGAGATGCGGCGGCTGTTGGGGTGCGATCGCGTCATTATTTACGAACTGCGTCCGGACCTAAGCGGCGTGGTGGTGGCGGAATCGATTATCGAAGGGGGGCGATCGCTGCTCTACTCTGAAGCCCACGATCCCTGCATCGTGCCGGAATGGCTGGAGCCCTATCGCCAGGGGCGGGTGCGCATTGTAAGCGATATCCGTGAGGCAGCCATGAGTATGTGTCATCAGGAACTGCTGACGGGGCTGGATATTCGCGCCAAATTGATGGTGCCCATTGTGGTGAATGAAAAGCTGTGGGGGCTGATGATCAGCAGTTACCAGGATGTGCCTCGTCAGTGGAAAGCTGATGAAATCTCCTGGTCTCGACAGCTCGCAAAACACACGGCGATCGCTATTCAGCAAACCTTCGCCTATGAAGAAGCTCAGGAGGAGCTCAAACGACGCCAGGAAGCTGAGGCGGAGTTAGCCGCCTTGAACCAGGATCTGGAAGACAAAGTGCGCGAACGTACGGTGGAGCTTCAGGAGCAACAGCAGTTTATGCAAACGGTGTTCGACACGGTGCCGATGCCGATTTTTTGGAAGGATCGTCAATCGGTATTTGTTGGTGGAAACAAGGCATCGGCAGAGCAGTTGGGGTTGGAATCGCCCGAGGCCATGATTGGCAAAACAGATTTTGACTTTTCTGCCACAGAAAAGATGGCGGCTAATTATCAGTCGGATGATCGCGCCGTCATGGAGTCAGGGCAGCCCAAGTTGGGTATCGTTGAAAACATCCAAACGCCGGATGACAAAACCTTATATATCGAAACGAACAAGGCTCCTCTACGGAACTTAGAGGGGGACGTTATGGGGTTGGTGGGAATTTTTCAGAATATAACGGAGCGTAAGGAAGCGGAGCAGGCGATCGCTCGGCAGTTAGCGGCGATCGAAGCTTCCGTTGAGGGGATCGGTATTTTAAAGGACTGTCGATTTTTGTACGTCAACCGAGCTCACCTGAAGTTATTTGGCTATGAAGACCCCAGCGAACTGGTGGGGTCTTCATATACCAAGCTCTACTCTCCAGAGGAAAATGAGCGGCTTTCCCGTGACATGATGTCAAGTCTAAACACAACAGGGCTTTGGCAGGGGGAGGCGATCGCCACCAAAAAAGATGGATCTACGTTTCTCCAAGAATTTTCCGTCACCCGTCTAGAAAAGGGGCTGATTATTTGTGTGTGCCGAGACATCACCCAACGCAAACAATCAGAAGATAAACTGCGAATCCTATTAAATAAAACGCAGTTACTGCACGAAGTTAGTTTTGCCATACGTGCTTCTCTAGATTTAGATACGATTTTGCGCAATACGGTGGAAGCTTTATTTGAAAAAGTTGACGCTGATATTTGCGCCTTTGGCTGGTACGAATATGGCGCTTCGCGAAAGGCATGGTCCGTGGTAGTGGAATCGAAAGTGTCCGAAATTCCCACCTGGATAGGGGACTATGTACTGAATCCCTACGAGTCGCTTTTGGAGGCGATCGCCGCCGCCGAAATTTACCAATGTCAGTCGATTGATACAGTTATTGAGGGCAATGAAAATGATGATCAATTGCCCCGGTCTTTCTTTGACGATTTGGGGATTTCAAACTATCTTTGTGTCCCCATTCGCACCTACGGTGGACGCATAGGGCTCTTACATTTGGGGCGTATTGCTGATACGAACAGTTGGGATTCAGAGTCGATTAATTTATTAGAGGAAGTTGGGGTTCAGGTGGCGATCGCTATCAATCAATCACAGCTTTATAAAGAATCCCAAGGGAAAACTCAAGAAATAGAGCGATCCTACGAAAAGCTTAAAGAAACCCAGCTACAGCTAGTTCAAGCAGAAAAAATGTCTGGGTTAGGGCAATTGGTAGCTGGTATTGCCCACGAAATCAACAACCCCGTTAGTTTTATTTATGGCAACCTCAGCCCAGCCTCGGCCTACTTTGAAACCCTAACTAAACTACTGCGGCTGTACGAAGTTTATCACCCTGATACTGCGGGTGAAATTGACGCATTTATCAAAGAAAACGACGTTGAATATTTAATGGAGGACTTCCCTAAACTAGTTCAATCCATGAGGAATGGGGCAAGTCGAATTCAAACCATTGTGCAATCTTTGAGAGTCTTCTCGCGCCTCGATGAGTCTTCTCGAAAGAGAATCAATTTGCACGACAGCATTGACAATATCTTAACGATTGTGGCTAGTCGTTTAGACGGGAGTACAGGCACCCATAAAATTCGACTGATCAAACAATACGATGAGAATCTTCCAGCGGTTGAGTGCCTGGCAGGTCCCTTGAATCAAGTGTTTATGAACTTAATTTCTAACGCCGCTGATGCAGTTAATGATCGTCAAAAAGGCTCCAGCGCGCCAAACTTTGAGGGGGAAATAACCATCAAAACCGAGATTGCTCCCAATGATCGAGTTTGCATTACCGTTCAAGATAATGGCACCGGCATTGAGGAAGAAACCAAGGCAAAAATATTCGATCCCTTTTTTACCACCAAGCCCGTTGGCGTGGGCACAGGAATGGGGCTTGCTATTAGCTACCAAATTGTCACTGGCAACCATGATGGCAACCTTTCCTGTGACTCTACCCCAGGGGAAGGTGCGGTATTCACGGTGGATTTACCTATCACTATGCAACAGTGATAGATGGATCATTAAAACTCAAGAGTTCACGAATAAACCACTCTAAAATAGGTTCCGGGGAGCCTTTTTTTCTATCGTTTTTTGATGGCCATAGTCGACTTTTGAATGAGTAGAGCCGTCAGCGATCCTGAGGGGCATTGTTCGCGAAGGGTTGGCAAAGCCGATAGGGCGGATTCAGCTTCATTGCGGGACTCAAAACTGCCCTGTTCTTTTATCAGGCTGACCATAATTGATCCGAAATTGATCCAAACAAGAGGTTAGCTACGGGCGCTATTGGCTAAGGTCCCTTGCCCCTGATCAGTGCCGCCTGTATTTTAGGGCAAGGTATTTTTGTTGTTTTCTAACCTTTATTGACGCAGGCGACGGCGCGTCAGGAGTGGACATTGGCTGGACGAGAGGATTTGCCGATTCCCGTGGTGGTAAGTGGCGCTGGGGGCAAAATGGGGCGCGAAGTTATTAAAGCGATCGCCGCCGCTGAGGATATGAAGCTGCTGGGGGCGGTGGATACCAATCCTGCGCTTTTGGGGCAGGACGCTGGAGAGGTGGCTGGCTGCGAAGCCTTGGAAGTGCCGATCCTGAATGGACTGGAAGAAACCTTAGCCATGGCGGGTCAGGAGCCACGCCTGGGAGCCATGGTGGATTTCACCCATCCTGACGGAGTTTATGACAACGTGCGATCGGCGATCGCCTACGGTATCCGTCCAGTGGTGGGCACAACGGGTTTAAGCGATCAGCAACTGCAAGAGCTGGCGGACTTTGCGGACAAAGCCAGCACCGGATGCGCCATTATCCCCAATTTCTCCATTGGTATGGTGCTGCTGCAAGAGGCGGCAGTGCGGGCGTCCCAATATTTTGACCATGCGGAAATTATCGAGCTGCACCATAACCAAAAAGCTGACGCCCCCAGCGGCACTGCCATTCAAACGGCCCAACTAATGGCGGGCAAAGCGTTCAACCCGGCACAGGTTAAAGAGACCGAACATTGGACCGGCGCGCGGGGTAGTACCAGCCCAGACAATATCAACGTGCACAGCGTTCGATTGCCGGGACTAATCGCTCACCAGGAAGTGTTGTTCGGGGCGCCTGGGCAAATTTATACCCTGCGCCACGACACCAGCGATCGCGCCTGCTATATGCCGGGGGTGTTGCTCACCATTCGCAAAATTATGGACCTAAAGTGTTTGGTATATGGCCTCGAAAAGCTCCTTTAGACAAGCCAATCGTTATGCAAGAGACTCAAGGTTAGCGCCCAATAAAGCCCCTTTTGCCAGAGTAGGGGCAAATGGTTCTAACTCCTGTGAGCGTCGATCACTGTTTATACCTATGCTGTTGATAGGTCTTTGCAACGTGTCCTAATCAATGCTGATTCCTTTAACTAACGACGCCTTTGAGCAACTGGTTCCGCGCATTGCCACCTATGACCAATATCGTCACTACTGGGGCAAAGCGTCGGATTTTTTACGGCGGCTCGCCATTTCCACCGTAGCGCTGGTGGTGGTATGGGTTGTGGGCTTAATTTTAGGGGAAGGGGTTAGCGGATTAACGTTTGCCCTAGGCTTTGCAGCGGCGCTTTACTGGTTCTGGGTACCGGTTTTCCTCGCCAGTCGCCGTAACGGTGACTATCGCAAATACCGCTACTGCGGCATGCTGTCGGCCAAGGTGGTGGAAACCTTCGTTACCGAAGAGCTGCTCAATGAACAGGAAACGGTTAACCCCATCGGCGACCTGGTAATTGTGGAAAACCGGGAGCGCTGTATCAACGTGGTGGTGTGCGACGAAGCGGGCTTTGAGGTGACGGTACAGGCTCCCCTGCGGCGGGATCACAAAGGCGTTGTCCCTGGACAGCGGGCAGAAATGGTGGTGTTTTCCAATGACGCAGACCTGGGACGTATTGGCGTTGTGGGTGATTTATACGTTCCCACACGGCGAATCTGGGTTAGTGACTATCCCTGTGTGCAGCGGGATGCGTTTTTAGATATTGCTGAGCAGGTGTTTCCCCGCAGTCGATCGCGATCGCCCCAGCGTGTTCAACGATCCCAGCGTCAACGTTCCCAAAAGTCCGGTTTGCGCCCCCGTTCCGGGCGATCGCCCCGCTCTAGCGATCGTCGCCCCCCTCGTCGTCGCTACTAACTTTGACGGAATAATTGCCACACTGGCGTCTTATTAGGGGCTGTCATCAATTAAGCGTCAAAAGCTCGACACAATGGAGAATCCACGCCCTTTCAAAACGAAGCATATTAGGGGCTGAAACCCTTGCAGCCACTGGCTTTGAAGTTTGAGTCATGACAGCCCCCATAACCCCCAAGAGTCTCACGCAGCAAGGGGCACACGCTCCCAAAAGTAACCCCCCCATAAAGTGCAGCCTTTTAGCGGTGGAGTTCAAGGTTTAACTGATGGCACACCCTAGATACAATGGGCGATGAACGTTGAAATCCGAGTCGCTACGTTAGCCATGGTGAAAACCAAGGGAATTAGTCCCACACGATTAATTGGCTAGTCGCTGTCTTTAGTGGGGAATACGAACTTGCAGTTGCCTACACTAAAAGACTAAGTCGTCATAATTAGCGGCTCTAAAATTTCAAAAACCGTTCTGAGTCAGGGTGAGTTTTCCAGTAAACACCTCAAATAGGCACTTACTTCACAGTTGCAAAGTCACTATCCATAAGCAACAGCGCTGAATACCCCAAAAAAGAACTCCTTGATAGATGTAACCAATCAAAGCTTCTTGATTGGTTCATCGCTGGAAGGGTTGCCTCAATTTAAAATTGCGGGGCGATACCCGTGACGGCAAAGGGATCCAAAGTGGATAAGCTTCAAGGTATTAGTCGCTGATGATGGGGTGACGCTAGCTTACAAGCCAGTTTGAAATCGCTGACGAATTTGTCCATGGACGCTAACCACGACTTTAATAACGCAAAACAACCGAAGAATTGGGGAGCAAATCGCAACGATCCTTGGAAGGATGATTTAAATTCTTCTGCTTCTTCCTTCGGCGACGCCTTAATTAACGTTCCTCTTGATGAACAGCCACCGGAGGAAGCGTGGCTTTTTGACCAGTGGCTAATGTTGGGATGGGAGCGCTGTCAAACTCAGGCCTGGGACTTGGCGTTGGAGGCGTTTCATGAGGCTTTGACCATTGATCCCACCGCAGTGCCTGCGCTCCACGGTCAGGCGATCGCCCACAATGGGCTCGGATCCTTTGCGGCGGCGGTGCCGGTTTTAGAAGATCTTCTAGCTCAAACCCCGCGGGATCCCAATGTTTGGGGAAACTATGGACATGCTTTGTCCGGCTTAGAGCGCCACGGGGAAGCGCTGCGGGCCTATCAACAGTGTTTAAAGCTTCAGCCAGACTGGGCGATCGCCTGGCAGCATTTGGGAAAAACTTATCAGGTGTTGAACGATGGCAGTGCCGCCCAGCAAGCCTACCGCCAGGCCCTCAACTTAGACGAATCCCTTATTGAATCCTGGTACGGCTACGCCACCCTATGCCGCCGTAATCAGCAGCCGGAAGAAGCCCTATCGTCCTATGGACGGGTTTTGGCGCTGGATCCCAACTATAAGGAAGCTTGGAATTACCAGGGGGTGTTGCTGGAAGATCAATATCGCCACCAGGAAGCGTTGAACTGCTATGACCAGGCGATCGCCCTTGACGACACCTACGGCGACGCTTGGAACAATCGCGGCATTGCTCTGGAACACCAGGAAAACTGGTCTGATGCCCTGCACGCTTTTGAGCATTCCCTTGCCTGCGATGATCGTCGTCCAGATGTGTGGAATAACTACGGGCTGGCGTTGGATGGACTCGGTGATGTGCGCCGAGCCATTCAAGCATTTGATCGGGCATTAATTTTGAGCGATCGCCAGTATTGGCGAGCATGGGTCAACCGAGGCTGGAGCCTGTGGAAAGATCAAGGCTACGGCGTTGCCATTGAAAATTGGGAAACGGGACTAACCGTATTGCGCAGCATTCAGCCCGACTATCGCCTGGGAGCCGGCATGTTGCTGTATCACAAGGGGCGCGGGCACGGTCAATTTGCGCCTACCCAGGACCATCCCCTGGAATATTGGCAAGCAGCGATCGCTTGTTTTGACCAGGCACTAAGCATCCTAACGCCCGATCAACATACCCAGTGGCACCTCCAAGTTTTGCAAGATGCGATCATCACCTGCCGCGACGCCCACTGCCCTGTTCCAATGCAAACGTACCTGCAACAGGGCACAGAGCTATTGCGCCAGTTAACCCGAGAAGCTACCTCTACGGAGCGCAAAATCGAACTCGCCAGCCAGCTCGCCAACTTTTACCAGCTGGCAGAAACGCCGGGCGAACCCATTTAAGAAACTCTGACTAGAGTTTTGAGTCGCCCAGCGCCTTACTGCTTTTATCTCCAACGAGCCAAATAGAGGGTTACCTGGAGAAAAGGATTCAACTATAGACTGCAAAGCATTCGGCAAGAACTACGCTTCAGCAGGAATAATCAGTTCACCGCGCGATCGCAGCACCTTCCCTTCCTTAACTGCCGTGTTAAGGAGACGAGTTACCGTCACCCGAGAGCAATTTAAAGTTTCTGCCAACTCTTGGTGGGTCAGCAACGATGGCACTGACCAACCTTGAGGGGTGGAGTAGCCAAATTCCTGGGCAAACCACGTTAAAAATTCCAGTAGGCGATCGCCCATACGTCCCCGGCGCAGAATTGCCATTAGCCGACTTTGCTGCTGCAAATGGGACAGTAGCACTTGGGGATCCGTAAAAATTTCCGTTGTAACCAGCGACGCCTTAACCTTCGTCAAACACTCCACCTGTAGTGCCACGTCTCCAGCCAGGGGCAATCCCACAACGCTCCCCTCTCCCCAAAAACCCAGCACCATCGCCATCTCATCGGTGCCGGAATGGGCCAGCGTGCGCACAATACCCTGATCAATGCGCCAAAGTTGCTTCGACGCTAGCGGCAAAATTGATCGCCGCACAAAGGTCCGTTCCAGGGTTTTCCAAGACTCTGATTCCCTCATCGATCCCCCAGCGATCGCTGATCGCCGACCAGGCACCAAACGCTCCGGCACCAGCTCCAGCCCAGAGGCAGGCTGACGGTAATTAGGGCGCGATCGAAAATGAGCAGTTGACATAAGACCGTAACAAAAACGACACAGAAGAACGACAGTCAAAAAAGGCAAGAAACGGTGTCAAAAAGCTTGCTCAAACGAAGCTAGTCAATAGACAACATAGGGGCATCTCTAGAAAAGCCCTAAAAAATACGCTCAATAACCTTCCTGTTCTCCGTCAACACTCGGACCCGCTAGTAAACTTTGAGAAAACTCCATGCCTTCCAGCGCTTCATCGCTAGCCACCCAATGCCATGGACCAGCAATCCACAAAAAAGGCGATAAAGAAATTACTTTTTTTCGACAACCCAACACTTAAATCATCCAAAACGAGAGAGTCATTTAGAGTTAGGTCTACTTAGGAACCTCGTAACCCCCTAAAGGTGAGGTGTCATTAATTAGGCTCGAAGTCCTACGAGAAAATCACTTACGAAGGAAGCTCAATCAAAGCGACCCAATAAAAAAAGTAGCAATAAGTGTTGCTTGCTTGCACTTCACCTACTGCTACCCGTGACCTTTCAGAGAGAAGAAAGTCAATCCAAGAGAACAACGCGACGTACGTATTGGTTCAAACTCAAGCAAGCTTGGGAACCAATACGATGGCAACCTTTTGGACTAACTTCCAAAATCCATTGCATTGGTTCCCGAAACCTAAGGCTTACAGGCTGAAAGCGGTCTTAACTTGCTCAGACCACGCAGCAATACGCTCTTCGGTCTTCTCAGGCTGGTTATCCTCATCCAAGCCCAAGCCGACGAATACGTCGCCGCGCTGAGCCTCGGAGGCCTCAAACTCATAGCCATCAGTGGACCAATTCACAACAGTCTCAGCACCTGCTTCTGCAAGCTCCTTCTCAAGGATTCCCATGGCATCCAAGAAGTTGTCGGCGTAACCAATTTGGTCGCCCACGCCAAAGTAAGCGATCTTCTTACCTGCCAATTCCAAGCCGGAGAGATCGTCGACGACGCCACCCCAACCATCAGGTAGCTCTCCAACGTTCCAGGTAGGCGATCCAACAATCAGGCACTCGTACTCGCTAAGCTTGTCAAGCTCAACATCGTTGATGTCGTTTAGCTCAACAACAGAGTCACCACCGAGGGCAGACTGAATCTGCTCAGCGATATCTGCAGTTTTTCCCGTTTGGGTATCGAAAAATAGTCCAACCTTAGCCATGAAATTATCCTGAACTGTTTTACTTCAAAGTGTTCGCTTAACTTAACGAACTTTCTTTACTTAGTTTAACGATCGCCTGTGCCGAAAGTCTATTGCAAATTTGTAGCGATACCTGAACCAATACTTAAGAAGTAGCGTCCAGAGCCCGCTCAATGCGGCGGAAATCGAAGCCCAAAGCGCGCAAAGCGTGCCAGAGGTGCCCCTGCAAGAAGAAGAACGCCAAGAAGAAGTGGGCATTAGCCAACCAGCAACGAGCAGAGTGCTGACCTACGCCTAAATCAACCGTATCAGCAAAATAGGGCACAACCCCAAGCTTCACCTGCAACGTAGCGCCGTAGAACTCAGGGGGATACGCCAAGGTATTCACAGCGCAGAAATATGCCGCAACGAAACCAGCCAACGCAATACCGCCCAAGGAATAGGACAGAATCGCTTCACCGGAGAAGGTAAGCACCCGCTTCGCCCACTTCATGGGGGGAACCACGATGTGCCAGACACCGCCGCCAATCAACATAAAGCCCACGTATACGTGACCACCAACGAGGTCTTCTAGGCTGGTGATGGTAGCAAAGTGGGTTTGATAGCCATAAATGGTGGCAGGGTTCAAATTCGGGGTAACGGTGTGTACCGTTTGGGTTACGGAGTCGTAAAGACCACCCCAATACATGCCCTTGCCAGCCAGCAACAAAGCACCGAAGCCAAGGAATAGTAGGTGATGACCCAAGATAAAGCCGAGCTTCTTGGGATCGCCCCAATCGAAGTCGAACTTCTTGGCACGACCGGTGGCGGTGCCTAGATCCTCAGGACCTTTTAGGGTGTGGTACAAACCACCAGCGCCCAATACGGCGGAGGAGATTAGGTGTACAGCACCTACCACCAGGTAAGGATAAGTATCAACAATCATTCCACCATCGCCAACGCCTAAGCCAAGGGTTGCTAGGTGGGGCAGAAGAATTAGGTTTTGCTCACCCATGGGTAGGGTGGCGTCGAAGCGGGACAGCTCGAACAAGGTAAAAGAGCCTGCCCAAAAGGTGATCAACGCCGCTTGCGCCACGTGAGCACCAATGAAAAGCCCCGACAACTGGGCAAACCGGGCGTTGCCGGCCCACCAGTCATAAGTGACTTTGGGATTATCATATGTCTGCATCAGGATCCTCCAAGGATTCGCAGAAAGTATCTAAGAAGATTAGGACCTGAATTGACTCTCAATGGGAAAACAAGTTTTCCTTGCCTTATTGAGAATAAAATTCATTAGAACTCATTTGAACATAGCTGAGAATAGTTGGCAACAGGACTGTCACAGAACTTTATTGTGGCGATGTAATTTCTATAACCGTGGCTCAGTATCTACCTTTGCTGCTTTAACGTAACACAGCAGAAAAAAGGGACAAAATTGCTCATTCCCTGATTATTTCTAGGGTTCAGCAGGGCTAAAATTGCCGATTTAGAGGCTGATTCCTCGCTTTACATTGTTAACAGTTGGGATCCTTTCGCAATAGAGATTAAGCCTGCGTAGCATACAGGCGGATTAGAAAGGCTAAAAACCAGGAGTAAAAGATTAGAGAAAAAAGAGGGGGCTGAGCTGGGTTTTCCGGATCTGGGTCTTATGGTGGGGATTGGAGAGTTTTTGTGTGTGGTGCTGTGAAGGAACGTCGCGATCGCCCCAATGGTCATCCATCCCATAGCCCCTTTGAAGACCCTAAAAAAACTGGGGAACGTCCGGTGCAAAGCGGTGGGCGTTCTTCCATTAGACATCTCCCTGTCGAACCGTTGAAATCTCTAGGGAGGGGCCGTTTAAGGCGGCGAAACCTGCAAACACGGCTTTTGTTGTCCCATTTAACGGTGCTGGTGGTGGGGTTGGGGATTTTTGTGGGGGTGGGGCTGGTGTCGTCGCCTCAGTTATTTGTGGTGCAGTTGGAGCGTCTGGAGATTGCGGGGTTTCAGATTTCTCGGGCGCGGCGGCAGTTAATTCGCGGCTTTGATTTGGTGTGGCGGCAAAGTAGTTTTTGGTCGGCGATCGCGGGAGCCGCCACGGCGGGGGGGGTAAGCTTTTGGGCGTCCCGGCGCATTGTGAAGCCGCTCAAGGAAATGGAGGCGGTGACGCGGCAGTTGGCGGCAGGGGATTTAGGGGCGCGGGTGCGGGCTTACGATATTGCGGAGCTGGATCAGGTGGGGCAAAGCTTTAACGGCATGGCAGATAGTTTGGCGGGGGTGGAACAGCGGCGGCGACAGTTGGTGGGGGATTTAACCCATGAGCTGCGATCGCCCTTAACGGTAATGCGAGGTTACCTGGAGGAGCTCGCCAGTGATGTCATTGAGCCGTCGCCGGAACTGTACGGCCGCCTGGTTCGAGAAACTCGGCGGCTAGAGCGGTTGGTGCGGGATACCCAGGAGCTGTCGAAGGTGGAGGCGGGACATTTGCCGCTGGATATTCGGGCGATTCCGGGGGAGTCGCTAGGGGAGCTGATTGTGGGGTTGGTGGATCAGCTGCGGGATCAGGTAGTGGATAAGGATCTGACGCTGGCGATGGATTTGCCAGAAGAGTTACCGACGGTGGCGGCCGATGGCGATCGCCTCCATCAGATTTTGGTGAATTTACTGAGCAATGCCCTGCGCCATACCCCCTTGGGAACGGTGACAATATGGGCGCGGCGATTGCCTCCCGAGTTTAATCACCCCGCTCAGTTGCCCCGTGGGAATAGTGAAAAACAAGGTGACGGCAAAAAAAATGATCCAAGTCTGTGGCTGGGGGTGACTGATACGGGGGAAGGGATCGGGGCGGAAAGTTTGCCTTATATATTTGAACGGTTTTGGCGGGGGGATTTGGCTCGCGATCGCCAGGTTGAACCGGGCATGTCCCTAGAAAGTTCCTCCAAACGCACCAGTGGAGCTGGTATTGGATTAGCCATTACTAAGCAGCTTGTGGAACGTCACGGAGGAAAAATCGTCGCAATTAGCGAACCGCATCGGGGCAGCACGTTTTATTTTGATCTGTCGTTAGCTAAAGCTCGATGGAAATAACCGTCTATAAGGGATGGAACCGCTTAGAATCGCGGAAGCATTTCTTACAGGGATTCCGCGAGCTGGGTATGTTTCTGGATATGTTTTCACCTCAGTCTCTCTCACGAACGGATAAAGCAACCGGCGTTGCCCTCCGTCCTGGGAAGAGGCTGGAGATAAGGACTTCCAGCAGTTTGTGATCTGCCAAAAGAAACGGGTCCTAGTTTCTAACTTTTAGTTTTTGCAGTGTTCGTCGCTTGTTTTGAGGTAATTCTGTGAGCTTCTTTGATTTTGCACTTTCTCCAAGCGCTGCTTCTAGCCCCTCTAGCCGCGCCACCTCAACGGGCACTGATGGAATACTGGATCCATTTTCAGCGGGGTCCGAATCCCACACAGACCGGGCAATTGCCCCAGATATTTTAATTACCCCTATTCCCATAAGCGCGGACGGTGATGATCTGAATTTGCTGGTCCCTGGGGAAGATCGGCGGGGGCTCTCGGGGGAGCGCCGCAATTTAAATAGCATCGGCACCGATGGCAATGATGTGCTGACGGGTACCGCCTTTAACGACACCGTTTTTGGCGGCAGCGGTGATGACTTTGTGCGCGGTTTAGAAAGCGCGGATATTTTATTTGGCAATCGTGGGCGCGATTCCCTGTTTGGCAACCAAGGCAATGACTCGATCTTTGGTGGTATGGATGGGGACTTTCTGCTGGGGGGGCGCGATGGCGACATCATTAACGGCAACCTGGGTGATGATTTTGTGGGCGGCAACCTAGGTAATGATTCCGTGTTTGGCGGGCGCGATAATGATTCCGTATTTGGCGGTCAGGGGGATGATTTAGTGTTTGGGGATCTGGGGGATGACCTGGTATCCGGTGACTTGGGACGGGATACCCTTTTTGGGGGACCGGGGCGCGATCGCTTTGTGCTGCGGCCAGGGGCAGGGGATCCCCTGGATACCCTAAGCGATTTGGTGGCGGACTTTGAGCGGGGAGCCGACATTATTGAGCTGGGGGGGGGTGTGAACCTCAGCGACATAATTTTGGAATTTAGTGCTTCCAATACGGGCAATACGGTGGTGCGGCAAATTTCCACCGGGGAAGCGTTGGGGGTTATTCAAAACACCGTTAATGTGCAGTTTACGGGGGCAGACTTTGGACAACCCACGGCGACCCTCAATTTCGGTCCGCCGCCGCCCGGTTTTATGCCTGCGCCCGCCCCGACGCCTGCGCCCACACCAGCTCCCGCACCGACACCTACGGTGCTAGCTAGCGTAAATGATCCCGACTCGGAGCCCTTAAGCGGGGCGGAGTCGTTAACCACCTTGAGCAGTCAGGGCAATGCGATCGCCTCCCAGGGCGCCACCAGTTTTGCGGCGGGCTTTATTCAAGTGAATGCGGACAACCAGGATCCGCGCTTAGCACGGTTTGATAACGGCAATTTGACCTGGCTAGGGAACACCTATGAAACCACCGGTGCCGATAGTCGGGGGCACGGTTTGCTGTGGAACGGTGCCAATGATTTATACGCGGTGTTTACCATTGACGGCGCCCAGGGCGATGCCAGCCAAGATTTCCGACGGTTCGCCACCAACGGCTGGCTGAATAACTACGGCATTGGCGGCGGACCTCGAGCAGCGGTGTTGGCTCGCCTGGATGCGGCAACGGGGAATATCCAGTCAGCCACCTACCTGCGAGCTCAGTTGGGCAGTGGCCGCACCAATACCCTAACGGTGAACGGCTTGGGCTTCGACGGCAGCGGCAATGTGGTGGTGAACGCCGTGACGGCATTTTCACCGCTGCGGGTGGATCGTAGTCCCTTTAATTGCACCGGACCGTCGGGCTTTAACTACACCTTGACCCTATCGCCCGATTTATCCACCGCCATTAGCGCTTCGGCGGATCGCTGCACCTAAGCGGCAGGGATCACTCTCAGTTAGCCCCACCAATTGGGGACTGTCAGCATTTAACTCTCAAAGCCTTTAGCTGTAGAGGTTTTGAGAGTTAATATTTTTTGTTTTGAAAGGGCGTATACTGCCCACTGCGTAAAGCTTCTGGCACTCAGTGGATAACACGCAAGGGCATGGCGAATCTAGCAGGACTTACGCAAAGTCCCTTTATCGAGGGTGGACTGAGGGGGAAGCCGATGCAACGTTTGTTTTTGGACTCAAACGGCATATCTTGCTTAGGTCCTGTCTAAATAGAAGCTCCTTAGCAAAAGTGATGCAAGGGATGTCCATCTGGGCGTTCGAAAATCGCACTTTTTCATCGACAGATCTTCACAAAACTGCCGAAGGATCTTCCTGAAAACACCTTGATTCTTTCGCAAAGTTAGTCGTAGTGAATATCACATTTAGACCGCGATCGCCGGAGTATTGTTTTCCTGGCGTTTATGCTTAACGCCAGCGGGACTTTGCCCCATCGGCAATCCCACAGGGGTGTGTTCTAGATCGGTGCTATTTATCCTTTGCGAGTACTATTTCTGTGGATTTCCTCAACCTAACATCGTCTCCAGCCCCGTCCACCCGCGCCACCACAGCGGGGACAGAGTGGGACTCAACACCATCTTCAGCAGTGGGATTTAACATCTGGCTCGACGGCAATACTTCCGTACATGGGGTGTCTTTATTAACGCCTATTACCGTGTTTGCCGATGATGAAAATCATGCTATTTTGCCTCCTGTATTAGGGGAGCGCCGATCGCTGTCGGCGGGCGATCGCCGCAATCTCAACACCACCGGCACTAGCAACGACGATGTTTTAACGGGCACTGCCGCTAACGACACCATTATTGGGGGCAGCGGCAATGATTCTGCTTTGGGATTAGAAGGGGCTGATATTTTGTTTGGCAATCGCGAAAGCGACTCCCTGTTCGGCAATCAAGGCAATGATTCCATTTTTGGCGGGCGGGATGAGGATTTTCTCCTGGGCGGGCGCGATGGTGATTTGATTAACGGCAATTTGGGCAACGATTTTGTGGGAGGAAACCGAGGCGACGATACGGTATTTGGCGGGCGAGATAGCGATTCCGTATTTGGCGGTAAAGGTAATGACCTCATTTATGGGGATTTGGGCGGTGACCTGCTGTCCGGGGATTTAGGGCAGGACACCCTTTTTGGAGGGGCAGGGAGCGATCGCTTTGTGCTGAGACCAGGAGCTGGCGACCAAACCGAACTTCTGAGCGATATGGTGGCGGACTTTGAGCGGGGTGTTGACCAAATCCAGCTAGGAGGTGGCATTACCTTGCGCGACGTAATCCTGGAACCCAGCGCAGCCCTTCCCAACAGCACCGTTGTTCGACAGATTGCCACCGGTGAAATTCTGGGGGTTATTCGAAATACCATCAATACTCAGCTTGCCGGCGTGGACTTTGGTGAACCCACCACATTGCCCAATTACGGTTCCGCCCCCATTCCCGGCGCTTCCCCACCCCCCGCAACCGGTGGCACTCCTATTTCCGGCGGAATTTCTACACCCAACTCTGCCCCGAGTGGCGGCGCCACCTCCGGTGGAACTGCCGCTCCTGGCAGTATCCCTGGCGGCGGCGGATCCCCAGCCCCCGCTTCTACTCCCACTCCGACATCTACCCCACCAACCCCAATACCCACGCCCAACCCAACCCCCGCCCCCGGTGGCGCATCCCTTGCTGATGTGGGCGGAGCCAATCTTCTTAACAACGGCGACTCTTTGGGCGCTTTAACCAGTCGCGGCAACGCAGCAGTCTCCCAAGGCAACACCACCTTTGTGGCGGGCTATGCCCAAGTGAGCGGTAACAATCAAAATCCGCGTATTGCCCGATTCGATAACGGAGTACGCACTTGGCTTGGGGGCGATAACTACGAAAGCGGTGGCGCGGACAGCGTCGCCCGAGGATTGCTGTGGGATGGCGGAAGGGATTTATATGCGGTGTTTAGTATCGACGGGGCACAGGCGCCGGATTTCCGACGCTTTTCTGGCAGCGGCTGGATAAACAGCTATGGCAATGGCGGTGGTCCTTCAGTGTCGGTGCTGGCCAGGCTTAACCCCAACACAGGAGCCATTGAACAGGCCACTTACTTACGGGCAGAATTGAGCAGCGGGCGCACCAACACTTTACGGGTGAATAACTTAAGTTTTGACGGCAGCGGCAATGTGGTGGTCAATGCCAGTTCGTTTTTCTCGCCCCTGCGCGCGGATCGCACTCGCTTCAACTGCTCAGGATCGTCGCCTTTTGATTACACCGTAACCCTATCGCCTGATTTATCTTCGGCCCTGAGCGCCTCTGCCAGTGGCTGTTCGTAGGAAAGCTGTTGGTAGGAAAACTGTTCATAGGAATCGTAGACAGTTTATGGGCATCAGCCCTGAGTTACTCTTCCAAGGATCGGTCTTCGATTTCTTCCAGGACCGGTTCCGGAGCCTGGAGTTCAGGTAGGGGGCGGGCGATCACCTGTTCCTGACTTTGTAACTCCGGCAGGGCAATTTCTTCCCGTTCAGGCTGCTTGATAGAAATGGGCAGCGCCACGGGGACGGGGCGATTGGCGGCAATTTCGTCGAGCCAATGTTGCGCCAGCGGCAAAGTTTGCTCCAAATCTCCCAAGGCGCGAGGAATCACCATCATGGCGTGCAGTTCCCCGATTTTTTCCGCCTCCATCATGCCCACTTCGATGGCCACGGCCACATTGGCGATCGATCCTCGCACGATCGCGGTCACCAGCCCTTCCCCTGTGGCTTCATAGGAAGAAAGCTGAATTTCAGCCGCCTTAAGCATGGCATCGGCAGCCCCCACCATGGCAGGAAACCCCCGCGTTTCCAACAGCCCCACCGCCTGATTGGCAAATGGGCTTTCTCGAGGGTCAAACGCTATCTCCATAAACCGGCGGCTAATGGGAAAGATCGCCTCCATGTTGTTTTCTGGGCGAGAAATAATCGTCTTGCCCATTAACTGCCCAAAATTCTGCGCCGTTTCCGCCCCCGCCTCCACCGCGATGCGCACATCGGCAATACCACCCCGGACGATCGCCGAACAATGCCCACTGCCAATTTTCTCAAAGCCCACCAGGGTCACCCCTGACGACTTCAGCATCATATCTGCTGTTCCCACGATCGCCGGAAAGCTCGCCGTCGACACAATGCCGAGGGCACCCTCATGGACTTTAGCTTTTTGGGACCGGGAAAAATTTTCTGTCATAAAGTTGGCGAAGGGCGAGGCGATCTAATGCGCTACCAGCCCCATTCTAATCGCCCCACCGCTGCCCTCAGTCGGAAAAAGCCTAAAAACGTAAGGCTGCCCCCAAGGGCAGCCCCAGCAAAATCAACGAGTGCGATTACTTTTTCGCCGTTCTGAACTAATCCAAATCCATACCGAAAATGGTGCCGAACACCTGCTGTACTTTGTCACCGGAATCGATGGTTTCCAACGGGTCCTTGCGCAGGCGGTGACGTAGGCACAGCACAATCACTCGCTTAATATCATTAACGGTCACCTCGGTGCGCCCTTCAAATGCCGCCAAAGCCTTCGCCGCACGGTTGGTAACAATATCGCCTCGCAAACCGTCCACATCCAGCTCGGCGCACACCTGGGAAATTTGCACCTTCAGGTCACGGTCAATGTCCACCGACTTCAGCAAGTCCCGCGCCTGCACCAGCTTTAACTGCAGCGCATCCTGCTCCGTCTGGTGGTTCTTCAGATAATCGGTGGGGTTGCTATCAAACTCGCCACGCTCTTCAACAATTTGCACCCGCAAATCCGGCTCTTTCACCGTGCGAATTTCCGCGTGCATCCCAAAACGGTCTAATAGCTGGGGACGTAGCTCGCCCTCCTCAGGGTTACCGGAGCCCACCAAAACAAACCGTGCCGGGTGGCGAATGGAAATACCTTCGCGCTCCACGGTGTTCCAGCCCGACGCCGCCGAATCTAGCAGCACATCTACCAAGTGGTCGTCCAGCAGGTTCACCTCGTCCACGTACAAAATGCCGCGATTTGCCTTGGCCAACAGCCCTGGCTCGAAGGCTTTGATTCCCTCCGCCAGCGCTTTTTCAATATCGATGGTGCCGCAAACCCGGTCTTCCGTTGCGCCCAGGGGCAGGTCCACCATTTGCACTTTTTTCATGGCGGTGGGCAGGGACTCGCCGTTTGCTAGGCGATCGCGCACCTCGTCGCTCATCAATTCCACATCCTGAGGATCGCTGCCGAAGGGATCATCTGCCACCATTTCAATTTCCGGCAGCAGGTCCGCCAAGGCACGAATGGTGGTGGACTTACCGGTGCCGCGATCGCCCATAATCATCACCCCACCAATTTTGGGGTCAATGATATTGAGCATCAAAGCAAGCTTCATTTCCTCTTGCCCAACGATCGCCGTAAAGGGAAAAACAGCGCGACGCTTTTCAATGGAGTCAGAAGAATTAGCTGCGGGTGGGGTGGCAACGGCAGTGGTCACGGCAATCCTCAATAATAATTTTTACAGCAGAAAATAAAAGCAAAGAAAAAACAAAATCCATCCCAGAACTACCAGGATGGACAACCTAGAGACTTATTTTGCCATAACGAACAGGGCTCATCAGCCTAAATGCTCAACAAATACCCCGAAGGCCCTTAGCGATAGCATTTATCGAGCACCTAGCCAATGTTCGCTACCGGCAGCGCTCCAAACGCCTACCCCAGCACACAGCAATAGACAAATCTTAGGCAGCCACAGACTGCTGATTCACCTTGGGAATGTACTCAATTTGGGCATAACCGCTAAAGACTAAAGTCTTGTCTCGAGTTTCCAAACGGTTTAAGCGTAGGGTCAATCCATCTAGCCCGAACCGGTCTAGGTCCACCATATTGTCCAACAGGTCGCCGAGCACTTTGGCGAACACCGTTGCGCGATCACGAAGCTCCGCAGGCGTTTCCGACTCCACAAACTTCTGATTACCGAAAATAATGCGGCGGCGGCGCACCACCTCCACAGTGGCGTCCAAAGTTACGGGAATGGCTTCCATACCAATCGCCTCAACCACCGCCGACAGCCGCACTGAATTGTTCTCGTTCAGGGTCAGCTTGATACCGCCGAAGGACACGGGCTGTCCACCGGATGCCTCCAAAAGGGCTGGCTCCTGGCGATTTACTAAATGCTGGGTGACCAAAGGGGCACGAAACGCCTGATTTAAATCTGCCTCTGCAAGGGTGACCTGAGCGATCGCCTGAGTGCCATTTTTCAGAGCCAAGCGCCCCTGCATCACCGCGCCAAAATCCACAGCCACCGCATCAGTCTCAAAATTCATAGACTGGGTGCGAAACTGACGACGGATAACTAACCCAGCGCCTTCCATACGGAAGCCGTCCAGGCTACCTTGCAGCAACTGTGCTGGAGACTGGCACCGCACATCAACACTCAAAGAATCACTAGCCGAGAACATGCGCCGCAAAGCCTCGGTAGCCACAGTATTAATGAGCTGCTTGCCCCACTCCGGAGAGCTATTCGGAAACATAATTGCGCCGCTAAACATAAGCACGAACCTAACCTGGCCAACAAACAAGCCGAACTGGTAATGCGGTTGCTACACACTTAGCCTAGCAAATCTCATTTACAAAAGTTAATTGAGGTGACCGTATTTGCTTGAAATAACGTTACAGAACTGTCATTCCTGTTATTGCCGTAGGTTATCAATAGACTTCAAGCAACAATGATTTCGAGCAGCGGATCGCCCAGAACGTAGATCCTGCATAGTCGAGAAGCAAAGCTAGCGCCTTTTACTGCTCGTTTAGTAGTTTGAACAATCGCCGGGGCGATTTCAAGTGGCATTTAAGGGGCGATCGCTATTGAAGCTATCGAATGCTGCGGGGATCGCCCTCAAAAGTGTCAATCTTTCCTAGTCAGCTCTTTTGAATCTGGATATTTGGTCGGTACAACGTTGACACGTCGCTGAATACTGTCTCTAAGGCAAATTCAACTGCTATTAGTAAAACTAACGCCCTCGTTCCAACCGTTTCTGGGACGGCTTGCGCTTAAAGTAACCCGCTACATTCAGCTTATCCCCCTTGATTTGGCTAAGGGGTAGGGGCAGGAATTCGAGGGTTAGTTTTCCGGGAAGGACGCCCGGGCTTTTGGGATTTTGTGGAGGCGATCGCCAAACTCTGCCTATCGGGCCGGGAAAACGCGACAGACTCACCACCCAAATCCAACGCCGCAAGAAATTCCCCCACCGTCGGCACATCCAACGCTAAATCCGTCGGAAACCCCTCACCGTGCTCAAACTTGCCGTAATCTGCTCTTTGATTTCGGTAAAGTTCACCACGGAGACTCTCCCACTGGATTGAAAAGGTAGGCACGTCAATCCAGGTTATCCGCCGCAATTTTCCGAATCACAGGGGCACGAAATTCAACTTAACAAGTGGTCCTGGCATCGATAAAGATGCTTAGGTTATGGCAGGACTATGGCTAATAAACCATGATTGTGATCATCAAAGGGCGTGCTACTTCTGAGCAAATCACCCAGATGCTAGAGGCTCTGAGCATTTACATTAAAATGGCAGTGGATGTGGATCGTGAAGTCTTGGCTGGAGGCGGCGAACTACACGCTGATTGCGAGTTAGTGTTGCTCGACGATGGTAGTTCACAAAGTAATGTTTGGGGAGCAGACTGGTACCCCACTAATCAGACGGTAGGCTTCGAGTCAATTATCAATATTCGTCCCAGTGCAAACAACCGTTCGATGGAAATTCAAGACGTTGAGATACGTCAAAAAGTGGAAAAGATTGTCAGAGATTATCTAGAAGGAGTCCAATTTCAATGGGAGTAGATTGGGATATTCTCAAAACGCATTTCCTTCAGGCTGATCCGGCTGTTCAGCTCGATAGTCTCGCTTTGAATCTAACGCGTATTCAAGTTTTTGCTAATAGTGGCACGGGGGAATCTGTCGCTCAACATCTTGTTAGGGAAAGTCAGTTTTTTATCGAGTGGATGGTGGTGGATATTAACTTGGAATCCGATGCAGCTCGGGCAGCTGAGTTGGTTGACTTACAAAGGGTGCTGAGTCGCTGGAAGCTCAGTTGGAGGGATTGGTGGGAAGACGAGCAAAAGCGCGAAGAAATGGCAAACCTGGCTCAGCGATGGAGCGATCGCCTGCTCCAGGAGTACGCCCTATCAGCTTGAGTTAGGAATAGCGGGCGATCGCCAAACTCTGCTCATCAGGCTGGGAAAACTCAACGGACTTACCATCCAACTCCAGCGCCGCGAGAAATTCCCCCACCGTCGGCACATCCAACGCCAAGTCTTCTGGAAATCCCTTACCACCATCAAAACTCGCCGCAATCTGCTCTTTGATCTCGGTAAAGTTCACCATGGAGACTCTCCCACTGGATTGAAAAGGTAGGCACGTCAATCCAGGGTATCCGCTGCAATTTTCCGAATCACAGGGGCACGAAATTCAACTTAACAAGCGGGGCGTGCAAGCTATCAGTGGTTGACTTACCATAAGCAAATATCACTTGAGTGCCAGACAAAATATGACCTCTTCTAACCCCAAAGATAGTCGACCTCAGGATCAGCTTCAGGGAGTGAAGGAGAAGAAAAAGAAAAAGCGTTCTGGATTCAAAGCAAACTATAAAGTACTCGCAGTTCTCCGTAGACCAATTCCGGGATATCGTTACCTGAACCTCAATCTCGCTAGACATAAGGTTGATGACAATAAGGTGCTGCGCTTAATCTCGCCTGGCAATTGGTTCAAAATTGCAGACCAACGGGCTTTATCCACCATATTGGAGATGCTTAAGAGAGGAGCAGAGGAGCTGAACTGGGATTTCCCGGCAGGTGAGATTAAGCCCTACAAAGACCGGAAGGATCTAGAGCCTACAAGTTGCAACTCTGGACAAGAGGAAATAATCTCCTCACAGCCAAGCACTAATCAGACAGAACAAGACTTTATTCGAGAGGCAATACCTCGACTCGAAGAACTGTCAAGCAGCCTTTCAAGAAAGGTAAGAGAAAAATTCTCCGAAATCTTACAGAAGCTATCCCAAGATGAAAGTTCACAAGGAATTGAGGAACTATCAGAACTGATGGAGTCATGGAATCTGGCTCAAATCACTTCGACGACCAATATTATTAAAAACAGGCTAGATGTTATTGAGTTAATGAGCAAGCTCGTTAGAGACGATAGCGTGTATGAGCTTAGAGGTGATGGATCTATTCATCACACCTTAGAGAATAATATGTGGTTAATTAGCGACTCTTACCTGGAATTTCAGTCCAACAGAACCTTACGTTCAACGATGATTAGCCACTTAGGAGCAAAAGCAGACTTTGAGGGAAGTAGTCTCCGTCCAGATTTTGTGTGTTTTGAGAAGGGCTCTAAAGTCACAATTGTTGAGATAAAGCGCCCTTCACTGAAGGTCGGGAAGAAAGAAATTGATCAATTAGAGGAATATCTATGTCTAGGAATGAGATTTTCTAGCAAGAAATTTGAGGGGATATTAATTGGTAAACAATTCACAGAGGAAGCTAAAGCTCTAGCCAGAATCAGAAAGAGTTGCCAGCTTAAGACTTACAGTGATTTGGTTGATGATTGTCGGAAGAAATACAAGGAGTATCTGGAGAATCTCAAAGGAAAATAAGATTTTTCTCCACCAACAATGGGGTGAGAAAATCTTGACGTTAGAGGTGATCGCCCACCATCCTATCTCTGTCCAAATCCTCGACCTGAGCCTTTGAAGCGATCACCATACTTCACCGTGCGGGAATTAATGGCATTGGTGTAAGAGCCATACAGGGCATAGATTGCTCCGGTTCCCGACCAATACGCTCACACCCGCCACCTAGCGATCGCCGTCATTTACTTGTTTTCTTTCGCAGATCACTTGATATTGCGAATGGATTGGGGCCACGGGTCTGGAAAGGTTTCACCGTTTTGCCAGGCGGTGATTTCTTCGTCGGTGCAGAGGGCGTCCTCAAGGGCAGAGGAGAAGGATTCGATCGCCGTCTTGAGACCGATAAACGTAAGCTCATTGTGGCGATCGCCAAAGATAGGATGCTCGTTTTTGAGTTCCGCCCTCATCTGCTCAGCTTCATCAGCAAACAGCTTCCCTTCCCGATTAAGGGCAATTTCTGATCGCCAAAATCCTCTGATTTCAAGGGTGATCTGACTGCCAGATTGCTCCCAAAGTAAGGAATGACCGGGGCGCGAAGCGAGCCACAGAAAACCCTTGGTGCGGTAAACTCCAGTGCTCAATTCGCTGCGGCAAACTTCGTGCAAGCGCTCTGGATGGAACGGTCGCGGATCGCGCAGGACCAGGGTTTCAATATCGGCGGCGGTGGAGGCTTTTTGAGGCAGATCGAGCTGTTTTGCCAACTTCTTTAAAGCGGAGAGCTTTGGTGCTGGGGTTTCCTCAAGCTGCGGCAGAAGCAGTCCGGCATGGGCCGATAGCCCGATCGCTGCCCGTGGCTGGAACTTTTGCAGAGTGCGCACCTGAGCATCGACAGCGGACTGCGGAATGGTGTCGATCTTGGTGAGGATGATCACGGTAGCGAAGGCAATCTGCTCAACAAGAATATCGGCGGCATGACGAAGCGCCACATCTTGAGAACCAGAGGACTCGCCAGTGAAAACGCGGCCATCCGCAAAATCGCGATGGAGGTTCAGAGCGTCGACAGTGACAATGAAATGTCTTAGAAAAAATTGCTTATTCTGCGTGAGGGCTTTGATCAGTGGCCACGGGCGGGCAGCACCAGTGCTTTCGCATAGGACGAGAGGCGGGACAGGATCAAATTCAGAGATCTCATTAAGAGTTTTTCCTACGGAGGCGTGAAGACGTTCCCGTGCATGGACGCCATGCAGAGCCGCCACGCGAGCAGCGAAGCGACCTGCAGTAGGCATTAACTCCTCTATTGAAAGCAACTCGGCGTCAACGGCGAACTCGCTGAGATCGTGAACAATCAATGCTGCGTCACGCAAGGCTTCGTCGCATTGCCAACGCCGAATCAGGGTCGTTTTCCCTGAGCCAAGGAAGCCGCAGAGAGCAACGGTGGGAATCCGATTCATAACTCTAGTTGTTGAAAAAACGGCAACGCTCACTGGCACGAACACAGGAGCAACAAGGGAGAGTCATTCTCAAAATCGGCGCTGCTGAACGGTGATATGGTTTCGCAAAATTCTGAATGCAGCTCCACAGCTAAAGACGGTAATTACGGACTTGCAAAACAAGAATGAGAATGATTATCATTCCCATAGTAATTCAGTTTCCCTGAACCGATTCGGGTTTAAATCGAAAGAAGACTATGGCGCAGTTGCAAACCGATATCGCCGTTATTGGTGCCGGTCCCCAGGCGTTGACCTTGGTGACCCACGTGTTGCAAAAAAAGGCGAAACTGCGCGATCGCATCAAAGTATTCGACCCCAGCGGCACTTGGATGACCCAGTGGCACCAGCAATTTGCAGCCCAGGAAATTGACGAGTTGCGATCGCCCGCCGTCCATCACCCGGATCCAAACGCTTATGCTTTGCGCAACTTCGCCGAAAGACGCCCCCAGGAACTCCATCCTCCCTACGATCGCCCCGGCACTGGTCTGTTCCAAGAATTTTGCCAACGCCTAGTGAAACGTTGGCAGTTGCAAAATCACGTGGTTTCCGCACGAGTTGTCCGTTTAGAGCCCCTATCCAGTCAACCTTCACGATTTCAACTGACCCTGTCCACGGGAGCCACAGTGTTAGCGCGGCGCGTTGTGCTGGCAACGGGCGGTGGTCAGCCTCGTTATCCTCGCTGGGCACAAACTGCCATTCAGGCAAACCCGTCAGGAAAATTACGCCACGCCTATCAAGTGCGACTGCCGGAGTTGGGAGACCTGACCGGTGAAACGGTGCTGATTGTGGGCAGTGGATTATCCAGTGGGCATTTGGCGATCGGGGCGGTGAAGCGAGGTGCAAAGGTGCTGATGATGGCACGACGAACGTTTCGAGAAAAGATATTTGATGCGGAGCCCGGGTGGCTGGGTCCCAAGTATTTAAAGGGATTCTATGCTGAGCCTGATATGGAAACTCGCTGGCAAATGGTGCAGCAGGCTCGGGATGGTGGTTCGGTGACGCCTGCCATGATGATGCAACTTCGGCGATTGCAACGCCAGGGACACATCACCTTGTACGAACACTGTCAGGTTTCCGATGCCCATTGGCGTGGGGATGCTTGGACAGTGTGTTGTGGAACCCAGGAGGTCCATCAATGTCTGGCCCATCAACCTATTCACCGCATCTGGCTCGCCACGGGCACAACGCTAGATATCCAGACGGAGCCCCTATTGGCGGATGTTTTGGCACAATATCCAATCGAAACAGTCCATGGGTTACCGCTGTTGGACAAGCATCTGCGCTGGCCCGGCTGTGAACTTTTTGTGATGGGTCCGTGGACCGCATTGCAGGTGGGACCGGTGGCTCGGAATTTATATGGAGGTAAATTGGCTTCCAACGGCATTGTCCCTGCTATCACAAAGCCGAGCCTGTCTTTTGCCTACGGATCAGGCGCTAAACCCAACCCAACTGCTCCATCGTAGCGATCGCCCCTTCCAGCTCCACAACTCGAGGATCTTGATCCACAGGCAACGCATAAACTCCCGCTTTCACCGCCTCAATTTTCTCCACCACTGTCAGCGCTTCCAACTGCTCCGCCTCAAGCTGAATAATTTTGGATTCCAGGGTGGCGATCGCCTCAGACCGCCACCAAGTTTCCGCCAGTGATTTTGTATGTTCCTCGGATTTATCCAGCTTGCCGATGCCGTCGTACCAAAGCTTCCACTCCGCAATTTCTGCCTTCCGCTGCTTAGACTGTTGCTTGGTTTTGATTACCTTCGTCGCTAGCTTTTCCGCCTTCCGATCCGCCTTGGTCAACCTCGCTTCCAAGGTTGCCAAATCCGGCACGCCCTCTGCTCGCTCGATTTCTAGCTGCGATCGCAATTCAACCAATTGCTGCTTAAGCCATGCCACCCCAGTCGCCGCCACCTCTTTGGGAGTTGCGTCATCACTGGTTTACACCGCCGCCACATCCAAACCATCGAGCCGTTGAGTTGCCATAGATCACCGGTAGAAAACCTGCAATTTCTATTTCGCTCAGGCGATCGCTAATCGCCAGTCTTTTCCTACAGCGCAAAACAAAACGAAAAATTCACGCTGTAGAATCTCTGCCGTTGGTTTTAAACCAGGCTATTGAGCAGGCGGCTGATATTTCGTATTTTCCTGAACCTGATTGGTTACTAGGTCATTGTCGTCGACGGAAATCACCGCTAAAGAACCGTCAGAACTCATAAATTGGTAGTTGAAATTGTTGCCAATTTCGTCCCCATAGGTGGCGATCGCATTTTTATCTGGGCGAGTTTTGCCCCCGAGAACGCCCGAAACACCAAAGATTTTTTCAACGTCCTGGCGTTTCATTTCTCCCACTTTGACCTGATTAAATTGCTCTAGTTTGATATTTCCTTGGGGAATGGCGAGACCGTACTGTTGCGTTGACAGCAATTTACCTTCGTTGTCGAAAGAGACACTGACAAAGGGGATGCCACCTTGGGCGATCGCATCACGGTTGGGAAAAGCGTAGGTATCTCCAAGCCCAGTTTCGGGATTGGCAGTGCCCGACAATTCCCCGTCCATACCCAGTTTTTCCTGCACCCTTTCCAGGGAATCATCGAAGGATAGGGTCAGGAAGTTGTCGTAGCTTAATCCTTCTGAAGGGCTGGCTTCCGCACTTTGCTGTGGAGAACTAGATGCAGCGGCCCCTTGGGCAGCAGGCAACGCTTCTGCGTCCGATGAAGGCGCTGAGTTGGTGCAAGCGGTTAAAGCAAGAAGAATCAGCAGAGCACTTCCACGACGCAGCATAGTTCCTGACCTGGCTAGGTTTATGGTCAACAATGATACGTCGAGTTTCTGGGCGTCAACGGAACTTTAACAATGGGCAAAGTCCCCAGACCCTCAAGTTTTTGTGCCCGAAATCTGAGCTTCAAACCACCACGAAATTCACCAGGCGACCGGGGACGACGATGACTTTCTTTACGTCCTTCCCGGCAATGTATTTTTGGGCAACGTCGCTTTCGGTGGCGAATTTTTCCTGTTCGGCGTGATCGCACCCCGCCGGCATTTGAATCGTGCCCCGCGTTTTACCCTTAATTTGAATCACAATGGTCATTTCATCCGCCACCAAAGCCGACTCATCTAATTTCGGCCAGGGCGCTTGGTGAACAGAGTTTTTATTGCCCAATTGCTCCCAAATCTCTTCGGCAATATGGGGAGAGAACGGAGCCAACAATGAAATTAAAGTGATCACCCCTTCTTGATACACAGGCGAGGTTTTCACCTTATAATCATTAAGAGTATTACTCAGCTTCATTAGCTCAGAAATAGCGGTATTGAACTGATAATCACCGTCTAAATCTTCACTGATTTCCTTGATGGCGGTGTGAATTGCTCGACGTAATTCTTTCTCCGACTTCTCGTCCACTTTCTGAGGGTCACCGCCCTTTGCTTCCAGATAATTTCCAGCTAAGCGCCACACGCGATTTAAAAAGCGAAACTGCCCTTCAACGTCGGCATCATCCCATTCCAAACCCTTTTCCGGCGGCGCTTTGAACAGGATGAACATCCGCGCCGTATCCGCACCGTACTTATCCAGCACCGCACCAGGATCTACGCCGTTGTACTTGGACTTGGACATCTTCTCGAACACCGGCTGTAATGCCGCGCCCGTAGCAGCTTCCTTCGGCGCGTCAGGATCGCTTGAATCCACATCAGCCGGAGCCACATACTTGCCGGTTTCGATATTTTTATAAGCCATGGATTCCACCATGCCCTGGGTGAGGAGCCGCTTAAAGGGTTCGCCGAAATTTACTAGACCGCGATCGCGCAGCACCTTGGTAAAAAATCGCGAGTACAGCAGGTGCAAAATGGCATGCTCAATACCGCCCACATACTGATCTACGGGAGCCCAATCATTGGTCTTCTCGGGGTCAAAGGCAGCGTCTGCGTTGTTGGCATCGGGATAGCGTAAGAAATACCAGGAGGAATCGATAAACGTATCCATGGTGTCAGTCTCGCGCCTTCCCGGAGTGTCGCAGTTGGGGCAGGGCACGTTAATCCAATCCTCAAGCTGAGCCAAAGGTGACGGACCGCGACCGGAAAACTCCACATTACTGGGCAGCTCCACCGGCAGCTCATCCTGAGGCACCGGCACCGCGCCGCAGTTGGGACAGTGAATCACCGGAATGGGTACGCCCCAATAGCGCTGGCGAGAAATTAACCAATCCCGCAACCGATATTGCACCTTGGCGCGACCATAGCCTTGGGTCTCGGCGTACTCAATAATTTTTGCCTTGCCCTCCGCCGAGGGTAAACCGTTGAACTCACCGGAATTCACCAACACCCCCGCGTCGGTGTAAGCCTCGGTCATCTCTGCTGGATCAGTGCTGGCATCCTTGTCCGCAGCAATCACCACTTTCAAAGGCAGGTCATTTTGCTTTGCAAACTGGAAATCCCGCTGGTCGTGGGTGGGAACGCCCATCACCGCGCCAGTGCCGTACTCAAATAGAACGTAATCGGCAATCCAAATAGGAATTTCTTCGCCAGTAAAGGGATTTAGCGCCACGCCGCCCGTAGGAATGCCCCGTTTGGGACGGTCTTCAGCGGTGCGATCAATTTCGCTTTCCTTGCCAATTTCTTCTACGAAAGCTTCTACCGCTGCTTTTCGACTCTCCGTAGTCACCTGCGCCGTCAACGGATGCTCCGGAGCCAACACCACATAGGTCACCCCATAAACCGTATCGGGGCGCGTGGTGAACACGGCAATGGTCTGTCCCTCCAGCGCCGCATTACCCACAATGGGAAACTCCAAATAGGCTCCCGTGGACTTACCAATCCAGTTCGCCTGCATGGTTTTTACCCGCTCCGGCCAACCGTTCAAGGTGTCCAAATCCTGCAAAAGCTGCTCAGCGTAGTCGGTAATTTTGAAAAACCACTGGCGCAATTGCCGCCGCTCCACCAGCGCCCCAGAACGCCACGATCGCCCCTCACTATCCACCTGCTCATTAGCCAACACCGTCTGGTCAACGGGATCCCAATTCACCGTGGCTTCCTTCTGATAAGCCAGCCCCGCCTCTAAAAACTGCTGAAAAATCCACTGGGTCCACTTGTAATAGTCAGGACGACAGGTAGCCACCTCCCGACTCCAGTCATAAGACAACCCCAGCGCTCCCAACTGGGTTTTCATCTCCTTAATATTGCTCTCCGTCCACTCCGCCGGGTGAATGCCCCGATCAATCGCCGCATTTTCCGCCGGCAATCCAAAGGCGTCCCATCCCATCGGATGCAACACCCGATAGCCCTGCATTCTCTTTACCCGGGCGATCGCATCCGTAATCGTATAGTTACGTACGTGCCCCATGTGCAAATTTCCCGAGGGATAAGGAAACATGGACAGGGCGTAAAACTTCGGCTTGTCCGCATCCTCGGAAGTTAGATCCGCGTTCTGCTCCGCCCAGATCTTCTGCCACTTGGCATCAACAATATTGGGGTTATAGCGAGCATCCACAGCGATCAATCCTCCCGAATACTAGGGCGCGATTAGGGCGTGTCATCAACTTAGCGCCAACATTACGCAATGAAGAGTACGTATTTGCTAAAGGCGAAAAGCACTAAAAACTAAAACCCTTACAGCTTTTGACTTTGAAATTTAATTTATGACAGCTCCTAGTAGTTAGTAAAAAGCTACCGGTTAGCCTCGTTAATGTACCGCACTACTTCAATATTCAGTTCAATTATTAGTGCAGCTAATAAAACTCATTCTAACTTCTTATATTGCTCACCCTGAAATTGCCACAATCCTTTGCCTGAAAGCAAAGGAGAGCATCAGAATAGGTTGATATTTCGAACGCCCACCTTAAACCAATTCAAAGATGAAGCCGCGTATACATTTATAAACATGTTGCTGTTTTAAATTGGCAAACAAGAATGGCAGATTTAGTGCCATTTTTACGTCAAGGTCGCAAAAGTCTGAAGCTACACACGATTAAGCTTTTAATCTACGTTTCGTTGGGCAACGGCTTGATTTCCTTATGGGTAAGCCCTTTGGGATGTAATTGATGACATGGTCTGAACTATGGAATGATTGAGTTTCAGACTTATTCAGTGCCAACAGGGTGCTACTTACTACCTCTTGAAACGGTCTACTTTTATATCCTTTTACCCATTACGAAAGCGATGGAACAGGTTCTGATTAACCGGCTATGGATCATAGGTTGTTCGATCCTAGTTTTTTTGATGCAAGCGGGATTTTTGTGTCTTGAAGCAGGGGCAACGCGCCGGAAAAACAGCATTAATGTGGCCCTGAAGAACATCACAGATTTTGCTGTTTCCGTTTTGCTGTTTTGGGTGGTGGGCTATGGCTTGATGTTTGGGGCTACGGCCAATGGATGGTGGACAAGCTGGGCACAGTGGCCGTTCGACTTAGACACGGATCAGATGATTTTCTTTCTGTTCCAGGCGGTTTTTTGTGGCACGGCGGTCACCATTGTGTCTGGGGCGATCGCTGAGCGGATGCACTTTTACGCCTACGTGGCCCTGTCTGCTGTAATTTCGGGGCTAATCTATCCCGTATTTGGCCACTGGTCATGGAATGGGCTCCAGGGGGGCACCGCTGATGGCTGGTTGAACTCCCTAGGCTTTGTGGATTTTGCGGGGTCCATGGTGGTGCACGGTCTCGGCGGCGCGGTGGCTCTGGTAGTGCTGCTAATTGTGGGTCCCCGGCGCGATCGCTTCCGCAAAAACCTGCCGCCCCAGTCCGTTAATGGTAGCGATCCCCCTAGAACTATTCTGGGAGCTTTGATTCTTTGGTTGGGCTGGTTGGGCTTTAACGGCGGCAGCACCTTGGCGTTAAACGACAGCGTTCCCCAAATTCTTATCAACACAATTGTGGGCGGAGCCAGTGGGTTGCTGTTCCCGCTACTTTTGACGGCAATCCAGAGAAAACCCGCCAAAGTAGAATGGCTCACCAACGGATGCCTAGCAGGTTTAGTTTCCGTTACAGCACCGTGCTACGTGATTACCCCAACGGACGCCATTGTTATTGGGGCGATCGGCGGATTGGTGATGCTGGGGTTTGATTACGTACTGTTGCGATACCGTATCGACGACGCCGTGGGCTCTGTGCCCGTCCACCTGGGCGGCGGCATTTGGGGAACCCTGGCGGTAGCCCTCTTCGGCGATCCTGATCTGATTGGCACAGGACTAAATTCCTTTACCCAGTTTGGGGTGCAACTGCTGGGCGTCGGCGCCAGCTTACTTTGGGTGAGCACCACCACGATCGCAACCCTGTGGACACTGTCACGATTTATGCCCCTGAGGGTGTCCCGGCGAGAAGAACTGCTCGGGCTCAACATGGTAGAACATGGTGCTCGCTCCGACTTGGTGGAACTGTTTGACGTAATGACCACCCACAAAAAAACCGGTGACCTTAGCCTGCGAGTGCCCGCTGAACCTTTCACGGAGGTGGGGCAGCTTGCCCTGCGCTATAACCAGCTAATTGCCTCTTTAGAAGCAGCCACGGCACGTACCCAAGCCATCGTTGACACGGCATCGGAAGCTATTTTGTCTGTGTCTCCGGGAAGTCGCATGATCAAAACCGCCAGCGCCGTTGCCCTGGAAATGTTCCGCTGCGATGAAGGTGATTTAATCGGCACGTCGGTGGTGGATCTTTTTGCCCTGGAAAAACTATCCCTTGACAATCTGCGGGCAGAGAATGGCTCTTCCCCGGAAATGTCCTCTGCCTCCCCCCTATCCGCCGCTCCTACGGAGGGGGCCCTATCCTCTGAGACCCTGCCCCAATTACTGACCGCCGAAGCTCCCATTCATGACCCACAGCCCCAGGATGAACAGGAGATTTTTTGGGATAACGTCAAAGCTTGGATTAAGGAAGGAACCCGCATCGAGCTGGTGGGTCGTCGCCGTGATGGTGAATATTTTCCGATGGAATTACGGGCGGCCCTGTGCCAGGAAGGCAGACAAACCACCTTTATTTTCATTCTCAGCGACGTATTGAAAGAGCGCACATTACGACGTACCGCCCTCGAAATGCATACTCGCAATGAGCGCCTGAAGGAGGCTTTGGATCAATTACGTCACAGCCAATCTCAGCTGGTTCAAAGCGAAAAAATATCGGCCCTAGGACGCATGGTGGCCGGCATTAGCCACGAGCTGAATAATCCCATTAGCTTTATTAACGGCAATATTAGCCATCTCCGCTCCTACACTGATGATTTGCTTTCGTTAATCGCCCTGTACCAGGAGCATCTGCCGGAATCTTCTCCCCAAATTGACGCGGCCATTGACACGATTGATTTTCCGTTCATTCAAAAGGATATGCCCAACCTTTTGCAGTCGATTACTAATGGCTCGGAGCGAATTCGCGCCATCGTCAACAGCTTAAAAACCTTTTCGCGCTTAGACGAGTCCAGCCTGAAAGAAGCCGATATCCATGAAGCCCTGGATAGCACGCTGTTGTTGACGGAATATTTACTGAAAGCAAACAAGGTTCAGGTGGTGCGCAACTACTGCGACTTGCCCCTGGTTGAATGCTTTATTGGTGATTTAACCCAGGTGTTTTTCAATATTATTTCCAATGCGGTGGAAGCGTTGGCGGGCATGAAAGGGGCGCGATCGCCCCTAATCCTAACGATTTCAACGGACTACGAAGCCACTAAAGCAAACCCTAATGTGGTGATTCGCATCCAGGACAACGGCATCGGCATTAGCAGCGGCAATTTGGGTCGAATTTTTGACCCGTTTTACACCACTAAGGAAGTTGGAGAGGGCACTGGATTAGGGCTAGCGGTCAGCTACCAAGTGGTGGTTGACGAACATCAGGGGCAGCTAACGGTTGATTCAGTCCCCGGCAAATCCACCACATTTACGATTAAAATCCCCAGTCGCCAAGGAAAACCCAAAACGCGCCCCATCCATAGATAGACAATCCAATAGACAGTCCAGCCGCCTATGCATAACCGCCTATTCAAAAAAGCCCGCAACGTCCCAGGGGGGCCACTTATTCACCCAATTTGCCACTTGCCCCACATATTGTTTTTCTCAGGTGAGACACAGGGGATCTTGGGACTCCACAGCATTAGGAGCTTCAGCAGCATCAGGAGCTTCGGCGATCGACACAGGAAGTTGGACCGTAAACACTTTCAGGTCGGGCTCGCGCAGCTCATATAAGAGCTTTCCACGATGTTGTTCCACCACAACTTTATAGGCTTGAGAAAGCCCCAGTCCCGTGCCCTGCCCCACAGGCTTTGTGGTGAAGAAAGGGTCAAACATTAGTTCTTGAACGGCATCAGCAATTCCCTGTCCATTATCTAAAAAGCGAACTTGCACATAGTTTTGGGAAGGACTTGAGTCTTCTCCAGCAACTTCCATTCCCCCCGATCGCCCTCCGCGAAGAAGCTGGGTTTCAATTCTCAACACCGGAGCAAATTTGTCACCGCTGGCAAGTCGTTCTTCGATCGCCTCAATGCCGTTGGAAAGCAAGTTAAAAAATACCTGGTTCAATGGACCGGGATAGCATTCAAAAGCAGGGATTTCTTGCCCATAGCTCTTTTGTAAGTCCACCGACTGAGTACTGGACGCCGCCATGATCCGATCGCTCAACATTTCAACGCTACTGTCCAGCCCTTCGTGGATATCCGCCTCTTTCGCCCCCGTTTCATCTAGGCGAGAAAAGTTACGCAACGACGCCACAATTTGTTGAATGCGACGCCTGACGGGGTGACAAGAAGGCTAAAAGGCTTCCTGTATCTTCCTCTTAGCCCTT
>ERZ1740067.306-NODE-306-length-40817-cov-11.736838_pt1 | contig 40817 bp, 32 predicted proteins | sample MGYA00581736_ERZ1740067 | MGnify/ENA primary metagenome ERZ1740067 (study PRJEB43018, sample SAMN04849236) | marine metagenome | isolation source: floating plastic debris | place: Pacific Ocean | collected 2008-08-27 | study: EMG produced TPA metagenomics... | reverse complement strand
GCTAGCACGACAATCGCTGTCATTTACCCGCCTACCCCCCTTGACACTTGATACCCGTGTGTTGTGTGTTTTGGCCCTACTTGATTTCGGGATGTATTCAATGTATAAAAAAGCACCCCTAACGAATAGGAGTGCAAACACGGGTTATTCAATAATTTATTGAGTAACTAAGTTAGTGTACCCACTGATGATTAAAGGATTTTTTCAAGTTATATGCGTGCGTTCTTATATATACCAGTACTTTGAGCTTATTTATGTGTGAGTTCTTAGTCGCTAGAATCCTCCTTAGGTGCCTCTTTTGGAAATAGGGTAGTTCTGTCCTTTGTGTTCCATTCGACTATCACATTCCCGTCCTTCAGCTTTTCCAGCTTTGTAGTAGTAGCTTTCTGAATATCGTTATCGTTCAGTATCTCGGGTATCCATTTACGTTTGGTGGGCAGTGGCTCACCCTTTAATCCTTTGAACTTTGGTTTTCTGCCTGCGCCTTCTCTGGCACCTCCATGTGACATTAAATTTTCCTCGATAGGTTGACTGCACATTATTCAGTTAGCCCAATTAACGGGTAACGTCAACCGGGTTTACTAGACTTGATAATATCCTTTTTTCAACCTTACTCTAGTACCCTCATGCATATTCGATGCATAAACTCGTGATATGATTTATTCACAAGCAACGAAACGCCCACTATGTAAGGGATGGACGCAAGTTTACGCGAGAGATGTAGTCCCATGGAGGGATATCATCACTCGCAAGGTATCGGTAAACTTGCGATATTAAATATGTGAGATGACGGCAAGGCCCGGTTGTTGGAACCCGTTAGTGCCGCACTTGCATGACATATTGAGCCATCTCTATTTTTCAAGGGCACTTTCTTATGAACAACAACAATTTGATCGAATCTTTTTACGCTTGGTATAAAGGTGCGATTCGTCACCCTAAGTGGCGCTGGGCGGTTATCTTGGGTACGGCGGTTTATTTGGTAAGCCCGATTGATATTTCGCCAGATATCTTTCCCATAATTGGCTGGTTGGATGACGGAATTTTGGCGACTTTGCTGGTAACTGAGCTGTCTTCTTTGGCAATGGATTACTTGAAAGGGAAGAAAGAAGACGTGACAGTCGCTGATGCTGATGATGCGATTGATGTTGAAGTCGAAGTCGGCTAGAGATCCACAAAGCGATACCTTCCAAAAACGGTGGCGCAGGGTCTCAGCATCTCAGCACTGCTGTGCCCAGTGCAATAACTAAACAAAAAGGGAGAGTCTTCTATAGCTCTCCCTTTTTGTTGTTATGATTCTGTTTCTTGTGGTGTGTCAATAGTTTCTTCTGGTTTCTCCTCTGGGGCTTCTTCCGTAGTCTCTTCTGGTAATTCTTCTAGCGTTTCTTCTGGCGCACCTGCGAGCTTCCAGGTGCCGATATCCCAGGTGCTAGCGTCCCAAGGGGTGGGGTCTACGCCTGTGATGCGATCGCTAATCCCATTAGTCACAGCCCTTCTCACGAGCGGAATCACCGCAACGTCCTGCATCAAAATTGTATTCAGTCGTTGAAACAGCGCGGCTCTTTTCTCAGGGTCTAATTCTTTGCTAGCTTGCTCCCAGGTCTTGTCGTACTCTTCGTTGCAGTAGCGAGCATTGTTGGGCTTTTGCCATTTGTTCTCGAAAGAAGCAATCTCGTCGCAGAGCCACCAGCTCATGTAAATGGCCGGATCGGGCGTATCGCTGCCAGCATTGTATTCCTGCATATCAGCATAGAAATGGTTGATGCTGCGGGTTTGCGCCGGGTCAGCGGAGAAAAAGTCGTCGACGATGACCCGGCGAATGTCGACATCGATGCCGACCTGGCGGAGGTCTTCTTTGACCATTTCTTGGGTGCGCTGACGGACGGGGTTGATAGGCGTTTGAAAGACCATGCGCATTTCGGTGCCATCTTTGTCGCGGATGCCGTTGTCGTTGGTGTCGATCCAGCCAGCGGCGTCTAGCAGGGCGTTGGCATTAGCAGGATCGTGGCGATAGTAGAGGCTAGGATTAGCATATTCGCTAGGGAAAGGGAGAAGCTGATTGGTGCGCTGACCGGCGTTGCCGTAAATAGTGTTGGTAATCGCATCTCGATCAATCGCTTGGTCAATCGCTTTGCGGATATTGACATCGCTGAGGAAGGGATGAGGGTTGTCGACGCTGGAGCGCTCGCCGTCTTTGGTGACTTTGTTGGGGTCGGTGGGGTTGAGCATGATGCGCTCAACGTAAGCGCCGAAGGTGGCGACGACTTGGCCTGCGCCATCTTTGGCCAGCTCTACGCGATCTTCGATGCCGATTTGGATGTTGTGGACGAAATCGGCGTCGCCTTCGCGGAGGACTCGGCGGGCGGCGACGTAGGGCGTGACACCCCCTTCTAGTTCGACCAGATCGAAGGCGGGGGTGCCTTCGCGGAATTGTTCGTTGGCGGCGAAGGTCCAGAGGTCGTTTGCGATCGCAATAAAGCGATAGGGGCCGGTGCCAATGGGCTGATAGTTTGCAGGGGACTGACGAACGTTTGTATCTTGCACCTGCGAGAAAATATGCTTTGGCAAAATCATGCCGTTTTGCCCGGTGAAAGGCAGAGCCCAAGATGGATTGGGTGCTTTGAAACTAATTTTGACGGTCAGCGGATCGACGACTTCGACCGTTTCGATCGCTTCGTAGTACTTATCGGTAACGGCGGCGACCCGAGGGTTGCTGACGAATTCGTAGGTGAACGCAACGTCTTCGGCCGTGAAGGGCTTTCCATCCGACCAGCGGACGTTGGGCTTGAGCTTCCAAGTGACGGACTTGCCGTCGCTGGAGAGCCCGCCATTTTCTGGGGTGGGAATGAGCGCCGCAAGCACAGGTACCATGCGACCGTCTGCCTGGTAGGTCGCCAGCGGTTCGTAAACGATACGCGCGGCTTCAAAGTCTTGAAAGCCGTTGGCCAAGTGGGGGTTGAGCGTAGTGGGCGTGCGACTATACAGCAGGCGGAGGACGTTTGCGCCGCTGCTGTCTGTTTGGGTACTGGCACTTTCGTCGCTGCCGTTTTCAGAGGTTGGGTTGGATGTGCAGCCCGGTAGACCCCAGAGGGCTCCTAATAATAAAGCGACGAGCAGAAAAGATCTCTTCACAACGATGCGCCAATAAAGCAGTAGTTCAGTTCAAAAGTTCACTTACAGTAGCGTAAACGATGGCCAAGTGGTCTGCCTTTTATCTTGTAGCGCTTTAGTGATTGGCTATGGCAGCTGTCCGTACAACTACTGCACTTTGCTGCTATACGTCTTTTTGGATTAAAAACGGTCCTGACGACTGTATGGCTCAGCGTACTAATAGGTGGTAGATGCACCCTGATGTTTCCTCGGCGCGCCCATTTCAATTGGGCCGCTGGGGATTTTTTTTGCTTTTACGTTCGTTTCGTTGGGCGCAGGCATCTTTTGTCTGTACAAATGGATTTTTGACTGGTTTTGTCCTGAAGCATCGATTGTTTAGGGAATAGTTAAGTGGTAGATGCACCCTGACAATTCCCTGGTCGCTCGTTTGAGTGCTAGGGAATTTTTTTGCCTTTCACACACATTCTTTTTCCGAGTCACCGCTTGCTACTAAGAAAGGCCACCTCAGCAAGGCGACCTTTCTTCAACTCCGTAATAGATTTTCTACCAGCGGTGTTACTCAGCTGCGGCTTCCGTTTCGGGGACCGCTTCTGGTGTTGCGGCTTCCGTTTCAGGTGCGGCTTCTGGCGTAGAAGCTGAATCGTCTGCTGTTTCTTCAGTCGTTTCTTCAACCACTTCTTCAGGCTCTTCCACCTTTTTGGTTGGCTTGGGCCCGCGCATGAGTGCAGGATTCATTGGTGCCTTGGGGGCATTGTCTTTGCCGCGACCGCGACCTTTGCCTCGGCCTTTGCCGCCACGACCGCGATCATCCCGGCTATCTCGACTATCGCTGCTCGCTGGACCGCCGTCTTTACGGTCGGCCTTCTTGATTGGCGGCGGTACTTTGCGTGCCTCAGCTGAAGGCGTCTCGTTAGATCCTGCCTCTTGAGTGCCTGCCTCAGAGGATTGAGATTGCTGGGCAGCTTCGCGATCGCTCTTCTTAATAGGACGATCTACCATGGATGTCTCCGCTATGTACGTAAAAGTGCCAAACAATCGTATCACGAGCGTCTGCCGTTGAACTCGGTGTTTCTCAAGCCTGTATTCGACTCAGCTCTGTTCACTAATCAGCCGATAACTAGGCGGCTAATAACAAGGCAGTTAACTGCCTAGTCAACTGGGCGGCCAAGCGTCGACGTCTTTATCGAGTGAGGGCTCGCTGCCGAGTAAAGGCGTATCGCCTTCCGGTGAGGCGTCTATGGTTTTCCCAACTTCTCCGTTGTCTAGCACGGCTTCTGGATCGAAGTTCAGCCCGAGCACATCAATCAAAGCGTCTTCATCAGAGTTCAGCTGATAGAACGGCACCATTAGGTTAGATAGCTTAGGCTCTAGCGCATTCACCACACCCAAAATCAGAAAAGAAGACGGGCGACGGCCGCCCTCGGGTGTACGTACAGAGGTCGTGGACATCTGTACTTCTAGCCAGGTGCGGTTAGCCCGGAAATAATCTAACCACTTGTCTCTAATGACAGAGGTAAAGTTCTCAAAAAAGGCCATTTTTCAACCTGTAAGGGATCGTTAGCGAAACATCAAATAGTTTGGATGGAGTGAGTGCGGTTGCACACGCCCCAATATCGCAGCAATCTAACACCCTTCAGTCGTTCTGACTAGAGTCTTATCAAATTATGTTTATCAATACATCTACGGTTGTCGGGTGGGTTGGGCCTGTGCGCTGGGGTGGGAGATGTTTGTGAGTATCGGTATACACCTTGGTTTTGCGGCCTCTGCCCCTCTACGCATTCCCCGTAAACGGACTGCTAATTTCCAAATCACCCGTCAGCACACCCGTTGTCAAATCAACCGCAGGCGGCTGATTTTTCTTGAATTCGGCAATCGCGTTGTGCACGTCAGTGGCGATCGCCTCGTGAGACTTCGTCACGACAGGGTCTGCTTCTAGCAGCTGGAACTTGTAGTACAGCATCTGGGAGAACTCATTTAGGTCGCCAGAGAGTACTTCTGCGGGTGAGAGGTTCAGTGGCCCTGTTTCTAGAATTTGCTCTAGTAGCTGTGGACTGAGGATGGCCTGAAACTGCTGAATGTAGGACCAGGCAACTGACTGGAGTTCTTGCTGAAGGTCGCCTTTGTCTACATAACTAGCAACGCGCTGGGCTAGAGCGACCCATTCAGGCGCGACCCAACGGCTGAGGGCTTGATCGAAATTGAAGGTGGCTAGGGCTTTGTTGATCAGCGATCGCCCGCCAGATTGACTCAAAGATCCATCGTTGAGCGTGGCAATAATCGTTTGCATAAGGCCCAATATGTTGCCAGATTCCCAGAGGGTGTCTTCAGGGGCAAACTGCTGCAAGTAGGCGCTGACTACGTTGCTGACAGTGGCTTCCTGCTCCCTGAGCCAGACGGCGACTTGTTCGGCGAGCAGCTGAGCGGTGACATCGACTAGCGATGATTCCATCCCCAGACTGTCAAAGGCTGCGATCGCCTCATCCATAAACGCTTCTAGCTGGTTATTTTTAATGTCGACCGTCGTCAGGTTCGCGACGATTGCCCCGATGACTGCCCGTAGCTCCAAGGGTGTGCCAGGGCGTCCAAACGTTACGGTGTAAGCTCTCAGGACGTTGAGCACCTGTTTTAGATTTTCAAAAGAAGGCCGACGCGGGCGACTACTCGTAATTGAATTTTCGGAAGGGCGTTCTGAGGGCATCTCTGAAGGTGTTGTGGGCGAGGAATTCTCTGCGGGATCTGTGCTACTTCTCGTAGCGGCTTCTTCAGGCGTTTCTGTTGGGTTTGGCGTAGGCTCTGGCGTTTTGCCCAGCACAATGTTAGGTCGATCAGGCGCCTTGGGCTTTCGCCTAAAAATATTAAAAAATGAGCGAAATAGTCGAAACACCGTACGTTTCCCCTCTTAATTTAAACCAGCTTGTTAAGCTAAATAGCCTTTGCCTCTAGGCCGCTAAAGAGTCCGCTAACGCCGTCCGAATCGTTGCTGCTACAGATTCGGACAAAGTAGCGTAATCGTAACCGCCTTCTAGCCCAAATAAAATCCTAGGCGTGAGCGTTAGGCATTCCTGAGTAAACCAGCTGTAGTCCTCAGGGTGCAAACAAATCCCAGCTAGCGGGTCGGCTTGGTTGGCATCGTAGCCAGCGCTGACGATGAGGATATCAGCATCGAAGCTGGCTAAAAAGGGCTTGGCTTTTTCGGTCCATAGTGCCTGATAGTCTCTTAGCGTTGATCCTGGCGGTAACGGTAGGTTCAGCACGTTGTCAAAGGAGCCGGTTTCGGTGGCGTGACCGGTGCCTGGGTAGGCGGGCGACTGATGGAATGAGCAGTAGGCCAGCTGAGGATGTTTGGCGATCAGGGCTTGGGTGCCGTTGCCGTGGTGGACGTCCCAGTCCAATATGGCGACGCGTTTGGCTTGTAGGGTTTCTATGGCGTAGTGGGCTGCGATCGCTGCGTTGGAAAGTAGGCAAAATCCTAGCGCGCGATCGCATTCGGCATGGTGACCTGGTGGCCGTACTAACGCGAAAGCAGGCGAATGGTGCTCCCATACCCAGTCAATGCCATCGAGCCAAGCCGCGACCGCAAGTAGCGCCACGTCATAGCTTTTTTCGCCCATGAGCGTATCAGCATCTATACGGCCGCCGCCGCTGCTTGCAAATGATTTTAGCCGTGCTACATAGGCCGGGTCATGAACATGATGGATTGCCGATAGGACCGTCCTATTAGAAGGCTCAGCCCAATGTATCTTTTGAGCCCAATTGTCTTTTTCTGCTGCTGAATTTTGAGCCTGTTTCAAATAGTCGACAACGGCTGTTAAACGGCCCGCATTTTCAGGGTGAATTTGCCCGGTGTCATGACCAGAAAAAAGAGGACTGTAAAAAACAGGAAACCGAGATTTCATAAGGGTTTGGCAAATATCAAAAAAACTGCTAGGGTGCCAAATTCTTTCACGAAGAAAAAGGCTGAAATGTGGTAGAGTATTAAGCACATTTAGCGTTGATTTGCAGTCTATCAACGCCGATAGGAATTGGACCTTTTTATCCAGTTTTTTTTAGGTTGTTTTACTTACTCTGCCCTGGTTGTTTTACGCACCCTTTGGTTTGGTTTTGAAGCAACTTTTTATCGGCTATTAAGATTACGGCTCAGGTGAACGTTACGTAGAGTGTTGCGGGGAGTTTTATAGGTGCCGAAAAAGGTCTACTATACCTCTTTGAAAAGAGTGGCCCCTCAAGATATATAGAAAGCAAAAGGCCATCGACTAAGCTATCAACTTCCTTGGAGTATTCCATATGAGCAGTCCTCAAGAGCGGATCGTCCCGACTGATTTGCGCAATGAGATGTCTCGGTCTTACCTTGAATACGCCATGAGCGTAATCATTGGCCGGGCACTCCCAGACGCTAGGGATGGTCTCAAACCCGTTCATCGGCGCATTTTGTACGCCATGCACGAGTTAGGACTCACCGCCGACCGGCCGTTTCGTAAGTGCGCCCGTGTGGTGGGTGAAGTGCTCGGTAAGTACCACCCTCACGGCGATACAGCGGTATACGACGCGCTGGTGCGGATGGCTCAAGACTTTTCCATGCGCCACCCGCTAATCAATGGTCACGGTAACTTTGGCTCTATCGATAACGACCCGCCAGCGGCAATGCGTTATACCGAGTCGCGCTTGCAGTCGCTAACCGGCGCGGCCTTGCTACAAGACATTGAGTCAGAAACTGTTGACTTTGCCGATAACTTTGATGGCTCTCAGCAAGAGCCTGTTGTGCTCCCCGCGAGGATTCCACAGCTGATTATCAACGGCTCCTCGGGTATTGCTGTCGGGATGGCGACCAACATTCCGCCACATAACTTGGGCGAAGTGATTGATGGCCTGGTGGCGCTCATCGATAATCCTGAGCTCACCAGCATGGATTTGATGGAGTATATTCCGGGGCCTGACTTCCCCACTGGTGCGCAGATCATTGGTAATCGCGGCATTCGAGAAGCCTACGAAACCGGTCGAGGCTCGGTGACCATGCGTGGTGTGGCCAACATCGAAACTCAAGAGAATAGAGGTCGCCCCGACCGTGAAACGATTATTATCACCGAGCTGCCCTACCAAACAAATAAGGCCAGCCTGATTGAAAAAATCGCTGACATGGTGAATGAGCGGCGCTTGGAGGGTATTTCGGACCTGCGCGACGAGAGCGACCGAGACGGTATGCGTATCGTGATTGAGCTAAAGCGGGACGCCTATCCACGGGTGGTGCTCAACAATCTGTATAAGCAAACGCCGCTACAAAACAACTTCGGCGTCAACATGCTGGGCATTGTGAACGGCGAGCCGCAGCTGCTGACCCTGCGCGATTTCTTGCAGGTTTTCCTCAACTTCCGCATCGAAACGATTACCCGCCGTACTCGCTACGAGCTGCGCAAAGCTCAAGAGCGCGACCACTTGCTGCAAGGCTACCTCATTGCGCTCGATAACTTGGATGCGGTGATTGCCTTGATTCGGGGCTCCGCCGATGCGGCCAGTGCCAAGGCCGAACTGATTGAGTCCTATGGTCTGTCTTCTACGCAGTCCGACGCCATTTTGCAAATGCAGCTACGTCGCCTCACGGCTTTAGAAGCAGAGAAAATTCAGCAGGAGCATGAAGCGCTCACGCTCAAGATTGAAGATCTTGAAGATATTTTGGCGAACCGCAGTCGCATTCTCGAAATTATTCGAGAAGAGGTGACGAACATTCGGGCGGCCCACGCAGATGACCGCCGCACTATTATCAAAGCCGACGAAAACGATCTTTCTGATATCTCGCTCATTGCTAATGAGCAGGTGGCGATTTTGGTCACCGAGCAGGGCTACATCAAGCGGATGCTAGTAGACACCTTCGAGGCGCAAAACCGGGCGACTCGCGGTAAATCTGGTACCAAGATGAAGGACGATGACGGCATTGAGCACTTCATTACCTGCTGCACTCACGATCACGTTCTTTTCTTTACTGATCGCGGTGTGGCCTACTCGCTACGGGCCTACCAAATCCCGGAGAGTTCGCGTACGGCGAAGGGCTATCCGCTGGTGCAGATGCTGCCCATTCCCAGGGAGGAAAAGGTAACTTCTGTTATTGGGGTCAACGACTTTAGTGAAGACGACTACCTGGTGATGCTCACTCAAGGTGGTTCTGTAAAGAAGACAGCGCTCTCTGCCTTTAGCCGGATTCGGACCAATGGTCTGATTGCTATTTCTCTTGTAGAAGGCGATGAACTTAGATGGGTCCGTCTCGCTCGCCAAGAAGACAGTATCTTGATTGGCTCTCAGCGCGGGATGACGATTCACTTCAAGGCGGATCATGCGCAGCTACGACCTTTGGGTCGACCTACGAAAGGGGTGCGAGCGATGTCTTTGCGCGATGGCGACAAGCTTATCAGTATGGACATTTTGCCTTCGCAGGTGGTGCAAGAGGTTGAAGGTGCCGCGAGCGATGCTGACGATGACGATGATGTGAACGAGGCGGATCAGGGCCCATGGGTGCTGGTAGTTTCTGCCGGTGGCCTGGGTAAGCGGGTGCCGGTGGCGAAGTTCCGCCTGCAAAACCGAGCGGGTATGGGATTGGTTGCCATTAAGTTCCGCAAGGATGCCGATGAGTTGGTGGCCCTACGGATTGCTGGGCCAGAGGATGAGCTGATGATTGTAAGCCAGCGCGGCATTATTATGCGGCAGGCGGTGGATGCGATTTCGGTTCAGTCGCGAATGGCGACAGGTGTGCAGCTGCAAAGGCTAGATGATGACGATGCGATCGCCGCAGTCGCCCTCGTGCCTCACCTCGACGAATCCGAAAACGAAATGCCCTCAGAAGATGTGGCCGAAGCCGTGGCCGAAGTGGTTGCTGAAGCCCAGGTGATTACCACGCTAGATGCGGCGGATGAGTCGGTTGCAGACTTGCTCGTCGCAGAGGGCGAGGCTGCTGACGATGCGCCAGTAGACCCCGCAGACCCAACAGATGCAGATGCTGCCGAATGATTGCGCGCCGTAATCGGTTAGCCAGTAAGTACGGATGGCAGTTTAGCTTTGGCTGGCTGTTGCCCGTACTTTTGCAGTCGCAGCCTACCGTGCGAGATAGCCGCATGGAGGCTCTCTTGACCTACCTTCCCAGGCTGATCAGCGCGGCAATTTTGTTGGTGATCGCCTGGTCGATTGCAACAATCCTCAGAGCGGCAGCCAGGAAAGTCCTATCTCTGTTCAGTTCGAGCGTTCGCGATTCTTTGCAGGGCGAAACAGCAAAAGATAAAACAGCGGCAGATAAAACAACAGATGAGACAACAACAGCTTCCTCTGACAGGCCAGTCGACTTTTTGATAGAGGCCGATACCGCAAGTGAGACCAATCCAGAACTAGGAAATGTGAGTGAGATCATTGCCAACGGAATTTATTGGCTCGTATTTTTGCTGGCACTCCCTGCTATCCTGTCTGCCTTAAACATTCTCTAACTTGTCTCAGTATTAATACTGAGTACTGAGAATTTACGGGCAGGGTGAACTGTCCATGATTGTGCTCCTATGCGCTTTGGCATAGGGGCTGCTTTGTCTATCTATGGATAGATTCGTGCGCATAGATTTGTTAAAAAAACGATGCGATCTCAGTATTTTTTTCTGTAAACAACCTTTAAGCGGTACTCTTATCTCAAATATCAGCAAAATTTGTTGATAGCTGATGCTAGCTACGATTGGACCCTTTCAAATAGAACGAAACATGATCCCTCTAATACCCCCTACGGGAACTGGTATTAGCTTGTTGAATCCAGGCTCGATACCGACTCTGGCTCAGGCTACTACCACTACCACCAGCAATCCTGCTACTGCCATTATGGACTCCTTGAGTTCTGGCATAAGCGATGTGTTCGCGTTTTTACCCAATGTTATAGGCGCTTTCCTAATTGGTTTTGCCGGTTTTTGTATCGCCTATGTTGCATCTCGTATTGTTCGCGGCCTGCTTAAAAAAACAGGTGTTGACGATACGATCGCATCCAAGTTAACAGGTCGTCCGCCGGAAGATGTCCCTGCTGCAAAGTGGGCCGGTGACGCTGTTTACTGGATAATTATCTTATTTACGGTTATTGCGGTTCTGCAGTCGCTGAGTCTTGAAGTGGTGTCTACGCCGCTCAATAACCTTCTCAATACCATTTTCTCTTACCTGCCTCGTATCCTCAGCGCGGGTCTGTTGATTTTGGTGGCTTGGGCAATCGCAACGCTCGTAAAAACCGTTGTATCTAGAGGCTTAGAGAGCCTCAATCTGGACGATAGGTTAGCCGAGAATACAGGTGTTGACCCCAGAGAGAATTCTGTTCGCATCCACGAGACCTTGGGCAATACGCTTTACTGGTTCGTGTTCTTGCTGTTCTTGCCTCCTATCCTCAATGCTCTTGACCTTAACGGACTGTTAGGCCCAGTTCAGAACCTGATTGATCAGTTCTTGGCTGCAATTCCTAAGGTGATTTTGGCAGGGATTATTCTGGCTGCTGGCTGGCTAGCTGCCAAAATTGTTCGTGGCGTTGTCACCAATTTGCTAGCGACAACAGGTATTGATAACCTAGGTCGTCGCATTGGTCTTTCAAGTGGCTCTACATCTGGTAGTAGCCTGTCACTTTCTGATCTAGCGGGCACGATTGTCTACGTTCTCGTTCTGATTCCAACTGCAATTGCCGCGTTAAACGCACTGGATATCGCTGCGATTTCTGGTCCGGCTATCAGCATGCTCGACCAGGTCTTGGAATTTATTCCATTCCTATTGTCTGCGGCGGCTGTTTTTGCAGTCTTCTTCTTTGCTGGTCGTTTCCTTGGTCAGCTGGTTTCCAGCTTGCTTTCGAGTGCAGGCTTCGATGGCATTCTTGAAGTCCTTGGTTTGCCCGAGATTTCAGCACCTGCCAGTGCTTCTACTGACACCGACCCAGGTATGACGGCGATTCAAGCGCCTGATGACGGTGGTGTCAAAACACCTTCTGAGATTGCCGGTTTGGTCGTACTTGTGGCCGTTGTGCTGCTCGGTACCGTCACTGCAACTGAAATTCTTCAGCTTGACCAGCTGACCTTAATTGTTCGTGCAATTCTTGAAATTGCCGGGCAGGTTCTTGTTGGTGTGCTGATTTTTGGGATTGGCGTATACATTGCCAACCTGGCTTTCCGCCTAATCAAGAGCAGCAGCAGTGGTTCTTCCAACATGCTGGCACAGGCGGCTCGAATTTCGATTCTGGCCTTTGTTGGTGCAATGGCTCTCGGTCAAATGGGTGTCGCGCCAAATATTGTGAACCTTGCTTTTGGTTTACTGCTAGGTGCGATTGCGATTGCGATTGCGATCGCCTTCGGCCTCGGTGGCCGCGAGGTTGCTGGCAAACAGCTCGAAGAATGGCGCAACGAACTGAAGAAGTAATGCCAGATGATCTAGTTCGCATCTACTCCATGTAGCTAGATAGAGGACCTACGGTTCTCAAAGCCATATCGATAAAGCCCGTCGCTAGTGTCCTCTAGTGGCGGGCTTTATCCAAATGGCTAAAAAGTCCCTCGCACACCGTGAAGGGGATTTAGGGAGAGGGCGCCGACTCACTCGAAGGAGATAAGAATTTTTAGAAGGCCTCCTATATAATCAGCACGGAAGGAAAATCATCTGAAGGCCTGAATGAACAGTGAAGATCTCGCCAAATATATAGAGGCGACCGATGGCATTAGTAAGCCCTGGCTGCTGATACAGCTTAGACTCGCCAAGCTCAAAGAGCGCCGACAAGAGATGAGCACTGAAGAGTTCAACACCCAGCTCGCTGAGCTGCATGCAGAGCTAATGAAACTGGGAAAGTGGTGGGTCGGCCAGGAAAAAGACGTCTTTTAACCTTCAAGGTTTAGTGTGCATAGTAAGCCCCAAGCTGGCCAACTGAACGAGCCCTAATAGCAAGCCCCGCAGGAGCAAAGAGAGTCATGAGTGCTAACCCTTCTGAGCGTAAAGGTTCTAAGCGTAAGAACCCGTCACAGGTCGCCAAAAAGTCAGCGTCTACAGCGGTTACTGTTGTCAATTCCACCTCTTTACCGCTGTCCGAACAGGTTGTCAGCGACGACAATCATGACGACCAAAGCCCCTACAAAATTGATCTAGACGATGCTCAGTGGTATCTTAGTCGCGAATTGAGCTGGCTAGAATTCAACCGCCGCGTGCTGCACGAAGCCTTAGACGAGCGCACTCCGCTACTAGAGCGACTAAAATTTCTTGCTATTTTTAGCTCTAACTTAGACGAGTATTTCATGGTGCGCGTCGCGGCCACCAAGCAGCAAATAGAGGCCGCCGTCAACAAGCGCACGCCCGATGGCCGTACGCCAACAGAGCACCTTAGCGACATCAGCGCACGCTTACGCCCCATGGTCGTCAAAATTCACAGCTATTTTCAAAACGAGCTGCGCCCGACGCTCTTCACCAACGGTATTCGCCTGCTGAACTATGACGATCTCTCACCGACTCAAACTGACTATCTCGATCGCTATTTCAACGAGCAAATCTTCCCCGTCCTAACGCCCCTCGCTGTCGATTCGGGCCATCCCTTCCCCTATATCTCAAACCTCAGCTTGAACCTAGCGGTCGAAATTCAAGATAAGGATGAGTCTCACTTTGCGCGGGTAAAAGTCCCCAAGGTTCTTCCGCGCTTTGTAGAGTTGCCCAAAACGCTCTACAAAGATAGCCAGCACGTAGAGTCTGCCGACGATTCGGCTAAAGTCCCCTGCCATTGGTTCGGTGTGCCTATGGAGCAGGTGATCTCTCACAATATTGCCGCACTCTTTCCGGGTATGAGCGTCAAGTCTTGCTTTACCTTTCGCATTACACGCAACGCGGATCTTTCTGTTGAAGAAGACGAAGCGGATGATCTGATGCTAGCCATTGAACAAGAGCTGAGGAAGCGACGACTCGGTGGCTCTGTGGTGCGTATGGAAATCGAGTCGGGTATGAATGAAACCATGCGAGCTACCCTCATGAGTGAGCTGGCTCTTACCGAAGAAGATGTTTACACCGTAGAGGGTGTGGTTGGCCTCGCTGATTTGATGAGCTTTATGTCGCTGCCGCTGAGCGAGCTAAAAGATGATCGCTGGAAACCGGTTGTGCCCAGCGTTTGGAAGTCTGCTAGTTCTGGGGAAGGCGAAGATGTATTTTCGATTATTCGTCGACGCGATCGCCTCGTTCATCACCCATACCAGGCTTTCTCTGGCACCGTACAAGCTTTCATCACCCAAGCGGCCCTCGATCCCAATGTACTCGCCATCAAAATGACGCTGTATCGAACGTCTGGCGATTCTCCTATCGTTAACGCCTTAATCAAAGCCGCTGAAAATGGCAAACAGGTCGTGGCCCTTGTCGAGCTCAAAGCTCGCTTCGATGAAGAGAATAATATTAACTGGGCCCGCACCCTAGAGCGTTCGGGTGTGCACGTGGTGTACGGCCTTATGGGTCTAAAAACCCACACAAAAGTAGCGCTTGTGGTTCGCCGAGAAAGTAAAACCATTCGTCGCTACGTCCACATCGGCACTGGCAACTACAATCCAAAAACAGCCAACCTCTACACCGACTTTGGCCTACTGAGCTGCCGGGAGGAGCTAGGCATCGACCTGACTGACCTGTTCAACTATCTGACTGGCTATTCTCGGCAGCAGTCTTACAAAAAATTACTAATTGCGCCGGTTAACTTGCGATCGCGTATTACCCAATTCATTCGCCAAGAAGCCGCTGCTGTTCAGGCCGGCAAGAAAGGACGCATCATCGCTAAAATGAACTCCCTTGTTGATGCCAAGATCATCAAGGAACTCTACAAAGCCTCTCAAGCAGGCGTAGAGATAGAGCTGATTATCCGAGGCATCTGCTGCCTGCGCCCTGGGGTGAAAGGCGTCAGTGAAAACATTCGAGTCACCAGCGTCATTGGCCGATTTTTAGAGCATTCCCGACTGTTTTACTTCTACAACGGTGGCGAGGAGCTGTTCTACATTGGCTCTGCCGATTGGATGCCCCGCAACCTCGATCGGCGAGTAGAAGCACTCGTCCCGATTGAAGCTCCTGCTTTGCAGTCAGAGCTTGCCGACCTGGTTGAAATTTGCCTCAATGACAACCGTCAGTCTTGGCTGATGCAGCCCGACGGCATGTACGTCCAGCGCCGCCCAGAAGAGGGTGAACCCAATAGAAGTACCCACAAAGTGCTAATGAAAAAGACCAAAAAGCGAACGTAACAGTCGGCCTGGTAGGTTGAAAATTAAAACCCACTACACCGACGCAGACGTATCCGTCAGAGAATAGCATGCTATTCCCTGACGGATACGTTGTTATTCAAACTTTTCTAGCTGCTCTAGTTTTAGCCATACGTTCGGCGTTGGCACCCGGCCAAACTTAACGAGACCGTAGTCCTCACGCACTTCCAAAATCTCGCCCTTCGTATCAAATACATAGTTAGAAAGGCGAACGTCGCTGGCCTTAGCTTCTACACTATTTTCAAATTTCTCTCGTACCAACCGAACGAAATCCCCTTTCTTTACGGGCATAGCTTTCTCGCGAAGTGATGAACAATTGGCCCTATTGTATCGCCCTCAAGTGCTGAGCTAACCTGCGGTGCCAAAAATAGGTAGGGCGACGTCGACACTGCCTATTTTTGGCAGGTAGGGCAATAGTGCGCCGAGCGCCCTGCAAGCTTCAGGCGCTCAATTTTGCTGCCACAGGTGCGGCAAGGCTCGCCCTCTCGGTCGTAAACCCAAGCAACGCCGCCGTAGTTGCCGTTGGTGCCATGCACATCGCGAAAGTCGCTGAAGGTGGTGCCGCCAGACTCGATGCTGGTGGTTAGCACCTCTCGAATGGCCGCGTGTAGAAGCGTGATTCTCTTTTTTGTCAGGCGATCGCACATCACCGTTGGCCGAATCCCACTCATAAAGAGCGCCTCATCCGCATAAATATTGCCAATACCCGCCACAATTTTTTGATCGAGCAGGGCATTTTTGATGGGTCGCTTCCGCCCTTTCAGCGTCTGCGCAAAATAGTCCACCGAAAAGTCATCCGAAAAAGGTTCTGGGCCCAGACGCTGTAACCCTGTCATTACCTCTTCTAAAGCTTGATCGGGCGGCACCCACCACAGCCGCCCAAAGGTGCGCTGATCGACATAGCGTAGCTCCCGGTCATCATCAAAAAAGAGTCGCACCCGACAGTGGGTTTGCACCGGTTCTGCTTGCGATACCCATAGCAGCTGACCAGTCATTCGTAGGTGCACACCCAGCCACCCAGCTTTTTCTTCTGTCTCAGATGTGGCCTCAGCCTTCTTCAGCTTTGCCATCAGGTACTTGCCACGCCGATGCCAGCTATCAAGCTGCACCCCCGCAACGCCCTTTAAAAAGTCATCAGCCAGTTCGGGGTAGGCGATAATCCGTGCTAGACAGACTTCGCCCCCTCGAACTGGCTGATTCAATGAAACTCGATTAAGGCCTCGCCGAACGGTTTCTACCTCAGGTAGCTCAGGCACTTTAGTCCTCTTTTACGCTTCCTTAGCTAGTCAACAACATCGGCTTACAAACGTGCAAGTCAAAGCTACCCTTTCTTAGCAGCTTTCTTTGGTGGTGCTTCCACTTCTACTAGCTCGCTCTCTGCAAAGTTGTTGGTGTTGACACCGGCATAGTTAACTTTGTCAAAGCGCACCACGACAGGATACTTGATGCCACTTTGATCAACGGAGGCAACGGAGCCTACTTCCTGATACCAGTAAGACTCCGGACGGAGAATTCTGACCTTCGACTTGCGCTGAACCATGAATACTAACCCTCTCAACAATTTTAGATAAAGGTAGTTGCTATAAAAGCTACTTGTTCTCAAGATTACTACTCTAGCGGGGGCAATCTCTCCTTTTTAAGTTTTGTGTCTGTTGAACGATAACTTTTGCGAAGCTGGAGGTGCCCTGTTGGTTTGTGGCGGCTGTTTTATTGGCAAATATAGGCAAAAAGCGATCGCATTTCTAGAAAGGGCTGCGATCGCTTTTGGAGTGAGTATTTCTTTGTTGCCAGTATTCCTTATTCGATATTTACACCGTATCCGGCACGCTAATTTGCATATTTGGCAAGGTAACTTGAGACGTCAGCTCTCCCGGTGGGAGAAGTAGCAAACTGCCAGGCACTGCGCCCGGCGCTGGTAGCTGTGAACCCACCGCTGGCGGACCAGAAATAGCCGGTAACGCTGCTTGTGGTGTAGGAACGGGTGGAACTGTAACAGTCGCGGTAGGTACTGGTAAAGATGCCACCGGTACCTCTGGCGCTTCTGCGGGGGCTGCTGGAGCGCCACCGCCACTGCTGTTGACAGGATGAGAAACTTCGATGCCGTTCTCTTCCAAAATGACCTGTGGTTCAAAGGCCATCGTATCGATGCGCTTCACACGGACACTGCCACCTGCTAGGCGATCGCCTACCCGCACATAGCGCTCAGGCTCACCGCCAGAACTCACAATGGCATAGGGCTCACCCCCCAGCTGAATAATGCCAGAAACAGATACCGTAGGTGCAATCACAGGCTGCGGAATGCGAGGCAGTGCCACGATAGGCGATGGGCGCACAAGCGGTGCGTTTTGTTCTTGCACTCTGACCGGAGGCGGTGTGGGAGCCTCAGCAGCCGCAGCCGCAGCCGCAGCCGCGCCACCGCTAGCGCCACCATCGTTGCTAGCAGTAGGTGCAGCAACAGGATCCGGTGTCAAAGGAATGGGTAGAACTGCAAAGGGATCTATTCGCGACTGCTGTACAAGACGTGTGCGGGCTTCTGGGTCGGTAGAGGGAATCAGGTCAGCCGTGACGACAGGCACCACTTCGGCCTCTGCGGCAAAAGCTTCTGCCTCGGCCTCTCCCTCTAGGGCTTGGGCAACGTCTTCACCTGCTGCCGTGATGGCTTCGCCAGCCCCTTCAAATGGGTCAATAATCTCAATATCTTCGCCAGCACTCAAGTACTGACAGCCCGTTAGTGGAGCCGTTGCAAGTAAGATAAGCAGCAAACGCCGCATGATTCGATCCCTCCCAGGACTGGTTAGCCAAAAAGTACCCGCAACAGATACGTTGACCTTTAAAACTGATTAAAAGAAAAGGGGTTGCGTTCCTTTTGACTGCTGCTCACTTAAGGTAGACACAAAGGCCTATGAAAGTAACGCGCTAATCAAGAAAATTGCCTGAAAACCTTCAAAGTGACCAATTTACTCGCAAATCTACCTAGATTTTCTTACGCTTCTGCTGCCGGATGCATAATCACCTGCAAATGCTTGAGACCCTTTTTGACGCGCCTAGAAACAGTGACAGAGCTAATGCCTAACCGTTCGGCCGTTTCTTTCTGGGTAAGATCTTGCAAAAATACAAACTCAACGACTTCTCTCGTTCGTTTCTCTAGCTGAGAGAGGGCCTGTTGCAATCGCATACGATCTTCTTGGGCCAGCTGAAAGCTGCGATAGCGAGCGTCTGGCAACAAGTCTCCCAGTGACGATGTGCCGCTGTCGCCTTCTCTTACCGGTGCATCTAGGCTTAGCAAATTGCGATTACTACTCGCAATTCTTACCTGCTGCCACTCTTCAACTGAAATATCTAGCTCATTGGCAACCTCTTGGTCGCTGGGCCTGCGGTTTAGGTCTTCTTGCAGTCTGCGGATAGCTCTTGCTGACTGATTTTGTAAGGTTTGCCAGCGCCTGGGAATGCGTACAACGGTGCCTTTGTCTCTCAAGTAGTGCTGAATTTCGCCACGAATGTAGGGAATGGCAAATGAGCTGAAGGCAAATCCTTTTTGCAAATCGAACCGCTCAATGGCGCGAATGAGTCCTAAGCTCCCAACCTGCATCAGGTCGTCGAAGCTCTCTCCTGAGTTGTGAAGCCACCTGTGAGCTTCGCGGCGCACTAGGCCAATGTTGAGCTGTACCAACCGATTGCGTAGCTGTAAGGAGCGGTCTTTTTGGTAGGTGTTTAAAATTTCAAGTGACTGACTTTTAAGAACCTGGTGGGTCGAGGAACGCATATTTTAAAAGGGCCTGTAGGTATCAATTAAGGCCGCTTGGCAGATCAAGAGAGCGCGTCAACGAACCACTGCTAATCCTCCGAAAAGGGTTTGGTACGGTACGCCGACACGTTCAGCCTAGTTAAGGTTCCTCCGCCGAACAATCGAGTTTTTACGGAATCGTTCCTTTTGAATGTGACGATTCCATCTGCATAGATTCCAAGAATATGGGTGGGTTTGTGGCTATGAATGTTTACTGAGCAAAAAAAAAGACACCCGCAAAGGTGCCCTTCTCTTTAATCGTGATCTTCTGTGCTCAAAAGACCACGATTACTCTGTTAGATCTGCCGTTTGAGATCTGCCGTTTGTACGACAATCAACTTTACGCGTCGAATCCAGTCTCAATTCGGCCGTAGAACACGCCTTGTAAGCGAACGTCGTCAGCCGCAGCTGTTCCCATGTCTGTATCGGAAGGCTGCTCAGAAATGAACGTTCCACCAATTTCGCCGGTGTTGCTGTCTACCTTTGAAACCTGTAGGGAGATGGTTCCTTGACCCACATCAAACGCTTTGACGTTCTCACGGGCAAGATCTGCGCCATCCGCGCGAGCCGGGAGGGCAACCGCGTTGTCATAACCGGTGGTAAGGCCACGGGCCTTGGGGTCTAAGAAGTTGGATGTCCGGTAGGACGGGACTCGGAAGGAGCCTTCAAAGTCGGTGGCGGGGGTCACTGCGTTAAGACCGGCCTGAGACGTTGCTTTTAGTCCTTTGATGGTGAATAGGAATGGGATTTGGTCACCACCAGGCAGCAGTACAGTAATGGGCTGGAAGTCCATACCTAGCTTTTCATCAAACAGGAGACTGCCGTCTGGCTTTAGGCTAATGTCGCCGCTAACTTGCTCGATGGAAGTGGTGTAGCGAGTGAGCGATTTGCCCGCTACAAACTCAGCTTCTTTACGCTTGTTGTTGGTTTCTTGCTTTACAAAGAAGCTGGTGGGCTCTAGGCAAAGATCAACAAGCTTGTAAGTTGTGCCATCTTCGATGGCGATTTGACCCCGACGAGTTTCGTCTACCTGAGGACAGCTGTTGGCCAGTCCGGTATTGCGAATTTGGTCGTAGGTGAGTGGAATGTCGCTAGTAGCGGAAGGCGCTTCACTACAGGCTGTTAAAACACCTAAGCAAAGGGCAAAGAACGCAGCGAGCAGAGCGCGATACCTCATGGGCAACCTCAAGACTATGAATTTATAAGGACTATTTAGTACATAATTTTACACTGCCTCTGTCAGGTTTCAGAAGCTGGTTTTGGTGGCTATGTGCTTGCCGAGTGGATTCGCGATCGCGTAGTGTCTGACAGGTTGGTTCGTATCAATACCGCGCTAATACAGCATGGCATAAGGTCAGCAGGCTTTTATGATGTGTAAGGGTTTGCGATAGCTGACGGGCCACTTTTGCCTCTGCGAATGTAAACAAGTTAGTTACAAAAGTTAAATTACGCACTCACAATACATATTTTCCATCTACTCCCACTACACATCCCTACTACACATCTCAAAACGGTACAGTTCAAAACGGTGAGCAATTCAGTCTCTTTTTCGCCTATGCCTTCTCAGAACCTTCCACCGGATCTCTCTGCGCTTGTTCAAACGGTTCGATTGACGGCCCAACAAAAAGAGGGCGACTGTCTTGCTCTTTTGGAGTTGCTTAGGCTGTTGGAGGCGATCCACTTCGAGATCCGAGACACCCTATTTCGCGATGCGCTGCCGGACAACCGTCAGCGACTGTACCGACTGCTCAAGGATATTGAGCAAGAAGGTGGCTGGCCATATATAAAACGGATGCAGCTTCGAGCCTTGTTAGAGCACATAGAAGAAGAAGGTTCGGATGAGATAACATCAGGCGAATCCGACGGTGGTCACACTGCCTCATAAGGTTTTTATTTACTGTGTCTATGTATATTCAGCTGTGCATGGAATCCTTCTTGAGATCTCTATGATGATGTTTGAGTGATGTTTTCAGGTGTTTCTAATTTCTTACGGGTTCCTGAGTTTTAGAGTTGTAATTACTCAAAGAGTATTGGCCTTTATAAGGAACGTGCAGCCTACATTTTTGCTGATCTGATTTTGTGATGTTTGCTTCGTTAGCCATCAGTGTTTTTAGGTAAGTTTTCAGGTAATTAGTACAGTCCCGACATATTTGTGCAGGTGGCACAGCTAAACCTAAAACACCTCTACAAAAGCACTAGGCTATGCTCAAGCTTTTCCTAGGTAGGGCGCACGCACCTTTTTATCGTGTTTCCTTTTTATTTCGTGGGTGCAATCTTGGCTGGCGATCGCAAGACTGGTCGCGGCACCTTTTAAGTACAGTGATTCAGAATTTGAACAGGCAACTATGGTCTTGAAAACAGAAAAAGAAAGCGGGTATGGGAGCTATCACCGGCTCTGGCAGCGCACTATTCAAGGCTTTCTGCTGAATGGCTTTCTGTTGAGTAGTGCCACGACCCTAGCGATGACACTCTTTGTGCAGGGTGCAACGACGACGGCAGCTAAGGCCAGCGTCAATCGATTTTGCCAGGTTTCACAGAGTGATGTCGAGACGAAAGAATCGCTGAGAGTTGCTGGGTTGCAGGGCGATGCAGCCGCTCAGCAGCAGTACAGAACACTCTCTCAGCAGCATATTGCTGAAGTGCAGAACTGTCGACAAACTCAGTGGCCAAAAAATCAGGCCATTTGGCTACGGCTATATCAGTGCGACTTGCAGCCAGGGCGGCTAGATGCGCTGATGGATCGGATTGTGAACCTGGGCTACAACCAGGTATATCTGGAGGCATTTTCGAATGGCCAAGTGCTGCTTCCCAAAAACGACAATCCGACTAACTGGCCTAGCGTTGTGCAGGCTGACCAGTATGCTGATCGCGATTTGTTAGCAGAGGCGATTGACTCAGCGCGTGCACGGGGGATGGATGCCTATGCATGGATGTTTACCATGAATTTTGGCTATTCCTATGGTCAGCGCTCAAACAGACGGCAGGTGCTTGCTCGCAACGGATTTGGCGCAGATACGTTGGAATTTGCCGATCAGGGAAATAGCGGGCCATCAGAGGACGCTTTTATCGACCCGTATAATCGTCAGGCTCAGAGTGACTATGCTCAAATGGTAAGAGCGGTATTGGCTCGTCGTCCGGATGGTGCGCTATACGACTATGTTCGCTATCCCAGGTTGACGGGGTCAGCTTCGGTGGTGAGTAATGTCAGAAATCTTTGGATCTACGGTCCTGCTGCCAATCAGGCTTTGGTCAATCGCGGCACGAACAATAAGGGCAAAGAGCTGATTCGACGGTTTTTGCAGCGTGGCTACCTGACCGATAGCGATGTGGCTCAAGTCGATAGTCTGTACCCCAACGAAGGTGAGCCGCTATGGCAGAGCCGAAATCCACCCAGCGTAGATCCGAAAGACTTAGCGCCTGCGTCTGCTCGTAGGCCTGGTCTGCAAGAGGAGCTGTGGCGACTGAGCGTCGCACATGCCATTCAGGGGGTTGTCGACTTTTTGCAGGCGGGTGCTACGCCCGCTCGGCAGGCGGGTATGCCAGCAGGGGCAGTGTTTTTTCCCTATGGGAATCGCTCTATTGGTAGCGGCTACGATGCTCGCTTGCAGCACTGGAACCGTTTCCCAAATTGGATGGATGCGCATCCTATGGCCTATGGCACCTGCGGTAATGCGAGCTGTATCGTTAATGAGGTGCAGCGAGTGCTGAGCATACGGGGCAATGCGCGAACAGTAAAGCCTGCGATCGCCGGTGTGTGGGGCTCGGCGCGAAGTAATCGTCCTTCGCTAGAAGCGCAAATGGACGCGCTGCAAAGAGCTGCGCCGCAGCTAGAAACGGTGAGTCACTGGTCATTCTCCTGGCAAGATGCCGAATTTGACCGAGAGCGTAAGTTTTGCCAGCCATCGGCGCAGCGTCCTGACTTAGACATTTTGCGCTCTGGCAATCGGATGACGCCGGATGAAACCCTTGGCCAGACGCCTGCGCCGTGACAGTAGAGTTTGCGCTGTGAGTTGATTGCTCAGCTTAGATTATCTAGATATCCACGTGGGGTAATAAACCAGCCTGCGTGGATACGGCTGTTGCTGTTGCCAATTATGACGGTGGTGAGCATGTCGATGGGATGCTCAAACATATCGCCGAGGGTGGTGAGGGTGATTTGTTCGTCGGAGCGGTAGAGCGATCGCGCCAAGGCTACTGGCGTTTCGGCGCTGCGATGTTGTAGCAGAGTGTCACGGGCAAAAACAATCTGCTCAGTGCGCGTTTTTGATTTTGGATTGTACAGCGCGACGATGAAGTCTCCTTCGGCAGCGGCACGTAGGCGCTTTTGGATGACGGGCCAGGGTGTGAGAAGGTCGCTAAGGCTGATAGCGCAGAAGTCGTGCATGAGGGGCGCACCGACTCTAGAGGCGGCAGATTGCAGCGCGCTGACACCGGGAAAAACCTGTACGCTGGGTGTCTTCCCATCCCACTTGTTTGCTTGAAGCTGCTCTAGCACAAGCCCTGCCATGCCATAAATGCCGCAGTCGCCAGAGGAGATAACGGCGACGGTGAGTCCCCAGGTTGCGAGTTCTATGGCACGTTCAGCTCTTTGCCTTTCTTGGGTAATAGGCAAGCCTTCTACGATTTGGGCTGGTCGTAGCAGTGGGCGAATGAGGTCGACATAGAGGGCGTAGCCGATGACGACATCAGCATTTGTGATGGCGGATTTGGCAGCGGGTGTGATTTGGTTTAGGCTGCCAGGACCAGTGCCGATGAGATGGAGGTGGCCAGTACGCCCGATGTATTCGGTGGGAGATTGTGCGATCGCAACCGTAACTGCTCCCTTCAGTCCCTCCTTTTTCACAATCTGCTTTTTGACTTTGAGGCAGTCTGGGTTCTGAGGATCTGCTGCGGTGATGGCGGCGGCTTCTGCCACGCTAGGTGTGCCAACTTCCTTTTCAACAATGTTAGAAGGGGTGGGCACCTCAACGGTCTTTAGCAGTTCCGGTGAGAAGCATTTGAGTGGCCAGTTTTTCTCTTGCGTAAGGCCCAGTAGCGCTACTTCGTCGGCTTTAAGATCTAGTGTGGCGAGGCCTGCGATCGCACCCAAAGCTAAATGATTCTCTCGGGCAACCTTCTCGATTGCATACTCAACTAGCGCTTGGTCTGTGTCTCTCTCACAGCCAATACCGACCCACAGCACGCGAGGATGCCACTGTACTTTTGGCATGGCTGAGTCCGGCGCGAAGCTTCGCTGAATGGAGCTAATCCATACGCGTGCTCTGGGCGATTCGGTTTCATCTCGGGCTTCAAATTCTGGGAAGCCAAACTGAAAGGTGTGACTGCTCGGCAGGTGAGATTGCCAGAGGTCGCTGCCGGCTTCTTGGATGACTTGTACGGGAGATTGGTGTGCGATCGCGCTGCTGACTTTGAGCCAGTTGCCCGTGCCTTTTTCCCAGCCGAAAGGATTGCCCAGTGTATCGATAGCGGGCAGATCTAGGGCATTTGTTGCGCCTGTGAGGACGGGATCGGCGTTGAGGCGTTGGCTGATGTGCTGGGTGATGCGATCGCCGCCACCCTGATGTCCGCCACAAAGGCTAATCACAAACTTACTGGCCGGGTCGACAACCACCACGGCTGGATCACTTGCTTTGTCGGTGAGCAATGGCGCGATGAGCCTCACTACTGCGCCGCTCGCTAAGCAAAATGCAAATGCGTCGTAGGTTTCCCACGTGCTTTTCAAGAAGTCGCCGAGGGATGTGTCGTAGACTTGGTAGCTAAGTCCTAGCGCTTGAGCTGTGGTTTCGAGCTTAGGTGCAATCCATAGCTGAGCGGCTTCTTCATTTTTCTTGTCGGTAGTCTTTTCGCAGAGTGGTGCCAAGCACCTTAAGCCCGCAGGTGTCGTAGTGATTGCGGCCAAATTTGAAAACATATGTGCTGTGCGCTGTGGGTGTTGGGCGTGACTACACGCCATGATAGGCCGAAACTAAGACGCAAATGAAGATGTCTCAACCTCCTAGTGTTCAGTCACTAACGCTACGATAGTAGCTGTCGCTTTTTAACGAGGCATTGTCATGAGTAGCCCGATCATCACAAAGGTGGTAGACACGATGGCTGATTTTCCTGATGAATTGCAGCAAAAGGTCCTAACTTTTGTCGTGACTTTGCAGCAGCAGCAGCAGCCAAAAGGTGATGCCTGGGACGTGTTGGATTCAATGATTGGTAGTGTTGAAGCGCCTTCGGATTGGTCTACGGAGCATGACCACTATTTATACGGTACGCCTAAGAATTCGGAACTGGATGCATGAGTCAGAACCGTCTTTTTCTAGATACAGCGTTTATTCAAGCTTTACTCAACCCTCGAGACGATAATCACATCAAAGCGAAGACTCTATTACCGCAGGTGCGCATTGCCTCTGAGGTTTGGTTGACAGAAGCCATTTTAGTTGAAGTCGGCAACGCACTTAGTGTGTTCAATCGGCAAGGGGCAGTGAAATTTATTCGTCAGTGTCGCAGCACTCAGAATATGAAGGTGGTCAGTGTTAATACAGATTTACTCATGCGAGCATTGAACCTCTACCAGTCGCGCTCTGACAAGTCGTGGGGATTAACAGACTGTATCTCTTTCATTGTGATGAAAGACAATAGACTGCTGTACGCACTAACAACTGACCGTCACTTTGTGCAAGCGGGTTTTCGAGCGTTGATGTTGAGCTGACCTTTTGGTTTGGAGTCTTTACACTTTTTCAGATTGCTTGACAGCAGGCTGGGCCTGCGGCTGGAACTGGAAGAGGGTGTACACCACATTACGGCGGATACCGGTCATCATTTCTAGGAAGACTTCGTAGCCTTCGCTTTTGTATTCAATGAGTGGATCTTTTTGGCCGTAGCCACGGAGGCCGACTGTTTCTCGCAGGGCGTCCATTTGCTGGAGGTGTTCGCGCCAGAGGGTGTCGATTTGCTGAAGGATGAAGAACCTTTCGGCTTCGCGCATAAGGCCAGGTTTGATCAGATCAACCTGGGCTTCTTTGAGATCGTAGGCGATGCGGACCTGCTCGGCGAGGAAGGTTTTCATTTCGCCCATGGAGAGGTTCTCTAGCTGGTCGGGGGTGAGGTCGGCAAGGAGATAGACGAACTCCTGGACTTTGCTGACGACGCTGCCTAGATCCCATTCTTCGGAAGGAAGCTCTGGGTTAACGTAGGCTTCGACGATGTCGTCCATGGTTTGGATGCCGTAGCCCAAGACGAGCTCTTTAAGCTCTTGGCCTTCTAAGACTCGGCGGCGCTCGGCGTAAATGGCACGGCGCTGGTTGTTCATAACCTCGTCGTATTCAAAGACCTGCTTACGGATGTCGTAGTAGTAGGTTTCTACCTTCTTTTGTGCGCCTTCGAGCGATCGCGTGAGCATTCCCGACTCAATGGGCATGTCTTCTTCTACGCGGAAGGCGTTCATGAGGTTGGCTACGCGATCGCCGCCAAAAATTCGCAGTAGGTTATCTTCCAAGCTGAGGAAGAACTTGGTCGAACCCGGATCGCCCTGTCGCCCTGCGCGGCCTCTGAGCTGATTGTCTACTCGGCGTGACTCGTGACGCTCTGTACCAATCACGTGCAGTCCGCCTAGCTCGATAACTTGGTCGTGCGCAGCAGAGGTGATGACCTCATAGGCATCCAGAATCTCGTTGTAGATGTCACGCAGCTTTTGAATGACGGGATCATCGGTAGGCGCTTTCTCGGCGGCGACTGCGAGCTTATCTTCGGCGTCAAGCTCGGATAGGCTTTGCGCGCCGTAGGTTTTGACAGCGAAGTCTACCGCTGCTTTAAGATTTGTCTGAGTCTCTGGTGAAAGGTCGGTTGGAAAAATCTGGGGCGATGCTTTCCACGTTTTCTTTTTTTTCTTGGGACCGTCTGCAAAGCCCTGAGCCTGCTTAGCATCTTTAGTATTTGCGACTTGGGCAACGGCGAATTTATCGTCTTCTTCTGGCTTGACGATGCGAGGCATGAGGTACTCGCGTACTTTTAGCCTGGCCATGTAGTCAGCGTTACCACCAAGGATGATGTCTGTGCCGCGTCCGGCCATGTTAGTGGCGATGGTGACAGAGCCGCTGCGACCGGCTTGGGCAACAATCTCAGACTCTCGTTCTACGTTCTCGGGCTTCGCATTGAGGAGGTTGTGCTCTACTTTGAGGTCGCTGAGTAACAGTGAGAGTACTTCTGATTTTTCGACGCTGGTGGTGCCCACGAGGACGGGGCGACCGGTTTCGTGCATGGCGGCGCATTCTTGTGCGATCGCATTCCACTTCGCGTTTTCAGTTTTGTATACCACGTCTGGCAAATCGTGCCGCTGCGAAGGACGATTCGTCGGAATAATCGTCACTTCCAGGTTGTAGATCTTCTCAAATTCAGCTTCCTCAGTTTTCGCCGTACCTGTCATTCCAGAGAGCGAGGCTCTGCCGTCTTTTCGCTTGGGATACAGCAAAAAGAAATTTTGGTAGGTAATAGAAGCAAGGGTCTGTGTCTCAGGCTGGATATCTACATGCTCTTTGGCTTCAATGGCTTGATGCAAGCCATCACTCCAACGCCGACCGGCCATGACTCGGCCAGTAAACTCGTCTACAATCACGATTTCGCCGTTGCGCACGATGTAGTTCACATCTTTGGTGAACAGTTCTTTTGCCTTGATTGCATTGAAAATATAGTGCGCCCAAGGATCTTTTGGATCGAACAGATCGGTGACGTTGAGCAGCGTTTCTGACTTTTCAAAGCCTTCGTCTGTCAGCAGAACGTTGCGGGCCTTTTCATCGACTTCGTAGTCGACTTCATCACCTTCTAACTGGGCGGCCACTTCGGCAGCTTTTGTATACTTTTCGCCAGGGCGTTCTACCTGACCCGAGATAATTAGCGGCGTACGTGCTTCATCGACCAAAATTGAGTCAACTTCATCAATAACGCAGAAGTTGAACGGACGCTGTACAACATCGGCCATAGCCGTACTCATGTTGTCGCGCAGGTAGTCGAACCCAAATTCGCTGTTGGTGCCGTAGGTGATGTCGCAGGCGTAGTTCTTTTTGCGATCTTTGGGGCTCATACCCTGTTGGATAAGGCCAACGCTAAGGCCCAAAAATCTGTGGACTTGGCCCATCCATTCCGCATCGCGACGTGCGAGGTAGTCGTTCACAGTAACGATATGAACGCCTTTGCCGGAAATTGCATTGAGATAGGCGGGCAGTGTAGAAACGAGGGTTTTGCCCTCACCGGTTTTCATTTCGGCGATTTGGCCGTCGTGCAATACCATTCCACCGAGCAGTTGTACGTCGTAGTGGCGCATACCCAGTACGCGTTTCCCGGCTTCGCGAACGACGGCGAAAGCTTCGGTCAATATGTCGTCTGTATCTTCGCCATTTTCTAGGCGCGCTCTAAATTCGGCTGTTTTGCCTGTGAGCTCTTCGTCCGAGAGTGCCTGAATCTCTTCTTCAAGGAGATTTACCTCTTTAATGTCGGGTTGGTATCTCTTGAGTTTGCGAGTGTTTGGATCGCCTAGAAGTTTTTTTAGCATGTCAGGCCACAAAAGGAACGGGCAGAAAACGACGGGTGGTGAATGGGCGTAAACCCATAAGTGAATTGTATCTAATCTTATGGGGTTACAATGCCCGCTTGGAAGGCGGTATTCCGGGCGGGTTACCCTACAGCGCTCACTGATATTACTTTGGAATGGTGCGGCTGAGAAGGGTTTCGTGCGGCTTAGGACCTTAATTCTGCGTACTAACGGGGCTGTAATTTTGTTCCGTTGCACCCTGGTGACAGCTGACACAGCTGCGGAGATTGAGGGGCTGCGGGAGTGCTACGTCAGGATGCAGTGCCTGGAAGTAGGCGGAGTTTTGCAGTCGATACGGCGTTGGGCCTCTGCCTTCATGCCGACGAGAGTAAGTTTGTAGATAGCTCAGCATGAGCCTTTGATCAAAGCGTGAGATACCTGTGAGGGTGACGCCATAGTGTGCGGGGTCTGTGATAAGGGCTTGCCACGTGTCGAGGGGCAATACGGCTGCGGGCAGAGCCACATGGCAGGTCGAACATTTTTGTACGTAGGTAGCATAGCCAGCTTCGTAGCTTGCATCGATAGGATCGACCATGCCGTAGGGCGAATCAATTGCTTTAGCGAACCCCATTCCTAGCAACGCGCTGAGGCAAAAAGTTAGCAATCCCAATAGGATGAAAGGAGGTCTAAGGCTTGTTTTCATAGGATTACTCGGTTTTACTGGGCCTAGCAGGTCAGGAAAGCGTCACTTCTGCTGAAGTCACAAATTGTCTGTAGCCTTTATCCTTAGTAGAAGAGAATATCAGCTCCTAAAGTGAGGATTCGTCTAAATATGGACAGTCGGCATATTCAGTTTCGCTATACACCGATTTTTACACAAGCGCAGTTGGCTCAGCTCTGTGAGCTTTTTGTGGCTGCGGCGTTTTGGGCTAAGGACCGACGGCCTGAGGATATGGAACGAGCGATCGCACATAGCAACCCCGTTGTAACCGCTTGGGACGACCAGCGCCTCATTGGCTTTTCCCGCGCTACGTCCGACGGTTTGTTTCGTGCCACAATTTGGGACGTGGTGATTCATCCTGATTATCAGGGTGCTGGTCTTGGGCGTCGACTGGTTGAAACCTTGATCGCTCATCCGCATATGAATCAGGTTGAGCGGACGTATTTGATGACGACACATCAGCAGAGTTTTTACGAGCGTATCGGCTTTGAGCAAAACAGCACGACTACGATGGTGCTGTACAACCGCCCGTTGGGCGAATGCTTGATAGACATAACAGAGAAGGAAAGCGTTGACGTCTCTGTGTGATGGCTCATCGGTTCTTTGCCTCTGGTGCAAGAATCCTCAGGTGCAAGAATTGTTGAACTCACTTAAATGAAAGAAGCCCACCTTGAGACATGTTCCAAGGTGGGCTTCTTTCGTTTTGGCTAATTTATAAGGCTAGGTCGGACAGGCGAGACGCCTGTTCTACTTGTCGGTTTCGGAGAATTCGGCGTCAATGACATCGTCTTCGCCACCGGAGGAACTGTCCTCATCTGCACCTGCGTCGTCGGCTGGGGCACCTTCTGCACCTTCACCTTCGGGGCTACCCTGCTGGTAAAGGTTGCTGCTGAGGGCATAGAGGCCTTGCTGCAAGGCTTCCATGGTGGACTTGATTTTGTCGGTGTCTTCTTCCGCGAGGGCTTCTTTGAGCTCCTTTATTTGGCCTTCGAGCTTTTCTTTCTCTTCGGCAGGAACTTTGTCGCCTAGCTCTTCGATTTGCTTTTCAGCTTGGTAAGCAAGCGTGTCAGCCTGGTTTTTGGTTTCGATGGCTTCACGCTTTTCCTTATCGGCATCAGCGTTCGACTCGGCGTCGCGAACCATTTGATCGACTTCAGTATCAGAGAGCGTAGAAGCACCTGTGATGCTAATGGACTGCTCTTTGCCTGATCCCTTGTCTTTGGCTGTAACGTTCAAGATACCGTTGGCATCGATGTCGAAGATAACTTCGATTTGAGGGACGCCACGCTGAGCAGGTGGAATGCCGTCTAGACGGAACGTTCCTAGGCTCTTGTTGTCGTTTGACATTTCGCGCTCACCTTGGAGCACGTGAATTTCCACATTGGTTTGACCATCTACCGCCGTTGAGAAAACTTCGGACTTTTTGGTAGGGATGGTGGTGTTACGAGTGATGAGCTTGGTCATCACGCCGCCCAATGTTTCGACACCCAAGGAGAGTGGCGTTACGTCGAGTAGCAGAATGTCTTTGACTTCACCAGCCAGTACCCCGCCTTGAATAGCTGCGCCGATAGCAACGACTTCATCAGGGTTAACGGTTTGGTTTGGCGCTTTGCCCAAGATGCGCTCTACGAGTTCCTGTACAGCAGGAATGCGAGTGGAGCCACCTACGAGAACGACTTCATCAATGTCAGACTTGCTGAGCTTGGCATCTTTCAGCGCCGTTTCTACAGGGACGCCACAACGCTTGATGAGGTCGGCGCAGAGTTCCTCGAATTTAGCTCGTGTGAGTGTAGTTTCGAGGTGCTTAGGACCGTCTTGAGTTGCCGTGATAAAGGGCAGGTTAACCTCAGCTTGGCTAACACTAGAGAGTTCAATTTTTGCTTTTTCAGCTGCTTCAGTAAGTCTTTGAAGCGCCTGCTTGTCTTTGCGCAGGTCGATGCCTTCCTTGTTTTTGAAGTCTTCGGCGAGGTAGTCGACGAGCTTTTTGTCGAAGTCGTCGCCACCTAGATGTGTGTCGCCAGAGGTTGAGAGTACTTCGAAGACGCCGTCTCCAACTTCTAGGATGGAGACGTCGAAAGTACCACCACCTAAGTCAAAGACGAGGATAGTTTCGTTGCTCTTTTTGTCGAGACCGTAAGCTAGCGCCGCCGCCGTAGGCTCGTTGATAATACGAAGAACTTCGACGCCTGCGATTTTACCAGCATCCTTGGTGGCTTGGCGCTGTGAGTCGTTGAAGTAAGCAGGTACAGTAATGACGGCCTGGGTTACTTTTTCCCCGAGGTACTTGCTGGCATCGTCGACCAGCTTACGCAATACCTGGGCAGAAATTTCTTCGGGGGAGTATTGCTTACCGTCAGAAGTTTCGATTTTGACGTTGCCGCCTACTTTCGCAATTTTGTAAGGGACTTCGCTGGATTCATTATTGACTTCGTCGAATTGACGGCCAATGAATCGTTTTACTGAGTACAGCGTGTTCTCAGGGTTCATTACTGCCTGACGCTTGGCGATTTGGCCAACGAGGCGATCGCCATTTTTGGCATAGGCAACGACAGAAGGGGTTGTGCGAAAGCCTTCGGCGTTGGCAATAACGCTGGGCTTACCCCCTTCCATTACGGCCACGACCGAGTTGGTCGTACCAAGGTCAATTCCTACAACTTTTCCCATGTGTTTGCTCCGAGTGGAATAACGAACTTTGTGTTCAAAAGGTTATATACATAGTGCTCAATGGGGGGCGGTTTGCTGAAGGGGGGGTTACCGAACCGGGGGCTTCGGCTACGCTCAGCCACTGGAGGGGAGAGAAAGATGTGGGCCTAATGCATTTGGAAGGCATTCAGCGGTGATTAGTCTGTACTTCGGCAACTTGCAAAATTGGGATGCACTCATTTGTATCGCTGTATTGCATCAGTGGTTTGCGACTAAATTGCCCAAGTGTTTTAGGATTCTGAGGACTTCGTATAGGTTGTTTTGGGAAGGTGATCGCATTCCAAACAAATCCGAAACACCGTAGCGATCACCTAGTTTTTTGACAAACAAATAGCTACTCCCATTAGCGACCATGCCATAAAGAGACAGCCCTGACTTCGGTGCAGCTGCCATGTATGCCAAGGTTTGTGGCAACGCCATTTCCAGATCAAACGTTGTCTGCTTCGATTCGATAACGACAACCCACAGCTGTTCTAGCAATACAAGTCCGTCAATGCGTCCGTGCAGAATTTCGTCGTGCTCTCCTAATGCTTCTATCTCAACTGAGACTTCAGCTCTAAATTTGTAAGGGTTGCTATAAAAGCCTGCTAGCTTTAGCAGCGGCGAAAGAATGACTAACTTGATAGTTTCTTCTAACAACGCGCCATCAGAAATTTGGTACAGATAGTTTTTCCGCACAGCGTCTAGCCTTGATTTCGATTCCCTCGTCAACTCAGGTAGCCCGTCACCCCACTCCTGGAAAAAGTTGGGGTCATCACTAAGCGATAAGCCCAACTTTTCTTCGACTTGACGGAAGGTTGTGATCGCTTCTGAGATAGCTAATACTTGAGCCATTAGTTTTACGCCTGGGATAAAATTTTCTCGTCTAGTGAGAAATTGACCTCTACTTTGTCTAGTCCGTTGGCTACGTAATCGTTATCGAAAGAATCTTTGAGTCCATCAATAAGTGTGAACTGTGGCTGCCATTGTAATTCAGCTTTGGCTTTGCTGATGTCAGTGAAGAAGTGCTGTACACGCATAGGGAAGGCTTTTTGCTTGCCGAAGTCGAAGGCTTTGGGGTCGTAGTGGACGATTTTGATGGTGTTGGGGTCTTTGCCGATGGCTACTGCACACCCTCTAGCCAATCCATCAAACGTAACGGCCTTCTCTCCTGAGATGTTGTAAATCTGTCCTATGGCCTGATCGTTACCCAGTACAGAAACCATCGCGGCGGCTAAGTCTTGGCAATGGCCGAGATGGGTGAGTGCCATACCACTGCCAGGGATAGGAATGGGGCGATCGCGCACTAACCGATCGAAGAACCACTTCTCCAACGGATTGTAATTCTGCGGTCCATATATATAGACGGGACGAATAGCCGTGAAGGGAACGCCCTGCTCTTTCAGATAGTCTTCGGTATGGAACTTTCCTTTGTGGCGGCTGTTTGGATCTACCGCGTCGCCTTCTTTATGCGGCATCTGCTCGCTTTTGGCATAGACGCCTGCGGAGCTGACGTAGATAAAGTGCTGTAGTTTGCCTCTGAATATTTCAATTAGGAGCTGTGTGTCGGTAAGTTCTCTGCCGTTGTTATCGAAGATAGCGTCGAAGGACTTGCCAGCGAGAGCGGATTTGAGAGCGGATGGATCTTTGCGATCGCACACAATCGTTTCCACACCTTCTACCGGAGCCGGATGGTTTCCCCGATTGAGCAAAGTCACTTCATGCCCCTGCTTTATCAGCAGCTTTGTGAGATAAACCCCAATGAACCGAGTGCCGCCAATAACCAAAACCCGCATAGTGTCTTCCCTGAATGAGTGAGTACTTCTATTTCTCTAGCGTTGCAGATTTTGCGTCGATTTTTGCGTTGTCTTTGTTGCGATCGCTTTAGTTCGCAACAGAAAAAAAGTCAACACCATAGGTTTATCTTATGCAAATCATAGGTAATTTTTTTCATTGAGAGCGCCTATAAATGCTGTTGATTGTTAAGCCCTAAAAGCTGTTCTATAAATGTGTCAATTTATTTCACATGTCAGCGCTATCCCTCTCCGGATATAGCTTTTCTGATACAACTTAAGACAGCTATGAAAGCCAATTGTGGTATGTCAAAAGGTTTACTTACCCCAATTTCATAATTTTGTAAACAATTCTGTCTGTTAGTAAACAGTTGTTCGCAAAACTCTAGAGCGCTGCACTATCCCCAAAGATAGATATAGAACGCTAGAGAAAGTAACAGACATCTCACCCCAGGAGTTCACGCGCATGTTCACCCAAGTTCGACCCACCGTAAGACACGTCGTGCCAAAGGAGCTGGGAAGTCGCTCCCTCGTCAAGGTGGTTTATGTCGTTCTAGAGCCCCAGTATCAAAGCTCCTTATCTGCCGCTGCTCGCGCTATTAACGAAGAAAATTCTCAAATCGCTGTAGAACTTAGCGGCTATTTGATCGAAGAGTTGCGCAGTGAAGAAAACTACGAAGCCTTCAAAAAAGATGTGGCTGAAGCCAACATCTTCATCGGCTCACTCATCTTTATCGATGAGCTCGCAGACAAAGTAGAGGCTGCGGTTAAGCCTATTCGTGACCAGCTGGATGCGGCAGTTGTGTTTCCGTCTATGCCCCAGGTCATGCGCCTGAACAAAATGGGTAAGTTCTCGATGGCGCAACTCGGCCAGTCGAAGAGCGTGATTGGCGAGTTTATGAAAAAGCGCCGCCAAAAGCAGGGCAGTGGCTTTGAAGATGCCATGCTGAAGCTGCTGCGGACGCTGCCAAAGGTGCTGAAGTATTTGCCTGTAGAGAAAGCTCAAGATGCTCGCAACTTTATGCTGAGCTTCCAGTATTGGCTGGGCGGCTCGGCGGAGAACTTAGAAAACTTCTTGTTGATGCTGGCCGATCAGTATGTATTGACAGACGTAGATGTTGACGGTGCGCCTAACGATGACCCATTAGCGTTTGAAGCGCCTGTGACCTACCCCGATATGGGAATTTGGCATCCGCTTGCACCCGAGATGTTTGAAGACATTCGTGAGTATCTGAATTGGTACGACTCTCGTACAGATATTCCTGAAATCTCTCGAAACCCGCTCGCCCCTTGTGTAGGTATTGTGCTTCAGCGCACTCACTTGGTAACTGGCGATGAAGCGCACTACGTCTCTATTGTGCAGGAGCTGGAGTATCGTGGCGCGAAGGTGATTCCTGTTTTTGCGGGCGGTTTGGACTTTTCCAAGCCTGTTGATCTTTACTTTTACGACCCGCTTAAGCCTAGCGAGGCGATTGTAGATTCTGTTGTTTCTTTGACTGGCTTTGCTTTAGTAGGTGGCCCAGCGCGCCAGGACCACCCGAAGGCAATTGAGTCGCTGCAAAGATTGAACCGCCCTTACATGGTCTCTTTGCCGCTTGTATTCCAGACGACTGAAGAGTGGGAAGAAAGCGATCTTGGTCTTCACCCAGTTCAGGTTGCCTTGCAGATGGCGATTCCTGAGTTGGACGGTGCGATTGAGCCCATCATTATGTCTGGTCGTGATGGTATGACCGGTCGGGCGATTACGCTACAAGACCGAGTGGAAGCGATTTCGACTCGCGCGCTGAAGTGGGCTCGGTTGCGTAAGCTACCCCGTGTAGATAAGAAGCTGGCGATTACGGTTTTTAGCTTCCCTCCTGATAAAGGCAACGTGGGTACGGCTGCTTACTTGAACGTGTTTGGCTCTATCTTCCGAGTGATGGAAGAGATGAAAGAGCAGGGCTACACCATTGATGAGATGCCAGAAAGCGCTGAAGAGCTGATGCAGCTAGTGATTAACGATGCGCAGGCTCAGTTCAACAGTCCGAACCTGAATATCGCTCACCGCATGTCTGTGGCTGAATACGAGGAGCTAACGCCCTACTCTGAGCGTTTGGAAGAGAACTGGGGACCCCCACCAGGACAGCTAAATACTGACGGCCAAAACCTGTTGGTGTATGGTAAGGCATTCGGTAATTTGTTCATTGGTGTGCAGCCTACGTTTGGCTATGAAGGCGATCCGATGAGGCTGTTGTTTTCTCGCTCTGCTAGTCCGCACCACGGCTTTGCGGCTTACTACACCTATCTAGAGAAGATCTGGAAAGCGGATGCGGTACTGCACTTTGGTACCCACGGTTCGCTCGAATTTATGCCGGGCAAGCAGATGGGGATGAGCGGTAAGTGCTATCCCGATAATTTGATTGGTAATACGCCAAACCTCTATTACTACGCGGCAAATAACCCTTCTGAGGCGACGATCGCGAAGCGTCGGGGCTATGCGAATACAATTAGCTATCTCACGCCGCCTGCTGAGAATGCTGGTTTGTACAAGGGGCTGAAGGAACTTAGTGAGCTGATTGGCTCTTATCAGACCTTGAAAGAGGGTGGTCGTGGACTGCCGATTGTGAATGCGATTATTGAGAAAGCGCGCCAGGTCAATCTTGATAAGGATATTGAGCTGCCTGCTGAAGATGCGAGCGGTTTGGATAAGGAAGAGCGCGATACGCTGGTGGGTAAGGTCTACATCAAACTGATGGAGATTGAGTCTCGTCTGTTGCCTTGTGGATTGCATGTGGTGGGTGAACCTCCGACGGCTGAAGAGGCGATCGCAACTCTTGTCAACATCGCTGGTCTCGACCGAGCTGAAGAAGAACAGAAGAGCTTACAGCGCATTATTGCTGAGAGTATTGAGCGCGATATTGACCAGATTTATTCGAGTAGTGATCGCGGTGACCTAGACGACGTACAGCTGCTTTACGACATTAACAGCGCCGTTCGCGAAGCCGTGACTGCCATGGTAGAGTCTCAGCTCAATGACGATGGCCGAGTCTCTTTGACGTCGATGCTATCTGCCTTTAATTTTGGTGGTGCAAAAGACCCTTGGACGAAGGCGATTAACAAGCTGGGTTATAAGAACGTTCAAAATGATTCACTGAAACCGTTGTTTGAGTTCTTGCAGTACTGTCTGGAGCAGGTTGTAAAAGACAATGAGCTATCTTCTCTATTGAAAGCGTTGGACGGTGAATACATTCTCCCTGGTCCTGGCGGTGACCCTATTCGTAACCCGGATGTATTGCCTACTGGCAAAAACATTCACGCGCTAGACCCTCAGTCGATCCCAACATCTGCTGCGGTGCAGTCCGCAAAGATTGTTGTTGATCGTCTGCTAGAACGACAGAAGATGGAGAATGATGGTGCTTATCCTGAGACCATCGCAGCGGTGCTATGGGGTACAGACAACATCAAAACTTACGGTGAATCGCTCGCCCAAATGATGTGGTTCGTAGGTGTGAAGCCGGTTCCTGATTCTCTCGGTCGAATGAACAAGCTGGAGCTGATTCCGCTGGAAGAGTTGGGTCGTCCTCGCGTTGATGTTGTGATCAACTGCTCTGGTGTGTTTCGCGATCTGTTTGTAAACCAAATGGCGCTGCTAGATAGAGCGGTGAAGATGGCCGCAGAAGCTGATGAGCCGCTGGAGATGAACTTTGTGCGGAAGCATGCACTAGCCCAGGCGGAAGAGTTCGGGATGTCTTTGCGCGATGCAGCGACGAGAATCTTCTCTAACGCGTCGGGTTCTTACGCAGCTAATGTGAACCTTGCCGTAGAGAATAGTAGCTGGGAAGAAGAGCAGGAGCTACGTGATATGTATTTGGCACGCAAGTCTTTTGCCTTCAACTGTGACAATCCTGGCATGATGGAACAGTCTCGTGGCATTTTGGAATCTTCTTTGAAGACGGCGGATGTGACGTTCCAGAACCTTGACTCTTCTGAGATTTCGCTAACGGATGTTTCGCACTACTTTGACTCTGACCCGACAAAGGTTGTTGCAAGCCTAAGAGATGATGGGAAGAAGCCGACTTCTTTTGTGGCAGATACCACGACGGCCAATGCTCAGGTGCGATCGCTCTCTGAAACGGTTCGCCTTGATGCCCGCACTAAGCTGCTAAACCCCAAGTGGTACGAAGGCATGCTCTCCAACGGCTATGAAGGCGTGCGCGAGCTATCGAACCGCCTGGTAAACACTATGGGCTGGTCGGCAACAGCAGATGCGGTGGATAACTGGGTTTACGAAGATACCAACGACACTTTCATCAATGACCCTGAAATGTGTAAGCGACTGATGGATTTGAACCCTAACTCCTTCCGTCGAATGGTGACTACGCTACTAGAGGTGAATGGTCGCGGTTACTGGGAGACCAGTGACGAGAACATTGAGCGATTGCAGGAACTCTACGAAGAAGTAGAAAACCGGATTGAAGGCGTTGAGTAGAGTGCGGTTAGCTATTTATACGTAGAGTATTACAGCGCATTGCATACACAACTAGTAACCGCGTTGATTAGCGAAGGAGGCGTAGATGAGGATCTATTCCTCCTTTTTTTTGCGGTGTACGGATAAATATATCCCGTATAAAATTTGACATAAGATCTCTGTCACATACCGCAGCTAACTTTTATGCTTTTGACATATGCTTTTAGTTTAAAGACGTGCTGCTAACTATGAAGCTAAGATTCTCGAAGAGAGGACTGTCGTATGTGTTATTTAGGGCTCGCAATTTCAACATTGCAGAAAGTGTTCGTAGACTAAACGCTGACTTAGTCACTGAAGCAGCAGCAGCTTTAAGGAAGGCAGATGCTCTACGGGATGTGGTCCCCCTGAAAGAACTCGACCTCCCGCTAGAGCACCCCTGCGTTTTTATACCGGCCTATCGCCGAGATGGTGTAGGCATTCAAGCGCTTGTGCGTATCTGCATTATGTTCTTATCACGGCAGGTGAGCTCAACCTATATTCACCTACCCTTTTTGGAGTTGCAGCATCAGTTCAACGACCCAATTGGGCGGTCTTTATCTCGGCTTGAGTGGGCTGAAAAATGGGAAACATTCCTGAATTTGGGTCAAGATGAGTACTATATTTCGGACTTGGCAAGGCAGGTAGGCCCGAAATCGATTGCGATAAAAATGGCTGATGAGAATCGCCAGTTCGGAAAACCTGGGATGCCTTCTCCATCGAGCTTATCGGAATTTTTGGATGGGTCTTCTCGCTGTGATTCCCCAGCTAAAGACCTCAACGTGTTTGACCTTCGGTTCTTTCGAGATGCGCTGGCACAGTCGCTTCCCTTGAGTATCGATTCTGGGCTAGCCTTCGACGCACCCTTTGTGGAACAGTTGCAGGCAAAGTTTGATGCCAATGGTTATGTGCCAAGCGAGGAGTTATATAGCGATCAGTATTTGGAAATTGCCATACACATTCGCCGGGGTGATATTTGGGAGTCTTTTCAGGCTGGAGACCAGCGGTGGGAGGAGAAGATCAGGTTTGTGAGTGAAGGCTACTTTGTGGATTTGCTGCAAAGATTGCAGGCGCTTTCTTATCTTTCCTCAAAGCCTATTCGGTTTCATATTTTCTCGGATGGGCAGTCGGCTGATTTTCCCCAGTTTACTTTTGTCAGCGAGCGAGAAGCTTATCTGGCGTTGGCGTCTGGTGAACGCATTGAAAATATACAGTTTCATCTATCACAAAATTCTTTAGACGCGCTCTACCATTTGGTGAAAGCGCCTGTATTAGTCCCTTCCAAAAGTTCATTTAGCTTTCTTGCTGTCCTGCTGGGCAAGTCTTACGTGCTCTATGACGATACGATTTACGAGTTTTATCAATACGATTTTCTAAAAGACTATATGCAGTGCAATGCTAGGTTCATTTTGCTAAGTAACTTGAAAGAACAGGTGGACTGTTTTGTGTGATGTCTTGGTAGCGTTGCGGTTCCGTGTTTGCCAGCAAGCCGTTTATCCAGTACGTATGTCAGGATTGTGCTGTGTTCTACCGTTACGACTTCGATGATTCCGCTTTTGCCTTTAGCTGCGACCGCAGTTCTTTTTTACCCTAGTGCTTCACCGTCTTTGTTGGCGAAGTCTGTTATTTCTGAGCCCAGTAAGGGAGTTGTTCGTAAGGGCGTAGATGGTAATCAACAGATTCTGACGGCAGTCTGATGTAATAGTCGAGAATGTTTCTGGGGTGGTTGAGGCCATTTTGCCGGATGACAACGAAGGCTCTCGGCACCAGCGATTTATCATTCGGCTAGCGAGCGGGAATACGGTGCTGGTGGTGCACAATATTGATTTGGCACCGAGGATTGATAGTTTGCGCGAAGGCGATCGCGTCTTGGTAAAAGGCGAATACGAATGGAATGATCGCGGTGGCTTAATTCATTGGACGCATCACGATCCGCGTAATCGGCACGAAGGCAGCTGGATTGACCACAGTGGTTTTCGATATCAATAGATTTTGTGCCTTTTCGTACCCGTTGCAATATCTGTAGTTGTGGCAATGCCTTTCTGGTTAGAAAAAGCGATATCAAAGCTTGGTATTATGTGCAGTATGGAAGCGGCTAGCTGGTTCCAAAAGCAAATCGCTTAGGCTGAACAAAAATGGATAGACGGACTTTTTTAGGTGGTATGGTACCTGTGTTGGCAGCGCCGAGCTATCTGTATCGGAATAACAAGGCTGAAGTAATGGGCAGTAAAGCAGTCTCAGAAGCGTATAAAAATCAGCAGTCGGATGTGATTGTAGAGAATGTGCCGGGGACTGTGGAATCGATTTTGCCCGATGATTTGGAAGGCGATCGCCATCAGCGATTTGTGATTCGCATTTCGCGCGAACAGACGCTGCTGGTGGTGCACAACATTGATATCGCGCCGAGGCTGAGTACCTTGCGGAAGGGCGATCGCGTTTCCATCAAAGGCGAATACGAATGGAATGAGCGCGGTGGCCTCATTCATTGGACGCATAAAG
>ERZ1740067.305-NODE-305-length-40994-cov-7.041574_pt1 | contig 40994 bp, 38 predicted proteins | sample MGYA00581736_ERZ1740067 | MGnify/ENA primary metagenome ERZ1740067 (study PRJEB43018, sample SAMN04849236) | marine metagenome | isolation source: floating plastic debris | place: Pacific Ocean | collected 2008-08-27 | study: EMG produced TPA metagenomics assembly... | reverse complement strand
CCTCCACCGCGACCACGACATCGACGCGACCCTCAAGGACTGCATGGTCTGGCGCGAGGAGGAAATCCTCGCCACCGAGATGATGGCCCAGGCGCTGCGCAAGCCCTTCTACATCGTGAGCCGAGGTCGCCACGACACGACCACGCGCACGACCTTCCGCCTCGTCTGCCGACCCGAGATGAAGAAGGTCTACCCCTCCTTCCCGATGAGCCACGTCGTGGACATGCCCGACGTGCTCAAGGAGATCGAGGAGTTCCGCGCGAAGCTCGCCGACCACTTCGTCACGTTCGACCCTGCCGACGTGGACGAGAAGCTGTTGCTCGATCGCGCGGTCGACGCGGCGCGCTCGGGCAACACCGACCAGTTCCTGGAGGTGCTCCCCCACGCCTACGGCGGCGGGCGCAACGCCGACCCGATCAAGGTCTCCGTGCGACAAGTCCTCGACATCGCCGGCGACATCGACGGCCAGATCTACATGCGCGACTTCAAGCTCATCGACCAGGCCGACATGATCGTGAGCCTCGTCCCCGAGCTGCCCGGCGCATCGGGCAAGGGCATCCCGGGTCTCTCGAGCGGCGTGGAGCGCGAGCTCCAGCACGCCTTCGAGCACGGCAAGGGCGTCTATGTCGTCTGGCTCCCCGAGAAAGCACCGAGCCCCTTCATCACCGAAACAAGCACGAAGATCTTCGGCTCGGTCGAAGAAGCGGTCAGCCACTTCGAGGCCGCGGGCATGTTCGGCGAGACGAACTTGTTCGGGCAGTAACTGCGCACCCGCCCGGCACACTCGCGAATTGTCATTGCTCAACGTTCGATCGGTCGATCGTTCCTCCAGCAATCAAAACGCGAGGTGACCTCATGCACGCCCAACTTGCCGTGTGCACCGCTGCAATCCCTTCGCTGGTATCCGGGTTTGCGACGGCAGCGCCGATCAGCTACGAAGACCAAACCCGCCGGACAAACATCTACTCAGAATTCATCGAGGCCCCACTCGACACGGGCTTCGACGTCGACAAGGAAGTGGGTCTCGGTTCGTTTCGCTCTGATCTTGCGTTCGGTCTCGATGACTCGACCGGGCGCTTCGCGAACGGCACGGCGTTTCAGTCGAGTGAACTCCAAAGCCATTCCATCTCTGCAAGCCATCGGGTCAGCAGCACGACGCGGGGCGGAAGCTACGCGGCGGGCATGAGCTTGTTGTTCATCGAGTTCGGAGTTCCCGCCAGGCTCGACACCAAGCTCGCCGGCGCGTGGAGCTTCTCCCGTTCAAGTGTGGCCGCCGGCCTGCTCACAGAGGTGACGCTCACACGCATTTCCAACACTGGCGATGTCTTGGAAGTCGTGTATGACCTTTCGGTCGGGACATCGGCCGACCTCTTGATTTCGGAGACGTTCAACCGATCACTTTCTCTCGAACCTGGTCGATACCAGCTCTTGGCCCTGACGTTGTCCAGCGCCAGCACAGGCGCTCAAAGCGAAGCAACGCTCGACTACGCGATCACGTTCATCCCCGCCCCGGGAAGTCTTTGCATCCTTTTCGCCCTCGGCCTCGGTGCCGCGCGTCGGCGACGCGAAGCCGACTTACCGCCGCGAGCCCGACATGAGCTCCCGCTCGCCGTCGCGGATCGTGCGCATGAGCAGGTCGCCGTCGAAATCGGTCACCGCGCCGTCGCCGTCGACATCGCGGTCGACGCGTGATTGGTGCCAGTCGTAGAGGTCATCGATGTCGACCCGGCCATCGCCGTTGGGGTCGTCGGTGCCGAAGGTAAAGGTCAGCGTGACCTGCGCGGGCGCTGCCGAGCCCGGGATCACGTTGCCCTGGGCGTCGCCGAAGTAGACCTCGTAGGTCGCCTCGTGCGTGCCGAGCACCTGGGTTGCGGTGTAGTTGTGCAGCATGGTGCCGTTCCACGCGAAGCGGTCGGGGCTGCCCGCGGTGCGGAGGATGGGCTCAAACTGCGTGTACGACGCGACGCCCGGCACGGTGTAGTCGCGGCCGATGTACGTCTTGAGATGCTCCGGCTGATCGATCACCCGCATCCAGACCGATGCGCCTGGAGGCGGCGCCCAGAAGCCGCTGACCAGCCAGCCGTACTGCGCGTTGAACCCGTGCCCGTTGAGCACGGCTGCTTCTTCCTCGAAGCCGTCAACGTTCGTGCCGAGCGCAACGGGATTGAGCGACGCGTTCTCAAACCCGACGAAGAACTGATCGCCGGCGACCGTCACGAGCACGTGGCTCATCGGGCCGCCGAGGGGCGGGCTGCCCGCGGGATTGTTCGCGAGCATCGTTGCAGCGAGGGCGACGGCCGAGTTGAGCACCAGAGTCGATGGCATGGCGTGATCTCCTGTGGAATGGGGTCGAGAAGCCCGCGCCGGGCGTGTCCGCCGGGCGCGGGTGGTGTGCGCTTTGAAGCCGAATCAGCGGCGGCGACGCGTCGCGAGCGCAAGGCCGACCAGCGCGACCGCCGGAGCGCCCGGTGCTGGCACGGCGACGAACGAGAACGACACGTCCGCGCTTCCGAAGCCGGTGAGTGCTGCGCCTGTGGCTTCGTCACCGATGTAGACGCGATAGCTCGCCTCGTACGAGCCGGGCGCGTCGGCCGAGTACCAGTTGTGGACCATTGTGCCGGGCCACTTCCAGATGTCCGGCGAGCCCTCGGTGCCGAAGAGCGGCGCATAGGTATGGTTCTCGCGCATCGTGCGCATGCCGCCCTCGTAGATGTTCAGGCCGGGCGTGGTGCTGAGCTGCTCGATCCAGATCGCGCCGCCCGCGGGCAGCGAGATAAAGCCCTCGCTCAGCCAGCCGTAGCGGGCGGAGTAGTAGGTGCCATCGAGCACACCGCCGGCGGTGTACGCATCGTCGCCGGGGTAGCTCACGAGCACGGCGGGGTCGGTCGCGGGCTCACCGGGCAGGTCGTCGACGTGCGCGGTGATCGCCGAGCCATCGAAGCCGATCATCGCGTGCTTCATCTCACCGGCGACTTGGGGAAGAACGCTCGCGTGCGCGACGCCAGCCGTGAGAACGAGCGCAGAAAACGAAACGAGTGGGCAAGTCTTCATCGGAAAATCTCTCCCGCGGGCCGTTGTGCGCCCGCGTGTGTGTGTTGTGATCTATGCGAATCAGCGCGCGGTGGATGGGTTCCAGTCGTCGCGCTCGGAGGGGATGTCGAAGGTCTCGTCGAAGCGCACGGCGCTGGCGTGACCATCGAGGAATGCCATCGCCGAGGCGGGCGACGCGTCGGGCTCGGCCCGCGCGACGTTCGCACCCGGCGGGGCGGAAAACAAGAGCCAGAAGTGGGCCATGATGTGATCCGGCATCTGCTCACGCTCGCTGATGAGCTCGGCGAAGAGCACCGTGCTGCTCGGCCTTGGCGCGAGGTCGCGCCTGCGCCACGTCTTGTGATCGGGCGTCTCCGAGCCTGTGAGCTCGAAGTAGACGTTCACGCCGTAGGACCCGCCGTAGGTGAAGAAGGGCGAGCCGTCTTCGAGTGCGCTGCGCGGGTCGAAGGGCGAGCGCAGGTAGGTATCGACCACCGCGCGGTACCCGTCGTCGGGGCCGGCGAACGCTCGGCTCGTGAGCATCTCGTAGACCTCGCCGAACCAGGGCAATGCGCCCTCGCTCGCGTGGGCGAAGTAGGAGTGCGTCGAGCGCATCATTGCGTCGTTGTTGGCATCGGCGAACTGGTGCGTGAGCGTCGCGAGCGTGCGGAGGTTCGCGAGCGTGCGCACCTGACGCCCCGCGTCGCGTGCCGACGAGAGCGAGGGAAGGAGGATGCCGATGAGCAGCGCGATGATCGCGAGAACGACCAACAGCTCCATGAGCGTGAAGGCGCGGTGCCGCTTCGATTGCATAGCGTGTGTCCCGGTCGCGTGCGCACACGGCGCACGCAACGAAGCGTGTTGAACCAAGACGGATCACATCTGGATGTGGGCTGGCTCTAGGCGGCGCTTCGGGGCGGGGGCACCGCGACGTCCGCCGCAATGCTCTTGGGCATCGCAACGCTGGGCATCCAGATGCGGGCCGAGCACGCGGGCTCGGCGATCGCAACGACGGGCGTCGCGACATGTATGAGTGGCACGAGCACGATCGGGAGGCCCGCGAACATTGCGTCATCGGGCAGCTCGCCGAAGTACGCGAGCCGGGTACGTTGCTCACCGCCGGAGCACTGCCCGGGTTTTCCCGGCTCGCAGAGCGGGCAGGTTGGCTCGACCTTGATCTCGACTTTTTTGACGCACGCGCACAGGCGCGAGCCGCACTTTGAGCGGGCGTCGACGACAATCGCGTCGCCCGACATCAGGGCGATCGGAAGCCACGCGAAGTGCGCGATCAAGAACACGAACAAGGCCGCAATCGCTGCGGTTCTTGTTCGCCGTTCTTGTCTGGCAGGACCGGTCACTGCCAAACCGTACAGCGTGGGCGCGGTCAGTCAAGCAACTCGCGGCGGTTCTCGCGTGAACTTCTCGGCGGCATCACCGGCGAAGCATGCGCACGACAACGCGCCGGAGTTTCCAGAGCACCATCGCGATCACGATCTTCTGGGCGCGTTTTCCCATTGCGGTTTCGACGACCTGTTAGACCACCTGGAGGAGGGTCATCGCCTTCTTGTGGATGTCCTCGGCGGTGAGGCCGCACATTTCCAGCAGGTCCTGCGCGGTCCGGCCCGACTTGGGGATCTTGCGGACGTGCATCTGCTCGAGGCTAAAGGCGTCGCCCGAGGCGGTCATCGCGTCGGCGACGGCCGAGCCCAGTGCGCCGCCGTAGTTGTCCTCGATGGTGATCGCGAAGCCGCCGTTCTCGTTGATGACGTCGAGCAGCTTCTCCTCGTCGAAGGGCAGCGAGTACGCGTCGATCAGTGTCGCGCTGACGCCCGCCTTGTCGAGCAGGTCGACCGCCTTGTTCGCCTCGTGCACCATCGCGCCGCAGGCGATGAGGCAGACGTCGCGGCCCTCGGTGAGCGTCTCGAAGCCGCCGAGGTTGAAGACGTGGTCGTCGGAGTAGAGGAACTCGGTGTCGTTGCGGAGCGTTCGCATGTAGCACGCGCCCTCGTACTCGGCCATCACGCCGGTGAGGGCATACGCGGCGTACGCGTCGGCGGGCTGGAGGATGTAGCAGCCGGGGTTGCCGCGGTGGTCACGCATGGTGGTGAACGCGCGGAACCACGCGACATCGGGCAGCGACATCTGGCTCGGGCCGTCCGATGCGAGTGTGATGCCCGCGTGCGAGCCGACGACCTTGATGTTCGCGCCGGAGTTGATCGCCATCTCGAGCTGGTCGTACGCGCGGGTCACGAACTTCGCGAAGGTCGAGCAGAATGGAATCTTGCCCGCAGCCGACATGCCCGCGGCGACGGAGATCATGTTCTGCTCGCCGATCTTGCACTCGACAAAGCGGGGTGCGAGGGCCGCGTCCTTGGCGAAGGTCTCGGCGAAGGTCGAGTTGGAAACGTCGGCGTCGAGCACGACGAGGCGATTGGTCTGGTGGCCCATCGCGCGGAGGGCGATGCCGTACGCCTTGCGCGTCGCGAGCTTGCCCGCGTGCAGCACGCTCTCCATGTCGAGCGCCTTCATCGTGTCGGCAAAGGGGGGCAGCTCGCCCATCGACATGTCCTGCGCCTCGGCCGCGGGGGGAGGCTCGATCTCGAAATGGTCGCTCGAATCGAGCGAGGTTGAGAGCTCACGCAGGCGCTCATCGAGCTCGGCAAGGGCGCGCTCGAGCGCCTCGCCCGCGGGCGGCTTGCCGTGCCAGCCGCCGCCTTGGATCGACGGACAACCCCATCCCTTGACGGTCTTCGCGACGATCGCCATCGGGGCGTTTTTGTCGTCCGCAGCACGAGCGCGGAAGGTGTCAAGGGCGGCCTTGATCTCGTCGGGCGCGTGGCCGTCGATGGTCATGACGTGCATGCCCGCGGCCTCGAGCTTGGCAGCCGTGCGCTCGGCAGACTGCTGCTCGCTCACGCGGTCGGCCTGGCCGTACTGGTTCGCGTTGACCAGCGTGAGCACGTTGTTCAGCTTGTGGTCCATGATGAAGTCGATCGCCTCGGCGATCTGGCCCTCGCGGAACTCGCCGTCGCCGATGATGCAATAGATCAGCTTGTCGATGCCGTCGACGCGAGCCGCCTTGCCCAGGCCGGCGGCGACGGAGAGACCCTGGCCGAGCGAGCCGGTCGCCGCATCAAAGAGGGGCATGCCCTCGATCGGGTTGGGGTGTCCGTCGAGCAGGCTGTCGGCGGCGCGGAGGGTCGAGAGGTCGTCGATGGTGAGGCGGCGGCGATCCTCATTGCTGCCGCCGGGGGGCGTGCCGACCATCATGCCGAGCTTGGCAGCCGCGGCATAGACGATGGGCACCGCGTGACCCTCGGAGAGCACGAGGCGGTCGGACGTGGGGTAGTCCGGGTAGTCCGGGCTCCAGCGCATCGCGCTGAACATCAGCGTGGTGACGATGTGCCCCAGGCTGAGGGCGGTCGTGGGATGCCCAGCACCGGCGTCGGAGGTCATTTGGAGGGAGAGGCGGTCGAGTTCGATGGCCTGAGCGTGGACGACGGCTTCGAATGACATGGGCATTTCCTGTCGGTTGGCACGGCCCGCGGAAGATGCTCCGCAGGCCGGGAGTGTGCAAGACCTGTGCGACCGCGCCCGCCCTGCGGGGCAAGGGGCCCAGAAGGTGCTGCAGCGGGGATCAGTCCCGGAGTATCTGCTACTGTCTGGGACTTGACAAGGCGGGCGAGCGGACAACGCTCGCCTTCGGTACGAGTTCGTGGCCCAAGCCCTCGGTGGGGCCGGCCAAGCCCCCCGTGCCAACCTTGGTTTTTCTTCTCTTTCGGAGAGCTTTGCCATGAACGTCGTCTGCGATCGTGCCGCCTTGTTGGATGCGATCAACCTGGTCAGCGGCGTGGTTGCCAGCCGCAGCCCCCGCCCCCAGCTCACATGCGTGAAGCTCGCTGCCACCCAATCCGACGGCGTGGGCGAGCTTGTGCTTGCGGCGACCGACGCCGAGATCGCCCTGCACATCACCGTGCCGCAGGTCCAGGTCCGCGAGCCGGGCGAGGCGCTCATCCCCGCCGACAAGCTCAAGCAGATCATCTCGGCAGAGGACAACGAGGCGACCCTCACCCTCGAGACCGACGGCGAGACATGTCACATCAAGGGCGTCGACGCCCACTTTAAGGTGTATGGCTACCCGCCCGGCGAATTTCCGCCCGTGCCCGATTTCCAGGCGGCGTCCACCGGCGCCGGCGGCGGCCCGCCCGCCAAGAGCGTCTTCTCGGCCGAGGCTGGCACGCTCAACCTGCTCGTCGACCGGACCTTGTTTGCGACCGCTCGCGAGAACAGCCGATACGCGATCAACGGCGTGCTCATGAAGCGCGACGGCCGAAAGGTCGAGATGGTCGCGACCGACGGCCGGCGACTCGCGCTCTGCAAGGCCCAACTCGCCGCGAGTGAGAAGGACGGCGACCCCGCATCCTGCATCATCCCCAACAAGGCGCTCACCTTGCTGAGCCGACTGCTCGGCACCAACAACGAGCCCGTGCACGTCGCGATCACCGACTCGCAGGCACTCTTCAATATCGGCGCACCCGAGCCCTCCGCGACCGGCCGGGCGACGCTCTCGACGAACCTCGTCGATGGCAACTTCCCGCCCTACGAGGACGTCATCCCCCGCGACCAGGACAAGAAGATCACCTTCGATCGCGATGTGCTGTTCTCTGGTGTGAAGCGGGCCGCGCTGCTGACCAACGAAGAGTCACGCGGCGTGCGCCTCGCCTTTGACGGCAAGGGCAAGCGCGTCGAGCTCACCAGCCGGGCACCCGAGATGGGCGAGGCCCAGATCACGCTCGATGTGGCCGAGTACGACGGCGACGACGTCGAGATCGGCTTCAACCCGGGCTTCATCCTCGAAGCGCTCCGCGTCATCCCCGACACGCAGGTGCTCATGGAGCTCAAGGCGTCGAACAAGCCGGGCCTGATCCGCTCGGGCGCCGACTTCACCTACGTGGTGATGCCCGTCAGCCTGACGTAACCACCACAAAGCGAGAGCCTCGCGTATGGCGGCCACGATTCCAACCGTTGCTCTGCTGCTTGCCGCAAGCGCTGCCTTGTCGCTCACCGGATGCATTGGCTCGCAAGGCAGAGACAGCGCTCCGGTTGGGCGCACCACGGCGTCAGACCTTACTGTCGTTCCCATTGAGGACGCAGCATGGGGAGCGCTCAACCCCGCCCGCGGCGAGGCTGGACCCCGCGCGGCGAACCTCTGGGGAGACCGTGCCACATCCGATGCGACGGGGTTTCTGGTGCGCTTCGCGGAGGGGTTTTCCTCCCCACCGCACATCCACAACGTCACGTATCGCGGCATCGTGATCGAAGGGCTCATCCACAACGATGATCCGAACGCTGAGGAATCCTGGATGGCGCCGGGGTCCTACTGGACGCAACCCGAAGGGGAGGTCCACATCACGTCTGCCAAGGGCGAAGGCCGCCTTGCGTACATCGAAATCCAACGCGGACCCTATCTCGTTCTTCCGCCGGAGGACGCTGTCGATACCGGCGAGCGGGCGCTCAACGTGCATGCGGCCAATCTGGTTTGGCTTGACGCATCGACGACCAACCGCATCAAACTGTCTGGCGACGTTGTCCCGAGTCATGGGCCGCGAATGACATTTCTGTGGGGAGACCCACAGAACGACGCGCCGAGCGGAGCGCTTGTCGCCGTGCCTGCTGGATCCACGACAACCTTCGACGCGAGCGATCCGGAGATCCGAGTAGTGGTGATCAAGGGTCGGCCGAGCGTGCACCAATCGAGTAGCGAGTCGACTTCCGTGCTCGCGCCGGGCAGCTTTGTGGGATCCAACTCGTCCAACGGCTCTCAGGTCACGTTCACAACCCGCGAAGAGAGTTGGCTGTACGTGCGAGCACGAGGCTCACTCCAGGTACACGCGACCCGACAGGACTAGGCGTTTTCTTGCCGTCGCACGGTGCGCGTATGCCCGCGTAATCAGCCTGCCGGAGCCGCCTCGGCCTCGCGGGGTTGATCGGTCTCGCGGGTGGGCCGGATATGGCGGTGCGTGCGCTCGCCGTGGTCGGGGCTCGGGATGTGCAGCACGGGGTCGGCACGGCGGAACTCGCGGGACTCGGGCCGCGGTCGGCTGCCGTGGCGACGCTCGAGGATCCACGCGGCGAGGGTCAAGCCGGGCATGACGACGAGGGCGAGCAGCGTGACGAGGGTGAGCGTTTGGACGCTGCCGATTGCTTCGGGCACGACGAGCTGCCACGCGGCGATGAGCGCGCCGACTGCCGAGAGCATGCCGATGATGACAAGCGTGGCCCGCCGCGTGGTGCGGAATGTCGTTTCCATGCTGGCCCGTCGTCCTCTCTTGCCGCACCCGGGTAGCGCCGGCGTGCGTGCTTCGATGCGTGGGCCGGGGTCCAGATCGGTCGCTGAAACACCCGCTGCGCATCCGTGCGTCAGTTCGATCGGGGTGTGGCAGCGTCGCGACTGGGATGAATCCCTGGTCCAAAAGCCGTAGGCCGAGCAGGCTACACCTGCCGCGACAGCGTGGCAAGCAATCGGCACGGGTGCGCGCGACGTGTGGGTGAATTGTGGGCGTGGCGCGTCGCGGCTATCGTCGGTCCCCGTGCCCCACCACCGCTCCATCTCGATGTGTGCCATGGCGTTGCTTGCTGCTGCGCTGTGCATGATCAACACACCCGCTGCGCTGGGGCAATCCATTGGATCGACCGCGCCACCAACGACGACAGAGCGCGCCGACAGCCCGTTCGGCCCGGCGCTCTCGCGCCCCGATCTCGATGTGTACGAAGGAAGACTCATCCGCCAGATCGAGCTCGTGCGCGAGAACGACGCCGGCGAGATCGCCGGCACGCTGACCGAGCGCGACCAGCAGCTCATGCGCAACCAGCTGCGCGCGGTCGAGGGAACCAGCTACCGCCAAGAAACCGTCACGGCCGACATCGTTCGGCTCAACCGCCTCGGCCGGTTCGCCCGCGTCGCGAGCAACGTGCAGCTGCTCGAGGACGGCTCGGTCATCCTCACCTACCGCGTGCAAGAGCAGCCGATCATCACCGACATCCAGGCGGTGGGCAACAACCAGATCTCCGACCAGGACATCGCCGACTCGATGAACATCCTCGTCGGCACGCCCGTCGACCGCTTGCAGATCGACCGCGCCGCACGCCGAATCGAGCTGCTCTACCGCGAGCGCGGCTACTACCTCGCGCGCGTCGGCATCGACGAGGAAGAGCTCGCCGAGACCGGCATCGTGCTCTTCCGCATCCGCGAGGGCAACCGACTCAAGGTCACGGGCATCCGCTTCGAGGGCAACGCGTCGTTCAGCAACCGCGAGCTTCGCACGCAGGTGAGCACGAAGAAGGCGTGGCTGCTCGGCAAGGGCCCGCTCGATAACGACACGCTCGAGGACGATGTCGCGTCGCTCAGCCGGTGGTACCGCGACCGCGGGTATCTCGACGTCCGCATCGACCGCGAGGTGCGCGTCAGCCCGAACAACCGCGAGGCGATCGTCACCTTTCTTGTCGAGGAAGGCCCCGTCTACACCCTCCGCGAGGTCCAGGTGCTCTATGCGCCCGAGGGCAGCGACGTGCAGAGCCGCGAGCAGATCGGCGGCTTGATGGAAATCAAGCCGGGCGATGTCTACGGCGTCCGCGCGGTCGAGAACTCCGTGGAGAGCATCGAAGAGGCGGTCGGCAAGCTGGGATATCCCGACGTGCGCGTCCGGGCCGAGCGGCTGCGTGACGAGATCGACCCGCTGGTCGACATGGTCGTCATCATCACGCCGGGCAGATTCTCACGCACGGGCCTGGCTGTGATCACCGGCAACACGCTGACCAAGAGCAAAATCCCGCAGCGGGAGATCTACTTCCAGTCCGACCGCCCGCTCGATGTCACCGAGGTCGAGAAGGCCGAGACTCGGATTACCAACACGCGCCTCTTCGCCCCCGGCTCGGTGAAGCTCACGATCCAGCCCGAGAGCCCGACAGAGCCCGGCTACCGCGACGTGCTCGTCGAGGTCGAAGAGACCAACACGGGCTCGTTCAACGTCGGTGCTGCGGTCGACTCCGACGCGGGCCTCACGGGCCTGATCTCGCTCGAGCAGCGCAACTTCGACATCGCCGACTTCCCCGAAACACCGGGCGAGATCGTGCGGGGCCGGGCCTTCCGCGGCGCGGGGCAGACCTTCACGCTCAGCGCCCAGCCGGGCACGCAGGTGCAGCTCTATTCGGTCGGCTTCAGCGAGCCGCGGCTGCTCGACTCGAACTACTCGCTCTCGACCTCGCTGAGCTATCGCGCCCGCGACTTCGACGAGTTCGACGAGGTTCGCTACGGCGGGCGCATCGGCGTCGGCAGGCGCTTCGGCACACGCTGGACCGGCAACCTCACGCTCCGACTCGAGGAGATCGACCTCCGCGATGTCGAGGAAGACAGCCCGACCGACGTGTTCGACTTCAAGGGCCGAAACACACTCGTCGGCCTCGGTATCAGCGCACGACGCAACACGCTCGACCGCAACATCCTGCCCACACGTGGCACGCGGTTGGCGATCACCGCCGAGCAGGTCGGCTTCGGGGGCAGCCTCGACTTCACCGACCTCTCGGTCAACCACGCCCTCTACATCTCGCTTTACGAGGACTACCTCGGCCGGCACACCACGCTCAACTTCAGCACCCGCGTCGGGTACATCCCCCAAGACTCCGACGACGTGCCCGTCTACGAGCGGTACTACCTCGGCGGCAACTCGTTCCGCGGCTTTGACTTCCGCACCATCAGCCCGCGGGGTGTCCGCAACGACAACGGCCAGCCCTCGGATGACCCCATCGGCGGCACATGGCTCTTCTTTCACGGCTGGGAGCTGGGCTTCCCGATCTACGACGAACTCGTCCGAGGCGTTGTCTTCGTCGACACCGGCACGGTCACCTTCGACCCGGGGTTCGAGGACTACCGCGTCTCGGTCGGCTTCGGCCTGCGGCTGATCGTGCCCCAGCTCTCCCCCGCACCGATCGCCCTGGATTTCGGATTCCCGATCCTCAAAGAGGACGCCGACGAGGAACGCCTCTTCAGCTTCTCAGTCGATCTGCCCTTCTGATTCGCTCTCGCAGCCTCTGCAGCGGGTTACACCGCGGCGGGCCCCCCGACCCCGAGTGCCCCGGTGCGGGCGATCCCGCACCGCCCCGGGCGGGTTATGATGCACGCGGGCGGGGACGTGGCCGAGACGAGCTTGGCTTCGCGGGAATTGTCACACACACCCCACTCACTCCCACCCGGCACGCTCGCCGGCACCCCCGCTGGCACACATCACCCGATCACACCCGGTTGAAGAAACACGCGTCGCGCGCACCGCAGAGCCCACCGAGGCTCCGGCCCGCGCCGCACCACGGAAGGAAACAGCCATGCGTCCTGTTCTGCGTTCGATCGTGAGCATCGCCGGCACCGCCGCGCTTGCCGCGGCCCTGCTCGCCGGCATCCAGACCCTCACCGCCCCAGCCCAAGCCAACAACGCGGTCCGCGCCGCGTCTGGCACCGTTGCGGTTGTTGATCTCCAGCTTCTGATCAACAGCCTGGAAGAGTTCAAGGCGGCCGAGGCGAAGATCCAGCCCGAGCTCCAGCGTCTCCAGCAGGAGCTCAACTCGATGAGCTCGAACCTCGAGAGCGCCAAGGCCGAGTTCGAGCTGATCAACAGCGAGGAGCAGCGCATCAACAAGATGCGTGAGATCCGCAAGCTCACCGCGACGACCTCGTTCCAGCGCGACATCAACCAGACGATCATCAACTTCATGTTGGGCGACAACCTCCGCAACCTCTACAACGACGCGATAGAAGCCGTTGAGCAGATCGCCCAGCGCGAGGGCTACGAGATCGTCATCGTCGACGACCGCGCCCTGGTCGTGCCCAACAACATCGATGTCCGCGAGGCCGAGACGCTCATCAGCCGCAAGCGCATCCTGTACGCGGGCGACAGCATCGACATCACCCAACGCGTGATCGACAAGATGAACACCGACTTCCGCGCCGGCAAGTGAGCGCCGCACCCACCAACTCGACTGCTGGCAACCACACCAGCGCTACGCCAACCGCCACACCGCGCACGGCCGCCGAGGTTGCGGCCTTGGTTGGCGGCGAGCTGCGCGGCGACCCGGCGGCACCGGCAGGAACGCCCGCGGGCGTCGACCAGGCCCAGCCGGGCGCGGTGACGTTCCTCCGTTCGCGCAAGTTCGCGAAGCGCTGGGCGGCCAGCGAGGCGACGACCGCCATCGTCAGCGAGGAGGCTGTGCCCGAGGAAATCGGCGACGGCCGGGCCGTCATCGTCGTGCCGAATGCCGATCTGGCGATGGTCGCGGTCCTGACCGCCTACGCCCCGAAGCCCCTCCAGCGCGTGCCGGGCGTGCACAAGACGGCCCACGTCGACGACGACGCCCACATCGGGCAGGGCGTCCACATCGGGCCAGGCTGCGTGGTCGAGGCCGGCGCACACGTCGGCGACGGCTCGGTGCTCATCGCGAACAACCACCTCGGCGCACACGCGCGCATCGGACGTGGCTGCACGCTGCATCCGGGCGCGACCATTCTCGAGCGTTGCGTCATGGGCGACGCGAGCGTGCTGCACGCCGGCGCTGTCATCGGCGGCGACGGGTTCGGCTACGTGCCCGACCCCAAAACCGGCGCACCCGCCAAGCTCCCGCACATCGGCAACGTCGAGATCGGCAGCATGGTCGAGATCGGGCCGAATACCTGCGTCGACCGAGGCAAGTTCGGCGCGACCACCATCGGCGACGCGACCAAGATCGACAACCTCGTGCAGGTCGGGCACAACGTCACGATCGGCCGAGGCTGCATCATCTGCGCCCTCACCGGCATCGCCGGCTCGGTCACGATCGGCGACGGCGTGATCATCGGCCCCCAAGTCGGCATCGCCGACGCGCTGACCATCGGCGACCGCGCCCAGCTCGGCGGCCAATCGGGGCTCATCACCAACATGCCCGGTCACGAACGCTGGATCGGCCTGCCCGCGATGGCAGCCCACACCCAAGTGCGCAACTGGTCGGCCTCGCGCTCGCTCTGGGCGATCATGCGCGATCTCAAGCGGCTCGAGAAGAAGGGCGTCCTTCGCCTCGAATCGCTCGAGCGCTTCCAAAAACGCGTCGAGGAGCAAGAGCGCAAGCGCAAGAGCACAAGCAAGTGATGCGGCGGACGCTCGCCAACGCCACCGACGCGATCGCCGGCGTCGGCCTCTTCACGGCTGCGCCCTCGCGCGTGCGATTCGCACCACACAACCAAGGCACGCCGGGCATCGCCATCGTGATCAATGGCCGAGAGCCCTTCCCCGCGACGCTCGATTCGCTGCACACCGAGCCGCTGCACCTGGCCTTCGCGCAGATGCCCGCCCGAAGCACCAACCTCGCCAGCACTACCGGCGTCGCGGCGACCGTTGAGCACGCGATGGCTGCCCTCGCCGGGCTCGGTGTGACCGACGCGGTTATCGAGATCGACTGCGAAGCGCCCGCGGCAGAGCTTCCGATCATGGACGGCTCCGCGGGCGACTTCGCTCGCGCGATACTCGCCGCTGGCACCGCAGAGATCGATGGCGCCTGCGAACCGATCGCACCCGACTCGGTTGTCGAGGTCAGCGATGGGCCCGCGAGCATTCGTCTTGAGCCGGCCGATACGTGCTCGTGCGTCTACGAGCTTGATTATTCGGGCGCAGGCCCAGTGCCGCCGATCGGTGCGCAGCGGGCCGAGTGGTCGGGCGATCCGGACCAGTTCGCCACCGAGATCGCACCAGCGCGGACATTCAGCCTCGCGCCCGAGGCCCAGGCGATGCAGGCGGCCGGCGTGTGCACGCACCTCACGCCGCGCGAGATGCTCGTGCTCCAACCGGCGACCGCCGACACGCCCGCGGCGCCCATCGACAACGAGTTGCGCTTTGCCGACGAGCCCGCCCGGCACAAGCTGCTCGATCTCATCGGCGACCTCGCGCTCGCGGGCGCTCCGATCCGAGGCCGAGTGATCGCGCACCGCTCGGGCCACGCGACGACGCACGCCTTCGTGCGCGCGCTGCTCTCCCGCTAACGCCCGCTGCGCGCACACTTCCCGCGCTGCTCCGATATCGCCTCGCAACCGCTCGGCACCCATGCACCATGGCATGGCCGACGGACGGCTGATCGTTCGCAACGCGCTGCGCCCGCGCCCCGGCATCACCTGGGCGCTGGAGCACAACCATGAATCAACGAACACAACTGCGCTTGGTCCAACGACCTGCGACTACGCGTCTCATCGCAGGTCTCACACTCAGCGCGGCCTCACTCGGCGCGGTCGGCTGCGCCAGCGCCGAAGACGTCTCGGCACTCCGCACCGAGACCGCGGCACTGCGCAGCACCGCACAGTCACAGGCGGCCCGCGCCGAGGAGATTCTTGCGGGGTTGCCGCCCCAACATCCGGCGCGGGCCAGTGCCGAGGCGATGCTTGCCGCCGCCCGCGCCCGCGAATCGCTCGCGGCGGCCGCCACAGCCCAACTCGACGCGGCACTTGCCGAGACCGGCGAGGGCACGCCCCTGCACGCGATTAGCGAGACCGTCGGCCCGTGGCTGCCCGGGCCGGTGCAGGCGCCGCTCCTGCTCGGGGCGGGACTCGTTGCGGCACTGGCCCGTGCGGCCCAGCTCAAGCGGGGGCTTGCATCCGTCGCCCAGAGCATCGAGGTCGCAAGCCAAGAGGACGAAACCCTCCGGATGCGGCTCAAGGCCCAGGCGAACACACTCCGTACGATCCAGACGGCATCCGCTCGGCGTGTGATCGACGAAACCGTGAAGCCGAGCACTCGCCCGGCGGTACGACTGCCTGTCTAATCGCCTTTCTCAATACTGCGTACCGGGCGCGATACTCGCCGCGACCCTGATCCAACGCCGCCCGCCAGCCGAACCCACTCCCACATGATCATCCCCCGCCCCATTCCCAGCCGCACGCCTCGCCGCACTGCCACGCATCGGCGACCCGGCTTCACGCTCATCGAGCTGCTGGTGGTCATCTCGATCATCGCGCTGCTCATCGGCATCCTGCTGCCGGCACTCGGCGCCGCGCGCGAGACCGCACGCCGGGGCAAGTGCCTCGCGAATCTGAGGGGCATGGGCGTGGGCATCCAGCTCTACCTGAACCAGTCCGACGGCATCTTTCCGGCCGTGCTCCCGCTGATCGACCCCGAGGACGGCAACCAGAACGACGGCTCGCTGCTCACGCTGCTCGCCGATTTCATCGACGTGCCCACGCCGAGGCGCAACCCCAACGACGACGACTACTTCATCGTGACCGACCCATACCTCTGCCCGTCGGACCGATCGAGCGAGGACGCCGACGAACAGTTCCGCCCGCTGCACGAGGTCTGGGGCACGTCGTACCAGTACGTGCCGGGTGGGTTCATTCTGTTTCTCGACACGGTCGAGGCGCTCCGGCCCGCGTTCGGCGTGACCAAGGCGTACGAGGCGAGCACGTTCCCGTGGCCGATGCTGGCCGACGGCACGTGGGGCACCGACGGCCCACACTGGCACCCGCGGTCGGGCGCGCCCGGTGTCAACGGTGTCTTCCTTGATGGCAGCGCCGCTTGGGTCACCGACCCCGAGGACGAAGTCGGCGAAGATTTCATCCGCGAGGCGATCCGCTTCGCGGGTCAGGCAAGGGGGGGCTGAGCGATGGACTTCTCTTCGATACGTGACGATCTCGCGCAGGGCGCCCGGTACGCGGGCGATCTCGTGTGGTCGACGCCTCGCCGGCGCAGCATCGTCGGCGGTGTCGCAGCACTGCTCGTGCTCGCGGGCGGCATCGGCGGATTCATGGCGTGGCGTGCTGCACAAGTGCCCGACTTCGCCACGGCGGACTTGGACCTTGTGCTCGACTTCGCGTTCCTCGAGCCCTCGTTCAACGATCTACCGGTCGAGCAGCGGGCGGAACTCATCGGCGATCTTGTCGGCAGGTTCGAGGGCATGAGCGGCTCGGACTCGGTGCTCATCGCCGCATTTGCTGCGAGCGTCCAGGGCGCCGCGCGCGAGCAGATCGAGGCCAACGCCTCGCAGCTCATGATCGACATGGTCGACGTACACGCGGCCGACTACCGCAAGATTCCCGCCGAGGAACGCACCGAGTACATCGAGCAGCGCGTCGTCGAGATCGCGCGCACGATCAACATCATCAGCGGGCAAGACCCCACCGCCAGCGGCCAAGAACTGCTCGACCGCGCACGCCGAGACGCGAAGCGCGATCAGGACGCGTTCCGCTCGGAACGCTTCACGCCCGATCGCGCGGGGCGGATGTTCTCATTTATGCACGACGGCATCGGCACGCACGCCTCGGCCCACCAGCGTGCGCGTCTCGGTGTGTTCATGCGCGACATGACCGCCGTGCTCCGCGGCGAGCCGTTGGACTGAACGAGTCGAATCAGTCCCGCCGCTCGACCTCATAGGCAAGATCAAAGCGCTCCGGCACGCACTCGAGCGCCGTAAGTCGCACGCGTCGCTCGTCGATGCGCACCACGGGCGACTCGACCAAGGGCGCATCGCCCGCAAAGACCGACACGGCAAACCGCGTCCGCGGATCGTCCCGCCATTGCGCCGGCAACCGATTCGACGTCTCGATCTCGCCGAGTATCAGCCCCAGCGGCAAGCGCAAGCGCCCGACGTGCAGCGCGCGGGCGGGTGCCCAGAGCCTGCCCTCCGCGTCGAGACGCGGCTCGACCGTCAGTGTGACCACCCGGCTCCAGCCCTCGGTCGTCACACGCACCGCGAGCCGGAGCGTCCCCTCGCCCGAGCGCATGCGCAGGGCGGATACTTCGTCGGGCCAAGGCGTTTCCTCGGCCTCGAGCCAACGCGGCAGACGCGTCTCGAGCCACGCGTTCGCGTCGCTCTCGTAGAGCGCGGTGCGCGTGACTGTGCCCGGCTTTGCCGATGACAGCAGGTGGCTGATCGCCTCTTCAACCGCCCGGCCCCGTTCGGCGGCATTCGAGCCCGTCTCGGTTGCCGCGGCCTCGCCCGGCTCGACCCACCAACCGGGCGTCGCGTGCGCGAGCAACGCTCCGGCGCCGCCAACCACGCAGCCGAGCGTGACGATGCCGATCGCTGCGCCGATGAGCCAAAGACGAGCAAGGCGAAGGCGGGCGTGCCGGGGCGGCGGCACATCTGCAGCCATCGCTGGATCGGCGCCGGTTGGACTTGTAGATGGAGGTAGAACTGGGTCTGGGCTTACCTCGGCCTCGACCGGTTCTGGATCGATCAGTGGTGCAGCAACGACGCGATCATCCGAGCGCGGCGGCGACGCGGCGCGCTGTGCTGCACGCTTGCGCCGGGTGTTGCGCTTGGCTCGCTTCGATCGTGACACGGCGTGGTGGTTCCTTGTGGGTAGCGCGTCGTGAAAACAGCATCGGCCCGACCAAGGGGGAGGTCGGGGCAGAGGAGTGTGGTAAGTTGGGGCAGGCGCGGCAAGGCGCACCCAAGAGGAAACGGCGAGAGGGCCAGCCGCGAAGGGTGCTTAGCGCTTCGAGAACTGGAAACGACGGCGGGCGCCGGCCTGGCCGTACTTCTTGCGCTCGACCTCGCGGTCGTCACGCGTGAGGTAGCCGGCCTCGCGGAGCGGGCCGTCGAACTTCGGGTCGTAGTTCACGAGGGCACGCGAGATACCCAGGAGCAGGGCGCCCGCTTGGCCGGTCGTGCCGCCGCCGTTGAGGCGGGCGACGACTTCGACGTTGTCGAAGGTGCCGGTGAGCTTGAGGGCGGCGATCGCGTCGGTGCGGTCGCGCTCGTGGGAGAAGTAGTCCTCAACGGTCTTGAACTGCTTCCGCGTGATCTGGATGCGCACGCCGGACTTGGCATCGCCCGAGGCGGGGCGGATGCGGACGCGGGCGACGCTGGACTTGCGTCGGCCCAGGCCCCACCACCAGCCGTGCTTGTCGGCGGGCTGGGCGGTGCGGACGGTCGGTGCGGCGTCGGCGGAGGGGGCCTCGTCGCTGGCCGGGGCGTCGAGCGTGAGCCCGCTGCCGAGGCTGCCGAGGTTGGAGCCAATCTCGGGCGTCGAGCCGGCGGCCGGGTCGTTGTTGCTATCGGTGTGGTCTGTCATGTGTGGTTTTCTCTTTGGCTTCGGTCGTTCGGGTCAGACTTCGAGCGGGGTGGGGCTGCACTGGGCGTGGGGGTGGTCCGCGCCGGGGTACACCTTGAGCTTGGTCAGCATGACGCGACCGAGACGGTTCTTGGGGAGCATGCGGCGGACCGCGTCCTCCACCAGCTTCTCGGGGCGACGCTCGCGGACCTGCCCGTAGGACTCGGCCTTGAGGCCGCCGGGGTACGAGCTGTACCGCATCTTGAGCTTCTGCTCGGCCTTGCGACCCGAGAGCCCGATCTTCTTCGCGTTGGTGATAATCACGAAGTCGCCCGTGTCGACGTGGGGCGTGTACTCGGGGCGGTGCTTGCCCATGAGAACCATCGCCACCTCGCTCGCGACGCGACCAAGGGCCTTGCCCTCGGCATCGACCACGTGCCACTTCTTCGGAACGTCGCCCTTGCGGGCCATGTACGTTTGACGCCTCATCATGGCTGAAACCTTCTGGCCGCAAGTAAGCTCGGCCGCAACGAATCCTTGTCGTACGTTGCCGTACAACGTGCCGCGGCGTGTAAAGACACCGACGGTGCGTAATGCTTCTCGCGGGCGAGAAGCCGAATGCTCGCCGCCTACCGGGCGGGGCGGGCCTCGCGGGGTGTTCTCCAACACCGGGCGGGGCAAACTTGGAAGATCAGTCCTCGTGCATCAGGCCTCACGGATGAGGGACGACGCATTCGGGCTCGAAACCGGCGGTTCGCCATCATGGCGAGCGATCCCGAGCCGACAACCCTAGCCTCGACCACCAACACTTTCCACGGGCACTTTCCACGGCTCACCGCCCGCCCCAGCCGGAACACACCCAGCCGGAAGAGACCATGACCAACCCGCCCCCCAAGACGCCGCTGCACCCCAACATGCCCGACCGCCGGGCCGCGGCCGCGGGGCCCGACACCGGCCCGCAGCGCGATCCGGGCTCATCGGGAGCCGCGATTCTCGCGTGGCTGATCGGCTTGGCAGCCCTCGTCGGCGTCGTCGTGATGCAGCAAGCACCAGCGCCACCGCCGCTGCCTGCCGGGCCCGGAGGTCAGCTCCAAGCCGCCGAGATCGCCCCGCCCGCCACCATGGTCGAGGGCATCCACAAGGGCGTCTGGCGAGTGATCTACCTGACCGAGCGCGCCGTGCAGCAGGCCAACCAACGAGCCGGCACGACACCCGATGAGCAAGAAAAGGCGATCACCGACGCACGCACGCAGGCCGGCGAGCTCATCGCCCAGCTCGAGCAGTTCGGGCCCGATCCGGTGGGCGAGACGCGTCGGCTCGTGCTGCGTGCCGACACGATGGGTATCAAGGCAGCCGAGCCGCGGTGGATGGGGCTGATCGCCGAGCTCGAAACCGAGAACCCCGAGCACCCGCTCATTGCCGACATCCAGACCTTTATGGCGCTCTACAGCGACGCGCCGCCCGAGCCCGACGCGGACTTCCTCCATCGCCATGGCTTCTTCGCCGAGCTTGCTGATCTGCATGGCGATACCGACGCGCGCGAGGCGCTCGCGAAGCCGGGCCGAACCGTCGTGCTCGTCTCAATCTTCGGCGTGCAGTTGCTTGTGATCCTGCTGGCGGTGCTCGCGGGCTTCGTGCTGCTGATCGTTGGCATCGTGCTCTTCGCCAGCGGCCAGCGCCGGCCACGCTTCCGCCCCCCACTGCCCGGCGGCAGCGTCTACCTGGAAACCGCGGCGCTGTTCATCGTGTCCTTTCTCGTGCTCAAGCTCGTGCTCGACGCGGTGGTCCCGATGATGCCGACGGTCGACCCGCTGGTGGTCACGGGCATCTCGCAGTGGCTGCTGCTGGGCGTGCTGTTCTGGCCCAAGCTGCGCGGTGCGCCGCGGGCAGCGAGCGACCTCGGGTGGGAGGCTGTGCCAAGGCCGACGCGACGGGGGACCAAACGGCCCTCCGTCATCGCCGAGATCGGCGCGGGCGTCGTCGGCTATCTCGCATGCCTGCCGATCTACATCGCCGGCGTGCTGCTCGCGCTGATTCTCATGGCGATCTCGGGCCTCATCTCGGGAGGCGCCGCAGGCACCGGAGCCGACGCGCCAGCGATTCCTGAGAACCCGCTCTTCGACATGGTCGCCAACGGCTCGTTCGTCGGGCTCACGCTGATCGTGCTGCTCGCGACGGTGTGGGCACCCATCGTTGAAGAAACGGTCTTCCGCGGTGCGCTCTATCGCCACATGCGTGCGCGCATGTTCTGGCTGATCGCTGCGCCGATCACCGCGGCGGTCTTCGGCGCGATGCACGGCTATCCGATCCCGCTGCTCATGCCCGTGATCGCGCTGGGCGTCGGCTTCGCGATGCTCCGCGAGTGGCGCGGCTCGATCATCGCGGCGGTCACCGCACACGCGATCCACAACGGGTTCGTCTTCGGCGTGCTGCTCACGGCCGTGGCGATTTTCAGCTGACCGGTCAAGTGAATCTGGAGCGACCGTCGTCGGTACGCTGAGCGGCATGACCTCCATCCCGCCACGCCGACGCCTGCGCTTCCACACACTCGACCAAATCATGGGTGACGCGATGCTTGTGGGCCAGGGCCCATACGAACGGCTCGGCACCTGGAGCCTCGGCCAGTGCTGCGACCATCTGGCCGTCACGATGGACTACTGCATCGACGGCTTCCCGTTCTCGGTGCCGCTGCCCCTGCGCATCATCGGCCCGATGCTCAAGAAGCGCATGATCGACCCCGACCGCGGCTTTCCCTCGGGCGTGAAGTTCCCAAAATCGGGACGAGCCGCGCTCGAGCCCAACGCGATCAGCGACGAGCAGGGGCTCGCGAAGCTCCAAGCCGGCATCGATCGACTCAACGCGGAATCGAAACGCGCACGCAGCCCGCTCTTCGGCACCATGACCCGCGACGAATGGAACATGCTGCACTGCAACCACGCCGCGCTGCACTTGTCGTACCTATTGCCCATCGAACGTGACGACCCCGCGTCGAATGCGACGCGCGTTTGAACACACCTACGACGTGAGCGCACGCTCGAGTGCCGCGGCGTGCTGCAACAGCGATGTGTCTTCAAAGGCCGGCCCGACAAGCTGCACGCCGACGGGAAGCGTCGCGCCCTCGTCCTCGGCAGTCCCCGCGGGCACGCTTATCGCGGGCAGGCCCGCGAGGTTCACGCCCACCGTGTAGATGTCTTCGAGGTACATCGCGAGCGGGTCGTCACGGTGCGCTTCGAGCTTGAAGGCGGGCGTGGGCGTGGTGGGTGAGAGGATCGCGGTGCAGCCCTGGGCAAACGCCGCGTCGTAATCGCCCTTGATGCGCCGCCTGACCTTGAGGGCCGTGTTGTAGTACGCGTCGTGGTACCCGCTCGAGAGCACATGCGTGCCGAGCATGATTCGGCGCTTGACCTCGTCGCCGAAGCCCTCGCTGCGTGAGATGCGATACATCTGGTCGAGTGCGAGATCGCCCTCGGCGCGATGGCCATAGCGGACGCCGTCGAATCGGGCGAGGTTTGAGGATGCCTCGGCGGGCGCAACGATGTAGTACGCCGCGATGCCGTGCTCGGCGTGGGGCAGGTCGATATCGACGATCTCGGCACCGGTGCTCGTGAGCGCCGCGATCGCGCGTTCGAGCCCGTCGGCAACGCCGGGATGGTTCGCATCGCTCCGCGCCGTGCGGGGCACGCCGATGCGCATGCGCTGCGGTTGCTGCACGAGCTGTGCCGAGACGTCGCCCACCGCGCGGTCGCTGCTCGTGGCGTCGTGCGCATCGACGCCCGCCATCGCTTCATATGCGAGCGCGCAGTCGGCGACGCTCATGCCGATCGGGCCGATCTGGTCGAGGCTCGACGCGAAGGCGACCAGGCCATACCTGCTGATTCGGCCGTAGGTTGGCTTAAAGCCGACTGCGCCGCAGAACGCCGCGGGCTGGCGGATCGAGCCGCCTGTGTCCGAGCCGATGGCGATGGGGACCATGCTGCCCGAAACAGCCGCGGCGCTGCCGCCCGACGACCCGCCCGGCACGCGCCCGGCGTCGTGCGGGTTGCGCGTCGGCCCGAACGCCGATTGCTCGCACGAGGAGCCCATCGCGAACTCGTCGAGGTTGGTCTTGCCCACGATCACCGCGCCCGCGTCGATCAGTCGCTGCGCGGCGGTCGCGGTGTAGGGCGACTCGTAGTGCTCGAGCATTCGGCTCGCGCACGTCGTCTTGCCGTGGCTCAGGCAGATGTTGTCCTTGAGCGCGATGGGCACGCCCGCGAGTGGGCCCGGGTCGCGGCCCTCGCGCACGGCCGCGTCGACCGCACGCGCCTCCCGCAGCGCTGGCTGCTCGAAGACCTCAAGAAACGCGCAAAGCGAAACATCACGCTGCGCGATCGTCCGCAACGTGTCGGAGACCAAACCCTCGGCGGTCATGTCGCCGCGGCGGACCATGGCCGCGATGTCGGCAGCGCGCTCGTTCCCATGCGCACTCATGCGCCGCCGCCCTCGCCGAGCACCTTGGGCACGCGGATGTACTCGTCGTGCATCGCCGGCGCGATCCGCTCGAGCGCCTCGCGCGACAGCGCGTCGGTGGGCGCGTCGTCTCCAAGTCGGTTCACCGTGTCGTCCGGCCGGGCCATCGGCTCGACGCCCTCGGTGTCGACCTCGCGGAGCGTGTCCATATGGCCCAGCACGCGGGCGAGCTGCTCACGAGAGCGCTCGATCTGCTCATCGGTCAACTCGAGCTTCGAGAGCGCGGCGACGCGGCGGACGTCATCAGATGAGAGCGGGTCCATATCCAACGATATCGGCGTCCTTCACCGGTCGCGTGACTCTTCGTCGAGTCTGGGCAGTTCTTCAACATCAGCGCTCGGCGTTGTCGCCCGGCACGCCGACAACCCGATCGAGCACACGCTTTGCGATCGCGCCGATGATCAGGATCACCACGAGCGACACGACCACGCCCGTGATCCGCAGCCAGATCGGCGTGCCGATCGCGTCTTTGCTCAGTGCGCCCTCGATCTGCGAGCCGATGACCACGGCGACGGCGGTCCGCGGCAGCATGCCCACGGCCGTGCCGACCACGTACGAGAGCAACCCCACGCCAGAGGTCGAGAGCACGAGGTTTGTCAGCGCGAAGGGGCTGTTGGGCGGGATGCGGACGAGGGTGACGATCGCGAGCGAGCGGGCAAAGCCGTGGCGGACCAGCGCGTCGCGGACGATCGAGAGCTTCGGGTGCCGGCGGATCTCCGCGTCGATCCGGCCCGCCGAGACGCGCCGCGCCACGAGCCAGCCGACCAGCGATGCGCCCACGAAGCCTGCAAGCGCCGCGGGGACGCCCATCGTCACGCCGAAGGCGTATCCGGCGAGAATCGCCTGGGCGTACGTGGGCAGGAGACCGAGCCCCGCGGTGATCGTGAAGGCGGCGATGTAGATCGTTAGCCCCATCGCCTGATGCTGGTTCAGGAAGTCGCTTACCGGCCCGAGACGGGCGAGCAGCAGGAAACCGCCAGCTGCCGGCAGAAACGCCCAGACCAGACCCAGCACGCCCGCGGGCCCGAGCCGCTTGGCGATCGCGCCGGCGGAGTCGTCGGTGGAGGTGATTTGGTTCGCGTGCTCGTCTGGCTCGTGGTCTGACTGGTGGTCTACATGCATGGCGGGCAAGCGTAGCGGGCGGCATGGTCTACCATCGCGTCCAGGTGTGTAGAACACAGAGCCGGACCAGCGACGGAACGCTGCGCCGGATGACCACAGACGCCGGCCCGCGCGAGAGTGCGGGCGCAGGAGATTGCCCATGCTTCCCAAGCCGCCCCCGCGGGAGCCGTCGCTCGGCTTCCTCTACCTCCCCCCCTACCGCGTGCAGGGCATCTCGATCGCGGGCGAAGCCACCGCGATCCAAATCCCCGAGCTCGACCTCTGCTTCGACATGGGCCTGTGCCCACGCGCGATGCTCGCGAGCAAGTACGTCGCCCTAACCCACGGCCACATGGACCACGTCGGCGGGCTCGCGTACTACCTCTCCCAGCGCCGCTTCCAGGGCATGGGCACGGGCACGATCATCTGCGATGCGCGCATCGAGGACGCGGTCCGCGGCATGCTCGACGGCTACCACGCCCTCGAACGCCAGCAGACCCCCTACGACCTGATCACCCTCGAAGACGGGGCCCAAACCGAGATCAAGAACAACATGTTCTTGCGGGCGGTCCACGTCGAACACACCTGCCCGGCGCTGGGGTACTCGATCATCGAGCGACGGAGCAAGCTGCGCGAGGAGTTCGTGGGCTATCCCCAGGAGAAGCTGCGCGAGCTGAAGCAGCGCGGCGAGGAGATCACCCGCACGCTCGAGATTCCCCTGATCGCGTACACGGGCGATACGGCGCCGGGCCCGCACCTGGTGCGCGACGAGATCCGCACGGCGAAGGTCGTGATCGCGGACTGCACGTTCGTCGAGCCGGACCAGCGCGACCGGGCCCGCGTGGGCATGCACCTGCACATCGACGACATCGCCGAGTGGCTCCGTGTGCTCGAGTGCGAGCACCTTGTGCTGGTCCACGTCTCGCGACGCACGCATCTGGGTGACGCGCGGAAGCGTATCGCCGAGATCGCCGGTCCTGAGCGCGCCGACCGCGTGCACCTGCTGATGGACCACCGTACGAACCGCGAGCGGTACGACGCGCAGGTCGCCGAGGCCGAGCGTCTGTCGCAGTCGCAGTAACGCGAGATGCTGTAATTACTTTTGATCGAGAAAACAAGTGCCTTCGTGCGTGTCTTCGTTGCTGATTGCGTGTCGCATCACGCCCAATTTGCGTTCGGTTGGTTGACTCTGTTTCGATCGACAAGTACCTTTGCCGTTCCGATGCGCGTGATGACGCGCAGCCGGATTGCAAGTGGTGGTGGGTGCCGCGGCGAGGTGTGTGCGGCGGGCACTCGGAGCAAAGTTTGACGCGACGGCAATCGCCGATCATCAGCAAGCCCAGCCGATTCCGGCAACGCTTGATGCTGGATTGAGTGGTCCGTGGCTCTGCGCAGCGCCCGATCTTTGTGTGGGCGAGAACACGGTGGGCAATGGGCGATTCCGATCAAACACTCTGGACCGGCATGCTCACCGAGCTGCGCTCGCACCACGCGCCCATCTGCCGCCAGTGGTTTGATCAGATACAGCCCGTCGCGGTCGAACGCGGCACGTTGCACCTCCGCACACAATCGGTAGTGCATCGCGACTACCTGCGTCGCCACTGCTTGGACTCTTTCAACGACGCGGCACGCACGCTTACCGGCACCCTGCTCAGCGTCCGCTTCCTCGGCCCCGAGGACGAGCCCGAGGCCGCGGCCGCCCGCGCCGAGGCGACCGCCAGCAAGCCCGGCACCGACCGCCCGGGCGTTGGACGCCGGGCGACGCGCATTCCCAAGCCCGCCAGCGCCGAAGCAGCCCAACCGGGCCGCGATGCCAGCCCAGATGAGACAGCGGCGACCCCGGGATCGAGTCAGCCGGGTCGGAACGACACGGACGGCACGGGTGCGAGCCAGAATGGCACGCTCGACAGCACGCCGGCAGAAGCGGGAGCGCCCGACCCGCGCCTTCGCGAGCCCAAGCGCATCACCGTGCCCAGCGGCGCGAGTCAAGCGGCCGGACAAGGCGGCAGCCACGACGACGGGTTCATCCTCAACCCCGACTGCTCGTTCGACACCTTCGTCAAGGGCCCGCAGAACCGCCTGGCGCACGCCGCGGCGGTCGCGGTCGCGGAACAGCCAGGGCAGGCGTACAACCCGCTGTTCATCCATGGCGGTGTAGGTTTGGGCAAGACGCACCTGCTCCAAGCGGTGTGTCTGCACATCTTCGCCCGCGAGCCCCAGGCGAACATCTACTACGTCTCCTGCGAGGCGTTCATGACCCAGTACATCGAGGCCGTGCAAGCCGGGCACATGAGCGAGTTTCGGCATCGCTTCCGCGACGTGGACGTGCTGATCGTTGACGACGTGCATTTCCTTGCAAAGGGCGAGGCGACGCAGGAAGAGTTCTTCCACACCTTCAACGCCCTCCAGAACGCCCGCAAGCAGATCGTGCTCTCCTCCGACGCACGCCCCGAGGACATCCCCCACCTCGAAGAAAGGCTGGTGAGCCGATTCAAGTGGGGTGTGGTCACGCCGATCGAGAAGCCGGGCTTCGAGACCCGCCTCGAGATCGTCCGGCAGAAGTCGGCCCTCCACAGCTACAAGATCAGCGACGAGGTCGCGGAGTTCATCGCGGCACGGGTAGACACGAACATCCGCGAGCTCGAGGGCGCGATCTCGCAGGTGATGGCCCGCTCGCGCTTCGACGAGCGGCCGGTCGACCTCGACCTTGCCAAGGAAGCGCTTGGTGACATCACGCCCAGCGGCGCCGAGTCGGCCGTCACGCTACCCATGATCATCTCGGTCGTCACGGACTTCTACAACGTCCGCCTGGCCGACCTCCAGTCCAAGCGTCGCCAGCGATCGATCGCCCAGCCCCGCCAGGTCTGCATGTGGCTCGCACGCCAGCTCACGACGCACTCGCTCGAAGAGGTCGGCGGCAGCTTCGGCGGCCGGGACCACACGACCGTGATGCACGCGGTCAAAACCGTCGACGACCGGGCCGCCCAGGACCCCGAATTCAAAGCAGTCCTAGACACGCTGCTCGCCCGCGCCCGACGCTCGTAAACGACGGCCCGCAATCGACAGGCCGGCCGACCCATCATCCGATCTCGCTCTGTTCAGATCGCGCAAACGCTTGCCGTTGCGCGATTTGTAACGCGCCGATCCGGAACACATCCGTGCCGGGAAGGACTGTGTAAAACGCGCCGCTCGGCGTCGGGGGCGCTCGGCCTGCGTTGGGGTGCGCGTTTCCCTGGGTTCGGGGCCGGCTCACGACCGAGCGCCCTGGCGCGCCAGCGACACCCGGATGACATGTTCCGCACATCGCCTTGCGCCATAATACCATTCATATCAATGACTTGTGGATGTTATCCAGCGCCACTCCACAGAGCGTCAGCGCATACAGACATGACTATGAGAGATGTCTTTCTATATAGATATAGAGACCCACACCCACCCGTCGACACGACAAGACCCCTCGACATCCGCATTACCTCCAACCGGATGTGGAAGAACCGGGCGAATCGGTCGGGCCAGCGCTGTTACCCCTGACATCGGGGGCACCAGACGGTCGCCCGCTGGGCGAGGCGGTCGGTACTCAGCACCCCGCCGCATTGCGTGCACGGCAGGCCCGCGCGGGCGTAGACCCGGTGGACGAGCTGGGCCCCGCCCTGGGTGCCCTCGGCGTCGACATAGTCCCGCAGGGTCGAGCCGCCCCGCTCGATCGCGTCGGCGAGGATTCGGCGGACCTCGGCCGCGAGTGACTCGATCTCGTGAGGCGTGAGCGTCGTGGCGGTGCGGTGTGGGTCGATGCCCGCGGCGAAGCAGGCCTCGTCGGCGTAGATGTTCCCCACACCCGCCACAGCCCGCTGGTCGAGCAGCACAGCCTTCACCGCCCGCTTGGCACCCCGGCACACCTCGGCGAGCGCCGTGGGCGTGAGCGTCAACGCATCGGGCCCCAGCGCGGACCATCGCTCGGTCAGCGACGCCGAGTCGGGCACATGCCACAGGCCGCCGAATCGGCGGGGATCACGGAAGACGAGTCGCCAGCGCGAGCCGTCGGCTGCGGTCAGGCGCCAGGTCGCGTGGATGTGGTCGGTCTGTGGCAGCCGGGCACCCTCGGCGACGCGGCGGACCTGCCCGGTCATGCCCAGATGCACAATCACGGCAGGGCCTTTCGATGACACCAGCGCGAGCTGCTTGCCCCGCCGATGTGCGCCGCGGAGTGTCAGCCCCTGGAGCAGGTGCGCGGGCGAGGCGCGCTTCGGGCGGTATCGGGTGCGATTGCGCGAGAAGCCGCCCTCGGGGTCGCCCGGGATCACCAGCACGTCGCGACGGTGGAGCGTGGCTCGCTCAACGGTCGCGCCGGCAACGACCGCTTCGATGCTCTGGCGGACGCGCTCGACCTCGGGCAGCTCGGGCATGGCGTGCTACTTGCCCCGGCGGGCGCGGAAGAAGTCGCGCAGCAGGTCGCCCGCCTCGGCCGCGTGGACATCGCCCACGAGCTCGGCCCGGTGGTTGAGCCGGCGGTCGGTGACCATGCGGTAGAGGCTCACGCACGCGCCCATCTTCGGGTCACGCGCGCCGAAGACGACGCGGCCCACGCGGGCGTTGACGATCAGCCCGGCGCACATGGGGCAGGGCTCGAGGGTGACGACCAGCGTGCAGTCGTTGAGGCGCCAATCGCCGATCGCGGCGCAGGCTTCGGTGATCGCATCGACCTCGGCGTGCCCGGTCGGCACGCGCTGGTGCTCTCGGGTGTTGGCAGCCTCGGCGATCAGCTCGCCCGTGAGCGTGTCGTAGACGACCGCGCCCACGGGCACCTCGCCATCGGCCCCGGCGTTGGCTGCGAGATCGAGCGCGCGGCGCATCATGAGCAGGTCGGTGCGCGTTGGCGGGGCGAGACGCACGTCGGGAGACGCGGTTGGCGCAGGGCGAAAGACCGCTCGCAGAAGGCTCTTTACGGGGTTCATGGGCCGGCCCCCGCGTCCGGCCCCTCCGGCGTGTCGCCCTCTGAGCTCGAGCCGAACCCGCGTGCGACGCGCTCGGTGGGCAGCACCGCGAGCAGCACCATGCCAAGCTCGAAGAGCAGATACAGCGGCCCGGCGAGGAGGGCCATGCTCACGGGGTCGGCGGGCGTCATCAGCGCGCCAGTGACGGCGCACCCGAGAGCAATATGCCGGCGGTACTTGCCGATGGTTTGGCGCTCGATGAGGCCCGCCCAGCCCAGCAGCAGCACGACGACGGGCGTCTGGAACGCGAGCGCAAACGCGAGCGCAAGCGTCATGACCATGCCGACGTACTCGCTGACTTTGTACTGCTGTTGGACGCCCGCGCCGCGCGTGAGCTCGCTGCCCACGATCACGGGCGACTCGCCCTCGTACCCCACGCACACCCGGCGTTGCATGAGCGCGAGGTTGACCCATTCGGCGCCGATCTCGGGCGCGGGCGGGTCGGCCTGGAGCACGGGCAGCGCGGGGAAGACGATGCCCGCCGGCGGCTCGGCGACGCGCGGCTCGGCCCGGCCGATCGTCGAGCCGAACCCGATGAAGAAAATCAGCATCACGGGCAGCAGCACGTAGTAGAGAAAGAGCGTGCCGGAGATCGTCAGGAGTGTGCTCAGCGGCACGAGCACGTGCACGAACCGGCGCTCGCGGGCATAAAGCCCCGGCGCGACGAAGCGCCAGATCTGCCAGAGCAGCCACGGGCTGCCGACGAGAACGGTCGCGATGAGACCGACGCGGAGATACGCGCCGAACGTCTCGACGGGGCTGGTTGCCTGGAGCGCCGCAGGCAAACCGCTGGCGCGCAGGGATGCCTGGGCGGGCGCGATGATGATGTCGAGCAGCTCGCGACCGAACACAAGGCAAACGATGAGGATGGGCAGCAGGCCGAGCAGGGAGACGATCAGCCGGGTGCGCAACTCTTCGAGGTGGTCGCCGAAGGACATGTTGGCGTGCGAGTCGTCCTCGGGCGGCATGGCCGAATATAGGGGCGAGGGTGCCGATAGGGTGTCTTTTGGAGTTTCGTTGGCAGTTAGCTGACGGGTTGGTGGGCGTGGCGCATCTGGTGGTATGCCGCGGGTTCGGCGTGGGCGCAGGCCCGGTCCGACCGGCGGGTGCCTTCGTGCGGGGGGCTCTGGTGTGTGCTCGCGTGGTCGGGCGCGTCTTTGGTGTCTGTCGGTGCCCGGTTGTGGGCGCCATGGCACGACCGGATGAGAAGGTGGTCATGACGCGGCGGGAAGCGATGGACACCGATGCGACGACCGCAACGCCCGGCCCAGCATTCGGCCCCGCGGATGGCACGCCTCCGGGATTGGTGCGCGCAGCGATGGCGGGCGATGCTGACGCGCTCCGCACGCTCTGGCAGGACAACCGGCGGTGGATCGCGGCGGTCATGCTCGCGGCGAAGCCGCGCGAGGCGGATCTCGAGGACCTCTTGCAGGATGTGGCGCTGACAATGGTCCGGCAGGTGCACACGATCGATGACGAGCGGGCACTTCGGGGCTGGCTCCGGCAGGTCGCGCTCAACACCGCGCGTGCGGCTGGGCGAACAACGACGCGGCGGAAGGGCCTCGACCGCGAGCGGCGGCACGAGCTGGCCCGCGGACCCGCAGGCTCGGGCGATGCCCAGGTCGCGCAGCGCGACGAGGCGGATCGGCTCATGCAACTCGCAAGCGAGCTGCCCGAGGCGTACCGCGAGTGCGTGATGCTTCGGTGCGTGCGGGGGATGAGCTACCGGGCGATCGCATCGATCACGGGGTTGGCAGAGACGACCGTCGAGACGCGCATCGCGCGGGGCCGACGGATGCTGCGGGAGATTGCCCAGCAGCAAGGCAAGCCGCAACACAACGGGCAGAAACAGCAGGTGCACGCATGAACACACACGACAACGACAACACGCGCGACCATCTCGATCGCGACACGTTGCTGACACGGATCATCGATGCCGAGGCGTCAGCCGAGGACTGGGCGGCCTTCCGCGCGTTCGCGGCCGATGAGCCCGAGGTCTGGAGCGAGCTGGCCGAGATGCAGCGGCAGCACGACGTGCTCGCCGGCGGCCTGCGCGAGGCGATCGCGATCGCGGATTCGATCGAGCTGCCGGTGCACGAGCACGAGTCGGTTCGGCCGGTGGCGCGCATCGGCGCGGTGATGCAGAACGGCTGGTCGTGGGGCGGCTGGCTCGCGGCGGCGGCGCTGCTGCTGGCGTTTACGGTCGGCTTGCCGCGGGGTGTTGGTGTAGTCGGCGGTATGCCTGGCACAGCGCCGGGCACGCAAGCCGCGGGTTTCTCGCTTGGCACGCCCGAGGAGGCGCTGGATCGGTACATCGATTTGGGCAAGCAGAGCGGCGCGGTGGTCGGGCAGTCGCCGGACTTCATCGTGCTCGAGTCAACGCCGCTCGCCGATGGCGGCGGGAACGAGGTTGTATATCTGCGTCAGCAGATCGAGCGACGCGAGGTGCGTGATCTCTATCGGCTCGGCACGGATGAGCTTGGCAACACGGTGCGTGTGCCCGTCGAGGCGGGCAAGGCGCTGGGTGTGGGCGCGAAGGCGTTCTGAGGCCAGTTTTTTCCGACTAGGCCGACGGATCGGATGCTGGGGCGCATCTGGTGTGGCGGGGAAACACACCGATTTCAAGCGGATCGAATTGTACGCAGCTGGTTGTAGGAGTAGATCAAATGAACACGCAGACGAACATGGGCGCTGGCATGACGATCGCCGGGGCGCTCGCGCTCGCGGGCACCGCACTCGCGGGACACGCCGGACAAGGCGGGCAGTCATCGCCCGACATCGCGTTCCCGTACGTCGCGACGACGCCCGCGTGGGTGAGCGTCGCGGATGAGGACGGCGGCGCGTTCTACGACGCGGCGCAAGGCCGATACTTCGCGGTGCTGGCATCGGATGCCGACGCGAGCCAGGACGCGGTTGGTCGATTGCGTGTGCCGAGGCGCTCGACAAGTTCAGGCGGTGGTACGAGCACCACACAGACCTCCATCCTCACGACCGAGGTCGACGGGCAGACAGTCCGCGTCGAGATCATCAACGGCGACATCGCGAGCGTGCAGCGCAACGGCCAGGCGATCTCACCCATGGAGTGGACGCTCGACGACGGCTTGCTCGAGGTCATGAACGACGACGGCGATGTCATCGCGGTCTTCTCGGTCGATGGCATCTACACGCCGGGCACAATCGTGGAGATGCCGCGTGGAGATGTGCGGTATGCGCTGCCACAGACCCGATCGAACCGCCCGATGCTCGGCATCACCTACGACTCGCCCGACACGGTGCTCGCGCAGCAGCTTGGCTTGGGCGAGGGCGAGGGCGTTGTTGTGCTCTCAACGCTCGATGGGCTGCCCGCGAAGATCGCGGGCATCAGCGCCGGCGACGTGATCGTTGGGCTCGATCAGTCCAAGCCGATCAACGAGCAGTCGCTGGTCGAGATGCTCTCGTCGAAGAAGCCGGGCGAGCGCGTGATGGTCGAACTGATTAGCCGGGGCGAGCGGAAAACAATCGATCTGGAGTTGGGCTCATCGAGCGATGAGCGTGCTCGGGTCTTTTTCGGTCGAAGCACGTTCGTTGAAGAGGATGAGGAGCAGAACGCTCGCGTTCGCCAGGAACTCGCGGAGAAGAATTCCCGCGTTCGCCAAGAGCTCACCGAGACGCTGCGGAAACTCGAGATCGACGAGGCACAGATCCAGGAGTCGATGCGGGGCTGGGAAGAAGCCATGCGGCAGGCCGAGGCGAGCGTTCGCGAGAACAACGTCAGCCGGTGGATTCAGCCCGGCCAGCGTGGTCCGGCCTTCACCGACGAAGACAACCGGTTCATCCTTCGGTCGTTTCCGACGGCGCCGTCGGTATCAGCGACGTCTCCCGCGCTCGACAGCGACACCGCCGAGCGACTCGAGGACCGCATGGCATCGCTCGAAACCCAGATGGATCGGCTCGACCGGTCGATCCAGCGGCTGATCGAGGCAATGGAGCGCTAGGGCCTGCTCACGGCGACCTGACTGAAGACACGACACAACCAGGGCCGGGCGCTCGATTTCCCCCCCCCCACGAGCGTCCGGTCTGTTTTTGTACTCACATGTTTCACGCGGACCGTTGCGGTCGCCTGTTTCGCGCGGCATACACAACCGCGGGGCTGCGGCTCGGTAGGATCGGCCTATGAGCGATGCATCTTCTGTTGCTGGCGGTTCCGAGCAGTTTCCCGATGCCGAGGCGGCGCTGGCCGAGGTGCGCAAGGCGCACGACGATCTCCGCGAGCAGATCGGCAAGGTGATCGTCGGGCAGGACGACGTGGTCGAGCAGATGCTCACAGCCGTCTTCTGCCGGGGGCACGCGGTGGTGGTGGGTGTGCCGGGGCTTGCCAAGACGCTGTTGATCTCGACGATCGCGCGCACGCTCAGCCTTGATTTCAGCCGGATCCAGTTCACGCCCGACCTGATGCCGAGCGATATCACGGGCACCGAGGTGATCGAGGAAGACAAGACCACCGGCCACCGCGAGCTGCGGTTTGTGCGTGGGCCGGTGTTCTCCAATGTGATTCTGGCCGACGAGATCAACCGCACGCCGCCCAAGACGCAGGCGGCGCTGCTCGAGGCGATGCAGGAGCGGCAGGTGACCGTGGGCGGCGTGAAGCACGAGCTGCCCAGCCCGTTCTTCGTCCTCGCGACGCAGAACCCGATCGAGCAGGAGGGCACGTATCCGCTGCCCGAGGCCCAGCTCGACCGCTTCATGTACCAGATCCTGATTCGGTACCCGACCGAGACCGAAGAGCTCGAGATTGTTCGGCGTTCGACCGCGGGCGCGAAGGCCGACATCTCGCCCGTGCTCGACCAGGCGGGCATCGAGCGGGTGCAGTCGCTCGTGCGGGCGATTCCCGTGGCGGACCATGTGATTCGGTACGCGCTGAGGTTGGTGCGGGCGACGCGTGTCGGGCCGGATGCCGATGCGGATCAGCCGCAGGTCATCAAGGATTACTTGGGCTGGGGCGCGGGCCCCCGCGCGAGCGAGTACCTCATTCTCGCGGCCAAGGCGCGGGCTGTGCTGACCGGCTCGGGGCACGCGACGCCCGAGCACGTGAAGGCGGTGGCCCACCCGGTGCTGAGGCACCGGATCTTGACGAACTTCAATGCCGAGGCCGACCAGGTCACGCCCGACGCGATCGTCGACGGATTGCTTGCGGCGGTGCCGGTGGACGCATCGGGTGCCCAGGACCGCAAGGCTGCCGACGCGGTGATGCACTGAGCCTGGCGTCGAGCGCTCGCCAATACCGAGCGACGGCGCGGGGCATAGTGATCTCACGCGATTTATTCGCAAACCCAGCCTGAAGGGGCATTCCCGACCTGTCGGTGGATAATTTTCCGCCCGCCCGTTGATTTTGGATACGGATATCCGTAGAAACGTCGATAGCGAGAACGCTCGCGGGTCGGCTTCCAACACCTTGCGTGGCATGGGGTTGGAGACCGTCAACGCCCGCCCCGCGTGAGGGGCGGCCGGCACTGGGGGCCGGTCGATGGGGCGATGTCGGCGTGCCGTGGAGTGTTGCGAATGGTCCTTTCCGGGGCCGAAAGGGTTGGAAATATGCTCTCCCAGACCGCCGAATACGCGCTCCGCGCCATGGCAAGCCTTGCCTACCAGCCCGATGGGCTCGTGCCGACACCCGTGCTCGCCGAGCAGACCCGGGTGCCCGCGAACTACCTCGCGAAGGTGCTCCAACTGCTCTCGGGCTCGGGGTTGATCGTGGGCCGACGCGGCGTGGGCGGCGGCTACCGCCTCGCCAAGCCCGCCGACGAGATCACGATGCTCAACGTCGTGAACGCGGTGGACCCGATCCAGCGGATCACATCCTGCCCGCTCGGGCTGCCCAACCACGGCGGCTCGCTCTGCCCGATGCACAAGAAGGTCGACGAGGCCTGCAAGGCGATCATCGACACGTTCGGCCAGACGACGCTCCAGGCGCTCGTGACCGAGAAGGCCGACAGCCGACCGCTCTGCGACCCCGACATGATCGCCCGCCTGACCGTGAGCGCCCGTCCCGAGAAGATCGGGACGAACGGCCACGGCTAATGACGAACGTGCGGCGGCAAGAGATCGACCGCGATCTCGTCGTGATCGACAGCCGATCTATCATCGCCGCGTGAGCGACCACACCGAGACGTCAGAGACATCGACCGACATCCACCACCTCGTCGCCCAGCGACGGGCCAATCGCGACGCGCTGCGTGAGGCGGGGCTTGAGCCCTATGGCAAGGCCGAGCGCGGCCTCATGTCGCTCGAAGTGGTGCATGCTGGGTACGACGCGGAGGCCGACGCCGACCACCAGGCGCATGGCAAGGAAGAGGGCCACGTCGACAAGCGCCCGCGTGCCCGCGTGGCGGGCCGAGTGATGCTGCACCGCGACAACGGCAAGCTCGTGTGGCTGAACCTGCGCGACGCCTCGGGCGACGTGCAGGTCGCGGTGAGCAAGCGCGATTGCGAAGAGTCTGGCTTTACCGCGGCGAAGCTGATTGACTTGGGCGACGTGGTCGTGGCCGAGGGCCCGATCATGAAGACGCGTGCGGGCGAGGTGACGATCTGGGCGAGTGCCGTGCGGCCGGCGAGCAAGTGCCTTGTGCCGCCGCCCGAGAAGTGGGCGGGCTTGCAGGACACCGAGCTGCGCTATCGCCAGCGGTATGTCGATCTGTGGGCGAATCCGGAGACGATGCGCGTCTTCACGCTGCGCTCGAAGCTGATCGCGCGGATGCGGCGGTATCTGGACGAGCGTGGGTTCGTTGAGGTCGACACGCCCGTGCTCCAGGCGCTTGCGGGCGGCGCGGCGGCGCAGCCGTTCTCGACGCACCTCAACGCGCTCGATATCGATCTGTTCCTGCGCATTGCGCCCGAGCTGTATCTGAAGCGGCTCTTGGTCGGCGGCATGCCGAAGGTCTACGAGGTCAGCCGAAACTTCCGCAACGAGGGCGTGGATCGGAGCCACAACCCCGAGTTCACGAGCGTCGAGGTCTACGAGGCGTTCGGCGACTCGCGCACGATGATGGAGCTGACCGAGGGGCTGATCCGCGACTTTGCGATCGTTGCGGCGGCCGACCGGGCGAAGCACAGCGTCGAGGATCAGCCGCATGACGCGGACGACCTGAAGCTGCCCTTTGGCGATCTGGTCATCGACTACGGCTCGCCGTTTGTTGTGGTGACGTACGGCGATCTCTTCGAGAAAGCCCTCGGTTTTCCGATGTCCGACACCGCGCGGGCGCGCGACGAAGCCAAGTCACGCGGGCTCAAGCACGAGGGGCTCGACGATGCGTTGGTGATCAATGAGCTCTTTGAGGAGGTCGCCGAGGCAACGATCGATCCGCAGCGGCCGACGTTTGTCACCGACTATCCCGCGGCGATCAGCCCGCTCACGCGGCCCTACGCGGATCGGCCGGATGTCGCCGATCGCTGGGACATCTTCATCGGCGGCATGGAGATCGGCCCGGCGTACACCGAGCTGAACGATCCGGATATCCAGGAGGCGAAGTTCCGCGAGCAGCTCGCGGGCATCGATGACGAGGAATCCACGTTCCGCACGTTCGACGACGACTTCGTCAACGCGCTGCGCGTCGGCATGCCGCCCGCGGGCGGGCTTGGGCTTGGGATCGATCGGCTCGTGATGCTGATGGCGGGGCAGGAGTCGATCCGCGACGTGCTTCTGTTCCCGTTCATGCGGCCGGTCTAGGGCTCGTTCTTAGAGATCCTCGCCGCGGGTGCGCCAGTTCTCGCGGGTGAATGCGAGCAGTTCTTGCTGCTGCTCCTCGGTGAGCACGTCGAAGACGTTGCCGGCAGCGCGGGCGAGCTGCGTTTCGGTGGCCGCCATGAATACGCGCGTCATGCGACGCTCGACCTCGTCGCGCTGCTCGGCGGTGATGGAGATCTTGCTCAGCGCATCGGTTTGGCCGGCCATGAGGTGGGCGGTGGTCCACATGAGGCGGTGGTACGCGGCCATCACGTCCCGCGTCGCGTCGCGGAACATCTCGCGGGCGACCAGATCGGGCATCGCGGTGTCGCCCTCGGCGCCGGCGATGATCGCCTCGTTTTGCAGGGCTGCGAGGTACTCGTTGGCGATCTTGCGGTTGAACTCGGATGCGACCGGGTCGAAGACGCTCAGCTCGTTCTCGAGGACAAACTCTGCCGGCGGGAGGCTGAGGGGCTGGAGCAATCCGAGCGTTTCTTCGAGCGATTCGCGGTCGCTGACGACCATCGTGTCGATCAGCCCCTCGTTATAGACGCGGCGGGCGATGTCGTTGTATTGCACGGCCCGCGCCATCGCGGCCTTGCGGCGCTCGACGATGTACTCGTCGACCAGCGGGCGCGTTTCGGCGTCGATCATTGGGTTGATCTCGAGGGCGGCGACGGAGGCGGAGGTCTCGAGCCGGCGGACCTTACCGCTCGGGTCGAGCTGGACGAGTGAGCCGTGCTCGATGTCGGGCAGCTCGGGCCGGGCCGGGCGGGCGGTTTGCGCGGCGCGCTCTGCTTCTTGTTGGGCGCGCTGTTCGGTGGTCGGCACTGTCGCGGTCGGACGGGGGCGTGGCGGGGGCGTGAAGGGCTCGGTGACGGTCTTCTCTGCGGGTGGCGGGGCGACCTGCGCGTCAGCGGTTGGAGCCAGCACGAGGGCAGTAGCGGCGAGTGAGAGGGCGAGAGGGGCAGTCGGAAGGGAACGCATTGGCTGATCTCCGTGAAAGGCGCAGGCCGGCTGGATGCCGGATGCATACTCGGCTGGGCGAGGAGACTATCTCGGCCGGGCCGACGGGGTGGAATCGGCACGATCCGGCGCGTTGCCGCTCGGTGACACTGAGATGCTCGCATCCCGGCGGGCCATAAACTGCGGGCATGACCACCAGCTCCTCGGGCACCAACCTCGACCGCTCCGCCGAACGCCGCATCGATCGTCAAGCCATGGCCAAGCGGCTCGCCGATGTCGCGCTGCTCCGCGGCGAGTTCACCCTCCGAAGCGGCCGGACGAGCAGCTATTACCTCGACAAGTACCGCTTCACGACCCAGCCGGCGGTGCTGGCGGACCTTGCCGTGCTCTTTGAGCAAGAGATTCGTTCCCTCGCCTCTGGGCGAAAGGTCGACCGCCTCACCGGTGCGGAGCTGGGCGGCATCCCGCTGGTGACGGCTGCGGGCATGCGCACCGGGCTACCGATTGTCTTCATCCGCAACCAGAAGAAGGACTACGGCACCGCCCAGCAGCTCGAGGGGCCGTTGGAAAAGGGCGACGCTGTCGTGTTCCTTGAAGATGTCGCGACGACAGCGGGCCAAGCGGCCGAGGCGTGCCAGACGCTGCGCGACGCGGGCGCGGAGGTGCTCGGCGCGATCGCGGTGGTCGATCGGCAGGAGGGCGCGGCCGAGACGATGGCAAAGGCGGGCGTGCCGTTCCGGGCGCTGTTTACCAAGGCCGATCTTGGCATCGACGAGTAGGCATCGCTCGGTGTTGGTTGCCGGTGTTGGCTATTGGCTGAGGTTGGCCCAGGGCGAGGCGGTGGTGAGCGCGAACGGGCTGACGATCGGCTGGCTGACATTGAGGTAGTTCGTGCCGTTGTCGCGTGCCCGGTTTCGGATCGCGACGGACGACGTGCTCACGAGCTCGATGCCTCGGTCGTTGCCTGTGATGATGTTGGCTTCGATGAGGCTGTTGATGCCGGTTGCGCGGATTCCGGCGCCGGTGCCGGAGTTCTGCCCGTTGTCGGTGGCGGTGCAATTCCGCACGGTCGCCGCCGTGGTCGCGATGATTCCGTGCGTGCCGTTGAGTCGAGCGGTGCTCGATTCAACATGGCTTCCTGAGAACGCGATGATGCCGGCGTCTCCGTTCGAGTTGCTCACCACTTCGTGGACGGCACTCCCGTCGCCGACCTCGATGCCTCGTGCCACATTGATGGCCGCGGCCGAGCGAGACACGAGCGAAGTGGGCCCAGCAAGCATCCCGTTGGCGCCGTTTTGAGCAGCGCTGCAATGCGTTACGACAGATTGTGTGCCGACGCTGATGCCGTAAACCGTGTTGAGCGTCGCCACCGAGTCGACCACGACCGCACGCGATTGTGCCTCGATGCCGCTACCCAAGTTCGAGGTCGCGGCACACCCCGTGATGACGCTCCCGATGCCGGCTTCGATGCCGCTACCACCGCAGCCGGTGGCGATGCAACCGGCGACGCGGGAGTTGCCGCCCGTGGAGATGCCGCGCGCGCCAGCGTCGCTGACTGTTGAGTCGACGATGCGTGAGCTCGCCCCGGTGGCGATGCCATCTCCGGTTGTGTTGTTGACCACCGTGGTCGAGATATGGGCGTGGTCGCCCGCGGTGATCGCGGTGCCCGCGATGCTGCGCATGCGGACGCGCTCAACGATCGCGTTGTCACCAAGGGTCACGCCTGCGGAGTTCTCGACGAGCGTATCGGTCACCTGCGCGTTGCTGAGCCCGACGATCACGGGGCTGCCACCGATGAGCCCGAGGAATTGACACCGGTCCACCGAGCCACCCGTGCCGAGCTCGACGCCTCCGACGCAGGTGTCGAAGGTGATGTCCTCGAGGACGACGCGGGTGGTTGTGGTGTTCAGCACGTCAATGGTGAGGCCCTGGGCGCGGCGGATCGTGCCGTTGCGGATGGTGACGATGCCGGTCGGCGCGTCGATGCGGACAAGCGAGCCGCCGAAAAAGGCGCCGTCGATGGTGAAGCCGTTGAGGTCGATGACCACACCGGAAGTCTGCACGCTGATCGCGGTGGTCGAGGCGTTGGTGATGTTGCCGGTGAGGTAGTAGGAACCGGGCGTACCGATGGCGTGTTGCGCGGATGGCGTGCTTGGGAGGCTGTTGACATCGGTCCTCGGCTCGACCTGGGCGAGCGTGCGGAGGGTTGGCGCGGGCGGGCCTGGCGGAGGCGTGAGTGGGCCGGCGTGCGTGCTTGGGGCAAAGAGAGCGATGGCGGCGGCGAGTGCTGCGCCAAGTGGGGCGCCGAGCGGGGCGTCGTGCATGGATGGGTTCCTCTCTTTATCGCTGCTCGGATCGAGCGCGCCGCGGTGCGCACATGACACCCGACCGCGGTGCGCGAATCAAGCACGCTCGGGATGTCGGACGCTTCGCCCCGCGGCATGAGCCGCCACGGTGATCAGAAGCCCTCGATGTTGTCGAAGGGGCCCGCGGTGGAGAGATTGGTGATTGGCGTGACGGGCATGCCCGGCGCGATGAAGTAGTCGCTGCCGTTGCCGTCGGCGTAGCACCTCAAGAAGAGCGAGTCGATGACGGCGAAGAATCCGACGGCGAAGTAGAAAGCGCTACAACAAACGCTGAAGGA
>ERZ1740067.304-NODE-304-length-40999-cov-6.199639_pt1 | contig 40999 bp, 42 predicted proteins | sample MGYA00581736_ERZ1740067 | MGnify/ENA primary metagenome ERZ1740067 (study PRJEB43018, sample SAMN04849236) | marine metagenome | isolation source: floating plastic debris | place: Pacific Ocean | collected 2008-08-27 | study: EMG produced TPA metagenomics assembly... | reverse complement strand
TCGTTCAGCTTTTCGGCCGGGATGCCCAGCACGTTCGTGCAGAACTCTTCGCCCAACGTCCACTGGTTGAACACGAAGCGAATGTCAAAGGCCGATGCCAGTGCGCCGTCCACTTTCGCCAATTCGTTGGGGCCGAACCCGTGACCCACCAGCGAAGTGTGGTTGATGCCAGGTGCGTTACCAAGGGACGCGTGACCTACCGCGTAGCTGACGATCTCTTCGATCTGGCTGGAGGAATAGCCCAGCTTTTCAAGCGCTGCGGGAACCGAGCGGTTGATGATCTTGAAATAGCCGCCACCCGCGAGCTTCTTGAACTTCACCAGCGCGAAGTCCGGCTCGATGCCCGTGGTGTCACAATCCATAACCAGGCCGATGGTGCCGGTCGGCGCAATCACCGTGGCCTGCGCATTGCGGTAGCCGTGCTTTTCACCAAGCTGCAACGCCTCGTCCCAGCTTTGCTTGGCCAGATCAATCAGACGCGCGTCGGGGCAGTTGCCATGATCCAGCGGCAGCGGCTTGATCGCCAGTTCTTCATACGTGTCCGACGCATAAGCTGCCGCACGGTGATTGCGCATCACACGCAGCATGTGGTCGGCGTTTTTCTTGTAGCCCGGGAACGGACCCAACTCGCCTGCAATCTCGGCCGAGGTTGCATAAGACACGCCCGTCATGATCGCCGTTAGCGCACCGCACATGGCACGGCCTTCGTCGCTGTCATACCCCAGACCCATATTCATCAGCAGACCGCCGATATTGGCATAGCCCAGGCCCAGCGTGCGGAAGTCATAGGACCGCTGCGCGATTTCTTTCGACGGGAACTGCGCCATCATCACCGAAATCTCAAGCGTGACCGTCCACAGGCGCGTGGCGTGCATATAGTCATCAGCCTGAAACGCACCGTCCTTGAAGAAGGTCAGCAGGTTCATAGAGGCAAGGTTACAGGCCGTATCGTCCAGGAACATATACTCCGAACACGGGTTCGAGCCGCGGATCGCACCGTCTTCGGGGCATGTGTGCCACGCATTCACCGTGTCGTGGTACTGGATGCCGGGATCGGCGCAGGCCCAAGCGGCGTGGCCGACCTGCTCCCACAGATCGCGGGCTTGGATCGTTTTATAGACCTTCCCGTCCTTGCGGTTGATCAGATCCCACGTACCGTCTTCCTCGACCGCCTTCAGGAACGCATCCGTGACGCGGATCGAGTTGTTGGAGTTCTGGCCAGAGACCGAGTTATAGGCCTCGCTATCCCAATCGGTGTCGTAGGTCGGGAATTCGATACTGGTGTGGCCTTGCTTGGCGTAATCCAGCACGCGCTTCACATACGTCTCAGGGATCGCGACCTTTTTGGCGGCCCGCACGGCATCTCTCAGTGTCGGGTTAACCTTGGGGTCGTAGGCATCTTCCTCAGCGCCGTCCCATGCCTTGATCGCCGCGAAAATCGCGTTCAGCTTTTCTTCATGCATCTTCGAGCCAGCGACTATGGACGCCACTTTCTGCTCTTCCAGCACCTTCCAATTGATGAATTCTTCAATATCGGGGTGGTCCGCATCGACAATCACCATCTTGGCCGCGCGGCGTGTGGTGCCGCCCGATTTGATGGCGCCGGCTGCACGGTCACCAATTTTCAAGAACCCCATAAGGCCTGAGGACTTGCCGCCCCCAGACAGGCTTTCGCCTGCGGCACGCAGAGACGAGAAGTTCGTGCCGGTGCCAGAGCCGTACTTGAACAAACGCGCCTCGCGGACCCACAGGTCCATGATGCCGCCGTCGTTGACCAGATCATCCGCGCAGGACTGGATAAAGCAGGCGTGGGGCTGCGGGTGCTCATACGCTGAATCAGATTTCGTCAGTTTGCCGGTCTTGTAGTCGACATAGTGGTGACCCTGGCTTGGCCCGTCTATGCCGTAGGCCCAGTGCAAGCCAGTGTTGAACCACTGAGGCGAGTTCGGCGCGGCGCGCTGGGTTGCCAGCATGTGACGCATTTCGTCATAATAGGCTTTGGCGTCGGATTCAGAGGTGAAATAGCCACCTTTCCAACCCCAATAGGTCCACGCACCTGCAAGACGGTCAAACACCTGCTTGGCCGAGGTCTCACCGACGAAGCGCTCGTCCTCGGGCAGCTTGGCCAGCGCCTTTTCATCAGGGACAGATTTCCAAAGAAATTCGGGAAGGCCCTTTTCTTTGACCTTCTTGAGCACGGCAGCAACGCCGGCTTTGCGAAAGTACTTCTGCGCGATCACGTCGCTGGCAACCTGGCTCCAGCTTGCGGGCACTTCCAGATCGGCGAGGTGGAAAACAACAGTCCCGTCCGGATTCCGAATCTCGGAGGTGGTCGTCACAAAATCCAAGCCGGAATAGGCGTCGTTCGTGTCACGTGTAAACTTGCGTTCAATCTTCATGTCCGTGCCCCGTAAAGCGTGTTTCGTTTTGTGGCCGGGACGTTGCCCGACATTAGTGTCGCGCGGACCCAGTGTCCGCCGGTCTTGCCTCGCGGGTCAAAGGCAAGCGGCACCAATTGGCTCCCGTGTGAACGAAAGCCCTACGCCCCCATGAGCGATCTAGGATTGGTATCTGTCCCCTTACCGGTCGGCCACAGTGATCTACTAAATCTAGTGGCTCTTTGACCCGCCAACACAAGGTGGCGTATTCAGCCCTAGGTGGTCAACGGAATTTTTACACAATTTTGGTTTTTTTGGCGGTTGACCAAAACGGCATTTGACCCACGCGCCGCCTCAGAGTGATTCACTCAACGTAAACTTTCTGGGGATAAGGATTGGGGCAAGTCTGTGGACAACTCGGATTGCGCGGAAAAGTCACGGGTTTAAGGGGTCACACGCCACTTCAAAAACCATCAAGGACGCTTTTCCCGAGAAATTGAAATTTTACGTGCTGGACATGACGGGGATGTGACAGGAATGCCAAAAATACCGGCAAAGCGTCTCTGGTGTCTGCCCTGATTCTCTATAACATCTGTTTTACCATGTTGCGCGTCGCTTCTCTGATGATCTGCATATCAATTGTCTCTGCCTGCGGCGGAGCCACTAGATATAGTGGCGGCACGGTTGAGAGTGATCTCGACCAGCAGGCATTTTTCACGGACTTCCCGGGGACACTTTTCGAAGCGGCGGGAGAAGCCTGCAGTGGCCCCGGCGACCTGCTGGTAACCGGGCAGCGCGGAACGCTGCGCTGCGAAGTGCTGCCAAGCCCGCCGGATGCCGCCGCTTTGATCCTTGCCTATAACGGCACGATCGAGGATTTGCCGAAGTACGTCATTGCCTTTGACACCGACACCCGCGACGACGGCTATGTCGTGCGCAATCAGGCCTATATCAGCGTTCCGCAGCTGAATGGCGGTGAAGTGCGGATCAAAACACCAGACCGCCGCCGCACGCGCGATATCCGCCAGATCTTTTCCGCGGCCGGTGGCACGATCCTGACACCCTGACCCTGCGGTTCTGGCGGGAAGCTGCGCAAGGCGGTCCTTCGCCGAACGGTTTTGCCAGGACGCTGCTAAGCTCAAACCTTCATACTGATGGAGGTTAGCATGAAGAAAGCAGTCCTTGCCCTACCCTTGATTTTTGCGCTGGCAGCTTGCGACACGCCGCAGCAAAGCGCCCTAGCGGGTGCGGCCACGGGCGCCGCTGTCGGCTCTGCGGTTTCCGCTGATGATGATCGTCTGGAAGGCGCCGTTGTCGGCGGCCTTGTCGGCGCCGCTGCTGGCGCGGCCGCAGGACAATACATTGGCCGCGCGCGGTCCGGTGGTTGCGTCTACCAACGTCGCGACGGCTCGCGCTACACGGCTGCCTGCCCCTAGCGCACCGTCATATTGACTTGAAACCATAATGGGTCACCCTCTTCACCACGATATACGGAAAGGGTGACCCCATGAAATATCTGATCATCGCTGCCATACTGGCCGCTGGCCCCGCCTTCGCCGATCTCGACATTCGGTTTGTCGAAGGCGCACCGAAGGACCGCTTTACGCTGACCCAGACAGGCGGGTGTGCATTGGGCCCAAGCAAGATCACGATTGATCTGGCGGGCTCTGCGGCGGGGCTGATCTTTGATGTGACAGCGACAGGCGCCGGGGTCGAGGTCTTTCAACCGTTTGAGCTGACGGCAGGCGCCGCCCAGGTCGAAACCCTGCCCGTCGTGGCCGATGGGGACACCAAGCTGACGCTTGCGCTCAGCGGATTGGCGGATGGCCAATCGGTCGCGTTCACGATCGACGTGGACGACACACTTGGCAGCCGTGCGATCACCGTCTCGGGTGCCGAGATCGAAGGCGCGTCGGTGCATCTGGCCAATAACGCGTCATCGGTGTCGGCCACGTTTGACCAGACCGCACGCGCGAAGATAACCGTGCCGGACTGCACGTCGTAGATATCATCGCCGAAAGGTAAAGTGGTCGGGACGGCAAGATTCGAACTTGCGACCTACGGTACCCAAAACCGTCGCGCTACCAGGCTGCGCTACGCCCCGAACTCAAGCGCAGTCTCTAAGCGCAGCCGCGGAAAAAGAAAAGCCTAAAGACAGCTCGATGACCGGAGTTATTCACCCGCGCAGGGCCAAGCCGCCTCAGACGCGTCAAACGCGGGGTGCCGCATCACCGTTCCCGGCGAGATGCCAAGCCGCTCAGCCATGCCGCCATTGACCTCGAGAACAGCAAAGATGTCTTCGCCACCGGGGATCGGCGTTTCATCATGGGGGATCGCATTGGCATGTACGTGCTGCACTTCGCCCGTGATATCGACAAAAATCATATCCAGCGGGATCAGCGTGTTGCGCATCCAGAACGACGCAAATTGCGGCGCCTCATAAACAAACAGCATGCCCGACATCATCGGCATCTGCTCGACAAACATCAGCCCGCGCGCGCGTTCTGCATCATCATCGGCGACATCAATCGCGAACCGGGCCGTGCCCCAGTCGCCTTTCAGATCAACGGCATCCACCTGACATGCGGCATGTGCCATGGGCGCACACAGCGCCCATGCACACCCCATCACGTACGACTTATTACGTCCCATGCAACAACCTCTGCCGCCATTTTCCCGCGGCGTCCATCAACGACGCGCATGGCAACGGCTTCGCCGGGCTGCAAATCAGCCAGGCCGGACAGGCGCAAAACCTCGACATGCACGAAGACATCTTCGGCACTTCCGAACGCATTTGCAAACCCAAAGCCCTTGGCCTTGTCGAACCATTTTACCCGGGCAGGCAGCCAGGGCATGTCCTTCAGGGCAGCCTCGTCAAAGTGCTGGAAGTCTTCCAACGGGGCCTTCGCAGCCCCTTCGGGCGCACGAATAATAATAACCTCGGTCGCCTGAACACCGCGGTCGGTGTGCTGGACGCGCACCTCTACCTCGGAGCCATCGGCAACCGAACTCTGGCCATAGTTCCGCAGAACATTGGCGTGGATCAGAATATCCGGACCACCGGCATCTGAAAGGATGAAACCAAATCCCTTTGCAGGATCAAACCACTTAACAACACCGTGCACCACTGGAGTGGCGTCTTCGCGTTGATCTGTCATTGAGGCCATTCCTGGCAAGTGTTTAGTGTTAACTTTATGTTCACGTAGCTTGGAAGGTTGCAAGGCCAAAAACAATGGGTTTTCATAGGCCTGTCATTCGTGTGACGTGAAATTCAGGGGTATAAACGTGTAATATTCCAAGGTTTCTCAACCTCAGGTCGGCTCCACCGGAACCGGTCATGCAGTCTGAATTCCCCATCCGCCCAAAACTCGATTTCAAGCGGTTTAATTCGAAACCCTCCCCAATATGGTGGGCGCTTTGGATTCGTGCCGTGGCTCGCGGTGATCTTGGCGACCTCCGCCATGAGCGCCGTGCGCGATGACAACGGGCGCGACTGCCGGGACGCCCATGCCCCGAGCCGCGACTTCAAAGACCGCGATGCATAGTATGCATCCGCTTTCGGCCCGTCTTCTTTCTCGACCAGCCCGCGCACACGGATCTGGCGATGCAATGACTTCCAGTGCAGAACGAAGGCTGCCTTGCCTGAGGCCATGATTTCCTGCGCCTTCTGACCCTCGTAATTGGTGTAGAAAACAAAGGCATCCTCTTCGATTTCTTTGAGCAGCACCATACGCACATTGGGCATCCCGCCCTCATCAACCGTCGACAGGGCGATGGCATTGGGATCATTGGGTTCGGTCTGTTCGGCCTCGGTCAACCAGCCTTGCGCCAGCGCAAACGGATCATCCCCTTCGAAGATTCCCGACCGTTTAGAGTTCTCTTGCATGCCCGTCCTTTTACTGTTTGGTCAAATCCATACTTGGATACGCCCGCAAGGCAACCCCACCGTTGGGTAAAATAGTGCAAATAATCTGCCTAAAAGCAGAGTCTTGATGCAGCCAAGCGCTTGGCCTAAACGGTCAGGACATAACAAAACACCAAAGGGACGCTGGATGTCGACTAACCTCATGCAAGGAAAACGCGGGCTGATTATGGGCCTAGCCAATGACAAGTCCATTGCGTGGGGGATTGCCAAAGCCTGTGCCGACGCGGGCGCAGAGCTGGCGTTCTCGTATCAGGGCGATGCGCTGAAAAAGCGGGTCGAGCCGTTGGCCGCGTCGTTGGGCAGCGACACGGTGCTGGAATGCGACGTCGCGGACGAGGCGTCGATGGATGCGCTGTTCGCAGCTTTGGAGGCCAAATGGGGCAAGCTGGATTTTCTGGTTCACGCTATCGGGTTTTCCGACAAGAACGAATTGCGCGGGCGGTATGTCGACACGTCGCGCGGGAACTTCCAGATGAGCATGGACATCTCGGTCTATTCGTTCACCGCTGTTGTGCAACGGGCCGAGAAACTGATGACCGAAGGCGGATCGTGCCTGACGCTGACGTACTACGGCGCCGAGCGCGTGATGCCGCATTACAATGTAATGGGTGTCGCCAAAGCGGCGTTGGAAGCCTCGGTCCGCTATCTCGCCGAAGATCTGGGCAAGGACGGTATCCGCGTGAACGCCATTTCCGCAGGGCCGATCAAAACGCTCGCGGCCTCGGGGATCGGCGATTTCCGCTACATTATGAAGTGGAACGAATACAACTCACCGCTGCGCCGCAATGTGACGACTGATGACGTGGGCAAGTCCGCCTTGTATCTGCTGTCCGATCTTGGATCAGGTGTGACGGGCGAGAACCTGCATGTGGATGCGGGCTATCATGTGGTCGGCATGAAGGCCGTGGACGCGCCGGACATGTCCAAGTCGTGACACTGGCTGCCTTCCTCTCGGTTCTGCTGATCCATCTGGCAGCCGCGATGAGCCCCGGTCCGTCCTTCGTGGTCTCCGTCAGAACCGCCGCGTCCGAAGGCTTCAAAGTCGCATCCGCCCTCGCGGTGGGTTTCGGCTTGGGCGCCGCGCTTTGGGCTGTTGCCGCCCTCGCCGGTCTTGCGCTGCTCTTTGAGGTGGCGCCGGTTTTGCTGACGGTCCTCAAGGTTGGCGGTGGCCTTTTCTTGTGCTTCATCGCCCTGATGATGTGGCGTCACGCCGCCGAGCCTTTGGCGGAGGTTGAGGCAAACGCCCCGCCCCGCTCCATCGCGTCGGCGATCCGCCTTGGGCTTATGACCCAGCTGGCAAACCCGAAGCCTGCGGTATTCTTTGGCGCTGTCTTCATCGGCCTTGTCCCCGCTGGCACGCCACTGCCCACGCTGATCGCCCTGCTCGCGTTCATCTTCATCAATGAAACCCTGTGGTATGTCTTTGTGGCCCGCGCGTTTTCCATCGCGCAGGCCCGCACTGCTTACATGCGCCTGAAAGCGATGATTGATCGTCTCTTTGGCGGCCTCATCGCGCTTTTCGGCCTTAAAATCGCCCTGACCTAAGGATCACTGCCATGACCGACCAACGCTTGCCTCACGAAAAAGGGTTTCACATCAGCTGGGACCAGATCCATCGTGACAGCCGCGCCTTGGCGTGGCGTCTGGATGGTCACGGGCCGGACAACGGAGCGTGGCGCGCGGTTGTTGCGATCACCCGTGGTGGGATGGCACCTGCGATGATTGTCGCACGCGAACTGGACATCCGCGTCGTCGATACGATTAGCGTGAAAAGCTACAACAATCAGGAACAGACCGAGGCGCAGGTGCTTAAAGCGCCCGATGCGGACCTGATGGGCGACGGCACGGGCATCCTCATTCTCGATGATCTGGTGGACAGCGGCAAAACGCTGGAATTGGTCCGCAAACACTATCCCAAGGCGCATTTTGCGACTGTTTATGCCAAGCCAAAGGGCAGACCGATGGTACACACCTTCATCACCGAGGTCAGCCAGGACACGTGGATTTTCTTTCCGTGGGACATGGCGCTGCAATATGTCGAACCCTACCGCGGCACCGATGCATGAGCCGGACACAGGCCATATTCTCCCCGCCGGTGATGGAGGCGCGGCGCTGGCTTGACGGTGTCACCTTCCCCGACAACCAGCCGCTGCTGAATGTGTCCCAAGCGGCGCCAGTTGATCCGCCTACCGCGCCCATGCTTGAGGCGATGGCGCAGATTGTTCTGACCGATCCGAACGCACATCTTTACGGCCCCGTCCTCGGCTTGCCAGAGCTGCGCACCGAGGTCGCGACGCAATTCTCCGCCGGATATGGCGGCGCGATCAGCGCAGAAAACGTCGCGATCACCTCGGGCTGCAATCAGGCATTCGCCGCCGTTATCACAACATTGGCGGGCGAAGGCGATGAAGTGATCCTGCCGACGCCTTGGTACTTCAACCACAAGATGTGGCTCGACATGGTGGGCGTCAAAGCGGTGCCGCTGGAGACACGTTTTGATCTGCTGCCCGACCCCGCAAAGGCACAGGCATTGATCACACCCCGCACAAAAGCCATCGCGCTGGTCACGCCGAACAATCCCGCGGGCGTCGAATACCCACCAGCCGTCATCTCCGCCTTCCGCGATCTGGCGCGTCAACACGGATTGGCCTTGATCGTGGATGAGACCTACCGCGACTTTCACAGCCAGACTGGCGCGCAGCATGATCTGTTTGAGGACGCAGGCTGGGACGATACGCTGATCCAGCTTTACAGCTTCTCGAAAGCCTACCGCCTGACGGGCCACCGCGTCGGGGCAATCCTTACCAGCCCGGCACGGCTAAAAGAGGTTGAGAAGTTCCTTGATACCGTCACGATCTGCCCCAATCAGTTGGGTCAGCGCGCGGCCCTTTGGGGGATGCGGAACCTTGGTGATTGGCTCGCGGGGGAACGCCGCGAAATACTTGCACGGCGCGCCGCGATTGAAGCCAATATGCCCAAGCTCGACGAAGAAGGCTGGTCTCTGCTCGGCGTGGGTGCGTATTTCGCATATATTGAGCATCCATTCGATCAAGCCTCGGACGCGTTGGCGCAGGATTTGGTGCGCCAATCCGGCATCCTGTGCCTGCCCGGCACGATGTTCCAACCCGAAGGATCAGAGGCGGGCAAACGCCAGCTGCGCATCGCCTTTGCCAATATCAACGCAGACGTTATCGCCACGCTCTTTGACAGGCTTGCCGCCCACCGCCCAACCGCATAAACATCCCAAAAGTGGTAGGGAGAGCACCGTGGCCAAAGGCAAATCATCTAACATTTTCGTCTGGGTCATTCTGGTCCTGCTGATCATCGGTCTGGCCGGTTTCGGTGCCACGAACCTGAGCGGTACAATCCGCACAGTGGGCAAGGTCGGCGATGAGCCGATCACCGTGAACCGTTACGTGCAGGAAGTGCAGTCGGAGCTGCGCGCGCTGCAAGCCCAGACAGGTCAGCCGATCACCTTTGCGCAGGCCGAACAGTTTGGCCTGACCCAGTCCGTGCTGTCGCGCCTTGTCTCAGCCGCCGCCGTGGATCACGAAGCGCGCCAAATGGGGCTCTCTGTGGGGGATGGCGCAGTCCGCAATCAGCTGATGCAGATCCCCGCCTTCCAGGGTGTGAACGGGCAGTTTGACCGCGAAGCCTATGCCTTCACGTTGAACCAGTCCGGTTTGAACGAGGCCGAGTTTGAAGAAACCCTGCGCGATGACAGTGCCCGCACTTTGCTGCAATCAGGGATGGCCGGTGCCGTGCGGCTGCCCCCCTCCTACGGCACGGCCCTCGCGAACTTCTACGGCGAGCGGCGCAACTTCACATGGGCGCTGTTGACCGAAGATGACCTGACCACCCCCGTGCCGACCCCGACACAGTCCGAGGTTGAGAGCACCTATAACGACAATCCCGATGCGTTCACCGCTCCGGCTGCAAAGGCGATCACCTACACGCTGCTGACGCCTGACATGATCCTCGACACGGTTGAGATCGACGACGACGCCCTCCGCGCGCTTTATGATGAACGCAGCGCCGAGTTCATCCGCCCCGAGCGGCGGCTGGTCGAACGTCTGGTCTTCGGCTCCCGCGAGGATGCGGAGGCCGCGAAAGCACGCCTTGATCGTGGCGACATCAGCTTTTCCGAACTGGTGGGCGAACGTGGCCTGACCTTATCAGATATTGACTTGGGCGACGTTCAGGAAGGCGACCTTGGCGCCGCCTCTGACGCGATCTTTTCGCTTGAGGAACCGGCTGTTGTTGGCCCGCTCGACAGCAGTCTGGGTCCTGCCCTTTTCCGCATGAACGCAATCCTAAGCGCACAAGAGACGACGTTTGAAGAGGCCAAAGACGATCTGGGCACCGAACTGGCCCTTGATCGCGCACGCCGTCTGATCGAAGTGCAGGCGCAGGAAATCGACGACATGCTCGCCGGTGGCGCGACGCTGGAAGAGGTCGCGAACGATACCGAAATGACGCTGGGCCAGATCAACTACAGCGAAGAAAGCACCGATACGATCGCCGCCTATAACGACTTCCGGACCGCCGCTGATGCGGTCACCGCGGATGATTTCCCAGAGGTTGTCCCGCTTGAGGATGGCGGCATCGTCGCGCTGCGCCTGGACGAGGTGGTCCCACCCACCCTGCAACCGCTCGCCGATGTGCGGGGCGAAGTCATCGCGCTTTGGCGCGAACGCACAATCAACCGGCTGCTGCGCGAACAGGCCACCGAAATCTCCGAAGGACTGACCGAGGTGAGCGATCTGGCCGCTGCCGGTCTGACCGCCACCGTTGAAACCGACATCACGCGTCAGGACTTTATCGAAGGGCTGCCGCGCAGTTTCCTTGATACGGTCTTCGAGATGGAGGTCGGTGGACGCTCGGTGATCAGCGCCGGTCCGCAGGTATATCTTGTGCGGCTTGATGGCGTGGCGCCGCCCGACACCGAAGCGCAAAGCAACATCGCACTCAGCGGCGCGCTCGAGCGTCAGCTCTCCGACGGGATCGGGCGCGATATCCTGGACGCGTTTGCGGTCGACGTGCAGTCGCGCGCGGGAATTGCGATTGATCAACGCGCGCTTGATGCGGTAAACGCCAGCTTTGGTCCCGGTGCGGGCCACAGCAATATGTAAGGACCGCCTCACGTGCCTCTGACCCCGGACTTCGCCTCGTTTGAGGCCGGCTATAACGCGAGCAAACCGCAGGTCGTCTATACCCGTCTGGCCGCCGATCTGGACACGCCTGTGTCGCTGATGCTCAAGCTGGCGGACGCGCGCAAGGACAGCTTTATGCTGGAAAGCGTGACGGGCGGTGAGGTGCGCGGGCGCTATTCGATCGTCGGCATGAAGCCCGATCTGATCTGGGCTTGCGACGGCAAAACGAGCCGCATCAACCGCAACGCCAAAATCGACGCTGATGCGTTTGAACCGCTGGACGGCGACCCGCTTGACACGCTGCGCGCGCTGATCGCGGAAAGCCGGATCGAGATGCCAGACGACTTACCCGCCTCGGCCGCAGGGCTGTTCGGGTACTTGGGCTATGACATGATCCGGCTGGTCGAACATTTGCCAAATGTGAACCCTGACCCGCTGGGCATACCCGACGCGATCCTGTTGCGGCCCACTGTCGTCGCAGTTCTGGACGGTGTGAAAGGCGAAGTAACGGTGGTTTCGCCTGCATGGGTCACCGACGGGCAATCTGCGAAAGCCGCTTATGCTCAGGCCGCTGAGCGCGTGATGGATGCGGTGCGCGAGCTTGAACGTCCGATCCCGTTGGAGCGCGATCTGGGCGAGGCGCGGCACGACCCGGAGCCTGTGTCGAACTTTACGCGAGACGGCTACAAGGATGCAGTCGAGGCGGCCAAGGAATATATCCGTGCAGGCGACATATTTCAGGTTGTGCCCTCGCAGCGCTGGACCCAAAGTTTCAAACAGCCGCCCTTCGCACTTTATCGGTCTTTACGGCGCACCAACCCGTCACCCTTCATGTTCTACTTCAATTTCGGCGGTTTTCAGGTGATCGGCGCCAGCCCAGAAATCCTTGTCCGGGTTTTTGGCAGCGAAGTCACAATCCGCCCCATCGCAGGCACCCGCCCGCGCGGCGCGACACCCGATGAGGATCGCGCGCTGGAAGCCGATCTGATGGCCGACAAGAAAGAACTGGCCGAACATCTGATGCTGCTTGATCTGGGGCGCAATGATACTGGCAAGGTCTCAAAAATCGGGACCGTCCGCCCGACCGAGAAATTCATCGTCGAACGCTACAGCCATGTGATGCATATCGTATCGAACGTTGTGGGTGAGTTGGCCGAAGATCAGGACGCGCTTTCGGCGCTGCTGTCCGGTCTTCCGGCGGGCACGGTTTCGGGCGCACCCAAGGTCCGCGCGATGGAGATCATCGACGAGCTGGAGCCTGAGAAACGTGGTGTCTATGGCGGCGGCTGCGGGTATTTCGCGGCTAACGGTGATATGGATATGTGCATCGCGTTGCGTACTGCGCTGGTGAAGGATGAAAAGTTGTATATCCAGGCAGGTGGCGGCGTTGTCTATGACAGCGATCCAGAGGCTGAGTATATGGAAACGGTTCATAAATCACAGGCGATCCGCAAAGCGGCGGCGGATGCATCCCGGTTTACGGGCTCAAACAGCTAAAAGGGATTGCGCTGCGCGCCTTGCTCCGGCGGGGTCTTCGTCCCCACACCCACCGGATACTTCTACCAGAACGAAAACCAGCCACATGCAGCCCCAGGCCTTTCGAAGATCGGCTATTGGGCCGTCAGAACGGCCGACACCGGGACCAGCGCCACGCGACCTGCGCGGTCCCCAAGCCCCCACAACAGCAGGGCCGAAATTGTGTCAGGGCGGATGCGCCCCAGCATGATCACCTCTTCGCCTTGCGCGGCACGAAACGCGGCATTGTCCAGAAAGCGGCGGATCACCGTGGGCGTCTGACCCTCGCTGTCCATATCGTCAAAGATATTGGCTGCCGGAAAACCGGTGCTTTCGGCCAATTGCCCGGTTGCGTTCAGCCCGGTGCTTGCGGTGACCAGCCCGTGCCCTGACATCGCCAGCTTTTCGATGATCTGTTCGGTGCCCTGCCGCCCGCCGGGAACATCGCCTGCGATCAAAAGGCCGGCGGCTTCAGGCACATTGCCCAAGGACGCCTCTATGGCGACTTCGATGTCAGAGGGTGTCGCTTGCTCTGGCAGATCGGCGAGTGCCAGCACTTCAAAGCCCTCGGCGCGATACGTGGCAACCATATCGGCGGCATCGGGCGCGGTCGCGCTGACGGCAAAAGTGATCGGATACGGGAACGAGCGCAGCGCTACGGCGCCGATCGGGCTAGAGCCGTCGTCGATCAGCAGGATCGACATAAGCGGACGCTCTTCGGGGTTTTCCCAGGCGGGGGTATTGCGTGCTTTGGTGCGCGCATCGGGTTCGGGCGCGTCCTCGACGGTGTCTGCCTCGTCGTCCTGTGTGGTGGCTTCGGGCGCATCGTTTGTAATGCTCGGCAAGCGCCCGGTTTCGACATTGTCAGCCTGGTCCCCAAAGGTGCCAACCGGTTCGCCGACGGAACCACCCTGTTCGCTTTGCAAAGCGATGCGCGGGGCGGCAGGCGGCGTTTGTCCATCAAGGTTCGGCGTCGGCGTGTCTGTCACGGCCGGATTGCTTGGCGCATCGGCGCTTTGCTCACCGCTTGGTGCGACAGGGTCAGCAGGCGCGTCCGAGGCAACATCAGGGGCCGCATCTGTGGTTTCATCTTCGGCCACCTCGGGCACTGCAGCAGCTGCCGGGTCCGGTGTTTCTTCGGCAGGGACTTCTGCAACAGGCGCGTCTTCTGCAACAGGAGCTTCCGCCGCAAGATCGGGCGCATCTTCACCCTCCACCGCTTCGGGCGCCATGGCTTGTGGGCTGGGCAAAACAGGCTCTTCTTCCGTCACAGCATCAACCGTGCCGTCCTGCACCACAGGCGCGTCGGGCGCGTCAGCGACCACGCCGGTTTCCGGCAGCGCCGCAGGGCTGGTATCGGCGCTGGGCGCTTGAGGCTGATCAACACCCATCGGGGCTGGCTCAGGAACGTCCGCAGCAACAGGCGCGTTCGTCTGCACGCTCTCGACAGGTGCCTCGGTCACGCTCTCCACCTGCGCATCAGGCGCTCCCACCGGCACTTCGCCCACGACCGACGCCACAGACAAGCCGAGGACCGAGACAAGCCCGCCCCAGATAAATCCAAAGAATATACCGCGTCCCAACGCTGCTGCTCCTGTCCGTCACCTCAGATGCCGAAGGTTTGCCCTCCGTCCGGGCGGGCTGGCCCTTGACCTTCCCAGCACCCTTCCCCCATGTATACCGCGACCTTGGCGGGGCTGCCCAGCCCCAAATCCGGAAAGCCTGCGCAATGCTGCTGATGATAGATAACTACGACAGCTTCACCTATAACCTCGTTCACTATCTCGGAGAGTTGGGCGCTGATGTGGTCGTCAAACGCAACGACGCGATCAATGTGCAAGAAGCGATGGCAATGCGCCCTGAGGCGATCCTGATTTCCCCGGGCCCCGGCGTTCCTGCGCAAGCCGGCATTTGCATGGCCCTGACAGAGGCCGCAGCCGAAACGGGAACCCCGCTGATGGGCGTATGTCTGGGGCATCAGACCATCGGCGAAGTCTTCGGTGGGGATGTCGTGCGTTGCCACGAGATTGTTCACGGCAAGATGGGGATGATGAAGCACACAGGTAAAGGCGTCTTCCAGGACCTGCCAAGTCCGTTTCAAGCGACGCGCTATCACTCACTGGTCATTGATCGAGACAGCTTACCGGACTGCCTCGAGGTCACCGCCGAGCTTGAAAACGGCACCATCATGGGCCTGCAACATAAGACAAAACCGATCCATGGCGTGCAGTTCCACCCCGAATCCATTGCATCAGAACATGGCCACAAGCTGTTGAAAAACTTTCTGAATACTGTGGGCGAACTGGCATGAGCGACGCGCTGAAACCACTTATCGGCGCCGCAGCGGACCGCCCTTTGACCAAGGACGAGGCCGAAGCGGCGTTCGGTATCCTGTTTGACGGCGACGCGACCGAAGCGCAAATCGGCGGCTTGCTGATGGCCCTGCGGACACGCGGCGAAACCGTTGCCGAATACGCCGCCGCCGCCGCCGTGATGCGCGCCAAATGCACGCCCGTGACCGCCCCGGCGGGCGCGATGGACATTGTCGGCACGGGTGGTGACGGCAAAGGCACGCTCAACATCTCGACCGCAACGGCTTTTGTGGTCGCCGGTGCGGGCGTCACCGTGGCCAAGCACGGCAACCGCAACCTCAGTTCGAAATCCGGGGCCGCGGATGCGCTGGGGCAAATGGGCATCGACGTCATGGTCGGCGCCGACACGGCCTCCCGCGCGATCAACGAGATCGGGATCGGCTTTATGATGGCCCCGATGCATCACCCTGCGATCAAGCATGTGATGCCCACTCGCGCTCAGCTTGGCACGCGCACAATCTTCAACATCCTCGGGCCGCTTACGAACCCGGCCGGGGTCAAACGGCAACTCACGGGCGCGTTCTCCCGCGATCTGATCCGCCCCATGGCCGAAACGCTCGCCGCTTTGGGATCAGACAAAGCATGGCTCGTGCACGGCGACGACGGCACGGATGAACTTTCGATTGCAGGCGTGTCCTACGTGGCGGCCCTGGACAACGGCACCGTCACAGAGCATGAACTGCACCCCGAAGAGGCAGGCTTGCCCGTGCACCCGTTCGAAGACTTGCTGGGCGGTACGCCCGAAGAAAACGGCGGCGCGTTCCGCGCTTTGCTGGATGGCGCAAAATCGGCTTACCGGGATGCGGTCTTGTTGAACGCAGCCGCCGCTTTGGTCATTGCCGATAAGGTGAGCTCTTTGCCGCAAGGCGTTGAAATAGCGGCCAAGTCCATTGACAGTGGCGCCGCAAAGTCGAAAGTATCCGCTCTGGCACAACTGACTTCGGAGGCCGCATGACCGATACGATCCTCGACAAGATCAAGGCCTACAAACTTGAGGAAATCACGGCACGCAAGGCCGAGGCATCTTTGGAAACCGTGCAAGCGATGGCCGAGGACGCACCACCGACTCGTGGCTTTGCGCGTGCGTTGCATGAGGCCTCTCGCGAGGGATACGGCCTGATCGCCGAGATCAAGAAAGCCTCCCCCTCCAAAGGATTGATCCGCGCCGATTTTGATCCGCCCGCATTGGCGCGAGCCTATGCCGAGGGTGGCGCGACGTGCCTGTCTGTGCTGACCGACACGCCCTCGTTTCAAGGTGCCGACGCCTTTCTAACCGAGGCGCGGGACACGGTCAGCCTGCCCGCTTTGCGCAAAGACTTCATGTACGACCCCTATCAGATCGTCGAGGCCCGCGCGCTGCACGCCGATTGTATCTTGATCATCATGGCGTCCGTCTCTGACGCGCAGGCCGATGAACTTGAAGACGCCGCACTCGCCTTGGATATGGACGTCCTGCTTGAGGTCCATGACGAGGATGAACTGGCCCGCGCCACCCGTTTGAAGTCCCCATTGATGGGCATAAATAACCGCAATCTCAAGACGTTCGAGACCTCTCTTGATGTAACCAAGCGGCTCTCGAAACTGGTGCCGGCGGACCGCACTATCGTCTGCGAAAGCGGCTTGAACACGCCAGAGGATCTGGCCGAGATGGCGATGTACGGTGCGCGTGTTTTCCTGATTGGTGAAAGTCTGATGCGGCAGGACGACGTGGCCGCCGCAACCCACGCTTTAATTTCTGACCCGCTGACCTCAGCTGGCGGAGGTATGTAGATGGCATTGACGCATTTCGACGGCAAGGGCGACGCGCACATGGTGGATGTCTCTGACAAAGACATCACATCTCGTACAGCGGTTGCAATCGGTCACATTAAGATGTCCACACAAACCTTTGATATAATTATTGAAGGCGGTGCAAAAAAGGGGGATGTTCTGGGCGTCGCGCGTCTTGCCGGGATCATGGGCGCCAAGCGCACAGCCGATCTTATTCCGCTCTGTCATCCGCTGCCCGTTACCAAAGTTGCGGTTGAGTTGACACCCGACGCGACCCTCCCCGGTCTCCGGATCGAGGCAACGGTCAAAACAACCGGCCAAACCGGCGTCGAGATGGAGGCGCTCACCGCTGTCTCTACCGCCGCACTCACTGTCTACGACATGGTGAAAGCGGTGCAAAAAGACATGGAGATTGGCGGTATCGCTTTGAAGTTCAAAGACGGCGGTAAATCCGGCCGCTACACCGCTCGATGATCTCAGTCGCTGAGGCGCGCGCGAAAACGCTGGCTCTAGTCTCTGTCAAAGCGTCCGAGGCCGTCGTTCTCAAAGACGCGCATGGCCGCGTTTTGGCCAAAGACGCCGTCGCCAAACGCGCGCAGCCGCCCTTTGCTGCCTCAGCGATGGATGGCTACGCGGTGCGGGCCGAAGATGCTGTGTCAGGCGCGGTGCTGACAGTGATCGGTGAGGCCGCCGCCGGACACGCTTTCAGCGGCACCGTCAAAGCAGGCCAGGCCGTGCGCATCTTCACCGGCGCACCTGTTCCCGAAGGTGCAACCCGCGTCGTGATCCAAGAAGACGTGGTGCGGGCTAGTACTTCAATTACCCTCTCTAAAACACTGGACAAAAGTACTTTTATTAGATCATCGGGTGGTGATTTTGCGATTGGCGATACCCTGTCTGCCCCGCGTCGTCTCACCCCCGCTGACCTTGCCCTACTTGCCGCGATGAATGTCGCACACGTCCCCGTGGCGCAGAAGCCAAGCGTTGCGATAATTGCGACTGGTGACGAATTGGTGATGCCCGGCGACACCCCTTCAAGCGATCAAATCATCGCTTCGAACTGCTTTGGTCTGCACGCCATGGTCGCCGCTGCGGGGGGCGCACCACATTTGCTGCCCATCGCCCGCGACACCGAAAGTTCGTTGCGGACCGCCTTTGACATGGCCGGTGCCTGCGATCTGATCGTCACCATCGGCGGCGCGTCTGTTGGCGACCATGACCTTGTCGGATCGGTCGCCGCCGACCTTGGGCTGGAACGCGCGTTCTACAAGATTGCGATGCGTCCCGGCAAGCCGCTCATGGCGGGTCATCTGGCGGGCAAAGCGATGCTTGGACTTCCGGGAAATCCGGTCTCTGCAATGGTTTGCGGGCAGCTTTTCATGTTACCGATGATCGAAAGAATGTTGGGGCTTCCTGCCAATGAACCCGTCCTTCAAACCGGACATCTAACCGCACCTTTGCCCGCAAATGGACCGCGGGAACACTACATGCGCGCGCGGCTTACCACAGAAGGCATCGCCGCGTTCGGTCGCCAGGACAGCTCTTTGTTGACGGTCCTCGCTGACGCCAACGCACTTATCGTCCGGCCTATCAATGATCCGCCCCGCGCCATCGGCGACGTAGTGTCTTATCTTCCGATTTGATCGGAACATATTGACACAAAACGGGAACATCCCTAGAACAAAGAGGACCGGGCGCAAAGAACTGCGCCGTCCATCAGGGCCGGAGGCACATAAATGCTGACCAAGAAGCAATTGGAATTGCTGCAATTTATCAACAAGCGTGTGCAGCGCGACGGGGTTCCCCCTTCATTTGACGAGATGAAAGAAGCGCTGGATCTGCGTTCGAAATCCGGCATACACCGGCTGATCACGGCCTTGGAAGAACGTGGCTTTATTCGCCGCCTCGCGCATCGCGCTCGCGCGATTGAGATCGTAAAGCTGCCCGATGCATTGGGCGAACCTGCCGGCTTTACCCCGCGCATCATTGATGGTGACAAGCCCGACACGCCGCCGCCCGCCAAAGCAATGGCAGTCTCAAGTGCGGCGGTCGAGCTGCCTGTAATGGGCCGAATTGCTGCCGGTGTGCCGATTGAAGCAATCAATCAGGTCAGCCACTCTGTCGCTGTTCCTGGCACTATGCTCAGCGGTCAGGGTGACCACTACGCGCTTGAAGTTAAAGGCGATTCGATGATCGAGGCGGGTATCAACGATGGCGATGTTGTTGTGATCCGCGAATCCTCGACCGCCGATAATGGAGACATTGTGGTGGCATTGGTCGAGGACCATGAAGCCACGCTGAAACGTTATCGTCGCAACGGCAGCGCCATCGCGCTTGAAGCTGCAAACCCCGCCTATGAGACCCGCGTTTTCCGCGACGATCAGGTGAAGGTCCAGGGTAAACTTGTCGGTTTGATCCGCACTTACTGAGCGATATTAGACGCCGTTTGCGCAGCGCGGGGCGTCCGCGCTGCTTTGCGTTTCGGGGTCCAAAGGCGCGCACCGCTTTCGCCATACGCCGTTACCACGCGCCCGTCCGCATAAAGCGCGATGGACCCGGTTTTACGCAAGGCCGCAGGATCAAGGATACGGCACGCTCCGTCCTGCGTGATCGGCTGATTGCTCACCAACCAGACACCGCCAGCGCAATCAGGCAACGCCTCGGTGGCGCGTTTGCCGGTCGCGTGGTGAATACGTTGGCCTGCCACATCGAATTGCCGCAACCGCTCGTCCCAGGCCGCGGTGCGCGCATAGGCGGTCGCTTGATCGGCGGCATCGCCGTCATTCTCAAGCCAACTGCCTGCCACGAAACTCTCCCCCCGCTCTTTTGAAACGCTTCGTCCCTCAGCAGTCATCACCCCCAAAAGTCCGCCGCTGTCAGAGATCAGCACAGCCGGACGTTCGGTCTGCGCCCAAAGAAGCGCGGCACAAAGCGCCGGAACCAGCCCGCCCCAGCGCAGCGCGCCGCGCCACAAGATGATGCCTAATGCCCCCAGCGCCAAAAGCGGGATCACCCACGGCATCGGCGTGACGATTTTGCCAACTGCGCCGTCAAGAGCGGCAACCCAGTCGGCGACTGCCAGGATCCAGCTCAAGCCCAATCCCATGACCCACAACCCGATCCCGGCCAGCCCGACGGGCGCCAATAATGCCGCCATGACCGCTGCCGGCATCACCACCGCGCCCATCATCGGGACGCTCAACACATTTGCCAGCAAACCGTAGTGGGCAATCTGGTTGAAATGCGCTGCTGCAAACGGCGCAGTTGCCAATCCAGCGATGAAAGATGAGAGCACCACAGCCCCTACTTTCTGCATCCATTTCGGCGTGCGGCTCCAGGACCATCCGCGCATCGCCCCGAAGACAGCCACCAAGGCAGTGGTCGCCGCGAATGACATCTGAAAGCCCGGACCGATCAGTGCTTCTGGCGTGAGAACAAGGACGATGACAGCAGCCATCGCAACAGCCCGTAAGGTTAACGCGCGGCGGTTCAGCAGGATTGCGACAAACATGACAGACACCATGATGAACGCACGCTCGGTTGCGACGGACCCGCCCGACAGCGCAAGATATCCGGCACCCGCGATCAACGCTCCAACCGCTGCGATCTTCTTTGAGTTCCAGTGTGTTGCGCGACGCGGTTGAAGTGCGATGCAAAAGCGGATCATTGTAAAGACAACCCCGGTCAAAAGCCCCATATGAAGCCCAGAAATGGCCAGCAGATGCGCCAGGTTGGACGCGCGCAAGTTGGTTAACGTGTCGGCGTCTATGGCAGAGCGATCGCCCGATACGATTGCCGCGGCGACGCCCCCTTCAGCGCCACCAATACGGGACTGGACGGTGTGCGACAGCGTCATGCGCTGCTGGTAGACCCACAGATCCGCGTATCGCCCCCCTTGATCAACCGCAAGAAGCGGCGTGCGCGCATAGCCCACAGCGCCAAGCCCGCGAAACCAGGCCATGCGTTGAAAGGTAAAGCCGCCGGGTTCAACCGGGCCTTGGGGTGGCGACAGGTTCGCGGTGACCATGACGCGCAGCCCCGGTTCCGGCGTGATCACCGGGTCCAGCCAATGCAGAGAAATGCGCACTTTTTCCGGCGTCCGCTGCGGGCTGATCCGCGACAGGACAACTTGATCCAACGTCACCCGCACCTTGTCCGAAACGGATCGGTCAATCGCGATGATGCGCCCCTCCACAGGGCCATATAAGCGATAGCTCAGCACCGGCGCTGACACGGAATGTGCCCTCAGCGCTGCCAGTAAAAGACCCAGCGATATCAGTGCAATAGACAGTGCAAAAACGCCCCAGCCGCCTCGGTTGCGCCAGTAGATCGACGCGCCTGCGCCTACGATGAGGGTGGCGGTCACCAGCATCGCGCCTGTCGGCTCGAACGGCAGCGCGAAATAGCAACCGATGCCGAGCCCCATCGCGACCGGAACCCAGCAAAACAAATGCCCGCGTTGCGCCTCAAACGCCGCTTTGATCCAGTTTGCCCAGACGGGGCCCATGCCTTGTGATCCCTCTCACCTGCCGTTAATCCCCCTTTAACCAAATCTGCCTTACCGAAAGGTTAACCATGACCGCTTCCGACACCCCTGTTGTGACCCGCTTCGCGCCCTCTCCGACGGGCTATCTGCATATCGGCGGCGCGCGCACGGCGCTGTTCAACTGGCTTTATGCACGCGGTCGGGGCGGCAAGTTCCTGTTGCGGATCGAGGATACAGACCGCGAACGCTCCACACCGGACGCGACCGCCGCGATCCTGCGCGGGATGGCGTGGCTTGGTCTGGACCATGATGGCGAGGCCGTCAGCCAATGGGACCGCCGTGACCGCCATGCGGAAGTCGCAAAACACATGCTGGCTGAGAGCAACGCCTACAAATGCTTCTCGACACCCGAGGAAATCACCGCCTTCCGCGAGGCCGCGCGCGCCGAGGGCAAATCCACCCTCTTCCGCTCTCCATGGCGCGACGTGGACCCGTCAGAACACCCCAATGCCCCTTTCGTTGTGCGCCTCAAGGCCCCTCGCGCCGGCGCAACGGTTATCGAGGACGAGGTGCAAGGCACTGTCACTTGGCAAAACGACCAACTCGACGACATGATCCTGCTCCGCTCGGACGGCTCGCCCGTTTATATGCTGGCAGTGGTTGTAGATGACTATGATATGGGCGTCACCCATGTCATCCGGGGCGACGACCATCTGGCCAATGCAGCGCGACAATCGCTGATTTACCGCGCGATGGGTTGGCCCCTGCCCACCTATGCGCATATTCCGCTGATCCACGGGCCAGACGGCAAAAAGCTGTCCAAGCGTCACGGGGCGCTGGGGGTCGAGGAATATCAGGCTATGGGATATCCTGCGGCTGGCATGCGCAACTACCTTGCACGGCTCGGCTGGAGCCATGGCGATGCCGAATTTTTTACTGACGCTCAAGCGATGGAGTGGTTCGGCACCGACGGGATCGGCAAATCGCCAGCCCGCTTCGATTTCAAGAAGCTCGAGAATCTCAGCGGGCAACATATCGCTGTGGCGGATGACGCTGCATTGCAGCAAGAAATCGCGGCATTTCTGGATGTCAGCGGTCAGAAATCTTTGACTAAGACACAGATGGACGGTTTGGGCCGTGCGATGTATTGCCTCAAGGAACGGGCGCGCACGTTTCCTGAACTCATTGAAAAAGCACATTTTGTTCTGGGATCGCGTCCATTTGCGCCGGACGAGAAGGCGGCAAAACAGCTTGATGATGTATCCCGTGGTATACTGTCAGAATTGACGCCGCATCTGCAAAATGCTAGCTGGTCGCGAGACACGCTGGAGGAGGCTGTTGGCGCTGTGGCCGAAGCACATGGCACCAAGCTGGGCAAGCTCGCGGGGCCATTGCGCGCCGCACTGGCGGGCCGCTCTGTCACCCCGAGCGTTTTTGACATGATGCTTGTGATCGGACGGGAGGAAACCCTCGCCCGGCTCACAGATGCCAGCACCTGACACCAAAGCGTTAACCTTTGCGGTCTAACTCAAGTCAGGCAGCGAAAAGCCAGCACCCGGGGAACCGCCCCAGGGCATGAGAGAGGGACCGATATGGCCGAAAGCACGAAAACCGCGACCCTGACGATTGACGGCACGACATATGATCTGCCGATCCATTCAGGCACCGTAGGTCCAGACGTGATCGACATCCGCAAGCTGTATAGCCAGGCGGGCGTTTTCACTTATGATCCGGGCTTCACATCGACCGCTGCCTGCGACAGCACAATCACTTATATCGACGGCGACAAAGGCGAGCTTTTGCACCGCGGCTATCCGATTGATCAGCTGGCAGGCAAATCGCACTACCTCGAAGTGTGCTATCTGCTGCTTTACGGCGAACTGCCCTCGCCCGAAAAGCTCGAGGATTTTGAAAGCCGTGTGACCAATCACACGATGCTGCACGAGCAGATGATGAATTTTTTCCGCGGCTTTCGCCGGGATGCGCACCCGATGGCCGTCATGGTCGGCGTCGTGGGCGCGATGTCTGCGTTCTATCACGATAGCACCGACATCACCGATCCGTGGCAGCGCGAGGTCGCCTCGATCCGGCTGATCGCCAAGATGCCGACGATTGCCGCGATGGCGTATAAGTATACGATCGGCCAGCCTTTCGTATATCCACGCAACGACATTGATTATGCGTCCAACTTCCTGCGCATGTGCTTTGCGGTGCCTGCCGAGGATTATCAGGTCAACCCGATCCTGAGCCGCGCGATGGACCGCATCTTTACACTGCATGCCGATCACGAGCAGAACGCCTCGACATCGACGGTGCGTCTGGCGTCGTCCTCGGGTGCGAACCCGTTTGCCTGCATCGCCGCCGGTGTCGCCTGCCTTTGGGGTCCGGCCCATGGCGGCGCGAACCAGGCCTGCCTTGAGATGCTGCAAGAGATCGGCACCGTGGACCGCATCCCCGAATATATCGCGCGGGCGAAAGACAAGAGCGATCCATTCCGCCTGATGGGCTTTGGCCACCGCGTCTACAAGAACTTTGACCCGCGCGCGAAGGTGATGAAGCAATCGGCAGATGAAGTGCTGGATCTTCTGGGGGTTGAGGACAAGCCGGTTCTGCAAGTGGCCAAAGAGCTTGAAAAGGCGGCCCTCGCTGATCCGTATTTCGCCGATAAGAAGCTGTTCCCAAATGTGGATTTCTATTCGGGCATCATCCTTGAGGCGATGGGCTTTCCTACGTCGATGTTCACACCGATCTTTGCACTAAGCCGCACGGTCGGCTGGATTTCGCAGTGGAAAGAGATGATTTCCGACCCCCAGATGAAGATCGGCCGCCCGCGTCAGCTGTATCAAGGCGACATGCTGCGCGACTATGTGGATATCGAAAACCGGTAATCATGCGATGCGCTGACGCGTATTCCTTTCTATCAATTGAAAAAGGGCATCCGGTTGGGTGCCCTTTTTGCCAAGATGAAGGTTAGCGCCCTTCGTAATTTGCAGGGCGCTTTTCAAGGAACGCCATGACCCCTTCCTGGAAGTCGCGGGTCTTGCCGCAGGCGCCTTGGAGCTTCGCCTCAAGTGCAAGTTGTTCATCAAGCGAGTTCTCGAACGAGCCGCGGATCGCTTCCTTGAGGTGCTGGTAGGCCACCGTTGGACCTTTGGCGAGCTTGGCAGCACGCGCTTGCCAATGCGCCTCGAACGTGGCGTCGGGGATGGCCTCATAGATCATGCCCATGTCGCTGGCATCGCGCGCCGTGATCTTGTCGGCGAAAAGGGCAGCCCCCATTGCCTTGGCCGCCCCCATCTGACGAGGCAACCAATAAGTGCCACCTGCATCCGGGATCAGGCCGATGCGCGTGAAGGCTTGCAGAAAGAACGCGCTCTCGGTCGCGATGACCACGTCAGCGGCCAGCGCAAGGTTCGCCCCTGCCCCGGCAGCCGCCCCGTTGACCGCGCAGATCGTCGGGATCGGACTGTCGAAAATGGCGCGCAGCATGGGCACATATTCGTCCCGCAGGGTCCGCTCAAGATCAAGGTTTGCTGCTGATCCGCTGTCGCCCAGATCCTGTCCAGAACAGAAAGCCGGGCCCGCACCGGTCATCACCAGAACGCGAGCATCCGCGGCTGCTGCTTTGACCGCATGCGTGATCTCTGCGCGCATCTGCGTATTCAACGCGTTCATCACATCCGGGCGGTTCAGCGTCAGGACAGCGATATCATCGCGGGTTTTCAAGGTGATGGCGGTGTAGTCCATGATCCGGGCTCCTCAGTCAGTTGCCCGAACCATACCGACCCGTTTGGGCGCGGAAAGCGAAACCGTGCGTCAGTCGTCAAGAATTCTCGAAAGACGCGCGGCTTCTTCATCGCTTAACGCACCCGCCTGTGTTGATTTTGGCTGCGCATCACGGCGGCGGATATAGGCAAACGCAACGCCAGCGCCCAGCAGCAGCATCGCAGGGCCCGCCAGCCACAGCGCCATGTTCGCACCGCTGCGTTGGGGGTTCAGCAGCACATATTCGCCGTAGCGATCAACGATGAAGGCGACAGCTTCGGCGTTGGTATCGCCCGCAACCACCCGCTCGCGCACAAGCGCCCGCAGGTCCTGCGCCACCGTTGCGTTGCTTTCATCAATGGATTCGTTTTGGCACACCGGGCAGCGCAGACCTTTCGAAATTTCGCGCGCCCGCTCTTCCATTGCGGGATCGGGCAACAGCTCGGACGGATCCAGCGCCAGTGCAGGCGTGGCCAGCAGCATCCATATCAGCAGCGCGCGGATCATTCCGCAGGCACCGCAGTCGGCTGCGCCCGCTGTCTGCGCGCACCCGCTGCCACGCGGAAGCGGCGGTCGGTCAGGCTCAGCGCACCACCCAAAGCCATGATGATGCAGCCCGCCCAGATCCAGTTGGCCAGCGGTTTAATATAGGTACGCACAGCCCAGCCTCCCGCCGTTTGCGGATCACCCAGAACCACATAGACATCGCGCAGGAAACCATTCGCGATCCCGGCCTCAGTCGTCGGCATGGACGCAACAGGATAGATGCGCTTTTCCGGGGTCACGAGGCTAAACTGCTCACCATCTCTGCCAAAAGATACAAACCCCATGGTCGAGATATAATTCGGGCCTTGAACTTGCTGCACGTCTTGCAGCGTCACTTCGATGTTACTGACATAATATGTCTCGCCGATTTGCGCGACGCGGATGTCTTCGACCTCCCACGCCATCAGACCGGCGATGCCAAGGCAGGTGACGCCGAAACCGGCATGCGCAACTGCTTTACCCCAATCCGCGCGCGGCAGGTTCTTGAGGCGGCGCAGACGGTTTTCACCCTTGCCAGAGCGTGTCCACAGCTCGGCAATAGCGCCGAACACAAGCCACGCGCCAAGGAAGACACCCACCGGACCAAGGGCCGAGCGCCCCGTTTGCATCGCCCACGCCAGCGCCGCAAGCGCCAGCGCCATAAAGAACACCGGCCACAGCGCCTTCGCCTGTTTGCCCAGTTTCGCGCGTTTCCATGGCAAGACCGAACCCAGCGGCAAGATCGCTGCCAGAACGACCATGAACGGCGTGAATGCCATCTCGAAGAACGGCGGGCCGACAGACAAGGTTCGGTCAAGGAACAGCTCTGCCACCAGCGGCCAGATCGTTCCGATAAAGACCACGAAACAGCCCACGGCGAGCAGAAGGTTGTTCATCACCAACGCGCTTTCCCGCGAGACGACCGAGAAGACACCCTTCGCCTCAAGTGAAGAGGCGCGGGCAGCAAAGAGCGTCAGCGCGCCACCCATGAAGATACCGAGGATCAGCAGAATCCACACGCCCCGTTCAGGATCATTGGCAAAGGCGTGGACCGAGGTCAAAACGCCAGAGCGCACGATGAAGGTGCCGATCAGCGAGAAGCCAAAGGCCAGAATCGCCAGCAGGATCGTCCAGCTTTTCAAGGCTTCGCGTTTTTCGACGACGATGGCAGAATGAAGAAGGGCTGCGGCGATGAGCCAAGGCATGAAAGACGCATTCTCGACCGGGTCCCAGAACCAGAAGCCGCCCCAGCCAAGTTCATAATAGGCCCACCAGGACCCTAGACCAATGCCGATGGTCAGGAAAAGCCAAGCCGCCAGCGCCCATGGGCGTACCCAGCGGCCCCATGCAGCATCCACGCGGCCTTCGATCAAGGCGGCGACAGCGAATGAAAAGCTCATCGAAAGGCCAACATAGCCCAGATAAAGGAACGGCGGGTGGAAGGCCAAACCAGGGTCTTGCAGCAGCGGGTTCAGGTCCTGTCCGTCAAAGGGCGGCACGGCGAGGCGCAAAAACGGGTTGGACGTGAAGATCATAAAAGCAAAGAACGCCACGGCGACCGACGATTGCACCGCCAGAACACGGGCACGCAAGGTCGGTGGCAGGTTATGTCCGAACCACGCCGCCATCGCGCCGAAAAGCGTCAGGATCACGACCCAAAGCAGGAGCGATCCTTCGTGGTTTCCCCAGACGCCGGTCACTTTGTAAAGCATCGGCTTGTCGGTGTGGGAGTTCAAAAACACCAACCGCAGCGAGAAATCCGAGACGACAAAGGCGTAGGTCAACGCCGCAAAAGCAAAAGCCGTCAGCAGGAATTGCGCCGTCGCGGCTGGCTCGGCCAAGGCCATCCAGCTCCGCCAGCCCTTTTGGGCACCGACCAAAGGAACAACCATCTGAACAATCGCAACCGCGAAGGCCAGGACGAGGGCGAAGTGACCGAGTTCTGCTATCATGCATCGAATTTAGGACACGCTCGCCGATGCGCAACGACAAACGCCCCGCAATACTGTCGCAGGGCGCTCAAAAATCCGTTGGATCAGCCGTAAAACCGCGTCCGGGTCAGCCAGAGTCTGTGACAGCGGTGATAGACATAGGCGTAGGACCGCTTTTGCAGCTGTTTTCCAGTGAGATGCAGACGCCACGGACCAAATGAGAAATCCCCGGCCGCCCGCACTTTTGAAGATTCCTCGAACGCCAGATCAACAACCGAATAGGCGTGCTCGTCCCCCAATCGCCATTCCAATCGGGTAAATTGGCATTGCCGCAAACGCGCCGCCTGCCCCCAGATGCGTACGCTGATAGCGTTGACCTTCTCGATACGCTCGATCCGGTCCAAGGTAGCAACCGGAAACAGATAGCCCTCCACATGACCGCCGACGCTGCGAAGAAAAACGGCGACGCTCAGAAACAACGAGATTACAAGTATTTTAACCAAGGACGAACCCTCCTTTAATCGCATACGCCACAGCGGACATGATCCACGCGCCCAGGATGAGCCGAACCAGCCATTTTTGAGTATCTTCGATACCGCTCAGACGGTTTTCGACATTGCAGCGGTGCACCTCATCAACAGCCCCTTTCGTTTCAAGGGCATGCAGACGCGCATCTATGGCGCGCAAAACTTCAGGATCCATCAGGATCTCCTTTCAGGGGGAAGACGATGTCGGGCGGCGTTGTGCCAGCCATTGCTCGATCGCGGCGTTGCGCAGCGGGCTTAATGCGCTCAGCGTCGTCGGCGCGTCATGGCCGGTGTCGGCCACGCCGGGGCTGCGGTCGCTGATCTCGGCCAACTGCGCTTGCGTCTCGATCACCTCAGGAACGCGCGCCAGCGTCGTGACGATACTGCGGTGAAATTCGTGGCCCTTCAGCTGATGCCGCGCCCCGAAATAGAACGACACAATCGCCCCCAGCAGCCACCAAAGCGGCTCGGGTACCAGTGCCAGACCGGTCATGCGTGCAGCAAACCAGATCGGGTCGACCATGGCGGCGATGAACAAGGCCAATGTGCCGAACGCCAGCCCCGGACGTGGCAAGCGGTTCAAACCATCCACAAACCGGTCAAAGCGCCCCTTGCGTTCAACTGCAAATTCCGCGCCAAACTGCCCCATTGCCGCGGCGCGCAGATCAGCCCCGCGCTGCGCTGATTTCTCGGCATTCTCGCGGAAAACCTCTGCGGTCTCACGGACCACGTTGCCCGACCCGAAGACCAGCCCGAACAGTCGGTCGATCAGTCCCATGCCGCCACCCTTTCGCGATGCTGCGCTGCTGTGAAATGATATTGCGGCGCCATGAATTCCTCGGCCCGAACGATCCAGCCGCCTTTGCCGCCATCCCGCCTGCGCGCATATTTGCGGCTGGCGCGCCGACGATCGGCCAACGCGTAATAGTAATTGCGGCGCGCAATCCCGTAGGCATCGTTCAGATGATGTGGTGCCGCCTTGGCCGCACGTGCCGCCGCTTCCAGCGATTTGGGCCCCAAGACGCCATCCACGGCGACCGGAAACCCCATCTGCCCCAAAAGCCGTTGCAGGATTTTCAACGCGTTCGCCCCTGCGTTGACATACATGTCAAACACGCTCGCCTGCACGACGACAGGCAGCTTGGCCAGTTGCGGACGCGTGAAATAATGCTCAATGAAGATATCAACCGCATCATTGCGGCTCAGGCGGCGCACATCTGCCACCGACACCACCCCGTCGCCGGTCAGATCCAGCCCCAGCCGCCGCATCGTGTGAATGGTCACGCCGTATTTCGTCGCCCCGCCGGGATCGTCGGGATCGTTCACAAAGCCGCCCTCACGGGCGACGATGTCTGTTGCAATGTCTTGAACCGATTGCATGATTTGCCCCTCTCAAACGTGGGGACAAACCTCATCGCAATTCGTTAATTCGTAGCAACCTCACCGTCCGGTGCCACGTAATAGCCCTGTTCCTTCAGCGCGTCCGTCACTTCGGAAGGCATGTAAGTTTCATCATGTCTGGCAAGGATTTCAGTGGCTTGGAACGTGCCATCCACGAAGGACCCGGTGCCAACCATGCCCTCGCCTTCACCAAAAAGATCTGGCAAAACGCCCGTAAATGCAACGGGCACAGACATATTGGTATCGGTCACCATAAAGGTGATCGTCTCCCCTTCACCACGCAAAAGCGTGCCTTCCTCGACCAGTCCGCCGATGCGGAAAACCTCATACGCGGGCGGTGGCGCCTCGGCGACTTCGGTGGGCGTGCGGAAGAACTGAAACGCGTCCTGGCTGGCATACCACATCATACCCGTCGCCCCGATCAAGGCCACGAATGCCAGAATAATCACCTGAATACGTCGTTGTTTTTTCAGTCCACGCATCTGTCTTACGGAAACACCGGAGCAAACATCAGACCCGCCGTTTCTTCCTCTCCCAACATCAAGTTGGCGTTCTGAAGCGCCTGCCCTGACGATCCCTTCGTCAGGTTGTCCAAGGCCGCAATCACAATCGCGCGGCCTTCGACACGGTCACCGGTCACGCCGACATGACAGAAGTTAGACCCTCTGATATGCCGCGTCGAGGGGTGCGCGCCAAAAGGAAGCACCTCTATGAAGGGCTCATCATCGTAAGCCTCCGTCAGCGTGTCATGGATGACGTGCGCATCGCCTTTGACATAAACCGTCCCAAGGATACCACGGTTGGCCGGGATCAGATGCGGCGTGAACTGAACCTTCACCGGCCGTCCGGCCAAGGCACTGAATTCCTGATCAAATTCCGCCAGATGCCGGTGCGTGCCGCCGACGGCGTAGGCATGGGTCCCTTCGGACAGCTCTGCGTGCAGCAGGTTTTCCTTCAAAGACCGCCCCGCCCCGCTGACGCCGGTTTTGAGATCAATGATGATCTCGTCAAGATCAATCACACCCGCTGCAATCAGCGGCCGCAGCGCATATTGCCCGGTTGCCGCGTTGCAGCCCGTACCCGCCACAAGCCGGGCGGTTTCGATCTGGTCGCGGTAAAATTCGGTCAGACCGTAAACAGCCTCGGACTGCAAATCCAAAGCGGCGTGATCCTTGCCATACCAGCGCGCGTATTCTTCCGGATCGCGCAGCCGGAAATCAGCCGATAGATCCACAACCTTGATATCGCCCGGCAGCGTCCGGATGACAGCCTGCGAGGTCGCATGCGGCAAAGCGCAAAACACCAGATTGGCGCGGTTAAAGTTGATCTCGTCGATCTTTTGCAGCTTGGGCAGCGCAAGATGGCGCAGATGAGGAAACACCTCCCCCATTTGCAGGCCGGCCTTACGATCCGCCGAAAGGGCGACGATGTTCATAGACGGATGTGTGGCGATCAGCCGGACCAGCTCTGCGCCAGTATATCCACTGGCGCCCAAAATAATGACGTTATGGCTCATGTCAGGATCCCTTCCTGCGCGCGATTTAGACAAAGTTTTTACCCGCTGCAATCATGCAGCCTCAAACTCGATCTTTCGTCGCAGGAACTGTGTCGCGCGGGTTGAAACCCGTGCAGGATCACCCGTTGTCAGAAAGCACGACCGCTCGCCAGAGCCACGCATCTTGGGATGCCGCTCCAGATAGTCAGCCAGACTTTCGGCAACCAGACTGGCCTGGCTGTAGACGCTCACACCGCCCCCTAAAGCTGCCTGAAAAATGTCCTGCATCAACGGGTAATGCGTGCAGCCCAAAATCGCGGCCTCAGGTTGGGGCATTTTCCGCTTCAGTGCATCCACATGGGACCGCACCAGTGCTTCGGCCAAAATCATATCGCCGTCTTCAATGGCATCGACCACACCGCCACAGGCTTGCGCCTCCACATCGACGCCAATTGCACGAAACGCCAGCTCCCGCTGAAACGCCCGGCTCGAGACGGTCGCTGGCGTCGCAAAAAGGGCCACATGTTTTACCGCAACCTCGCGCGGTGGCGAATTATCGCCCCACTGCCGTTCTGTCAGCGCCTCGATCAGCGGCACGAACACCCCCAAAACGCGTTTATCGGTCGGGATCCACCGTTCTTGCATCCGCCGCAAAGCCGCAGCAGAGGCCGTGTTGCACGCCAGGATCACCAGATCGCAGCCTTCATCCCACAGCCGCTGCACCGCAGTGGTGGTCAGATCGTAAATATCATCGGCATCGCGCACACCATAGGGCGCATGGGCGCTGTCGCCCAGATAGACCAAAGGCAAGTCTGGCAGCCGTCCGGCCACCGCGTCCAGTACGGTCAAACCGCCCAGACCACTATCGAAAATGCCAACCGCCATGGCGCTATGCCTTATATCGCTCTTCAAACTCGAACCCGCGTGCAAGCGGATTGATCGGTGTTGGCGATAACTCATACGTGGCTTTGCGCAGATAATCCATCATGGCTTTGGGGTCTTTGCGCCGTGCGTGCAGCGCCTCTTGCGAAAGCGGTTTTCCGATCACGATTTTCACCGGCTCATCGACGCGCGCTTTGAATTCCTTGATCAGCAAACCAAGACGCAGCGTGTTGTGCATATGGCTGGCAACCTGAAACAATCGCGAGGTATGTCCCTCAAAGAAAATCGGCACCACGGTCGCGTTCGATTTGGCCACCATCTTGGCGGTAAACGACCGCCAGCCGGGGTCCATCGGAGTTGCAAAAGGCTTGGCCGCGGTCGAAACAGTGCCCCCCGGAAAAACACCAATCGCACCGCCATTCGACAGATACTCCAGCGCCACCTTACGGGTCTGCAAGTTCAGTGCCAGCGCTTCACGGTCCCCGGCAAAACTGACGGGCAAGACGATCCGGTTCAATTCTTCGGCCTTTTTGAAGACGTTATTGGCCAGAATTCGGAAATCCCCACGGATCGAGCTGAGGATATGCCCCATCATCAAGCCGTCCAGAATACCGTAGGGATGATTTGCAATCAGGATCAGAGGACCCTCTGTGGGGATGTTTTCCAGCGTCCCGCCGGTGACTTGCAGACTTAGCCCGTACCGCTCGACCATGACGGCCCAGAAATCCTTGCCCGCCGCGACCTCATGCTCATAGCCTTCCGCACGTTTGATCAGTTTGATGCGGCCTGTGACGTTCTCCATCACACGGATCAGGGTGCGCCCGCCGCGTGTCTGCGCCGAGCTGGAATAACTGATCTCTTTCGTGGCCTCTCTCGGACTCATGGCCGCCTATATACGCGGCGACCCGTTCGCAATCCAGTTAAACTCTCATCACTATTGCGCAGCTGTGCGCGTCGCTTCCGGTCCGGCGTCAAACGCCGCCAAAAGTTCGTTCCGGCGCGTTGCCGCTTTCGCCGCATTGGCCTCTTTGACCGGCCCGAAACCGCGGATATCGCGCGGCAATGCGGCCAGCTGCACGGCAATCTCGCGCGTACTGTCATCCACCTGCGCCAGGACCCGCTTCATGTCGCGCTCATAGTCCTTGATCAGCCGCCGCTCCATCCGGCGCTCCGCGGTATAGCCGAAGGGATCAAACGGAGTCCCCCGCACGACTTTCAACTTTGAAAGCGGCCCGTAAGCCTTTGAAATCCATGATCCAAAAGTGCGTTTCTTGGGGCGGCCATCCGGCCCCATCCGGCTTAGCATTGGCGGTGCCAGGTGATAGGTGAACTTCAAATCCCCGTCGAACTGCGCCTTCGCCTTATCCTCCGACGACAGCAGCAACCGCGCCACTTCATACTCATCCTTATAAGCCAGCAGCTTATGATACCCGATCGCGACGGCCTCTTTCAACGCCGGGTCGTCGATCTGATCGACCAGTTTGCGATATCGCTTTGCCAAGCGGTTCCCCTGATAGGCGACCAAGTGATCCGCCCGAAACGCAATTTTGTCATCCAGCGTTTTCGGTAAGGCGACCACTTTCGGCGCGGCCATCCGGTTCGCCTCTTCGGGATGCTCCGCCGCCCAACGCCCCATTTCGAACGCGCGCTTGTTGCGCTCTGCGGCGGCGCCGTTCAGCTCAATCGCGCGGGTGATCGCGTCATGCGCCACCGGGATCAGCCCACGCTGCCAGCACGCGCCCAACACCATCATGTTGGAAAAGATCGAATCCCCAAGCAGAACCTTGGAAAGATCAGACGCATCAAAGAGTTGCAGGTCGTTCTTTAACCTGCGCTCCAACGCCAGCGACAGCTCTTCTGTGGGGATCTTAAACCCGGTATCGCGGGTAAAATCGCCGGTGATAATCTCGTGGGAGTTCACAACCGCCCCCGTCTTGCCACCGCGCAACAACCCGATGGTTTTAGCCCCTGCACTCACCACCAGATCACCCCCGATCAGCGCATCGCACTCGCCGGTCGAAACGCGGATCGCGCTGATATCTTCGGGCGCGTTCGCCAATCGCAGATGGATATGCACCGCGCCCCCTTTCTGCGCCAAGCCCGCCATCTCGATCATGCCCGCACCCTTGCCGTCCAGATGCGCGGCCATCGCCAGCACCGCACCGATGGTGACAACACCCGTGCCGCCAACGCCCGTAATCACCACATTATGCGTGCCGTTGATCCCGGGCAGCATCGGTTCGGGCAGATCAGGCAGGGTGAAATCTGCGGGGGCATCCTTTTTCACAGTGGCCCCTTGAACGGTCACGAAAGACGGACAGAACCCGTTCACGCAGCTGAAATCCTTGTTGCAGGACGACTGATCAATCGCGCGTTTGCGGCCCAGTTCCGTCTCGACCGGCACGATAGAGACGCAGTTCGACTGCACCCCGCAATCACCGCAGCCTTCGCAGACATCGGTATTGATAAAGACCCGCTTGTCCGGATCAGGGAACGTGCCGCGCTTGCGGCGGCGGCGCTTTTCGGCAGCGCAGGTCTGAACATAAACTATGACCGATACACCGCTGATCTTGCTGAATTTCTCTTGCACCAAGGGGAGTTCATCACGCTCATGCACATCAATGCCCGCCGGGAACTCGTTCAGATCGACGTCCTCCTTGGCATCATAGACCAGTGCCACATGCTCCACCCCCATCGCACGCACTTCGCGCACGATCTGCGGCGCGCTCAAATCGCCTTCGTTGCTTTGCCCGCCGGTCATGGCAACCGCGTCATTATACAGGATTTTGTAGGTGATCGTCGTGCCCGCGCTCAACGCCGCACGGATCGCCTGAACGCCTGAATGGTTATAGGTCCCGTCTCCAAGGTTCTGGAAGATATGCCCACGGGTTGAAAACGGCGCCTCGCCAACCCAATTCACACCCTCGCCCCCCATATGGGTGTAGCCTTCGGTCTCGCGATCCATCCAAAGCGCCATGATATGACAGCCGATGCCGGCAGAAGCGCGGCTGCCGTCTGGCACTTTGGTCGATGTGTAATGCGCGCAGCCCGAACAGAAATAAGGCAACCGCGTCTCCAACTCGACTGCATTATCGGCGCGTCGAGCTAACTCACGCGTTGACAGCCCTGCGCGGATGCCATCCGTCTCGCGGCCTTCTTCAAGCAGGATGCCCCCGATCTTTTCGGCAATCAGGATCGGATCAAGCGCGCCATGGGTCGGGAACAGTTCCTCATTCAGCTCACCCTTATACCAGCCGTAAACCCGCCGACCGCGCCGATCATCAAAGATCGCCTCCTTGACCTGCACTTCGATCAGCTTGCGCTTTTCCTCGACCACGACAATCAGGTCGAGCCCTTCGGCCCAGTCGTGAAACCCCTTGCGATCCATCGGGAAGGTCTGTCCGATCTTATAGGCCGTCAGCCCCAAGCGCTCTGCTTCGGTCTCATCAATATTCAACAGCGAAAACGCATGGATCAGGTCCAGCCAGTTCTTGCCCGCCGCAACAAAGCCGATCTTGGCGCCCGGTTTGCCCCAGACCCGCTTGTCGATACCATTGGCGTGGGAAAACGCCTCGGCGGCGAAGCGTTTGTAGTTGATCATCCGCTGTTCCTGCGGCACCCAATGATCGCCCAAGCGAATGTTCAGCCCGCCCTCCGGCATCTCGAACGCGGGCGTCACGAACGACATCCGGTCCGCGCGACCATCCACGACCGACGTAACCTCGACCGTGTCCTTCATCAGCTTCAGCCCGGTCCACACACCCGCAAACCGCGACAGCGCAAAGCCATAGAGCCCGTAGTCCAGAATTTCCTGCACACCCGCAGGGGACAGCACCGGGATATAAGCATCCACCATCGCCCAATCGCTTTGGTGACACGTCGTCGAACTTTCGCCGGTATGATCATCGCCCATCGCCATGATCACGCCGCCATGGGGCGAGGTTCCAGCCATATTGGCGTGCCGCATCACGTCACCCGAGCGATCGACGCCCGGACCCTTGCCGTACCACAGCCCGAAAACGCCGTCGTATTTACCCTCACCGCGCAATTCGGCTTGCTGTGCGCCCCACAACGCCGTCGCGGCCAAATCCTCATTCAGACCGGGTTGAAAGGTGACTTGATGCGCGGTCAGGTCTGTCTCGGCCCGCTGCATCTGCATATCAACCGCGCCAAGCGGTGATCCGCGATACCCGGTCACAAAGCCCGCGGTATCCAGCCCGGAGGCCGCATCCCGCGCACGCTGCATCATCATAAGGCGGACCAAAGCCTGCGTGCCGTTCAGCAGAACGGGCGACTTTTCCAGGTCATACTTATCGTGAAGCGTTATATCTTGCTGACTCATAACGATCCTCCCAGACGTATAAGTGGCTAGACTTAATATAGGTCAAAATTACTGACCCTTAAAGACCCTTTTTCCCTCTTTCCCTCTGCACCGCAGAAAAGTTAGGTTAGCGCCAACAGCCGCAACGGGACGACGACGATGGATTGGGACAAGCTCAGAATTTTCCACGCGGTCGCCGATGCAGGCTCTTTGACCCATGCCGGCGATACCCTGCACCTGTCGCAATCCGCCGTCAGCCGCCAGATCCGCGCGCTTGAGGATTCGCTGAACACAACGCTCTTTCACCGCCACGCACGCGGCCTGATCCTGACCGAACAGGGCGAACTGCTGTTTGACGCCACAGCCGCCATGTCCAAAAGGCTGGACGCCGCAAGCGCACGCATCAAAGACAGCGAGGAAGAAGTCTTCGGCGAGCTGAAAGTCACCACCACGACCGGCTTCGGCTCCTTGTGGCTTGCCCCGCGCCTGCCTGCACTGTTCGAGAAATATCCCGACCTAAAGATTGACCTCATGCTGGAAGAACGTGTCTTGGACCTGCCCATGCGCGAGGCCGACGTTGCCATCCGCATGAAAGAGCCCAGCCAAGCCGATCTGATCCGCAAGAAGCTGATGACAGTGAAGATGAAGCTCTTTGCCTCGCCCGAATACCTCGCCACGCGCCCCGCGCCTGAAAAGATCGAAGACATCGCCCAGCACCGCCTTATCTGTCAGTCGCCCTCAACCGCGCAGGTCGCGGCGGGTGCCACGCTGGTTCAACACCTGATGACATTCGACTTCCCGTCCCTGCTGACCGTGAACTACTACTTCGGCGCGCTGCAAGGCGTGCTTCACAATCTGGGCATCGGCGTGCTTCCTGACTATGTGACCGAGGATTTCCCCGACCTGGTTCCGGTGCTGCCCGAACTGGAAAGCGCGGACGTCCCCGTTTTCCTCGCCTACCCCGAAGAATTGCGCCAATCCAAACGCATCGCGGCTTTCCGCGACTTCGTTCAGGACGAAATTTTCGCCCACCGCAAAAAGATGCGCGCCGTCCGCGGGGGGTAAAGCCCGACGTCTTTCACATGACGGTTGCCTCATAATCGGCAAAGGACCGCCACGTCGCGCATCGTGGGGAACCAATCGCGCATTTGCAGGCTTAAGTCATAGTAGCAAACCATGTGAAAGGCTCAGCTATGCGCATTGTCTATATTGCTTCCGTTCTTTTCGCCGTCGTCGCCCTTGCGGGCTGCGAGACCATCCAGGGCGCCGGTCAAGACATCTCGACCGCGGGCGACGCGATCACGCGCGAAAGCCGTGACGTGCAGTCGGAATTCTAATCAGGGCGCTTGACCGTAACGATCGGCGCGCCTTTCTGGTACACAACCGCGCAGTGCCCATGACTGGTGCTGCGCGGGTCCTCTTGCTGCCGTTGCCCTACGCCATCGGCACCAAAAGCCGCAAGACCGCCGCGCCCAGCAGCGCAACGTACCCCACGACCAAACAGACCTCGTCGATGCGCCGCCAGTCGGTCACATCACGGTCTTGTTTATCGACCACGATCTCCCGCACCTTTTTCTTGAAACTCACCGGCGTTTCGTCCAGCAAGTTGCGCACTTCCTTTAGACGTTTGCGCCGAACGTTCAGCGACCACACCGGCACCGCAAGCACCGCGATACCGACCAGCGTCATCAGGTTGAGCCACCAATGCGCCGCCTCCGGCGTCATTAGACAGCGACGGCCGACACCTCATCCTCGGACGCCGCCGAAGGGGCGCTGACAAAGGCCGTCTCATCGAACTCAGAGCCCGAAAAGCCCAGCAGCATATGCCCATCGCAGGCCTGCACATAGCGCATCACCGTATCCCAGTTGGGCAAACCGCCCGCCGGAGCCTCCAACCGCGAGATCATCGGCTGCGTCAGCGTCGACCGCGCCTCGATATCCTTTTGGGTCAGCTGTTTTTCCTTGCGCAGCGCCCGCAGCGCCAGCGCCAGCTTGCGCTTGAACTCATGCGTCTCGCCACCGGCGACCATGTCAGGGCGGCGGCTGCGCACCCGGTTTCTAAAACTTGTTGTCGTCATGGGCTGCCTCCCAGCTTGGATGGATCAATTCAAAATGGCGTTCTGCTTTGCGGCGCGCGGCCTCGCAGGGATGTTCTTTGGTACGCACAAGACCATGCACCGTGCACGGCCAGGGGATATCCGCTGCGATCTCAAGCGACACCGCCAGCATCAGATGGGCACATCGCGGAATTTCAATCGCATAAACCTCATGTCGATCCGCCAACAAACCGCACCGCTCGTCCAGATCGGGGTTGCTCAACTCCAGCTCTTCCAGCAGCAGATCCACACCCATCATACATTGGGTCGAAGGCGCATCGAAATCCGCTAAAACCTCTGCAAGATAGGCCGCAACAGGTTCCACAGGGCGTTTCACGTCAAAGCCTCTTCCCGATGACTGACCTTCATATACCACTCACGGCATATAACTTCAAGGATATATTCGGATTACCCTTGCACAAGACGCATAGCGGCTATGCTTTGATTCCTTTGAGCGCCCCCTTGTTCGATTCACAAACCGCCCCTAAATGCAGCATCGAAGGCGCGCGATTGTGCGCTTTCATACCTCCCTGTTGGACTTCGGCCGAGCTTAGTGCTCGGCCTTTTTTTTCGTGTCAGCCCTTTCCCAAACGGGCACCAGACCGTAAGTCGACCCCATGGACAGCTGCGTTGAAACCACAATGATCGTGCCGTTCAGCTTGTTCTGGCTGGGCGCACTGATCACAATACTGATGATCCGCAAGGTCAATCAATTCACGGTCAAAGACACCGTCAAGGCCGCGATCGGCATGCTGGGCTATTCCCGCACCCGCGCAATAACAGCGGCACAGATTTTCACACTGATCATCCCGATGAGCCTGTGGTTCCTGATGATCCAGTCCTGCAAAAGCGCGCTGGGTTCATAAGAACTGGGGTCGTAAAGAAAGGGGCCGCGCATCCCTGCACAGACCCCTTTATCCGAAACAATCGTAAAGCCGTATTACTCAGCCGGGTGCTGCATCCGCGCCAGCCGTTCCGCCGCGCCGTCACGCGACAAGGCCGATTTCGGACCGCCCTGCTTGCGCCGTTTCTCTGTCTCGCGGGCGTTGATGTAGCCGAAAACAGCCACAAAACCCAAAGTGCCGAAAGTCAGTAGTCCAAGTCCAAAGTCCATGTCGTTCCCTTTCGTGCTAATGGCTAATTATGAAAGGGATACGCCATCGTCCCAGATGCGGATCAAAGTTTTCTAAAAAAAGTGTTTATTTTCAATAGTATACAAATGCACACTTTGGTCCACGAAACGAATTTCTCAAATGTTGACCAAAGGTTAGCCGACGATCTTCACCGGATCAGAAGGATCACAACAACAAAGAACCCCGCCAGTCCGACCAACCCGAACTGCGCTGCAAAAAGGCTTACCAGAAACAAAAACGCCAGCACGCCCACGACCACACTGACCTGTCGTCGCATCGCTAAATCCGTGATCAGCGCTTCCACATCTGCCCCGCTTTTGCCACGCCAAAAAGCACCGATCAACGCAGCAGCTACGGTGCGGCAGCGGCGGGCAAAGGGCGCAAAAAGCGTCGTCGGGTTGGCAGGCATCGGGCTTATCCTTTGAACCACGCGCAAGGTATCACCCCGCCCTCTCGCTTCGCAAGACCATGCCCCCTTCCCCCGCCCGCGCCCTTGCCATAAGACATGGCCGCAACTGCCGACCTTGGGGAATCCGACATGCAAGAGCCTGCTATCTCATCCGATCTTATCGCCGCCCATGGGCTCAGCCCGGATGAGTATGACCGCATCCTCGAGATTATCGGACGAGAGCCCTCCTTCACCGAACTTGGCATTTTCTCCGCCATGTGGAACGAACACTGCTCTTACAAGTCCTCGAAAAGATGGCTCCGCACCCTGCCCACCGACGGTCCGCAAGTGATTTGCGGCCCCGGTGAGAATGCGGGCGTCGTGGATATCGGCGACGGTCAAGCCGTTGTTTTCAAAATGGAAAGCCACAACCACCCCTCCTACATCGAACCCTACCAGGGTGCGGCCACCGGCGTCGGCGGCATCCTGCGCGACGTCTTCACCATGGGCGCGCGGCCTATTGCGGCGATGAACGCGCTTAGCTTCGGCGCACCCGATCACCCCAAGACCCGCCAGTTGGTGAACGGTGTCGTTGAAGGCATTGGCGGTTACGGCAACTGTTTCGGCGTCCCCAATGTGGGTGGCGAAGTTCGCTTCCACCCCGCCTATAACGGCAACTGCCTTGTGAACGCTTTCGCCGCTGGCCTCGCCGATGCCGACAAGATCTTCTACTCCGCCGCCTCGGGCGTCGGCATGCCTGTCGTCTACCTTGGTGCCAAAACCGGCCGCGATGGCGTCGGCGGCGCGACCATGGCCTCTGCCGAGTTCGACGACACCATCGAAGAAAACCGCCCCACTGTTCAGGTCGGCGACCCTTTCACCGAAGAACGCTTGATGGAGGCGACGCTGGAGCTGATGGCCCCCGGCGCCGTGATC
>ERZ1740067.303-NODE-303-length-41019-cov-8.301655_pt1 | contig 41019 bp, 30 predicted proteins | sample MGYA00581736_ERZ1740067 | MGnify/ENA primary metagenome ERZ1740067 (study PRJEB43018, sample SAMN04849236) | marine metagenome | isolation source: floating plastic debris | place: Pacific Ocean | collected 2008-08-27 | study: EMG produced TPA metagenomics assembly... | reverse complement strand
GATCAGGGGGCGGCCATGCGCTTTGCCTCCGCCCCGGAATTGCCGACCAAGGCGGACCGCGCGCGCGTGTTGACCCTGGCCATTGCGATCCTGTTGATACGCGGCGGTGAGCGTGTGGGTCTGACCGGCACATCGCTGCCACCGAGGCGCGGTAACGCGCAGATCCTGCGCCTAGCCGAAATGTTTTCCGAAGATGCCACCGATGATTATGCCCCGCCGGAGCACCGGGCGATGATCCCGCACGCGCGGGCCGTGTTCGTCTCGGATTTCATGGGGGACATCGCGGCGGTGAAACTCGCGCTGACCAAAGCCGCGGATCGCGGCGTGCGCGGCGTGCTATATCATGTGCTCGACCCGGCGGAGGAGGCGTTTCCCTTCCGTGGGCGCACGATCTTTGAAAGCGTCGGCGGCACGCTGGAACATGAGACGTTGAAGGCGTCAGAGCTCAAGAACCGCTATCTTTCCCGCCTTGCCGCCCGCAAGGATGAGCTGCAGGCGCTGTGTTCCGTCGCCGGCTGGCAATACGGCATACACCACACGAATGCGTCGGCACAGTCGGGGCTCTTGTGGCTGTGGCGTGCGTTAGACGGCGGGGTATCCCGGACATGATGATCCTGGGCCCCATCGGTTTTGCGGCACCTTGGCTGCTGCTCGCTCTGGTCGCGCTGCCGATCCTATGGCTCATCCTGCGCGCCATTCCACCCGCGCCCCTGCGCCAGCGGTTTCCCGGTGTCGCTCTCCTGCTTGGGCTGCAAGACGACGAAGCAGTCTCGGATCGGACGCCGTGGTGGCTGTTGCTGCTGCGGATGCTGGCCGTCGCCGCGATCATCATTGGATTGGCGGGCCCGGTCCTGAACCCCGAGGACAATGCAGACGGGTCAGACGGCCCCCTGCTGGTGGTGCTGGATGGCAGCTGGGCTGGCGCGAGCCGCTGGACGCAAGCCATGGAGGCGGTGGATGCCGAATTGCGGCGCGCCGGTTCCGCCGGACGCGAGGTCGCCCTGTTGCACCTGTCGGACCCGCAAGTCGCTACCTTTCAGGCAGCGAACGCCGTCACAGCGCGCCTTGCAGGCCTCGCGCCGCAGCCGTGGCAGCCGGATGCACTGGACCAGATGACAGAGAACCTGCCCGAAGGCTCTTTCGAGACGGTGTGGTTCAGCGACGGGCTTGATTACGCACCGCGGGAGGACATCCTGGAGGTGCTGCAAACACGCGGTCCGGTGCGTGTGACGCAAACCGGCGCAGGTGTCGTGGCATTGGCCCCTGCGACTTACGAGGATGGAACGGTCCAGCTGACGGCGCGCCGCTCGATCCCCGGACCCGAGCGTGGTGTGACAATCCTCGCTCAAGGGCGAGACCCCGCGGGCAATGCGGCCATTCTGGCCTCGGCCAATGCCGTGTTTGAAGATGGCGCGCTTGAGGCGGAGACGGCGCTTGCCCTGCCATCGGAACTGAGGGCTCGCATCACTCGGTTCGAGGTACAGGCCACACGATCCGCCGGCGCGATCACGCTGGTCGATGACAGCCTGCGGCGGCGCGAGATCGCGCTGATCGCGGGCCGTGAAGGGCGCGAGGGGCTCGAGCTGCTGTCGCCGCTGCACTATCTCGAACGCGCGCTCGTATCCTCTTCCGATGTGCTCGACGGCGCGCTCAGCGATGTGCTGCCCGCCAACCCGGACGTGATCGTATTGGCGGATGTTGCCACCCTTTCCGGCGGCGAGGCCGAGGGGATAACGACGTGGGTCGAAGAGGGCGGCATGCTTGTCCGCTTTGCAGGGCCACGTGTGGCGGCAAGCGATATCAGCCGCGCAACCGAGGATCCGCTGATGCCGGTCCGCCTGCGCTCAGGCGGGCGCAGCGTCGGCGGCGCGATGAGCTGGGGGTCACCCAAGACACTCGCCCCGTTCCGGGAGAATTCGCCCTTCTTCGGGCTGCCCGTCCGCGATGATGTGGAGGTCACGGCACAGGTCATGGCCCAACCCGACCCGACCCTGGCGGAACGGGTGATTGCAGAACTCAGCGACGGCACACCGCTTGTGACGCGCAAGCGCTTGGGTCAGGGTCAGGTTGTCCTGTTTCACGTGACAGCCAATGCGGAATGGTCGACCCTGCCCCTATCTGGCTTGTTTGTGGAAATGCTCGAGCGTTTGGCGATTTCGGCGTCGACCGCACAACCTGCCGCCGAAGACCTTGAGGGGACCGTTTGGACGCCGGAGATTGTGATGGATGGCTTTGGAACTTTGCGTGATGCTGGTGCGATGCCGGGCGTTCCCGGACCGCAGCTGGTGACCGCGCCCTCGGGCCCAAACCTGCTGCCCGGCGTCTATACATCGGCCGACCGCAGCCTGGCACGCAACGTTTTGACGGCGGACGCAACCCTGACCGCGGCGACCTGGCCCGCCAATGTGCCGGTGTCCGGGCTGACCAATCGCCCGCCCCAGCCCTTGGGCGGCTTGCTGCTCGCCCTTGCCATCGGGCTATTGCTTGCCGACGTGATTGCGTCACTCGCCCTGTCAGGGCGTCTGACAGGCGGATTGCGTGGCAGTCGCACCGCATCCATCGCCCTTGCCCTGTCCCTCGTGATTGCCCTACCGTCCAATGACGCACGCGCGCAGACTGCGGAGGACGAGGCACTGGGCGCTGCTGCCGAAGTGGTGCTTGCCCATGTGGTCACAGGCGACCGACAGCTTGACGAGATTGCCGAAGCGGGACTGCGCGGCCTGTCGGATACGTTGTTCTTCCGCACCTCGGTCGAGCCTGCCGACCCCGTTGCGGTCAACCTCGAGACGGATGTGTTGGCCTTTTTCCCGATGCTCTACTGGCCAATCTCGCCCGATCAGCCGCGCCCATCGCGCGAGGCCTACGCCAAGCTCAACGACTACCTTCGCTCCGGCGGGCTGATCCTGTTCGACACACGCGATGGCGACATCGCAGGCTTTGGCGCGTCCAGCCCCAACGGCCGCAAGTTGCAGGACCTTGCAGCACCGCTCGACATTCCAGCGCTCGAACCGGTGCCGCGCGACCATGTTCTGACGCGCACCTTTTACCTGCTACAGGATTTCCCGGGCCGCCATTTGGGTGGCGAGGTCTGGGTCGAGGCGGCCCCACCCGGCGCGGAACAGATCGAGGGCATGCCGTTCCGCAACCTCAATGACGGTGTGACCCCCGTGGTCATTGGCGGCAACGATTGGGCTGCGGCCTGGGCTGTCACCTCCTCGGGCCAGGCCATGCTGCCCGTGGGGCGCGGTTTCGGCGGCGAACGCCAGCGTGAACTGGCCTATCGCTTTGGCGTGAACCTGGTGATGCACGTCCTCACCGGCAATTACAAAAGCGATCAGGTGCACGTGCCGGCGTTGCTGGATCGGCTGGGCCAATGACGGGAACAGTCCTGTTGGATCCGCTGGTGCCTTGGCCGGTGCTCGCCGTTCTGGCGGCACTTGCGTTCGGAGGCGTAGCGCTCGCTCTGGTGCGGGGTCTGAGTGGCTGGGCCTTGCGCGGAATGGCGGCGCTTGTCGTGATTGCGGCGTTGACCGGGCCTGCGTTCCAGCAGGAGGACCGCGCGCCGCTGACCGATATCGTGATCATCGCCGAAGATCAAAGCGCCAGCCAGCAACTGCCCGGACGCCCGGAGCAGACCGCAACAGCGGCTGACAGCCTGGAAGCCGCCCTGACCGCCCGTGAGGGTGCCGAAGTGCGGCGCATCACCGTACCGGATGGGGAAGAGGACGCAGGCACACGGCTGATGACCGCCCTGTCCGATGCACTAGCCGAAGAACCGCGTGCACGGGTCGCGGGCCTGATCGCCATCAGCGACGGGCAGGTGCACGATGCCGACCTGCCGCTCGAGTTGCCCGCGCCGCTGCACCTGCTCCTCACCGGTCTGGAGACCGATTGGGATCGTCGGCTGATCGTCAAGAATGCCCCAGCATTCGCGATCATTGGCGAGCCGGTCACGCTGACCCTGCGCATCGAGGACAGCGGCGCCGCACCGGCGGATGCAGGCCTCGCCCCACTGGACATTTCAGTTGATGGGTCCGAACCGCAACGCTTCAACGTGCGCATTGGCGAAGACGTGGAACTGCCCGTGACCTTGCCCCATGGCGGGCTGAACGTGATCCAGTTCACCGTTCCCGAAGCGGAAGGCGAGTTGACCGACCGCAACAACACCGCACTGATCCAGATGAATGGGATCCGTGACCGGCTGCGCGTGCTGCTGGTGTCGGGCGAGCCGCATGCCGGTGGACGCACCTGGCGCAATCTGTTGAAATCCGACAGTTCCGTGGACCTTGTGCACTTCACCATCCTGCGCCCCCCGGAAAAGCAGGACGGTGTGCCGGTGGGTGAGCTGTCACTGATCGCCTTCCCGACGCGCGAGCTTTTCCTTGAAAAGATCGATGATTTCGACCTGATCATCTTCGACCGCTACAAGCGACGGGGGATATTGCCCGCGCTCTATCTCGACAACGTTGCGCGTTACATCCGCGAAGGCGGCGCGGTGCTGGTTGCGGCCGGCCCTGACTTTGCCGGTGCCGACAGTCTCTACCGATCGCCTTTGGGCGACGTGATGCCCGCACAGCCCTCGGCCCGCGTGCTCGAAGAGGCCTATCGCCCCGAAGTGTCGGATATTGGCCAACGCCACCCGGTCACGACGGGCTTGCCCAATGCGGGCGATTGGGGCCGCTGGCTGCGCCAGATCGACGTTGAGCCGCGCACGGGACAGACCGTGATGCAGGGCATCGACGAGCGCCCCCTGCTGATCCTCGACCGGGTTGACGAGGGGCGCGTGGCGCTCTTGGCGTCGGATCATGCGTGGCTGTGGAATCGCGGATATGAGGGCGGCGGGCCACAGCTTGAGCTGTTGCGCCGCCTAGCCCACTGGATGATGAAGGAACCCGAGCTCGAGGAAGAGGCGCTGACAGCCGTTGCGACGGGCCAGGACATGCGCATCTCGCGCCGGACATTGGAAGAGGACGTACCGCCCGTTACCATCACGCGCCCGGACGGCACCACCGCAACGCTCGATTTGACGCAAACAGCGCCGGGTCTGTTCGAGGGCGACTTTGTCGGGCCCGAGATCGGCCTATACCGGCTTGAGAACGGCGACCAGGCAGCGGTTATCGGCCTTGGCCCCGCTGCGCCCAAGGAATTCGAGGCGACAATCGCATCAGGCGACGTGCTGGACGAACGTGTCAGCAGCACGCGGGGCGGCATCATTCGGCTCGAAGACGGGGTGCCGCGTTTGCGCAATGTCCGCGAAGGACGGCCTGCGGCGGGGCGTGGGTGGATCGGCCTGACCCCGCGCGGCGCGTATGAAACGGTGGATGTACGCCAATCGGCGCTGATGCCGCCGTGGCTGGTGTTGTTGCTGGCCGCAGGCTTCATTACCGCAGCCTGGTTGCGTGAAGGCCGCCGCTAGGGCCGGGCCTGCACCGTCACGCGGGCGGACTGCCCACGCGCATCAATCACTGCGATGTCGGAAAATCCAGGCGCGAGACGGCCCAGGTCGATCTGTCGGCTCATCTGTCTGGTTTCGACAGGCGTGCCATTGACCAAAACGGAAAGCGGCAGATGACCACCGCGCACTTTGATTACCGTCTCGGGCACGGCGAGCATCGCACCATCGGGGGGAAAGGTAACCTCCGGTCCCCGCACATGCGCGCCATATCCAAAGCGGCGGAGACGTTGGGGCAATTCCGCATGGGTTAGGATCATCGTGTCAGGGGGCGGCAGGGGAAGCGGGTCATAGTCCGGCTTGATGTACCCGAACACCTCAAAGAGCAGCGGTGCCGCGTGGTCACCGCCAAACGCGCCCGGAACCGGTGTGCCATCCGGTCGCCCGATCCAGACGCCCACCACATGCTGGCCGTCAAAACCGATGGCCCAGGCATCGCGATGCCCGTAGGATGTGCCGGTCTTGTAGGCGAGCCCTGCGCGGGCACCGGGCGGCGGGGCAATGCCGGCAAGGATATTGCTCACTTGCCACGCGGCGCGGGGTGCCAGAACGGTGCCGCCTGCATGGTCCTGCCGACCTGCGCGGACGTGTAAGGGCCGCAGCCGCCCGCCCTGCGCCAGTCCGGCGTACAGCGTGACCAGATCCTCGAGGCTCATCCCGACACCGCCCAAAGCCACCGCAAGACCCGGAGCGGCATCACCCGGCAAGCGCGGGTCCGTCCCAAACGCACGCAATGCCGCCATGAGGCGATCAGGCCCCAAGGCATCGGTCAGTGCGACAACTGGCACGTTCAGGGAGTGTGACAGGGCATCGCGCAGCTTGATGTCCCCGCGAAAATATCCGTCGAAGTTCTGTGGCGCATAGCGACCGAATTGCATCGGCGCATCGGCAATGACCGTCTCCGGATGGGCCAGCCCGCGGTCAAAGGCGAGCGCATAGACAAGCGGTTTCAACGTCGAGCCCGGAGACCGCGTTGCATCGGCCATATCCACAAAGCCTTGCGTGCCTGACGCGTCAGAATAGGCAGGCGCGCCAAGTCGGGCGAGAACCGAGCCGCTGCGGTGATCTGCAACGATGACAGCAGCGGACACCCCGCCGGGCATACGCGCGATATGCGCCTGTGCCGCCCTCGCCACCTGCTGCTGAAGGGCGTGCGACAAGGTGGTGTCGAAACGCCGCGCCTCTGGATCGGCGGCCCGCAATGTGTCAGCGAGGTGCGGGGCGACCTGCGGGACGGCCCGCATGTGCGATGGGACGGGCGTCTGCACCCGCGCGCCGCTCATGCGGTCCAGAACGCGGTCTCGGGCGACACGCGCCCGCGCCGGGAACCGATCCGGACGCCGCGCCTCGGGCGCTTGGGGCAAGGCAATCAACAATGCTGCCTCCGCCGGTGTGAGGCGGCGCGGCTCTTTTCCGAACCAAAGAAGGCTGGCGCTGCGCACCCCCTCGATCCGTCCGCCGTAGGGCGCATGCTGCAGGTAAAGCTGCAGGATCGACGCCTTGTCCAGCCGTCGTTCCAGCGCCCAGGCAACGCGCATCTGGCGCAGCTTGCCCACCACTGATCCCGTGGGCCCATTTTCGAGCAATCGCGCCACCTGCATCGTCAGGGTCGAACCGCCCGACACGACCTGTCCGTTCCAGATCGCCTGCGCGACGGCGCGGCCCAGGGCACGCGGGTCCACGCCGCTGTGTCGCCAAAACCGTTTGTCCTCGTACCGCACAAGCATATCGATGAACTGCCGATCCACGTCGGACACCTGGACTGCCAGACGCACCCGGCCATTCTCCACATCAAAGGCGCGCAGCACCGTACCGTCGCGGTCCCGCATCTCGACCGAGGTTTCCGCCAGAACGGGCGGCAATGCCGTCCGCGTCACCCATTGGGACCACGCCGCGTACACACCCAGGAGGGGCAGGACGCTGACCGCAATCAGCGCGGCGGCCAATCGCAGGTTCACTCGCGAACCTCCATGCGCCCGGTGTCGGTGATTGCGCGGTACTCGGGGCGGTACATATCCTCGACCAACGCGGCGGGGTGGTGGAACGTGCCCGGACTGACAGCGCGCGCGATATAGGCCAGCTGAAACGGCGCGCTGCTGCGATGGTTGATGGCCGCGACAAAGCGGTCGGTCCGAAACTCCGCATGCTCGGCGGCAGCGGGTTCCAGCCAATCCAGCGCGCGGATGTCGCCGGAGCGGAGCAGGTTTGGATTGTCGATCTCAAGCCCGGCAGGCAGAGGATCATCGATGATCAACCGCGCGCCAACCTCCTCAAATGGGGTCACATCCAAAACGATGACGCGCCGTTCGCCGATCTGCCACGACCCCTCTGCTGGCGCGCCGTCCATCGCGAAAGCGCGTCGCGTGATGGCATAGCCGTAGCCGCCCGCGGGGGGTGCGATCAACGGGACACCGAAAGTGGTCAGTGTCACGTCCTGCCCGGTGCCCGCGATGTTTTCGATCACCGAGGCCTGGCGGCCAGAAGCATAGGACTGCACCACAGGTCCCGCGACGTCGCCCCCGTCCACCGAAAAGCCTGCCGCGCCGCCCGGACGGCGCAAGGCATGTGCGGCCAGCACGATCTGCGCCGCCTCCTGCGTGGAAAAAGCGCGGTTGCGGCGGACGATGGCGTTGGCCAGACGCGTCTGGTCCACCCGGTCGCTTCCTGCCTGCGCGGCAAGGTGCAGCACCGCCGCCGCGTCCCGCACATCTGTGCCGAAATCGGCGCGCCATCGCGGTGCATCCGGTGTTGTGCGCAAAGCGAGGTCCTCGGCCAGCCCGAACAGACGGTCGGCGCGCGTCTGTTCCCCGAATTGCGCGAGTGCTGCGCCCAGCTGTGCCCGCGCCATCGGCGTCGCAAAAGCGGTCGCCTTGGCATCCGCAAAATACCGCAGGTCGCCGATCCGCGCCGCACCTTCGCGCGCCAGGACAAGGAGGGCGTAGGCCAAGTCCTCTCCGCCACTGTCGAACTCCGGGGCGTAGTTCACCCGGTTGCGCAAATTGTCGAGCGCCAGGGTCATCGCAGTCTCGGGCACTGCATACCCGAGGCTGCGGGCCTGGCTGAGGAAGTCGGTGACGTAGGCATCAAGCCAGAATTCGCCGGACTGCGCGCGCCAGAGGCCGAATGCGCCGTTGTTCGCCTGCCGCGTCAAGACGCGGGAGATGGCCTGGTCGATGCGGGTGTCGATGTCATTCAGACCTGCGCCCGCGTCCAAGTCGGAGACGTAGAGCAGCGGCAGGGCCGCCGATATCACCTGCTCGGTGCAGCCGTAGGGATAACGGTCAAGCTGGCGCAGCAGCCCCGGCATGTCAAAGCGCGCCAAGGACCCTGCCGCAACAGTGGCCTGTGCACCGCCCGCGCGGACATCCGCAAAGAGGTTGTCATCCAGCGTCAGGGACTGGCCCGCCGCCAGCGTCAGCCGTTGCGTGGTCGCGATGGTGGGATCGTTGGCGCGCACGCCTAGCATCAGGGATTTGCGGATCGTCTTGCCGTCCGGTGTGGTCAGAGCCACCGTTATGCTATGATCACCCACCGCTTCGGCGCCCAGAGGGACGGACACGCGCACCGCACCCCCGTCGGGCAGATCGATGCTTTGCGGCGGAACGCTCAGCGCCAGATCGGGCGCCGTTATGCCGAGTGCCATCTGACCCGGAGGACCGTCCGCATGCACGAATTCCAATTGCAGGCGGCTCTGATCGCCCGGTGCCATGAAACGCGGCAGCGCCGCAGAGATCACGACCGGATCGCGGGCCACAATCTCCGTCGTTGCTTGTCCGACCCCGTCGGCGGACCATGCAACGGCCATCAGACGTATCGTGCCGTTGAAATCGGGACGCGGGACGCTGATGGTGGCCTGCCCATTCGCATCAAGGGCAATGGGTCCCGCAAAGGCGGCCATGACCGCTTCGGTCGGTGGCGGGCCCTGCCGTTGCATCGCGGCACCTGCATCGCCACCGGTCCGGATCTGCCCCATCGCGCCGCTGCTGGAATCGATCAACCGACCGTAGAGATCGCGCAGCGCCACGCCAAGACGGCGCTGACCGAAGTAATGCGCTTGCGGGTCCGGTGCCGCGAACCCTGTCAGGTTGAGGATGCCGACATCCACCGCGGCGAGAGTGACATAGCCTTGCGCACCCTCGAGACCGTCGACCGCAACGCGCACATCTGTTGCACCGGCTTGACCGCTTGTGGTGCCCGCCGTGTCCAGGCTCACGGTCAGAGCCCGGGCACCGGGTTCGATTTTGGCATGTGCCAGGCCCAAGGCGCGGGAGGGGCCAAACGCATCCGGTGTGGCGCCCCGCAGAACCGATGCCGCGACATAAGCCCCGGTGCCCCACGCCTCTGTCACGTCAAGATCGACACTGTTTGCACCGGCGCGGACGGGAACGGCGCGGCGTTCGATCACGTCGGATGCAAGAACGGATACCAGGGCTGTGCCATCAAACGGCGCATCGATGCGCAGGGTCGCAACGTCGCCAGGCGCATATGCTTCGGCGTTCAGGGCGACAGGCGTCCGATCCGGCGTATCACGGCCATCCGCCGCGCCGTACCAGCCTGCAGCAAATGCGACGGAGCTTGCGGTATAGGTGCCGTCAGAGCGCTCGACCACAATCTCGTAATCGCCCCAGTCCGTCGGAACGGTGACAGCGGTGGGCGTGTCGGACAGGGCCACCTCGCCTTGCGCAACCCGAGTGCGCGTGGTCGTCGGTTCCCAATTCCAGTTTCCATACAGCTGATACCATTGAAAGCGGGTTTCGACCCTGTTGACCGTCCATGTGGCGCTCAGCGGCTCCGCAGCCCCGAGCGCGATCAGATCGAACCGAGCCTCCGCCCCTTCGGGCAGGACATCGTCAAATGCAGGGCGAATGCCTACCACCGGCCTTGCGGGTGCAACAGGACGTGTCAACGTCCGTTCCACAGGACGCCCCGCACCATCGGAGACCCGAACCGTCAGGGCCGCTTGCAGCAGAACCCCCTCGGCCTGAATCTCAGGCCAGGCAAGCGGCACGGTTGCGATCCCGGCCGCATCGGTGCGCGTCCCGGTCAGACCTGCTTGTCGCGGCGAAAAGGCGGCGTCATGACGGCCAAAGCGATAGCCGGGCCAGTCTGCAAGCGTGTCACGACGCATGAGGCGCAGATCGCCTTCAACAGCCAGATCCGCCCCGGGCGCACCAAACAGATAGCGCGCCTCAGCCGTGACACTTGTGGCTGCGCCCAGCACCAAGGGTGCATCGGCAAGATCGAGGCGCACATCGATGCGTTCGGGTACGAAGTCTTCGACCAGCACGGTTTGGCGCGCCAGGGCAGGTGCGTCGAGGTCGCTCTTGACGTCGATCCGCCACGTGCCGCGCGGGACAGCCTGCCCCAGCGGCATCGAAAATACGTGGCCGCCTGACGTCTCGGCGTTGCTAAGGTGACGGCTGTATTCAACGCCGTCGGGCCGGTAAAGGATAGCCGTGACCGGCAGCCCCTCGACCGCGACCGTCTGCGCATCGCGGGCCAGGGCCGTGGCGTGTATGGTGGCACCCGGGCGATAGGCACCGCGGTCGGTTGTCAGGAACAGATCAATTGGCGGGGCCGGTGGGCGGCCCTCAACGCCCCGGTCCGACAGATCAAAGGCCGGATCCGTGAGCGGCAGAAACACAAAGTCGTCGCCCGACCGCACCTGCAACACAGCGGGCGCGGCGGCACCGCGCGCACGCGTCACACCGGCGGGGAACGTCACAAAGCCTTCGGCATCGCTTTGCGCCTCGGCAAGAACGGCGTTGGCGCGAGAGATAAGTGTGACGGTGGCCCCCTCGACCGCACCCGCATCACGCAGCCCGCGAACGGCGGCCGTCATCCCGTCCGTCCCCAGCCAGGTCGTCACACCCAGATCCGACAGCACAAACCACTGCGTGGCGGACGCCGCCCCAAATGGATCGCTGTCGGGCACCCGCGCCGACAACACGTAAACGCCCGCCGGTTGGTCGCCCAATGCCTCTGCCATCGGCAGCCGGGTTCGCGTCTCTACATTTAGATCTCCGGCAACGGTGCCGGTGCCGCGCCACACCTCTTCGCCGATGGAGGTGTCGAACGCCTGCTGCTGCCATTGCGACAATGGACGGCCAAAAAGGTCGTCGCGCAGGGCTGCCACGATGTTGCGGTCACTGACACGGGACAAGACGAGGTCGACAGTGTCCAGGTTCACCGTGTCGACGGGCAACGCAACATCGCCGCTGCGCGCCAAGACATAGGCCCGACCGGGAAACCGCACCGATGGCGCGCGGTCCCGCACATAGATCGACAGTGAGACGTCCTGCGCCAGCGTTTCACCGGATTGCGCGGGCAGACCTGCACGGAACGTGATCTTGTACCGTGCACCATGGCGCGCGCCGTCAAGGCACAGTTGCACGCCATCTGCCTGTGCCACCAGATCGGCGGTGTCAGCGCGCACATACGGGTCATAGTCAAACCCGGCCTTGATCAACGGCTCGGAGAATGTCGCGCAGACGCGCGGGTTGGCGCCATTGTTGTCGACGCTTTGGTCGGTGATCCGAAAGCCGTATTTGCCAATCGCAGCGGCAAGCAGGGTCGCGGTGCTGTCCCGCGGCTGCAGCGACTGTGCGAGGCGCAAGGACGCAATCATGTCGCGACCACGCCCGTTGGCTTCGTACGCCCGTGCGAGTTCGACCAGCGCAGTCACCTGGCCGCCTGCTGTCGAGGCCCGGAGATAGCCGTTGAGTGCTGCGGGCACAGCCTCGGCCAGCGCGCGGCGCCGTTGGTTTGCCGGCACCGCGTCGCCCAGCTGGCGGGCATATTGTGCATAGCGGACCCACAGATCGGCCGCATCGGTCACGGCGATGGCCGCGCCGACCCAACGCAACGCACCGGCCCGGTCGCCACGCTGCCAGGCCGCGTCCGCCGCCCGGATCACGTCATCTGCACCCAGTGGCGCTGCTGGATAACGCGGCCCAACGGCAAGCGCGAGCTCTGTCGCCGCTGTTATGTCTGCCATACGTGGCGACAGTGCCGCGACGCGGTCTGACGCGGATTGCACCACGAGGGCCGACGTCTCGACCCGCAGTGCCGACACGGCGCCCACGTAAGCCTCGCGCGCATTTATGGCGGATTTGGGAAAGCATGCGTTGGACCGGGTGTTGAACGTGAACGCGACACAGAGGTCGTCGGCACTGCACGCACGGGCGCAAGCCTCTTGCGTTGTGTCGAACAGGTTTGACCGATCCGCGCCAAAAAAGTCGACGTCGCGCGTATAGATGTACCGGTGGCTGGGCACGACATCCTGCGCCGCTGCTGTGGTCGCGATGGTGAACGCGATGGCGATGATCGCAAGCAGGCGCATGTCCCGTCTCCCGATTGAGGTGTGGGCGTTGCCCGAAGCCTGCCACGGTACAATCCGCAGGCGCAACGGATTCGGAGCGTCGGCATTAAGCGGTTGTTCACCGGGATTGTGACATATCTCGACAAAAGTGAATTGGCGGAGCGGGTCATGAGCCTGGCAAACAAGCTGGCCGAGGAACGGCGCGGGCGGCTCGCGGCAGAGCGGCTCTTGGAGCTCAAACAGGCAGAGCTTTCGGCGGCCAACCGCAAGCTGGGCCGCCATGCCGCCGCACTCCAGGGTGAGATTGTTGAAACCCGTGCCGAAGTGGCCAATGTCCGGACCGAAAACGAACGCGTGCGGACCGAGTTGGGGCAGGCCAATCACAAGGTTGAGGTGGCTGAACGCCGCTTGTGGCATTCGGTGCAGACCATCACCGACGGCTTTGCCATCTTTAACTCAGACAGCGAAATGGTCGCCGCGAATGCCAGCTACCTCGCCATCTTCGACAAGATCGAGGTCATCCAACCCGGCGTCAATTACATCACCCTCCTCCAGGTGATGACGGATGAAGGGATCGTAAACACAGGCAATCTGGCACCGGATGACTGGCGGCAGATGATGGTGCAACGCTGGATGCAGCCAGAACCAGAACCGACGGTCATCCGGCTTTGGAACGATCAATATGTGCGGCTCGTCGACCGGCGCGGGCAGGGCGGTGACATCGTCTCACTCGGGCTCAACATCACGGAATCCGTTGAGTATGAAAAACAACTCAAGGCCGCTCGCGCCCAGGCCGAAGCGGCAAGCCGCGCCAAGTCCGCGTTCCTCGCCAATATGAGCCACGAGATCCGGACACCGATGAACGGCGTGGTCGGTATGGCGGAATTGTTGGCGGACACCGGCCTGAACGAAGAACAGCAACTCTACGTCGACACGATCCGGAACTCGGGCGAAGCGCTCTTGGTGATCATCAACGACGTCCTCGATTACTCCAAGATCGAGGCGCAAAAGCTTCAACTGCACCCCGAACCGTTCGACCTGGAGCGCAGCATTCATGAGGTGATCATGCTGCTGCAGCCTTCGGCACGGGACAAGGGCCTGACGCTGCTGTTGGACTACGACCTGTTCCTGCCGACGACGTTTGTGGGCGATCCCGGACGGTTGCGGCAGGTGCTGACGAACCTCATGGGCAACGCGGTGAAGTTCACCCAAGAGGGGCACGTTCTTGTCCGCGTGCTGGGCGTCCCAAGCCCCGATACCGGCGAAGCGATGGTCACGATCACCATCGAAGATACCGGTATCGGCATCCCCGAAGACAAGATCGAGCACATATTCGGCGAGTTCAATCAGGTTGAAAACGACCGCAACCGCCAGTTTGACGGTACAGGCCTTGGCCTTGCCATCTCTCAGCGGCTGGTTGACCTGATGGGCGGTGAGGTGTGGGTGACAAGCGAGGATGGCGTGGGGTCGTGCTTTGGCTTCCGCATCCCGCTGAAAATGAGCGACGAGCCGTTGCCGGCGCACCCGCCTGTCCCTGATGGGTTGCGCCGTATTCTGGTTGTGGACGATCTGTCCGCCAACCGTCTGATCCTTGAACGTCAACTCGAGCAATTGGGCCTTGGCGTCATATGCTGCGCCTCAGGTGCCGAAGCCTTGCAACATCTCGACGCGGTTGACCTGGTGCTGACCGATCACAACATGCCCGAGATGGACGGGCTGGAACTGGCCGAGGCCATCCATGCGCGCGGCTGCACGGTGCCCGTGCTGCTGCTGACCTCCAACCCGACTTTTGCCGCCAATGACCCAGGCGCGCAGCATCTTTTTGGGATCGCACAAAAACCCCTGCCGCGCGCCGAGCTGTTTGCCCGGTTGCAAAGCGTCGGGCCCATTTTGACGGCGGAGCCGGACGCACTCACCGCAGAGCCCGCAGTCGAACCGAGCCCGGTAGATGCATCGCGCCTGATGCGTGTCCTTGCCGCCGAAGACAACAAGACCAATCAGCTGGTCTTTTCCAAGATGATTAAGGCGGCCGAGATTGACCTTAAATTCGCGTCCAATGGCATCGAGGCGGTGGAGCTGTTCCAGAGCTTCGTGCCGGACATCATCTTTATGGACATCTCGATGCCAAAGATGGACGGCAAGCAAGCCACCGCAGAGATACGCGCGATCGAAGCTGAACAAAGCGGTCACGTCCCGATCGTGGCAATGACCGCACACGCGATGGATGGTGACAGCCAGGGGATCCTTGCGGCTGGCATCGATCACTACCTGACCAAACCACTGCGCAAGGCAGAGATCCACGCGCAGTTGTCAGCGGCTTGCCCACCGGACGTGACACCGCCGTTTGCGGCAGACGGTCAAGCCGCCGGGTAGGGACGGACAAACACCAGCCGGGCCGCGTCAGACAGAGCGGGCTGGTAGGCGTAACCGTCCGCGGTAAATGATTTGATGCCGTCGACGTCCGCGACACGATTGTCCAGCACGTGCCGTGCCATCGCCCCACGCGCCCGTTTGGCAAAGAAGCTAACGATCTTTGGCCCCTGCCCCTTATCCTCCATGAACACCGGAGTGATCACCCGGGGCTTGAGCGCCCGTTCCGGAACGGCACCGAAGTATTCCTGGCTGGCACAATTCACCAACGTGTCCGTCCCGACCGCATCGGCTTGGGCATTCAGTGCTTTGGCCAGATCCGTGCGCCAATAATCGTACAGCGATTGTCCGCGCCGCGTCTTCAAACGGCTCCCCATCTCGAGGCGGTAGGGCTGGATCGCATCCAGCGGGCGCAAAAGGCCATAGAGGCCGGACAGAATGCGCAAGCGATCCTGCGCGTAATCCACTGTGCACGCGTCCATCGTATCGGCGTCGAGGCCCTGATAGGTGTCCCCGGCAAAGGCATAAAGTGCGGGCCGCGTGACATCGGCCCCCGGCGCATCGGCAAAGGCCTGAAACCGGTCGCGGTTGAGGCGTGCGAGGTCATCGCTCAGATCCATCAGCGCCTTGAGTTTGCCAAGCGTCAGGTTGCGCGCCGTTTTGACCAGGCGCACGGCGTCATCCTGCATCGCTGGTTCCGTCATGGCGACGTCCCTGTCGCTCCAATCCAGTCGTTTTGCCGGTGAAATGACGACCAACATCGGCCTGCCCCCCTTATCTGCGTTTCGGCTGACTTAGCTCGCTGCCCGCAACACGTCCAGAAACGCACCGCCAAACCGTTCGGCCTTGCGATCGCCCAGCAGGCGTTCGAGCGCGGCTTCGTCCGCCTGGTGCAATTGTGCCACTTTGGCCAGTTGCGAAGCGGAGCAGCTGAGCGGCTTTTCCGTGCCATCCGCACCGCGCGCCAAGTCGGCCTGTACCGCAAGGAGTTGGTCAAAAACCGTGCCGGCGCTGTGCCCCGCCAGCTTGGCGCGGGTGGGGTGCATCTCTTCGACAGCGCCGGTGATCACCTCGAGGAACTTGGCACCAAAGCTCTGCAGTTTTTTCGCCCCGATGCCGCTGATCCCCGCCATCTGGTCGAGGGTCATGGGCCGCCTTTCCGCCATTTCGATCAGCGTGCGGTCGGGAAAGATGACATAGGCCGGCACTTTGGCCGCCTCCGCCAGTGCCCGTCGCTTGGCCTTGAGCGCCGACAGCAGCGGCGCGTCCTCTTCCGACACCAGCGTTTTGATCGCGGGTCGGCGGGTGGCCGCTTTGATCGTGTCGCGGCGCAGCGTGATCTGCGCCTCGCCCTTGAGGATGGGGCGGGCCCGTTCGGTCATGCGCAGCGCACCGTGGCGTTCGGGATCAGGACGCAACAGGTCGTGACCCATCATTTGCCGGAAAATCGCCTGCCATTCCGGCTTGGAGTAATCCTTGCCAACGCCAAATGTCGGCAGGTCATTGTGCCCGCGCTGGCGCACCTTGTCCGTCTCTTGCCCCAACAGGATGTCGATCAGGTGGCCGGAGCCGAACCACTCCGCCGTGCGCAGCGCCGCCGACAGCGCCTTGCGCACGGCAATCGTGCCATCAAAGAGCGACGGAGGTTGATCGCAAAGATCGCATTTACCGCAATTCACATCGTTTTCGCCAAAATAGCCCAGCAGCGTCTTGCGCCGACATTCGAGCGCCTCAGCGAGGCCAAGCAACGCGTTGAGCCGCGCGTGATCCGCCATCCGCCGTTCGGGCGGCGCGAGCCCCTCATCGATCTGGGAGCGGCGCAGCTTGATGTCTTCGGGGCCGTAGAGCGTCAGCGTCTCGGCCGGTGCCCCGTCGCGCCCGGCGCGGCCGATCTCCTGATAGTAGGCCTCGATGGACTTGGGCAGATCGGCATGCGCCACCCAACGGATGTCGGGCTTGTCCACGCCCATGCCAAAGGCGACAGTGGCCGCGACGATCAACCCATCCTCTTGCTGGAAGCGGCGTTCGGCAATGCGGCGGTCCTCTGGATCCATGCCGCCGTGATAGTGGATGGCGGCATGGCCCGCCTCTCGCAGGGCTTGCGCCAGCGTTTCGGTCTTGGCCCGGGTGCCGCAATAGACGATGCCCGACTGCCCCTTGCGCGCGGCGGCAAAGTTCAGGATCTGCGCCCGGGGACCGTTTTTGGCGGCAAAGGCGAGGTGGATGTTGGGACGGTCAAAGCCACGCAGAAAGGTGCGCGGTGTCTGGCCGTCAAACAGCTTTTCGATGATCTCGGCCTGGGTTTCGGCATCTGCTGTCGCTGTGAATGCGGCCAAAGGCACGTCGAGGGCTGCGCGCAACGCCCCGATCCGCAGGTAATCGGGGCGGAAATCGTGACCCCACTGGCTGACGCAATGCGCCTCGTCCACGGCGATCAGGCTGACGCCGATCCGGCGCAGCATGCCAATGGACGATCCCGCCGCAAGCCGTTCCGGCGCGATATAGAGCAATTTGAGCCGCCGCGCCTCCAGCGCTTCCCACACGGCATCCGTCTCTTCGGGTGTGTTGCCCGAGGTCAGGGCACCGGCCGCAACGCCTGCCGCCTGCAACGCCCGCACCTGGTCGCGCATCAGGGCGATCAGGGGCGAGATGACCACCGTCACCCCGTCCCGCATCAGCGCAGGTATCTGGAAGCACAAGGATTTCCCGCCGCCCGTGGGCATGATCGCAAGCGCGTTTTCACCCGCGGCGACGGCGTCCACAATTTCTTCCTGCCCGGGGCGGAAGCTCTCGAATCCAAACACGTCGTGCAACAGCGTGGCAGCGCTGGCCATAGCGGAAACCCTGTAAAATTTTATTGTCTGCTCGTTGGAATACAGACTCACATTTTAAGGGCTCGTAAACAAGTCCTAGAACACGCCGCCTCAGCGCAATCCGAAGACCGCAGGTAGGATGATCGACCGGATCGCAATGAGGATCACAAAGGCCACCAGCGGCGCCAGATCCAGCGGATGCGTGTCCGGCATGAAACGGCGGATCGGGCGGTAGATCGGTTCAAGCAACTTGTTCAGGCCGGTCCACAATTGCGATACCAAAGGCTGGTGCGTGTTGAGCACCTGAAAGCTGATCAGCCAGCTCATGATGATGTGGATGATCATGATCCAGTAGACCACGCCCAGCACCAGTTGCAGCAGTTGATAAATGACCATCGACCGTTCCTTGTCTTTGTGGTGCCAGTGGTATGCCGCACCGCGATGTGGCGCAAGGTCACATTGGCGCGGCCCTTGATGTTACGCCGCACTGCCGCATTTTAACGTCAAAGGAGTTAACCCGATGTTCCCGTTCATACGCCTTGCCAAGGATATGCTGATTGCGCGACGACAGGCGCCGATTGGCCTCACGGACATGCATGTGACGCATCACCGGGTCTGGCCCTGGGATCTGGATGCCTTTGCTGAGTTGAACAATGGCCGCGCGCTGACACTCTATGATCTAGGGCGAATGGGCATGGGCGCGCGGGTCGGCCTGATCGATACGCTGCGACGCGAGCGCTGGGGGCTGACCATGGCAGGCTCCTCTGTCCGTTACCGCCGCCGCCTGCGCGGCTTCGAACGGTTCGAGATGCGCACCCGCGCCATCTGTTGGGACGACAAGTTCACCTATATCGAACAGTCCATGTGGAAGGCGGATGGCGAGTGCGCGAGCCATGTGCTTTACCGCTCGGCCGTCACTGACAAAAACGGGATCGTGGCGCCACACCGCGTGCTCACCGCCATGGGCGAAGACCCGACATCACCGCCCGCACCGGACTGGGTTGCCGCGTGGATCAGTGCCGAAGCGATGCGCCCCTGGCCACCGATGCAGGACACACCTGTCCGCGCCGTTGCGGACGCTGCGTAACGCAATGCTTGCCATGTAGGCTGTCGCCTGCTTTGCTCGCCCCAACAAGAATACAGGGTGGGGCAAGTGGCAGACGTTTCTTTGAAAAAGCGCATATGGGGCTGGATGGCTTTCGACTGCGCCACCCAGCCGTTTTATACGCTCGGGCTGACCTTCATCTTCGGGCCGTTCTTTGCGCAGGTATCGCTCGAGTATTTCTCGACCGTTTACGCGGATGAGGAAACGGCCAAGTCGATCTCGCAAGCGACATGGTTTTGGGGTCAGACGATTGCCGGGCTGCTCATCGCCTTTACCGCGCCGCTGATCGGGGCTTATGCCGACAGCACAGGCCGGCGCATGCCGTGGATCTGGTTTTTCGCGCTGTTGTATCTGCCTTTCACATGGGCCTTGTGGTTCACCGACCCGAGCGGTGGGAACATCTATCTGATCCTTTTGTGCTTCAACATTGCCTTCATCGCGGCGGAGTTCATGCTGATTTTCGTCAACGCGATCCTGCCGTCTCTGGGCGATAAGGAAGAGGTGGGCAAGATCTCGGGCACCGGGGCGGCCATCGGCTATTGGGGCGGTGTGACCGCACTTTTCATCATGTTGCTGGTGTTCGTGAACAAGGGTGATGGAACCACGATCCTGGGCAACGCGCCAGCACTGGGGCTGGATCCCGAGACATCGGAGGATTTCCGCGCCGTCGGGCCTTTCATCACGGTGTGGTTCATCCTGTTCATGATCCCCTTCTTTCTCTGGGTGCGCGAGCCGCGCAGCGCCAACCGAAAAGGGGGCGTGTCCGATGCAATCGCCGACCTCAAACAATCGCTGATCGGGGCGTGGGGGCGCAAGTCACTGCTCAACTTCCTGATCGGTTCGATGCTGTATCGCGATGCGCTCAACGCACTGTATGTCGCGGGTGGCGTCTATGCACGGCTGGTGCTGGAATGGTCGATCATGCAGATTCTCGTCTTTGGCATTGTGGGTGCTGTGACGGCCGCGGTTGCCACCCAGATCGGGGGCATCTTTGACAAGCGCATGGGGCCAAAGCCGGTGATCAAGGTCAGCTGCTATATCCTGATCGGCGTGTGCATTGTCATCGTCGGCATGTCGCGCGAGAGCTTCTTTGGCCTTGTCGCCTTTCCCGTAGGGTCGTCCATCCCCGACATCACGTTCTACATCTGTGGGGCTGCCATCGGCGGCGCGGGCGGTGCGGTTTATGCGGCGTCGCGTTCGATGATGGTGCGTCACACTCATCCTGAGCGGCCCACCGAGGCCTTCGGCCTATTCGCCCTGTCGGGCAAGGCGACGGCGTTCATGGCGCCGCTGCTAATCGCGATCTTTTCGACCGTGACCGGGAACACCCAATTGGGGTATGTTCCGGTTATCCTACTGTTCCTCGCAGGGCTGTACCTGCTGCGCTACGTGAACCCCGAAGGAGACCACGCCAAATGGTCAAAATCCGACGTGCCCTCACCCTGATCTCGACGCTTCTGCTCTTTGCCTGCACCGGCGGCGCGGACACCAATATCGACGGCACACCATTGCCCGACGTAGATCCCGCCACCTTGCAAGCCTTTGCCAAGGGGCAGTTCGGTGGCAAACGCGCGGCGTCGCGCCAGGACCCCGGCGCCTTTGGCAGCTATGCTCGCGGATGTGTTGCCGGGGCCGAACAGCTGGCCGAAACGGGCCCCACATGGCAGGCCATGCGGCTGTCGCGCAACCGCAACTGGGGCCACCCTGAACTGGTCGATTTCGTCCAAGACCTCAGCCGATCCGCCGCAGCGCAGCCCGGTTGGGCGGGCTTGTACGTGGGTGACATGAGCCAACCGCGGGGCGGGCCCATGTTGACCGGCCATCGCAGCCACCAGATCGGCCTCGATGTAGATGTTTGGATGCTACCTGCGCGCAACCTGACCCTGAGTGCCGCCGACCGCGAAAACATCAGCTCGATCTCTACCCGACGCAGCAGCGGTGCTTATGTGAATTCGAACTGGACGCGCCAGCATCATGAGATCATCAAGGCCGCAGCCAGCGATAAACGCAGCGCGCGCATCTTTGTCTTTCCGGGGGCCAAGGTGCAGATGTGCAAGGACGAAAAAGGGGATCGGGCATGGCTGCGCAAAGTGCGGCCCTGGTGGGGGCACCATTATCATTTCCACGTGCGGCTGAGCTGTCCGCCCGGAACGCGCGGCTGCGTGAACCAGGATGCGCCGCCCGCGGGCGATGGCTGCGCCGACGCGCAGCAATGGGTGAACAACATCCTGAACCCGCCGCCACCCAACCCCAACGCGCCGAAACCGAAACCGCGGCGCGAGTTGCGCGTTTCGGACTTGCCGCAGCAATGCGCATCAGTGCTGGCCTCGCAATAGCCTGGTGGGCGGGTGGCAGTGCCGCCGGTGACACGCTGACCTTTGTGCGGTCGTGGACGTTGACCGCGCCTGCGGCATCCTTTGGCGGCCTCTCGGCAATCGAGACGACCGATGGCACCGCGTTTGTCGTGCTATCGGACCGGGGACAGGCGTTCGACTTGACGCTCGACCGCACACAAGGGTCCACCACTGTCAGATTTCGGGAACAGCCCGCACCGGAACGCGACAGCGAAGGGCTGGCACTGTCCGAAACCAATCTGTTTTTCAGTTACGAAGGGCCTGCGCGCGTGTTCGATGCATCGGGCACGATGCTGCCTGTCTTGCCCGCTTTCAACCATATGAACGACAACGCCGCGTTCGAGGCGCTGGCCGCCAGATCCGATGGCACGGTTTATGCCATTCCGGAGCGGTCGGGCGGGACAGCCTTTCCATTTCCCGTCTTCAGATTTCAGCAAGGCGCATGGGACGTCCCCCGCACAATGCCGCGGATCGCGCCATTCCTTCCCACGGGTGCGGATATTGGCCCTGACGGCATGCTGTACGTGTTGGAACGCGCGGTCACACCGCTGGGCTTTCGCACGCGCATTCGACGCTTTGACCCTGACACACCGGACGGACCGGTAGAGACGTTGCTGAAAACTCCGCCCGGCCTGCACGACAACCTCGAGGGGCTCACCCTTTGGTCAGATGCCGACGGGAACGTGTGCCTGACCATGGTGTCGGACGACAATTTCTTGCGCGTGCAGCGCACAGAGATCATCGAGTATTCCTTGGCGTCCCCTCTTGCAGCGGGCCAGGGTTGCGACTAAGCACCGCGCGTCGGCGTCCGCGTCGGCCAAGTCCCCGCAACCTTGTCAAAAACGGGTCACAACATGACACGCGCACATCTTCCCGGCATTATCGCCATGGCCCTCATCGTGGTGGCTTCCAACGTCCTGGTTCAGTTCCTATTCGGCAACTGGCTCACTTGGGGGGCATTTACCTATCCGCTCGCCTTTCTGGTCACCGACATCATGAACCGCGTCTATGGCGCGGGTCCCGCCCGCACAGTGGTTTTCGTCGGCTTTATCGTCGGGCTATTCTGTTCGCTCGTCGGCACGCAGATCATGCTGGAGGGCGATGGATTTACCTATCCGGCCGTCACCTTTCGCATTGCCATCGGCTCAGGCCTCGCCTTCCTGACGGCACAGCTTCTGGACGTCGGCATCTTTTCTGCACTGCGCGGTGGGGCGTGGTGGAAGGCGCCGCTGGTCTCGACCATCATCGGCAGCTCGGTCGACACGGCACTTTTCTTTACTATTGCGTTTTCGGGCGCGCTGACATTCCTCGAGCCCGCAAACGATGTGAGCTGGGCGAACGAGGCGCTGCCGCTGCTGGGCATGGGTCCGGTCGTGCCGCTTTGGGTGTCGCTCGCGGTCGCTGATTGGGGAGTGAAACTGTCGCTTGCGCTTATTGCTTTGGCACCGTTCCGCTGGGTGACGGGACGCGCGGGCCAGGCCGCTTAATTTCGTTGACTTTTGGTGTGGCTGTGCCACCTTCGGCGTGAGTTCAACAAAGCGGAAGGAGGTGATCCAGTGTCGAGAAAGGTATTGGAGAGAGGTGTCGGAACAATGCAGGCGGACGTCCGGTAGGGCAGCCCCTGGCGGTTCTTGCCGCCCTGCGTTGGTCGGTTGACCTAACCGTCACCACCTCCGAATGACTTTCGAAAGGGCCACTGGCAACGGTGGCCCTTTTTCTGTGATGGGTCAGGCCGCAACTGCCTCCGCACCCAATGCACGCCACGCAACGGCTTCGTCATCGAACGCCTCCGCATCGACCGGGATCACGGCACTCATCGTGTCGATCAGATCCTTGGCCGCGTCGGGTGCCCCGACCACGACGTAACGCCCGACATTGGTCACGGACTTGAAGCGGCTCTTGAGCGATGCCCAATTCCAGGTAGCGCCTGTCTCGGCGCCATCATAGCGGTCGAAAATCAGCAGCATGTCGACCTTTTCGTCGTGACGGTCAAAGGCATCGTTCATGTGTTCGGCCATGGCCTCCATGTCCTCACCGCTCACTTTCTTGGTGATCCGAAACGCGTAGAGATCGGGGCGGCTGGTCTGGACTTGGGTGATACTGGGTGTCGTCAGCATGTCGTTTCCTGTCTCATGATGTGAACTTACATGCGAAACGCGCTGGCGGTTTGAGATGTTCCGCCCATATCATGGAGCATGCTGGAAATTGACAATACGATTACGCTGCAAGACTGGGAGCTGAGCGAAAGCTTTGTCAGGTCGTCAGGCCCCGGCGGGCAGAACGTCAACAAGGTCGCGACGGCGGTCGAGCTGCGGTTCGAGGCGGCGCGGTCGCCCGCGCTGACACCCGCCGTCAAGGCGCGGCTCAAGCGGTTGGCGGGACGGCGCTGGACCACCGAAGGCGCCGTTGTCCTGCAATGTGATGAGACCCGCAGCCAGGCGCGGAACCGGGATATCGCGCGCGAGCGCCTCGTGGAATTGATCCGCAAAGCGTTGGTGGCCCCGAAACGGCGGGTCGCCACGCGACCCACGTTGGGATCCAAGAAAAGGCGGCTCAAGGCCAAGAAAGAGCGGGGCGTGGTCAAGGCGCTCCGCGGGCGTGTCCAGTCGGATGACTAGTTGAACGACAACAGGTCGAGAGAGGACCTGGCCGAGAACGCGCCCGCCTCGACCCCCTCGGGCTGGAGGAGATTGAGAAGCCCGATTTGGTTGCGACTGACGTCTTGGTCTCCCCCGCCACAGGCTGCGACGAGAGAGGCGCCGACAAGGGAACTGATCAGGATGAGACGTTTCATTATACTGCTCGTTGGTTCGATTTGGAGGTCGTTGCACCTTCTGATTGGCGGACAATCGTGGCATTTCGGGGGCAATTGTTTGCTAATTTGAAATAATTTGTACGGCTTCGGATGGAGTAGAATATGCGGGAATCCCATACATATCTTGAAGTTTAAAATCTTAAAATCAATGGGTTAAGGGGGCGCACTTGCCGGTCGCTAGGGTTTGGCTCCCGGACAATCCGTTTTCACAGCTGCACCGTATTGGTTCCAGATCGACGACCAATCCAACAAACACGCGACACGCCCGACAAGACTGACCTACCCCATTCCTACTAACTTTTTAGTTTGACAGGATTGAAAACGCGGGCGTACCCTGTCGTCAGCCGGCGCGCGCTGGCTGTCAAAAAATTGGGAGGAGAAGAGATGCGCAAGTATCTTATCTCCGCGACGGCCGTTTGTGCCATCGTCGCGGGGACCGGGACTGCTTTTGCCGATGAGGCCGCAGCCCAAAAATGGATTGATCAAGAGTTTCAACCATCCACATTGTCCAAGGATGAGCAACTGGCCGAGATGCAGTGGTTCATCCAGGCCGCCGAACCGTTTTCGGGCATGGAGATCAACGTCCTGTCCGAAGGTATCCCGACACACGGATACGAATCCGAAGTGCTGACCCAGGCGTTCGAAGAGATCACGGGCATCAAGGTCAACCACCAGATCCTCGGCGAGGGCGAAGTGGTGCAGGCCGTGCAAACGCAGATGCAGACGCAGCGGAACCTCTATGACGGTTACGTCAACGACTCTGATCTGATCGGCACGCACTCGCGGCTGCAACTGGCCTATAACCTGACCGAACAGATGGCGGGTGACTGGGCGGCGACCACGTCACCGACGCTGGACCTCGAAGACTTCATGGGCATCCAGTTCACCACCGGCCCGGATGGCAATCTGTATCAGCTGCCCGACCAGCAATTCGCGAACCTCTACTGGTTCCGCAAGGACTGGTTCGACGACCCGGAGCTGCAGGCGCAGTTCAAGGACAAGTACGGCTATGACCTGGGCGTCCCGGTCAACTGGTCGGCCTATGAGGATATCGCCGAATTCTTCAGTGAGGACGTACAGGAAATCGACGGCACCCGCATCTATGGTCACATGGACTATGGCAAGCGCGCGCCGGACCTCGGCTGGCGCATGACAGATGCCTGGCTGTCCATGGCCGGGGCCGGTTCGGTCGGTGAGCCGAACGGCGTGCCCATCGATGAATGGGGCATCCGTATGGAGGCGGGCTCGTGCAACCCCAATGGGGCGAGCGTGACACGCGGCGGCGCGGCCAACGGCCCTGCGGCCGTCTATGCCATCCGCAAGTGGGACGAGTGGCTGCGCAACTACGCCCCACCCGGGGCGGCCTCGTTCGACTTTTATCAGTCACTGCCCGCGCTCAGCCAAGGCAACGTGGCCCAGCAGATCTTCTGGTACACGGCGTTCACCGCGGACATGGTCAAACCCCAGTCCGAGGGCAACAACACCGTGGACGAGGATGGCAACCCGCTGTGGCGGATGGCCCCCAGCCCACATGGTCCATACTGGACCGAAGGGCAAAAGGTTGGCTACCAGGATGTCGGATCGTGGACGTTCCTGAAGTCCACGCCGTCGGATCGGGCACAGGCCGCATGGCTTTATGCTCAGTTCGTGACCTCCAAGACTGTGGATGTCAAAAAGTCCCATGTGGGTCTGACCTTCATCCGCGACAGTTCCGTAAACCACGAGAGCTTTACCGAACGTGCGCCCAAACTGGGTGGTCTGGTCGAGTTCTACCGGTCGCCGGACCGCGTGCGCTGGTCGCCCACGGGCATCAACGTGCCGGACTATCCCAAGCTGGCGCAAATCTGGTGGCAGCAGATCGGTGACGTGAACTCTGGCGCCTTCACCCCGCAAGAAGCCATGAACCGTCTCGCCGAAGAGATGGACATCACCATGGCTCGGATGCAGCAGGCCGACGAGGCGGCTGGCGTCTATGGCGGCTGTGGCCCGCGTCTGAACGACGAGCGTGAGGCCGAGTGGTGGTTCGCCAACGGAGGCGCCAAGCCACCGCTGGACAACGAAAAGCCGCAGGGCGAGACCGTCAACTTCGACGACCTCGTAGCGCGCTGGAACCAGTAAAGTGATCGGTGGCCCCTGCCCCACGGGCGGGGGCCACTGTCGATTGGGGAACCGGGCCAAACCCCGGCCTACGGGAACACAAACATGTCCATCGAGTTGATCGACGCCACCAAGACCGTGCGCGGCATCACCCATATCAAGCCGACATCGCTGGTGCTGGAAACCGGGCATTTCAACGTGCTGCTGGGTCAGACCGGCGCAGGCAAGACGTCGCTGATCAAGCTGATGGCGGGGCTGGACCCGCTCGCCTCGGGGCAGATCAACATGGACGGGCAAGACGTGTCGCGCCTGTCGACACAGAAACGAAACATCAGCCTCGTCCACCAGTTTTTCGTGAATTATCCGCACATGACGGTGTTCGACAACATCGCCTCCCCCTTGCGGGTTGCAGGCATGGCTAAGTCCGAGATCGAAGGCCGGGTGCAGGAGGCGGCAGATATCCTGCAGCTGGGGCCGATGCTGTCGCGGCGGCCGCAGGAGCTGTCGGGCGGGCAACAGCAACGCTGTGCCCTGGCGCGGGCGATCGCCAAGGAGAGCCGGGCGGTGTTTCTGGATGAGCCGCTCGCGAACCTCGATTACAAGCTGCGCGAGGAATTGCGCGAACAGCTGCCGGAGCTTTTTGCCGGACGCGGAGCGGTCGTAGTTTATGCCACGTCCGAGCCGGAGGAAGCGCTACTGCTCGGCGGGCGTACGGCGCTGATGGATGACGGCGTGGTCACACAGTTTGGGCCAACCGCAGAGATATACCGACGCCCCGCCACGCTGACGGCGGCGCGTGTGTTTTCCGATCCGCCGATCAATGCGGCGGAGGTTGTGAAGACCGGGACACAGGCGTGTCTGGCAACGGGTGTGTCGTGGGAGGTGACAGGGGCGGCTGCGGGACTGGCCGATGGCCTCTATACCATGGCGATCCGCCCACATCACGTGACGCCCGTGCCCGGTGCCGATGGGTCTGTGGCGCTGAACGGTGTGGTACAGGTGACGGAGCTGTCGGGATCGGAATCGAGCGCGCATTTTCAGATGGGCGACGATGGATGGGTGTCGTTGGCCCATGGGGTGCACCCCTATGAGGTGGGCGAAGATCACGCGTTTTATATGGACCCGAGCAAAGCCTTCTACTTTGCTCCTGACGGGAGCCTGGTTGCGTAATGGCACGGATTTCATTGTCAGGCTTACGTCACTCCTATCTGCCGAACCCTTCGGGGCCGGAGGACTATGCGCTCAAATCCATCGATCTGGATTGGGAGGACGGCGGCGCCTATGCGCTGCTGGGCCCGTCGGGCTGCGGAAAGTCGACGCTGCTGAACATCATTTCGGGGCTATTGGTGCCGTCCGAGGGGCGGATCCTGTTTGACGGTCAGGATGTGACCGGGCTGCCGCCCGATCAGCGCAACATCGCGCAAGTGTTTCAGTTTCCAGTGATCTACGACACGATGACGGTGCGCGACAACCTCGCGTTCCCGTTGCGCAATCGCGGGGTCGATGAGGCGCGAATCGCGGCCCGTGTGGCCGAGATCGCGGAGATGCTGGATGTGGTCGAGATGCTGGATGTGCGCGCGGCGCATCTGAGCCCGGACAACAAGCAGAAGATCTCGATGGGGCGGGGCCTCGTCCGCGACGACGTGAACGTGGTGATGTTCGATGAGCCGCTCACGGTCATCGACCCGCATCTGAAATGGAAGCTGAGATCGAAGCTGAAGGAGCTGCACCAGCGGGTGCGCGCCACGATGATCTACGTGACGCATGACCAGACCGAGGCGCTGACCTTTGCCGATCAGGTGGTCGTCATGCAGGACGGCGAGGTGGTGCAGATCGGCACGCCGGTCGAGCTGTTCGAGCGGCCCCAGCACACGTTCGTGGGGCATTTTATCGGCTCGCCGGGCATGAACATCCTACCCGCGGCCGAGGATGCGGGCCGCATTGTGTTCGAGGGACAAACGGTAGCGCTCGAGGGCGCTGTGATCGGGTCGGGCGGGGTGACGCAGATCGGCGTGCGGCCCGAGTTCGTGACCCTCGCCGAGGCGGGCGTGCCCGCGCGGGTGCGTAAGGTGTCTGACGTTGGACGGCATGCGGTGGTCGAGACGATGGTGGGCGACACGGCGGTCAAGGCGGTTGTGGATCACGCGGACGTGGAGCAGGGCGCGGAGGTGTATCTGGCGTTCCGGCAGGATCAAACGCGGCTCTATCGGGACGGTTGGATCGCGACGCTGGCGCGCGGTGCTGAAAACACGACGCAGGCGCATGGTGCCGAAGACTCGGTGCAGGCACGTGGATCAGACAGCGCATCGGAGGCAGCGTCATGAAAACCGAAAACCAACGGGCCTGGTTCTTTGTCCTGCCAGTGCTCCTGCTGGTGGCGTTCAATGCGCTCGTGCCGATCATGACGGTGGTCAACTATTCGGTGCAGGAGACGTTCGGGAACAATGTGTTCTTCTGGCAGGGCCTCGACTGGTTCGAGCAGATCCTGCGATCCGACCGGTTTCATGCGGCGCTGGGGCGGCAGTTCCTCTTCACCTTCCTGATCCTCATCATCGAGGTGCCACTGGGCATCATCATCGCCCTGTCGATGCCGAGGAAAGGGGTATGGGTGCCTGTCTGTCTCGTGCTGATGGCGCTGCCGATGCTGATCCCGTGGAACGTGGTGGGGGCGATGTGGAACATCTTCGCCCTGCCCAAAATCGGCATGCTCGGGTACTTCATGAACGATGTCCTTGGCGTGAACTATGACATGACGCAGGACCCGCTGGCGGCCTGGATCACCATCATCGTCATGGATGTGTGGCACTGGACATCGCTGGTGGTGCTCCTGGCCTATGCCGGGCTCGTGTCGATCCCCGACGCCTACTATCAGGCGGCCAAGATCGACGGGGCCAGCCCCTGGAAAGTCTTTCGCTACATCCAACTGCCCAAGATGAAGACGGTGCTGACCATCGCGATCCTCCTGCGCTTCATGGACAGCTTCAACATCTATACCGAACCGTTCGTGCTGACCGGAGGCGGGCCGGGGAACTCGACGACGCTCCTGTCCATCGACCTTGTGAAGATCGCGCTTGGCCAGTTCGACCTCGGTCCTGCCGCGGCGATGAGCCTGATCTACTTTGCGATCACGCTGCTGGTATCGTGGTTGTTCTACACGCTGATGACGAAGGATGACGCGAAATGATGACGTCGATTTCATATCGCCTAGCCGCACGCGTCCGGCGCGAGCACCACAAAAACCCGCACCGCATCCCCGGATCGGATGTGGCCTTTGGTGGAGATGCGAGCCATGCGTAAACGGTCTCTCATCCCGATCCTCTACATCGCCTTCCTGATGCTGCCGATCTACTGGCTGGTGTCGATGAGCTTCAAAACCACGAACGAGATCCTGTCGGGGTTCAGCCTGTTTCCGCAGACTTTTACGCTGGAAAATTACATCGTGATCTTCACCGAGCCGAGCTGGTACTGGGGCTATATCAACTCGATCATCTACGTGTCGCTGAACACGGTGATTTCCGTCTGTGTGGCCCTGCCTGCCGCCTATGCGTTCTCGCGCTATCGCTTCCTTGGCGACAAGCAACTGTTCTTCTGGCTGCTCACCAACCGCATGGCCCCGGCGGCGGTGTTCGCGCTGCCGTTCTTCCAGCTTTATTCCTCTGTAGGCCTCTTCGACACCCACCTCGCCGTGGCGCTTGCGCATTGCCTGTTCAACATCCCGCTGGCGGTGTGGATCCTCGAAGGGTTTATGGGTGGCGTGCCCAAAGAGCTGGACGAGACGGCCTATGTCGACGGCTATTCCTTCCCCCGCTTTTTCGTCACGATCTTCCTGCCGACGATCAAGGCGGGCGTGGGTGTGGCGGCCTTCTTCTGCTTCATGTTCTCGTGGGTCGAGCTGCTACTGGCCAAAACGCTGACGGCGGTGGAGGCGAAACCCATCGCCGCCGAGATGACCAAGACGGCATCTTCTGCGGGCTATGAGCTGGGGTTGCTGGCCGCGGCAGGTACGCTGACCATCATCCCCGGTGCCATCGTGATCTATTTTGTCCGCAACTACATCGCCAAGGGCTTTGCCCTGGGGAGGGTGTGATGAAACGACTTTGGGTCTTGCTGATCCCGTCCCCGGCACTGGCGCAAGGCTGGGGCAATGTCGCCCAACAGCAGGAGGAGGCGGGATTTTCCTGGACCGACCCGCTGTGGCCCGCGTTCTGGATGGCGTGGACCCCTGCCACCTTTGCCGTATTCTGCGTGCTGTTTGCGGCGATTGCATTCATCGGCCTGCTCGAGGGGTTCAAGTATCGCGACGGCATCGAACGGAAGGGCATTTTGGGTCTCACAACAACGTTGGGTGACCGGTTGTTCATCTCTTTACTCGGGTCTGCCTATATCTTCCTCGCCTGGCTTGGAATTTTTGGCCAACCGCTGTGGTCGCCCCTGGGTCTGAGCCTGGCCTGGGGTACGTTCTGCTTCAGAAAAGTGTGAGATTCTGCTTTGGGAAACCAGATGCATCGTATTTACTCGGACCGCATGAGACGTCAGCGGTCGCTTGAAGCGAGACGGCCATGAAGAAAAAGAAAAGCGCCCTGCTGACCGAGGTGGAATTGGAGTTCATGAATGAACTCTGGGCCATAGGGGAGGGTACGGTGCGCGACGTTCTGGACCGGCTGCCGCAAGAGCGGGCGCTCGCCTATACCTCGGGGGCAACCATCCTGCGGATCCTCGAACAAAAAGAATTTGTGACCAGCCGCAAGGCGGGCAAGAGCCATGTGTATCAGCCGACGCTGGCCAAGGACGCGTATCAATCGCGGTCGCTCAAGGACCTGTCGATGAAGCTGTTTGACGACACACCTGCGTCGCTGGTGGCGCGGCTGGTGGATGATGATGCGCTGACAGAAGAAGCATTGGGGCAAATCCGGGCACTCGTTGATCGGAGGTTGAAAAATGAGAGCGGGTGAAGCGCTGCTGGATGCGTTTGTGAACGCCAACATTCTGATTTGCATGGCGTTTGTTTTGTGGATCGCAGTGCGGGCGCTGATGTGCCGCGTTGGGCTGCGCCATGCCTACGGCACGCAGCTGCGACTGTTGAACACGGTGTTTGTGGTGGTGGTCTGTGCGCCAGTGCTGGCCCTTGGCTATGGCATGCTCAAGGGCGCCGGCGTGGCCGGGCAAGTGAACGTGAACCTGTCGGACCTGGTTGTGTCCTACTATCTGAACGGCGGGTTCGAGATGAAGGCGTCGGAGTTTGAGGGACTGATCCTGGCGCGCGATACGTTCATCCTGAACGTGCTGACGGGGGCCGGGATCGTGGCGCAAGCGGCGATTTTCGTGTTTCTGGCGGGGTTCGTTGTTGGGCTCGTACGGCTCGCCTATTCGTTTCATTGCCTGCGCCGGATCGTGGTGCAAAGCTATCGTTGGCGCAGCATCGGACGCATGCGTCTGCATGTGTCCGACCGGACGCTGGTGCCGTTTTCGACGCGCGGTTGGCGGCGCTACTACGTGGTGATCCCTTCGCATATGCTGGCCGCACCAGACGAGCTGCGCGTGGCGCTGGCCCATGAGCTGCAGCACATCCGCCAAGGCGATCTGGAGTGGGAGATCGTGCTGGAGGCGCTCAAGCCACTGTTTTTCCTGAACCCGGCCTACCATGCGTGGAAGCGTCAGGTGGAGGCGTTGCGCGAGTTCAACTGTGACAGTCAGGTTCTGTCCAAGGGGCGGATCGATGCGCGGGCGTATTGCGATACGCTGCTATCTGTGTGCCAAAAGACGCTGCGGCGGGATCGGTCGTTTGTGATTGCGGTGCCCAAGGTGACGCTGGTGACAGCGGACCGCGGCTCATTGATCCGGGGCAAGCGGAGCTTTCTCGAGCGGCGCATTCTGTCGGTGCTGGAGATGCGCCAAATGGCGTACGAGCGGCTGGTGTTCGCCGCGCTCGTGGTGCCGCTGGTTGCGGTCGTCGCGCTGACGACATTGGCGATCCAGCGGCCCGGCGACTGGAGCCAGGACAGGCTCATGCTGTCGACGGTGGTCAATCTGGACCGGCTGAATGAGATCAACCGCCTTTCGACCTTTGGCCGCATCCGCGACTAGCGCGGCGCGCGGTAGTTCCCTTCGGCTTTGAGCGTTTCCACGTCCGACGCCTCGCGCGCCATGGCGCGCTGGATCGCCGGGCGCTGCATGCTGCGCGTGGCGTGGACGCGAAGCCGCGGGTAGTCATCGGCTGGAAAGCCCACGCCGGTAATGCGCCACCACACCCAGAACAGGTAGCCGTCGATGATGGACCATGTGTCGCCGTACCACCACGGGTCGAGGCGGTCCTCGATCATCCGCACGATCGTGTGCATCGCCTCGACCCCTTTTGGGCGGACGATGTCAAAGGACAGGTCAGCATCGTCGATGAACTTGATCGGCATGGCGATGCGGGTGACGGTCGGGTGCACCGTGGCCGAGAAGAAGGCGATATCGGCCACATGGCGGCTGACATCGAGCGGATCGCTGGCCGCAGGCAGCAGTGCGGCAGACGGAAACATCTGATGCAGCCATGTGAGGATGGCGACATTCTCGGTCAGCGGCGCACCGTCGATCAGCAGCGTCGGCACCTTGCCCTTGGGATTGATCGCCAAAAACTCTGGCGCATTCTGCTGGTTCAGCGTCACGCGCAGCAGCTCGGTCTCGAACGGCACGCCGATCTCTTCGAGGGCGATCGTGGGCACGCGGGCACAGCTGCCGGGTGAGACAAAGAGCTTGAGTTCCGGCACGCGCAGCCTCCGATCCATGAAATGACGCTGAAGATTGTCTTGCAAAAATGGGTATTCCGAAAGAGCATAGCTAAAAAATCGACATTTAGGGAGGATATTATGTCGAAAGCGCTGTTTGCCGGCTTGGCAACGGTGGCGTGTCTGGCCACGGCTGCACATGCCCAAACCATCCTGACCGCGGAAACCGCATCGCCGAACACGGCGCCCGGCATCTCGATCATCTCGTTGTCCGAAGCGGCCGCCAAGGAAGGGGTGGCAGACATCCAGGTCACCTCGGGCCAGACGCTGACCAATTCCGTCCAGAACGTGGCGGAGGGCAAGACTGACATTGCCGCGGGCCCGTTCATCCTGCCGTTCCTGATGTCGCGGGGGGTTGGCCCTTATGCCGGTCTCGGGGCCGAGGCGGGGGCGGAACTGGTCCAGAACCTCGCGGTTCTTTATACGTACCGCATCTCGGTGCAGGGGCTTTATGCCTATGACAGCGCGAATATCAGCGGCTGGGACGGGCTCGCGGGCAAGACGATCTTCAACGGTCCGCCACGCGGTGCGGCGCTGACCAACGCGCGCCTGCTGATCAAGCTGAACACCGGCATGGAAGAAGGCGCAGGATACACCGGCGTACAGGTGAACTGGGGCCAGGCCGTCAAGACGATCCAGGACGGGTCGGCAGATGCGTTTGTGCTGCCCATGGCCTTTCCTGACCCGCGGGTGTCCGCGGCGATTGCCTCGGGCAAGATGACGATCTTTTCAATCTCGAACGACGTGTTCGATGGCGAGGCGTTCCAGAATGTGGGCAAGCTGCCGGGCACCGTCCCGGTTGAGATCCCGGTGGCCGACATGGGCTATGACGACAGTGTGACCGTTGTGTCCGAGGATGACATGTTTCGCGGACCTGGCACCGTTGGCGGCGACCTCGTGAATGTGAACATGGATTTCGACGTGGCCAAGGGGCTCACGGCGGCCTTTATCGCCAATCTGGATGACATCTATTTTGCCAAGGCGCCGTTCATGCCCGGAACGTGGCATGGCGAGACGGACGTGGCCCTAACCGACATGTGCGGCAACAACCCGATCAAGTACCACCCCGGCGCCGTCGCTGCATGGGAAGAGGCGGGATACACCATCCCTGACTGCGCCAAGTAATTCCGGCACGCCCGGGCCACATCCGGTCCGGGCGTCCGACACGCGGTGGAGGCCGGGATGGCAGAGACACATGTCGACGTGAAGAACCGGCAGTGGCAGGCGGGTCGACTGCTGTATGTCCTGTCGGTCGGGATGGTCATCATTGGCCTCTTCAATTCGACGCCGGGCATCCCGGGATATGACACGTTGGTGGCGGACCTTCTGGGCCGCCCAGGCGCGCAGCTGCGCAAGTTCCCGTTCGAATGGTTCTACCCCACCTTCTTTGTGCTGATGATGCTGATCGTCGCGCTCAAGCATTCCATGTGGCGCGACTGGCGCGACCGGTCGCCTTTGCGGCGGCGTTTTGGCCTGTTTATGGACGTAGCGCTGGTCTTCACTGCGGTGGCGATTGCGCTGACCTATCTGGCGGAAATCGAGGCGGTTTGCCTTGTCGACCGCATCACCGGAGACCGTGCGCGGCTGATCGAGGAAAGCCTGCGTTCGGCGGCGGAGTTTGCGCTGAGCCTTGGGCTATCGGCCCCCACCACGGTCGAGGATCCCCAATGTGTCAACACCACCGGTGGTTGGCTGGTGCTGATTGTGGGCGTCGCGATCATCGTGTTCCTGTCGTACAACGTCAAAGTCTGGGGCCTGCCACTTGTCCTCGTGGCGATCCTGATTTCGGCCTACACGATCATCACGGTGCTCGTCTGGTACGTCTATGGCGCGGACGACGTGAACAAGTATTTCGTGACCAAGCTGGCGGGTGAGCCGCGCATGCTGGCCGATGGGCGGCCGCGGGTGCATGACGTGTTGGTCAACAACTCCTCGGGTCTGTTGGGGCGGTTCATGGATATCGTGCTCAACACGATCTTTCCCTATCTGGTGCTCGGCTCGCTCTTTGGCAGTTCTGCCGGGGGCCGGTCGCTGATCAAGCTGGCGTTCCGCTGGACGCGGCATTTGCGGGGCGGGCCGGCGCATGCGGCCATCGTGTCGTCGGCCATGTTCGGGACGATCTCGGGTGGGCCGATCGTGAACGTGCTGTCCACGGGCGTGTTGACGATCCCGATGATGCTCAAACGCGGGTTTTCCAAGGTTTTCGCCGGAGGGGTCGAGGCCGCCGCATCCTCGGGCGGGTCGATCATGCCACCGGTGATGGGGGTTGCCGCCTTTGTCCTCGCCTCGCTGACGGCAGTGCCTTATTCGAGCGTGATCATCGCGGCGATCATCCCGGCGTTGGCGTATTTCTTTTGCCTGTTCCTGTCGGCGGTGTTCCAGTCACGCAAGCAGGACATCCGCGCCATCGGCGTGCTGACCGAGGATATGCGCCTGGAGCGGCAGGATTACCTGAACCTGTGCATGGTCTTTGGCCCGATCCTGATGATCCTTGTACTGCTGTTGATGCCCAAGGATGCCGTCGGCTGTGGATTGCTCGGCGGCATGTTGGGGGCCGAACGGGTGATCACGGACGGGGTTTGCCAGGTGCAAAGCCTCAGCTGGTTCCTGACGGCGGTGCAGAACGCCGCCGGGGCCGCGGGGGCCGCCGGCTGGTGGGCGGTGATCGTTCTTGTCGGCCTGCTGTTTCTGGATCCGGAGGTGCGGGCGGCGCCCGTCAAGATCGTGAATGCGCTGTCGGATGCGGGCGTGCTGATTTCGACCCTGTATCTGATGTTTCTGGCGGTTTCGATCATCGACTTTTGCCTGTCGTTCACCGGGTTGCCGGTGTTTTTGTCGCTGGACGTGTTGGCATGGCTCAACAGCATGAATTTCGGCGATGGAGGATCGTCACTGTTCCAGTTCATGGCGCTGCTGCTCACGATGTTCCTGGCGGTACTGCTGGGCATGGGGATGCCTGCGGTGCCCGCCTATATCAACGCGGCCTTGCTGATGAGCCCGGTGCTCGCCGGGTTGGGGTTATCGCTGTTCACGGCCAACATGTTCATTTTCTACTTTGCCGTGGCGAGTGCGATCACGCCGCCCGTGGCGCTGGCCGCCTTTGCCGCCGCGACAATCACCAAGGCGGAGCCGATGGCCACGGCGTTTTCGGCGGTGAAGTCAGGGATCGTGATGTTTGTCGTACCGTTTGTATTTGCGTATTACCCGGAGCTTTTGTTGATCAACGAGGCGATCCTGGATCCGAACGCGGGGGGCGGAAACGGCTTTTTGCCCGGGTATGACGGGGCGTTCCACCTAGGCGCATTCGTGCTGCTCTTGGGACGGCTCGTTGTGGCGCTGTACCTGCTGTCGTCGGCACTGGCCGCGTTCGACCGGCAGGCGCTGCCCGGATGGGAGATTGCTGTACGGTTGGTGTTGGCGGCCCTCGTGATGATGCGGGTCGAGGCGGTGTGGATTCCGGCAACGGTGGCCGCACTGCTGCTGGTCACGGTACATGCGCGGCGGGTGGCGCGGCATGCCTGAGCGGCCAAGCTTTGTCCTTTTCATCACCGATCAGCACCGCGCGGATCATCTGGGGTGTATGGGTCATCCGGTGCTGCGCACGCCGCATATCGACGCGATCGCGGCGACGGGCACGGTGTGGGACCGCTTTTATGTGGCAAGCCCAGTGTGCATGCCGAACCGGGCGAGCCTGATGACAGCGCGCATGCCATCAAGCCACGGTGTGCGGTCGAACGGTATTCCGCTCGATGCGCGCAACGTCACGTTTGTGGAGCTGATGCGGGACGCGGGCTACAAGACCGCGCTGATCGGGAAGAGCCATCTGCAAAACTTCTCGGGCAAGCCTGCGACGTTGAAGCGCCCAGCGGTGCCGGAGGGGTATCACGCACCCGGTGGGCCGTTGGCAGAGGCGGTGCGGTACGATCATCAGGACTATCGTGTCGAGGCGCCGGATCAAGCGCGCTATGATATCCCGCTGCCCTACTACGGTTTTGATCATGTCGAGCTGGTGACGCGTCACGGGGACATGTGTCAGGGCAGCTATCGGCAATGGCTGCTGGCACGCGAACCGAACGCGCTGTCCCTGATCGGCGCGGAAAATCAGTTGCCACATGAATATACCTGCCCGCAGGCCATCCGCACGGCGCTGCCCGAAACGTTGTATTCCACCAGCTACATCGCCGAACGGGCGCGCGCCTGGCTGGACGCGCAGGCGGGTGATGATCAACCCTTTTTCCTCATGGTGTCGTTCCCAGATCCGCACCATCCTTTCAATCCGCCGGGCAAATATTGGGACATGTATGCGCCCGAGGATATGCCGACGCCTGCTGCGTTTGCCCGAAACGATTGGACCCCGCCGCCCCACGTGGCCGGCATCCTGCGCGACCGTGCCGAAGGCAGGGCCAAGCTGCGCGCCATGGGGGCCATCGGTACCGACGCGCAAGAAGCGAGAGAGGCGCAGGCACTGACCTGCGGCATGATCAGCATGATCGACGATGCCGTGGGTCACGTGCGGGCGAGCGCTGCGTCACAGGATGCCGTCACGATCTTTACCACGGATCACGGTGACCATCTGGGCGACCATCGCATGCTGTTCAAAGGGCCCGCAGCGTACGAAGAGGTCACGCGCGTCCCCTTTATCTGGTCCGACCCCGATGCGCCCAAGGCTACGCGCACAGATGCCATCGGGCAGACCCACGATATCGGCACGACCATCCTGGACCGGGCGCGGATCCAGCCCGCGATCGGGATGCAAGGCCGCTCACTGCTACACGGCGGCCGGGACGTTGCGTTTATCCAATATGATCATCAAAGCGTGTCCGCGGGACTTGGCATGCCGCCGCGCATCCACACGGTCCGCGACGCGCGCTACCGGTTGTCGATGTTCGATGGGGTCGCGTGGGGCGAGTTGTACGATCTGGAAACCGATCCGGGTGAATTCATCAACCTGTGGGATGATCCCGCCCATACCACCCAGCGCGCCGCGCTGATCGAAGCGCTGGCACGGCAAGAGATCGCAACCGTGGACCGCGCCCCCTTTCCCACTGCCCACGCCTGAGCTGATGTCCGCCATCTGCCGGTTCGCTGGGCGCATATGATGAATTCCTGAGCATCTGTGCGACACACACGACCGCGCGACATCGCTTGCGCCATTCGGCGCAGTGCGGCCGTTGCGCGGCCGCGGCCCGTGCGGCATGCCGCGATACATGACCGAGACCCTCACAATCGTTGTCGTCGAAGAAGATCGCGACCGCGCCATTGCGATTGTGGACGCGCTCAAGGATGCGTGCGCCTGCGATGTCTTTGTCATCGGGAATTCCAGCGGCCTGTCGCGCAAGATCGCTGCGCATGCGCCCGACATTGTGTTGATCGACATCGACAACCCGACGCGCGACATGATGGAAGAGCTGACGCTTGCCTCCGGCCCGCTGGAGCGTCCGGTCGCCATGTTCGTGTCCGGCGCCGCAGGTGGCCTCGCACAGACAGCCATCGAGGCGGGCGTGTCGGCCTATGTCGTGGACGGGCTGTCGCCCGACCGGATCAAGCCGGTGATGGACACGGCCATCGCCCGTTTCGCCATGGTGCGTCAGATGCGCAATGAGCTGGCCGAGACGCGGCGCGCACTGGAAGAGCGCAAGGTGATTGACCGGGCCAAGGGCCTCCTGATGAAGGCCAAGGGGATCGATGAAGATGCCGCCTATGCCCTGCTGCGCAAGACGGCGATGGATCAAGGCCGGCGCGTGGCCGAGGTGGCCGAGGCGCTGGTGACGGCATCGGGGCTCTTGGGATGAAGCATGTCACCGTCCCCGTCGCCTACATGCCGCTGGTGGATGCAGCCCCGCTGATCGTCGCGCAGGAAATGGGCTTTGCCGAGGCTGAAGGGATCGCGCTGGATCTGATCGCAGCACCATCATGGTCATCGGTGCGGGACATGCTGGCCTTTGGCCGAGTGGACGCCGCACACATGCTGTCGCCCGTGCCCGTCGCGATGGCGATGGGTCTGGGTGGCATGTCCACCGCGCTGTCGGCGGTGTCGGTCTTGTCGGTCAATGGCAACGTCATTGGCGTCGGCACCCCGCTCGAAGAGAGGTTGCGCGCGCGCGGCTACGGGTTCGACTTTGCCGATCCGGTGGCAGCGGCGGAGGCGCTGAGTGCCGTGCGCGACGGGCCCATCGTGTTCGGCGTCCCGTTTCCCTTTTCGATGCATGTGGAACTGCTGCGGTATTGGAGCCGCGCCACGGCCCTTGGCCCCGATGGGATCGTCATTCGCACGGTGCCGCCACCCTTGATGGCCAACGCGTTGGCTGCGGGCGACGTCGACGCATTCTGCGTCGGCGAGCCTTGGGGGTCCGTGGCGGTGGACGAGGGCGCGGGCGCGCTGTTGCTACCGGGCACTGCGATCTGGAACTTTGCGCCCGAAAAGGTGCTGGCGGTCCGCACGGAGTGGGCGGAGACGGAGCCGGACCTCACCGGTCGTCTGATGCGGGCGACGTGGCGGGCGGGGCGGTGGCTGGCGCGACCGCAAGTGCGGGCGACGGCGAGCGAGCTGTTGTCCCGCAAGGCGTATCTCGACATCTCGCCCGAGCTGATCGACCGGGCATTGTCTGGGCAGCTGACCGTATCCGCGCGCGGTGAGCAACGCCACGTGGAAAGGTTTGTGGAATTTCACGACGGTGCGGCGAGCTTTCCCTGGCGCAGTCAAGCCAAGTGGATCGCCCAGCAGTTGCGCGCGTCGCATGGTGCTGCCGCGCAGGACGATGCGGAGGCGACGGCGCATGTGTTTCGCGCCGATCTGCACCGGATGCATCTGCAAACTGTGGGCTGCGATATGCCTGGCGCTTCGGAAAAGGTCGAAGGCGCGATTCGCCATGCAACGCCGGTAGCTTCGGCCGGTGGTGGGCTGACCTTGCTGCCCAATCGCTTTTTTGACGCCCAGATTTTCGACCCGAATGCCAGCTAACTGTTCATTAATTGTGCAATCCCAAGGACGTCGCGTGCTGTTAGCGGCCAACAAGGCGTTTCTACCTTGAGAGGTCGCTGCACTGCCGCATAGGTGGTGTGAGCGCTGGCAATGACGTGAGCGCCCCGAATTTTTCCCACCGACAGGGATGGTCTGAGCAAGGTCGCTCACTGTTCGCCGAGAACCCGGCGGATCGTGGTCGGCCTTTTTTCGTTTTTGCCTGGTCCAACTCCTCCCGGACCCGGCGCTGCAAAGGGACAAAACATGAAGAAGCTCCTCCTCGGCCTTGTGGCCTCAACCGCGCTGGCCTCGCCGTCATTCGCAGAACTGCTTGATCTGGAAAAAGACGAGCTGACCTTTGGCTTTATCAAGCTGACCGATATGGCACCGCTCGCCGTGGCGTATGAGCAGGGATATTTCCTCGACGAAGGGCTGTTTGTGACGCTCGAGGCGCAGGCCAACTGGAAGGTGCTTCTGGACGGTGTGATCGACGGCCAGCTCGATGGTGCGCATATGCTGGCAGGCCAGCCGCTGGCGGCCACCATCGGCTACGGCACGGAGGCACATATCGTCACGCCTTTTTCAATGGACCTGAACGGAAACGGCATCACGGTATCGAACGAGGTGTGGGACATGATGCGCCCGCATATCCCGTCCATGGATGATGGCCGCCCGCAGCATCCGATCAGCGCCGAGGCGCTGGTGCCGGTGATCGAGGAATTCAACGCCAAGGGCGAGCCCTTCAACATGGGGATGGTGTTCCCCGTCTCCACCCACAATTACGAGCTGCGCTATTGGCTCGCGGCCGGTGGGATCAACCCCGGCTACTACAGCCCCGAAAACATCTCGGGCCAGATCGCGGCAGATGTCTTCCTGTCCGTGACACCTCCGCCGCAGATGCCTGCGACGCTCGAGGCGGGCACGATCCACGGCTATTGCGTGGGTGAGCCGTGGAACCAGC